>Ga0100403_1000275_pt1 | contig 47923 bp, 67 predicted proteins | sample CryGeymet201501t_FD_83663 | JGI IMG/M metagenome (GOLD analysis project Ga0100403, IMG submission 83663) | Groundwater microbial communities from Crystal Geyser aquifers in Utah, USA - Crystal Geyser metaG 2015-01t | ecosystem: Environmental > Aquatic > Deep subsurface > Groundwater | place...
CGATTCCTTCTCAGCTTCGGCAGCAGCCTTCTTGGCTTCGCGTTCAGCTTGCTTGGCAGCTTTCGCTTCAGCAGCGGCAGCAGCCTTGGCTTCCTTCTCGGCTTGTTTCTGGGCCTTGGCAGCAGCTTCGGCGTCGAGTTGTTCCTGGGTCTTCTCGGACATGATGATTCCTTCAAAAGGTGGTTTAAGAAAAACGTCTGCGGGACGTGCTTCGCAGTTTATAAAATGGAACGCACGAACGCAACTGCTGTCAATTGTTCAGTCGGAGTTTCTGCCACTCACCAAGTGCAGTCGAACTCGTAGTCTTCTTGATGCCGTAATTGGCTTCCAGTTCTGCCATGATGGTCTTACGCAACTGAAGCACGGCGGAGGTGTCTTTTGGGGAACCAGCTTCGTTCCACATGCGGTCAGCGACCTCAAAGATGGTGACCCTGTTACCGGAACGCGGTGCGCTCGGTATTTTGGCCGGTGCTACCGTATTGACGACAGGCCGATCGCGGCCTGTGCCGGCCTGCACGGGCTCGGTTTCTTCGTTAAACAGCGTGACGGTGTGCTTTGTCAGTGCTTTACCGGACGCCAGCAGGTAATACAGATATGAAATGATGCTGTCACGGTAGTCGCTGATCGGTCCCTGGATGTTTCCAGCGTTGCGATACATCAGCTTGACTTCCAAGTGCGTCACCTTCAGCCTGTCCAGAGTCTTGCGAAACGGCGTCTGACTGTCCGTCATTTCCAGGACGATGAACTTGTCCTCAGTGTGGTCATCTTTAGGCTTGTTGAAAGCCCCCTCGAGTTGGAGGGTGTCGCGGTTGAATACGAAATACATCTTATCGACTCCTATAGACCCACACGTTGTCAGCGCAGCGATACACATCGCGCTCCGGTATCCACATCCGAGTGGCAGGCTTTCCAGGCTCGGTGTGATGGTACTCGCAGTCCCGGGGCTTGCTGCAACCACACAGCGCAAGCAAGCCCGCAAGAATTAGAGTTCTCATTTTGCTGCACGACCCTTGATGCCCATGAACTTGCGCCATGCGTAGAACTCGCAAGACACGTTCGTCCGGTTCCAACCGTTCTCGTCAGCAAGGGCCTGGAGCTCACCAGCTTTGATTTCGGGGTTCTTGTCGAACTCAGCCCAGACGTTACCGCACACAGTACCTTCAGACGGACGCTTCACACCGTTGCGCTCTTCGCGTTCCTTCTGGATGGTGTAACCCTTACGCGAGACGCGGGGAACAACAGGAGCGGCAGGCTTGTCGCTGCGGGTGCGGGGTTCGCCTTTAGCTTTGGGGGCTTTTGCTTCGACCCTTTTACCATCAACCACGCGGGTGACCGGACCGCTATGCACTGGAGCTGCGACGGGAGATAACCCAAGAATCTGAGCGAAGGACATGCCGTTCGACGTCGGGCGGACTTCTTCCTCCGCTTCGACTTCCGCAGCAACTTCTTCAGACTTGGCGTAGTGAGCAACCAGTGCAGAACGCATCCCGTCATTGTTCAGCTTGCTGTAAGAGACGCCAGCTTCGCGGCAGGCAGCGCGGAGTTCTTCCTTGCCCATTGCGTCAAACTTGGAAGCGGTGTTGGTGTTTGCAGTCATTTCGTTCTCCTTACGGTGGTTAAGATGTTTGCACTTGCGTTAGTGCATGGGTCGTAATGTAAGAGAGAATAATCGATCGCGCAAGCCCTTTGACAAAAATAATTAGTTTGATGGAAATTAGAAGGGGATGTCGTCATCCATGTCCGCATAGCTAGGCGCGACCCTTGCTGCCCGTGCCGCGGTGTCCGTCGTGGGCGGTGCGCCTGCTTCCTGCTGCCCGAATGCTGTACCGTCGAAGCAGTGTGACAAGATTTCGGGGTACTGCTTATTGACCCAGATGCGGAGGTGTGTTGCTGCTGTAAGCGTGTCCGTCTGCACCAGTGCAGCTTCTGTGCTTTCCGGGAACGGTGCGCTGCTGCGCTCGCGCCACCATTGGCGGGCCTTGCGCTGTGCGAACCCGTCGTGCTGGATGCAGACGTACTCGCTGAACGAACGGAGCCCGCAATAGTAAGTCACTTTCATCATAATGGGGCGACCCGCTTTTTCGTGAGTGCTGTAGGTGATGTGATCCACCTTGAACACTTCCACCAGTGGCGCGTCACCGCGTAAGAGTTCGTCACTTGCCGCGGTCTGCTTCAGCTTTACTTGGAAACTGAATTCCGCTCCGCAGTAGCAGCAGTGAGTCACGCTGGCGTGATTGTATGTCGCACAGCTTCCGCACAGCTTGACAGGTGCTTCGCCACCAGCCTTGGCACCCTTCTTGCGAGGGATCACAGGGTCGTTGATGGGCCCGAGCCGGCGGGTGTTACCTGCAAAGTCCAGGACGAGGCAGTTCTCTTTCTTGTACTCAGCACACTCGAAGGGGCGCGTTCCACGGCCCAGCATCTGCACCCATAACACCGTCGAAGCAGTTGGGCGCAGAACAACGATGCAGTCGATGCCCGGAAAGTCGAACCCTGTGGTCAGCACGTTGTTATTCACTGCGGCCCGGTACTTGCCGGACTTGAAATCTAGAATCGCTTGGTCGCGCTGTGCATCGCCCATCTTGCTGTGGATGGCCACAGTTGGAATGCCCATGTCGTTCAGCATGTCGGCAATGTTGCAAGCGTGCTCAACACCTGAAGCAAAGATCAACCAGTGGCGTCGATCGTGTGCAAGCTCCAGCGTCTCGCGGAGCGCAGCTTGTGTGATCTCGTACTTATCAACCGCGTGCTGGAGCTCAGATGCAATGAGTTCCCCGCCTCGCATATGAACCCCGTCAATGTCGAGCATCATCTTAGTCTGGCGGGGGATCAGCGGTGCAAGGTAGCCCTCAGCGATCAGACGGTTGAACGCCTGCATCCCTGTAATGTCGAAGCACACGTCTGTGAAGATACCGTCCTCAGTGATGCGACCAGTACCAAGGCGCCAAGGGGTTGCAGTGAAGCCAATGACACGCAGATTCGGATTCACTTCCTTGAGTGCTGCCAGGAACAACTGGTAGAGCGTCTCGTCGTTGGGGCTCACCAGATGCGCTTCGTCAATAAACACGAGGTCAATGTGGCCGAACAGAGCTGCTTTCTTTGCAACCGATCCGATCCCTGCAAAGGTGATGCGACGGTTCGATTCCTTGCGGTTAAGACCTGCGCTATACACACCAGCGGGCGCAGCAGGCCACAGCGTCATCAGCTTGTCATAGTTCTGCTGAATGAGCTCTTTGACGTGCGTAAGAACCATCACGCGCTGGCTGGGCCAGTAGTGATACACCATCTGCAGAATCATAGCAATCACGACGGACTTACCTGTGCCCGTCGGCATAGCGATCACAGGGTTCCCGCTATTCGTTTGGAAGTAGTTGGGAACGCTGTGGGCCGCTTCAATCTGGTAGGAGCGGGGCTGCAACATCAGAACACCTCGTAGGCGGAGCAACCAGTCAATTGAAGTTCTTTCGGAATGCTGACGTCGTCCTTGTTGCAGTGCCAAGTTCCGTCCTCGCGTGCTTCAGCATAACGACACGTCCGGCAGTTGCGAGCGGGCGCAGCCTTGAGGTGACAGACAGGCTTGTGGTCACACCAGCTACACGCGAACCAGCCCGGTGACTCACTCAGCTTTGCAGGGGCTTCGCGCATAAGAATGATCTGTCTTGCACGATCACTGAACTGGTCTGCCGTTGCTGTATCGAGGGTTACAATCTCGAACCAGAAGTCGTCGTCGTTCTTATTCACTGCACCGTACAGCGCGACAGGCAAGCCCATCTTTCGCATATACGTCTGCATCTGGACATAATGCTCAAACTTGGCGCCGCGAACACCTTCCTTGAGCAGCTTCTTGAAAGAGCTGTCATTGTGTGTCTTGAACTCGAGCAGGCAAGGGGTGCCAGCAGGAAGATCCGGAATGCCGATAGCCACACCATCGCCCGAGCCTCCAAAGTGACCGCCTACGTCGCTGATGCGGAATTGCTTGCCGTTCTCGTCTTGCTGGTAGATCTGCACACCTATCGTCAGCAATGCAGCAATGAACCGACCTTCCTCAAGGTGCCCGCGGTTGAACAGGCGCAGGATGCGTCCTTTGAACTTGGGAACGGTTGTCCAGTGGAAGCCGTACCAGATGGCGCGACCACATTCCCCGCCAATGACCGATGCGCCAAGGTGCGTGCGGAACGGCTCGTCGTGCCCGCGGTATGCGTCACCAATGTGCGGGAGCACGCGCTGGAGGTGCTGCCTGTACGCTGCACCCTGATCCGCTGCAATGGCGTCATCGATCGCTTTGAGCGTCTTAACTGCCTTCTGAACTGTTCTCATCTTCAACCCTTTCAACGTGGATACCAGCACGGCGCAGGAACTCGATCCCGTCCTCGTTGCGATACACGTCACGATAGAATACTTCTTTGACCCTTGCACCCTGCAACCGTTTGGCGCATTCGATGCAAGGCGCGGTCGTAACAAACACACTGGCGCCAACGCTGCTCAACGTGCTTCGAATAATCTTGTCCAGCGCGTTCTGCTCTGCGTGTATTACTTCTGGCAGTGTAGCGGAACCGTCCGGAACTTCACAACGGTTATCCCATCCGCTGGGCGTCCCATTGTAGCCAGGAACGACGATGTCATCAATCACAATGACGCATCCGACCTGACGTCGCTGTGCATATGAAAGTCCCGCGTAGGCTTGCGCGACTTTCATATGAACCCTTTTGAACTTGTCTTTCATGGCAGCTTGTGCTTATCGCGGCAGCGAGCGCACACACCATTGACCAGTCGCCCGCTGAACTCGCCACACAGGTCGCAGTCGCCGGGCCTCCCTGCTGGAATCGCAGCGGCTTTTCTTCTCACTTCATCAATCGCAGCGCCGTCAATGATTTCCATCTTTGGGCCGCTGATATCTGCGTCGTCCATCCCTCACCTCAAATTAAAAGGGCGCACCCTTTCGAGTGCGCCCGTTGCGTTGCGATTACTGCTGCGGTTGAGCCCACGGAGGGGTCGCGCCCGGAGCTGCCGGTGCTGCTGCCTGCTGCATCCAGGGCGGGGTGGCGCCGGGCTGCTGCGGGGCTGCTGCGGGAGCGGGTTGCGCTGCCGGGGCTTGCGGTTGCGGTGCGAACTGCGGAGCCGGAGCGGCTGCGGGTTGCTGCGGAGCAGGCTGGGCCCACGGTTGCTGTGCGGCGGGCGGTTGCCATGCGGGTGCAGCCGGGGCAGGGGCCGCAGCAGGCGGCGCAAACTGCGGGGCCGGTGCTACGGGGGCGGCTGCGGGTTGCGGGGCCCACGCCGGCTGCTGCGGTGCTGCGGGAGCAGTTGCCCAAGGAGCGCCAGCAGGAGCGGCACCAGCAACAGGGCCATCAACTTGTTCGTTGATGTTCTTGTAGGAGGTGATATCGTTGCTGGCTTCGTAGTCGCCTTGAGCTGCCTTGACCTTGACTTTGACCTTCAGCGGCCGACCGTGGAGCTGCTGGCTGTTCTGTACCTGCATGATGCCCACAGCATGGCAAATCGCGCTCAGTTGCTTGTACGCGATTTCCTGTGCAACCGGATTGGCGTTCTTGAGGTTCAGTCCGGTGAAGACCTTGCGGTTCGCGTACTGACCGTCGAGGATGGTGAAGCGCAGCGACAGACGCAGACCGCCTTCGGTCTTGGTCGGCTTCATTTCCGACTCGTCGATCATCACGTTATACCAGCCCGCCGGGACGGGATCTCCGCCACCAGTATCGGGGGCGACTTGCGAGGCATCAAAGTTGAGTATGGCACCCATGTTATTTCTCCAAAGAAGTTGAATGATGAATCCGTTTGTTTTGGGCCTGTTCTGTTGCCGTTGCCCAGCGGCAATTGCTTCGCTCGTAGTTACCGAACGGATCAATTCTGTCAATGCTTAGTCCCTCAGGAACTTCGCCCATGTCCTTCAAAAAGTTTTCGAACTTATGCCAATCCTCACATACCCGCACCCCTTTCGCGCCATAGTCTTCATAATCCTCGCACGCGGGGTTATAGCAGCGCCTTTTCATAGCACACCAACATTGATAAGTTCTACTGGGCTTCGCGCCAACTGTGTGCCCGTGCTTGAAGTTATTACCTTTCTTAAATCCACATCCACAGTGAAGGGCGCTCTTAAGATGCTCGGTTTGCTTGGTACAGACATTTCCGCATTCGCACAGACACACCCATGTCGTTCTATTCCCGTAAATTCGAGGGCCAGGTTCAACACAAGTGAGCATTCCGAATTTTTGACCTGTAAGATCGCGAGGGCTTTTCATCGTTGAAATACCTTGTTGAATATGTGAGTCAAGTCGGGTTTCTCTACAGGGGCGAGCATTCCACTTCTGTCTTTTGCCTCATACTGCATGTCGGGCTGAGTTTGAAGGAAGCGGTAGGATTCCCCGTTGGGCAGCTTATTGACCCCGAGTCTCATTACAAAGTCAAAATAATAACACAATTTTTGCCCGAGCTTGCTACCGGGCATCGCTGGGCCGTACTTGACCACACCTGTCAGCTCGTCCTTGGTGGGCTCCATCTTGGCGCTCATATAGACGTTGCGTCCAGGAAGGTCGCGGAACATGCGGATCGTCGTTTCCATCTTCTCGATCAGCTCACCGTATGCTTGGCGCGGGTCTTTAACCTGCCGCTTTGCATTGTTGAGCACAACTTCAGCGATCTCGCTCAAGCTGTCGATGCAGATGGTCTGGAACTGCTTCGCTTCGTGGGACTGCTCGCACCAGGCATAGATGTCCTTGAGGTCTTCCACTGTGGTGACCTTTGCCATGGGCATCTGTACGTGACGCAAAGACAGCTCACCGCCTTCAGCGGAGATGAGGAACGGAGCTGGTGCAGTGCTCGCTAGAACGGTCTTACCCATCCCCGCGCCGCCATACACCAACACCTTCACGCCATTCAGCTGTGCAGCGCGGTCGGTAGTTGTGAAATTCAATGCCATTGTGGCTCCTTGGTTGTCTCGTATTGCTACGGTGAAAGCATTGTAGCAGTGACGCGGGTTTGTGTATTGATTACAAGTCCGTCTTGCTTCGAATGGACTGGAACGTCGGAAAGCGCGGTTTATCCTTGACGCCTTTGGGGAACATCTTCGCCTTGGCAATTTGCCCAATCAACAGGCCGGGCTTTTTGAAGTACCGCACACGGTCATCATGTGTCATGCTGCCAGCTCCGATCTTAACGATAGAACCTTCAGCGAACAGAACTGCACCCTTCGAATCAAGGATGTCTTTGATGACACGACCCATCATTGCGCCGACCATACCATTGGGCACCATGTTCTCTTGATGCGTGGAACGGAACTGCAATCCAAGTTCATTGGTCTGCGCCTCGTTGGTGTTTGTGACACCCTCCAGGATCTCCGTCACCTCCACTTCAAAGTCAATGAACCGCTTTATTCGAAGTAGTCCGCCTTCCTTGATAGTGGAGCGCCCTTGCTTGTGCAGTCCTTGCGGGTCACGAATGATGGTGCCCTCGTAACCCATGTCCAACCACACAGCATCCGCCTCCAGCAGTTGCTCCAGTGTGGCGCACATCACCGACGGTATGAGTCGCAGGTGATGGGACAAGTCGTGCAGATGCGGGTCCGCTTGCAACTGCGCCACACGCGCTGCCATTGCCACAAGACGCTGCTCGTACGGCAGGTGAGCGGTCTCGGGCGTGACATAGTCAAAGACATGCCACATGAGCCACGGGGCGCCGTCGATGGTACTGAGTGCGGATGTGGTCAGCCTGCACAAGTCAGGGTGGCACTCGTGCTCCGCAGCCATTTCACCGTCGAAGCCCGCCAACGACGAGTGGCTGAAGTATCCAGTCACATGCCGGTTGGCGTGCTTCTTCAAGCTGCGCCCGGTTAGCGTTCCAGTCATGTTCAGCGCACGAACCCCGTCAATCTTGGGCTGTGCAATGACCGGAAAACGAATCTTGGATTCGTCGTAATCGGAAGCGAGCATCGGTTTGGATATCATTTCCATTCCTCCATCGTTTTCGTTCCTTTTGATAGATTGCAGCGAGGGCACAATAGTTGAACATTGTCGTCGGTATTTGTGCCGCCCCGTGAAAGAGGCATCACATGGTCAAGATGGGATTCATTCAACTCACTTCCGCACCCGTTACATAGACCGTTTTGAGCTTTATAAAGACGCTCACGAATGTCAGGGCTTAATGTCCCAACACTGTAGTCACGACGCTCTTGATTCTTTGTTGAAGCATAGTTCAATTTCTTGCGCCACTCTTCGGAGTTGTAATTCTCTTTGAGGTGGCGCAAGCTGTCCCAAGGTCGTTGAGCTCGGGAGCGAGCATCCAATTCTCTAGCGTGTTGCGGGTCATTTAACTGCCGAATGAACATATCGTCCGCGTGGCATTGCAGGCATCCACGGTGCGACACAGCACGTTCAGCAATGTGACCTCGGCCGCAAGGCTTGCCGGTGAAGTACCGTTTCAAACCTTGCTCTAGAGCTTCAGATCTCGCTACCAATTTCACAGTGGCACCATCTCCAGACGGATGTTTCCACGCTGGTCTTTGAACGTAACCAGCATCGGCGGGGGCTGCACACCCAAAGCCTTGGCGACGTGATACGTCACGGGCTTGGGCAGCAGGCGCTGAAGAACTTGGATATCACGTGCCATTACATGGTCTCCTTGAATGCGGCCACAGCGTAGGGAACAACCGGCTCAACCAGTTCCAGCATGGCTTCCGCATAGACGCGGATCTCCTTCTGGGCGTGCTCGTGCAAGCGCAGGCGCAGGAAGTGGAACAGGTTATGCAGATCGACGGTTGCGAACATGCGCGAATAAGTCGAAGTCGGAAGGACACCTCGTGCCAGCTCACGCGGGCAACCTTGCGCCAGCAGTTCCTTGTAGAGCGCGAACGCATCCATCATGGACTTCCGCATGTAGCTCTGCATCAGAAGCGCGTTGTCGTGCTGCTGGCTGGTTCGCATCTGCTTGTTCGACTCGCTTTGGTGCGTGATGTCGGACAGCTCGGGAACGTAGAACTCTTCCGGAAGCTCGCTGTAACGTGCGCTCACTTCGTTGTAAGACCACGTCCGGTGACGGTGCCACTGGCGGAACACGAACAGCGGAGCCTTGACTTCGAACGTGAAGGTGACAGCTTCGAACGGGCTGGTGTGATGGTTCTTCATGAGGTAGGCGATCAGCTTCTCGTCCTTACCCTCATCTTCACCAGTACGCCAGTCAGCATCGTAGCTGACGCGAGCGGCGCGGACAATGGACAGGTCGTTGCCCATGTGATCCACCAGCCGCACCAGACCATGATCAAGAACTTGTTTCATGCTTGCTCACCTGCTTTCTTTGCTTTTGCGGGCAACACGATTTCGAGGGCCGGCGAACCGGGCTTAACGATCAGGCACTGGTCAAAGAGCTGGTGTTGCTCCTCGGTCAGCGTGCGATACTCTTTCAGCACGAGCGAAGGCTTGTACTGCACCAGCGCGTCAGCTTTGATACCAGCTTCCAGCAGCTTGTCCTTCAGCGCACCAAGGGCCCCAGGATCGACCTCGCGGTTGATGGTGTGCTTACCCTTCAGCACATACCCGCCGTCGAGCGGTGCGTCGTTGGTGCCTTCCTTGGGCGACGGGAAGTAAGCTGCGAAGATCTTCTGGCGCAGCAGCATTTCGGACGCCTTGATCTTCTTGAGCTCTTCTTGCAGGCGATACCATTCCGCAAGGTCTTCTTGCGATACAGTGTTGGCGGGGATGCTGGTCATGTTGTCTCCAGAGTAAGATTTTCACCATCGTCAGAAATGGTGCAGTTCAAAGGGGCTTCGCAGACGGGGCAGTCGTGCGTCCAGGTTCCGGACTTAGCGACGTTCATTTCCCGCTCGAGGCGCGTAGCAAGCTCGTCGATCAACGGGCTCTTTGACCGAGCTTCATCCACCAAGCTCAAGAGCTCGGTGTCGGTCAGATGAGAATGTTTTGTGTGCGCCATGGTTAAGCCTTGTCGGCGCGTTCCTGGGCGTGCTTGTCGCTGTACGTTCCGGAGCTGTAACGCTTGGACAGCTTGGCGATGTTGTGCGCGAGCACTTCTTCGCGGGCGATGCCGTAGCCCTGGCGCAGACCTTCCATGTAAAACTCGAGGTCACCCATCTCTTCGATCACGTTTTCACGGTCGATGGGCTTGCGGTAAATCGCTGCCTTCTTAACAGCATCCAGCAGCTCACCAGCTTCACCGCTGATGCCGACTGCCATGTGCAGCGCGTGTGCATCCTCAGGCGTCAGGGTTGCAACAATGTCGGCGCCAGGCTTTGCAAGCGCAGCGACGAGCTCGGGGTGTGTGATATTCATCTGGTTTCTCCTAAAGAGTGCGGAATGCACGTTCGTTACTTTACCGTGACGCTCGTTACGTCACAAGTTCTAATTGACATCAGGAAGGCTCACGATACGGTAGCACTTCCCATGGAAGTTCCATTCGGCCGGAATCTTATCCTTTGCCACTTCGACAAGATACCCGCTATCGCACAGGCTGCGGATGGTGTGGTCAAGTGCAAGTGTCTGGCCTAGCTTGTGCTTCACGAATGAGTTCGTGCGCTGCAAGCGGATCTGGAGGTACTTGCGGGCGACCACACCAGCGCGTCGCATGTCGTCTGATACCTTGTACCCTTCCGCGACGGGGTGCGTGAGGTAGTCGTGCAGCACGGACAGCAGCTTCCGCTCGCGTGCAATGTCACCGTCACCGACGTCACCGCTTGCCATCTTGCGACCCATAATCTTGATGTCTTTGTGTATCAGGTTGAGCGCCCATTCCGCGTGCTCCTCTGTAACAACAGGGGCCGCAGGGCTGTCCGTCACTGCTAGCAGTGCAGCAACCTTCAAAGTCTTCAGGTGAGCGCGGTTCCACATCTGGCGCCAGGATTCATCGTCCGTTGCGTTGATCTGCTGGTCACAATGCTTGTCGAATGCGTCCAGCATGATCTGCGCTTCGCGGGACATAGCGACGTCCAAATAACCTCCCGCCGGACAGTGCATAACAGCAGTGGCGCCGTTGATAAGAATCTCGTATAGGTCGCCTGGAATCGGAACAGTGTTCGCCGTGTTGAACTCGGGGCGGAGACCAGTGTATTCGACAACAATGAAGCGTGACATGAACCCGTCTTGCATCATTGTATTCGTCAGCGACTCATAGAACGTGTCCGGTGTTGTTTCGCCGATCATGCTGTATGCAACACCGTTCGTCGATGCGATGTTCTTTTCCTTGTCACTGTACCCGATACCGCCAACGATGGTTCCTGCGGAAGACTTCTGATACAGGTTTGTCATCACAGTACGCAGAGACGACATCGGACCTTCAGTGTGGTCATCACCCATCTTCCGCAGCTTGCGACCCCATTCACCAGCCACATTGACAAAGCTGCCAGTCTCACTATTGCTGATCGCTTTCACCAGTGCCGGGCCAGATGCGTAGTCGCTGAAATCCACAAAATTGGAGAACGCTGACGCCCCTGCGCTCATCATAAGGTGTGACAGCTTGCTGATACTGCTGTGCATGGCTTCTTTGCCCACAGCACTGCGAGCGACGAGAACCATATACAGGTTGAGTCCGCTGCCGCTGATGTTGTATGCACGTCCGTAGATGCCTGCCACCAGCCCAAGCGCCGACACGATAGCAACCTCGCGCACTGGTCGCGGGGCAAGGGCATAGAACCATTGTGCCAACACGCCTACCATGCCTGGAGGCCATTCGATCTGCGACTCAATGGGTATGGGCAGCAGCTTCACGGGCGCAGCACGCTCCACAAGCTGCACAGCGTTGGCCTGTGCTTGCGCTGCCGCAGCGTCCTCGCGTTGCTGCCGGCCGCGGATCATTGCCAGCGTGCGGTCGATATAACGATTGTTCTTTTGTGCTTTGTCCCGCTGTCCGAGACCTGACAAGCGAAACAGTCTGCGAACTTGTTCATTGGACTTGGTGTAGAAGCACAGCATAGACAGCAGAGACAAGTCTGCCTCGGATTGTGAGGGATAACCGAGCTTCGCCCATTCCCCTGTCCAGAGGGCTTGGAACTTATCTCCGTTTGCAGCGTCAGCCGCCCTTTGCCAGATAGCTTCGTCGGTAATTGTTTCATCCTGCTCCACCAGTTCAATATGATTGGTCTGTGCAGCAGCACGAATCTCCGCAACCAGCATGTCAAGCAGCTCTTGACGTTCCTCTACAGGTTTCTGGAATCCCGGCAGTGCGTCCCCTGTGCAGATCATGAAGCGTTGCTGGCTATACACCTCCACACCGTCACGCCTGCAACCTGTGCCCACCTTACCCTTGATCCAGACGTGCAGACCCTTACCGGAGCGCGAGCGTTCAGTGTAACTGTCAAACGCTTGCACGATCTTCCAGAACCGCTCAAGCTGCTCCGGCGGCGTGTTGTCTTTGACGTCAAGGTCAATGCAGGTGAAGCAATCGGCTTCCGACAGCACGAAGCCAATACCTGCACCGTTGCCCCATTGGGCCGCTGTAAGCGACGCGCTATACCAGTCTGACCAGTTGGATGGATCCGTTACACTGGCCCGGTGTCCGCTTGTTGTGTATGGGCTCTTGTCGGGAGCAGCGACGCACCATTTAGGCACATACCGCAACTCGTCCGGGAGCCTTTCCCATTGGACTGGAATCATGCAGCAGCTCCCCGACGAACATCCAGCACGATCTTCCAGGCGTCAAGGTAAGGCTTCACCTTGTCACGTTCCCAGATAAAGATCTTGCCCTGGATGTCGATCGGGTCAGGGAGCTTGCCGGTACGGCGGGCAGATAAGATTGTGGTTCGTGTGACGCCCATGGTTTGCATGATCTCCGTGCTGGAGATATAGCGTTCATCAAATTCACGCTGGGCGTCATTAGCTTTCGACGTCATGATTGCTATCCTGTGGTGGAGTAATTGGTGCCCATTGTACTGAGCCGCGCTGATCCTCGCAACGTGCGTTAAGGCATCCACTTCGGGGCGCCGCGTGCCTTAAGCATGTTGAGTGCGACCCTCTGCTCCTGGACAACCTTTTGCACTTCAGCGATACGAGCAGCGCATTCCCGCTCAATAGCTTCCACCTGTGGCTTGACCGCAATTTCAGCGTCGCGCAGCTCATCAGTTTTATCTTGCAGCTCTTGCTTATAAGCGCGACAACTTTCGATCCATTCCTTATACCGCGAAGCCTGTTCCGCTTTGGCAGCGTGTGCAGCGTCATTGCGAGGGCGACCGCGTCTCTTAGGTTTCCAATCACGCACATCTTCGAAACGCAGCTCCATTTCATATTTACAGTGCATCAGGTAACTGTTCGCATCCTGCACAAGAAACACATGCTCACCGCTCCACCAAGGATCGCCCATTGTGAATTGATAAAACGGTCTGGCGAAGTATTGGAACTCCTTTTCGAACCGTTCTTGGATTCGCTCGTGCTGGCTTGCAAGCAACTCGGCATCGGGAGCGTCTTTGACCACACTGTGAGTCACTTCAATTCTAAGCGGGAAATGGCCCCACCTTACACAGTCCAACGCGACCGCCTTCTGGTCCTTAATGATTGGAATATGCTCTTCGGGAAATCCTGCATTTATAAGAAGTGCGGGCAGGCGGGCTTCCATGTCCGCGTGCGCTTTTTTCAATTCCTCCGCATGGTCTGGATGGAACAGGTGCTGACGTTGTTCAGCGAACTTGTGTTGGTACATTTGATGACTCCTTAGCTGGTGGATGTGAGGTGCAGTTTAATGGCGATCACCCTTGAGCACAAACGAATAAAACCTGTCACCCGCGATGCTTAAAAGATAGCGAAAGCTCACCGGCTGCTAATGCAAAAGGTGGAAAATAATGCAATTAGCAATTAGCAGAAAATAGCGTATGGCTCTAGTAATACCTTTTCTTTTTGGTGGTGGTATGGAGACCCCGCTACTGATCACCATCATCATACCAATAAATATACTCTATATCTATACTACTAATTACTAATTTATATATTGTATATAGGGTATATAAGGAGCACTGGTAAGGGTTTGCAGCAATTAGCCTCGGTATGTATTTCAGCGGTTTATTATGCCCAGACTGCATTAGCAAGGGCTGAAATCACCGCGTTCTTTTTGCTATCGGTGTGAGTTCGGCTTTTTAACGAAATTAAATGGATGCACGCAGACAACACGCGCCGGAATTGCATGTCGTAAGACGATCGTCATGTGGTCACTAATAACGTGCGTTGCGTTCAAGGTGGTTCCGCGCTTAAAATTAGCCTTCCATCACAAAGGAGCTTGATATGAGCGTAGGCAATAAACATCCGCACTATCACAAGGACGTGCGGCACCTTGAAACCATCGACGTCTATCGGGTGCTGGCGTTATTCAACGTCACGGACCCCTGCATCCAGCACGCGGTCAAGAAGTTGCTGGTCGCTGGTGGGCGCGGTGCAGGTAAGGACGTCGGCAAGGACATTCAGGAAGCAATCGACAGTCTGCAACGGTTCCAGGAAATGCGTGCTGAGGACGTTGCACCGAACAAGCGTCTTGACGAGCAATGCACCGTCGGAAGGGACAGGTACCAGCCATGAGCAACGTATATCGCGAGAACGGTTACAACGACCGCGAAGACTATCTATCTTGTATTGCGGAAGATTACGGCCTTGACTTGGAACAGGTTGTCCGGCCGATTGCTGACTTGCTTGGTCCGGCCGAAGACTTCGACGGGTTGATTGCTATGCTGGAAGACGAGGCATCCAAATGATCCAATCTAAAGCAATGTCTCTCGTCGAAGCAATAACGAACACTCTTGTCGGGCTTGCACTTGCGTTCGCAGTCAATGCGGCGCTTATGCACTGGACAGGTGTCACCGCCACCGCGATGCAGAACTTCCTGATTGTCGCGGGTCACACTGTGGTCAGCGTGCTGCGCTCATACATGATCCGTCGCATGTTCAACGGCGGGTGGCGTGCTGCCCTGGACAGGGTGCTCACCTGTCACGAACGGTACAGGAGCGGGAGACGCTGGTGAATAAGATGCGGGTGTCGCTGGTGCAGCGAGGTGACGAGATAAGAGGCACCGTCGAACTCTGTACGGACGGCGTCTTCGTTCTTGAAGGGCTTGCCATGGTTGTGGAACAGTTCGCACGCCAGCATAATGTGCAGCCTGCGGAGGTCGTTCAAGACCTGTACGCGATTGTCTTAGGAAAAGTGAAATGACACGAATCAATCTGGTTCCACCGCAAGAGCTTATGGACCAACACTTGTTCGCGGAGTTCCGTGAAATCAAAATGGTGCCCAAGTCCCTTGCTCGCAGCATTGCAGCGGCACAACGGCGTCACCTGCTTACGACTGACGCGGTGCGGAGCGTGCTGAAGCGTATCCCGCCGGCATTCACGTTGAACACTGGTCACGTGAGTTTCTTTTACGATAAGGGTGCCTACTTGGTGGAGCGGTATGCACTGCTGAGGCAGGAGCTTGAGCGACGCGGTATCAACTTCAATCGTGAGTCGGAACTTGACCCGGACGGAACCATGCTTGCGGCGCCTTGGTGTGGCCATTACACTGCAACTCCTGAAGCATTGTGCATCATACGAACGCGCATCGCTGAAAAGATTGCAATGAAGCCAAGCTGGTATCGTTACGAAGGGAAACCAATCGGATGACAGGATTTGAAATAGCTTTGACATGCCTAGCTCTCAACGTGTTCAAGGAAGCACGCGGGGAGCCTGTAGCGGGCCAGCACGCCGTGGCACTGGTCACCCTCAATAGGGTGTATCGGAACGGTCTTGAAAAAGACGTGTGCGACGTTGTATTCGAGCCCAAGCAATTCAGCTGGACTGTGACAGACTCGGAGGGCGGTGTGCTGCACCGTCACAAGCGTCCGGATCAGAGCAGTGTAGAATGGAAGCGTGCAAAGCAGTCCGCGCTTGAAGCCCTCTACATGGAGGACTTCACAGGTGGCGCCACGCACTATCACGAGGTCAAGTCCAAACCGATATGGCGTCGAAAGATGCAGTATGTCGGTCAATGGGGAAATCATTACTTTTATCGAGGTGAGTATGGCAATCAATATCAGGCAGAAGGGGCAGGAAGGGGAGCGCGAGATTCAGCGTGTGCTGGAGCCAGTCGTTCGCAAGGTGCTGGAGCGCAACGGGATCCCGCTCCCGGACAAGGCTATCATCCAGCGCAACCAGAATCAGAGCGCAGTTGGTGGCAGCGACTTGTCCAATACTTTTGGCCTGGCTATCGAAGTGAAGCGTCAGGAAGCACTGTCAATCAACACATGGTGGGCACAGTGCGCCACGGCTGCAAAAGATAACGACGAATGGCCTGTGCTGCTGTACCGCCAGAACGGTAAGAAGTGGCGCTGTGTGACGCTGGTGTGGTTGCACTTGCCCGCGGGCGCCCAGAGGCAGGCCCGGGCAGAGTTCGATATGGACACATTCCTGGCATGGTTCGAGGAATGGGTTGAGCGCAAGGTACAGCAGGGTGAAGTTCCGCGAGTCTGAGGTCTGCCGTTTGTTAGATTGAAGGGAGCTCCGCTATACTCCGATTGAATTAACATCTATCTGGAGTATGGCGTGAGCGAACTGGCGAACACCCTGACAAAGCAAGAGAAGGCATTGCGCCAACGCTTTGTCGCGGAATACCTTGCTGACTACGATGCGTTCGGAGCAGCTATTCGCCTTGGCTACCAAGAAGCATTCGCGCAACAGTACGCCAAACAGTTCCTCACCGAACCCTATACGCTGAAGCTCATCAAAGAGAAGGAAGCGGAGTTCGGCATCCTTACCGAAGAAGACCAGCATCGCAAGAAGATTGTCGCTGGTCTGTACCGTGAAGCACACAGCAGGTTCAACAGCGGCTCGGCCCGTGTTGCTGCACTTACACAGCTGGCCAAGATTATTGGCATCGAGGCTCCTGTTAAGTCCGAAGTGAAGCTCACTGAAGCGGAGCACGACATGAGTCACCTGACGCTGGAAGAGAAGCTGGCTATCAAGAAGAAGCTCTATCCCAATGCTGCCTGACCTGATTGCATTCGACCGCGAAATCGCAAAGGAGTCATTCGCCGAATACGTTAAGATGGCGTGGCCCGTGCTGGAGCCTACCTCCGAGCTGAAATGGGGCTGGTCGCTTGATGCTATTTGCGAACACCTGGAAGCGGTCACACGCGGGGAGATCCTGCGACTGCTCATGAACGTGCCACCGGGCTGCATGAAGAGCCTGCTCACTGGCGTACTGTGGCCCTCGTGGGAATGGGGGCCCAAGGGTCTGCCCGGTATGCGCTATCTGGGCACAGCACACAAACAAGACTTGGCGGTGCGGGACAACCTGAAAGCGCGACGCTTGATTCAGTCTGCATGGTATCAGCAACGCTGGCCCATCAAGCTAACAGGCGACCAGAACGCCAAGACCAAGTTCGAGAACGATAGCACTGGCTTCCGCGAGGCAATGGCCTTCGGGTCGATGACTGGTTCGCGGGGTGATCGGGTGCTGCTGGACGATCCGTTGTCCGTGGATCATGCGAATAGCGACGCTGATCTCAAGTCCGCTGAAATCACATTCACTGAAGCACTGCCGACGCGGGTGAATAACGACGAGTCAGCAATCGTGGTCATCATGCAGCGGCTCAATGAAAAGGACACGTCGGGCATCATCATCAAACGTGACCTCGGTTATACGCACCTCTGTCTCCCGATGCGCTTCGAAGCGGAGCGTCGCTGTGTAACTAGCATTGGCTTCCGTGATCCACGCGAACAAGACGGCGAACTGCTATTCCCTGAACGGTTTCCTGAAGCAACGGTCAAGGCGCTTGAAAAGACCATGGGCAGCTATGCAGCGGCCGGGCAGTTGCAGCAACGCCCCGCTCCACGCGAGGGCGGCATGTTCAAGAAAGCATGGTTCCCGATTGTGCGTGCAATCCCTGCTGGCACCAAGTTCGTCCGCGGATGGGACTTGGCAGCAACGGAGGGAGCTGGTGACTGGACTGCTGGCGTTAAGATTGGACGTCAAAAGAACGGTCGCTTCCTCATTGCCAATGTCGTGCGAGATCGGAAGTCTGCTGCTGGTGTGGAGCGCCTGCTGGTCAATACAGCAAGCCAGGACGGTTACACGACGGAAATATCCCTACCACAAGATCCAGGCCAGGCGGGGAAACAGCAGGCGTCATACTACATTGGAAAGCTCGCCGGTTACACTGCCCACGCTACAACTGAGTCTGGCGATAAGGAAACCCGAGCCAACCCGCTGTCCGCACAAGCCGAAGCCGGCAATGTGGATATCCTGGAGGGTGATTGGAATGACGATTTCCTTGACGAATTGTGTGTGTTCCCGAACGGGGAGCACGACGACCAAGTTGATGGAGCCTCACGCGCCTTCAACACATTGGCACTAGGCAGTCAATTTGATCTGGAAGCAATGACTTGATGAGGGTACTATGAGCGAACAACAGGCACCAGCCACACGGGACGACGGCCCGTATGAAAACGTCTTCCTGAACGTGGGCACCAAGAACGACCGCACTGCATACACGCGAGCGGTCACGCCCCGCCTGCTGCAATATGGCGAGCTAGAGGGTCTGTACGAGGGTGACGGATTTGCACGCCGCATCGTTGATCTTCCCTCCGAGGAAATGGTGCGGGCAGGCTATTGTCTGGAGGGTGTGGAAGACGATGGTGAAGTGCTTGCCGAGTTGGAGAACATTGCCGCTCAGGAAAAGCTGTGTGACGCGCTGCGCTGGAGTGCGCTTTACGGCGGCTCCATTGTGGTCATGCTGATCAATGACGGTGGCACGCTGGAAGATCCGCTCAACGTCGAGAATGCGAAGTCGCTTGAGCAGTTGCGCGTCTATGACCGTTGGCAAGTTACGCATCACCAGAAGTATCTTGATCCGAACGACATGCGTTTCGGCAAGACTCAACTCTACATGGTGTCGCCCATCGAGGGAACTCCCTACACCGTCCATGAGTCACGCTGCCTTGTGTTTGATGGAACCCCTGTACCTGACCGTATCCGCGAACGGAATGACGGATGGGGCGCCAGCAAGCTGCAACAGTGTTATGACCAGCTGACGCGCTTCGGCATGTCCCATTATTGGGCGAACCAGTTGCTTGAGCGTGCCCAGCAGGCAATCCACGGCATCCCCGAGCTCACAAACCTGCTCCGCAGCCCGGGCGGGGAAGCACTGGTCAAGAAGCGCGTCGATCTGGTTGATATGACCCGTTCGATCAATAACACGATCGTCATTGACGCGGTTGAAACCTACGACCTCAAGAGCACTGCGCTTTCGGGCGTTGCGGACATTGTGGATCGCCTGGGGCTCGCTTTGAGTGCTGTCACTGGCATACCTGAGTCCCTGCTCTTTGGCCGGCAGCAAGGCGGTTTAAACAGCACGGGCAAAAGCGATCTGGAAAACTGGTACGCCAAAGTCGGGCAAGACCAGAACACTATCCTTCTGCCTCAGCTCGACAAGTTGGTGACGGTGCAGCTCCACGTCATGGGGAAATACACTGACGACTATCTCATCAAGTTCCACCCGCTGTCTGTGCCGTCCAAGAAGGAAACTGCTGAGACCGATTACAAGCGGGCGCAGACGTTCGAGATCCTTAACAACATCGGCGCACTGGATGCGAGCGAGATTCGCAAGATGCTTCCGGACGAGGGTTACGACATTGAAAGTCCTGACGAACTTCCGGAAGGCACTATGACCGCCGAGGAAGCTGCCAAGGAAGAGGCTGACCTAGCAGCGCAGGCCACACTCACAAAGACTGCTCCGAATGGCACAGAAAAAGACGTTCAACAATCCTGACAGTCATGAGCGCGAATACACGCGCCTTCTGCTGAGATACTCGAAGCAGTTGCAGGCGGACGTGAATCGCGTTCTTATTCCGCGTCTGGATGACATTGCACTTCAGTACAAGGTAGAGTCACGAACGGATAGCTGGATTGACACGCTCGACGCGCTAATGGTGGAGCTTGCGCGACTGGCCCTGACTGCGCTGGGCAGTGTGGTCACCAGATTGCCTGGGCAGTTCAACGCGGTCAGCAAGTTCAACGAGGGTCAGTTCAAGCTGGTTGTGAAAGCAAACACCGGGCTGACGCTGCCCCCTGTGATGCCCGGTGCGCCTTCGAGTTCCATCCTTGGCGTGAATGTATTCCGCAGCGAACCGTTCTTGAAACCGCTTGCCGAAGGTTGGATCAGCGAGAATACCGCACTCATCAAATCCTTACCGACACGTCTGCATCCCGAGCTGGAAGGTATCATTCGACGCGGTGTAATGAACGGGCAGTCCGTCAAGGAACTCAAGGAACAAATCAAGGCCCGCTACGGTGTCAGCGATTACCGCGCCAAGCTCATTGCACAAGACCAGACTTTGAAGTTGAATGCTGACCTTACACGCTACCGCCTGCAGAGTGTTGGTGTGGAGCAGTACATATGGCGCAGCGTGCAGGACAGCCGCGTAAGGCCCGAGCACGCTGACCGCAACGGGGACACCTACACCTGGAAAGAGGGTGCGGGCGGTGAGCACCCTGGACAGCCTGTGCGCTGCCGGTGTAGGGCTGAAGCAGTGTGGGACGAAACTTGATGAATCAAGGGCTTTGCAATATGAATCAACCCCGCATATACTCCTGACCATGGAAGCGATCCGATATGACCGTACAGCAATCAAAGCCACTCGCACTGACGAGGGGTATTTGATTGACACGCCGATCGTAGGCCGCACTGGCATTCAGATGTATAAGAACGCCGACGGCACGATCCGACGCGAATTGCGTCCGCCCGAGGAAGTATTCAAGGCGGATTCTCTTGCAACGTATGCTGGCAAGCCCATCACCGATGAGCATCCAGGCGAACCTGTTACAGCGAAGAACGCCAAGCGGCTTTCTGTTGGTGTAATGCAGGAGGCCGGAAAGCAGGACGGTGACAATGTGGTTGCACCAATTACCATCTTCGATCAAGAGATGATCGACAAAGTAATGAAGGGCGGCAAGCGCGAGCTGTCGCTGGGCTACAAGGTCGATCTTGAAGAGACGCCTGGCGTGTGGAACGGCCAGGAATATGATGCGGTCCAGCGTAACATCCGGGTCAATCATCTTGCAATCGTTCCGCGGGGTCGTGCGGGTAATGCACGCCTCAATCTTGATCGGCATGATGCCGTTTTATTCAACCCTGAAGAGGAAAATGCTATGCCTGAGAATCTGAGCCGTATTCGGCTGGATAGCGGCCTGGAATATCAGGCTGCTCCCGAAGTCGTTGTCGAAGTTGAAAAACTTCGCGGCGACAAAGCCGAGCTGACCACGCGAGCCGACGCGCTGCAAAAGCAACTCGACACCGTCGCTGCTGAACGTGACACCCTGAAATCGCAAGTGGAATCCACCGACAAGGTGCGCTCCGACGCTCTTGCTGCTGCCCGTGCTGAAGTTAAAGCACGCGCCGAGCTGGACAAGGTCGCTGAAGCGTTCAAGGTCGATGGCGCTGGCAAGACTGACCGCGAGGTCAAGGAGCTGGTGATCAAGTCCGTGCGTACTGACGCTGACTTGACTGGCAAGTCGGAAGACTATGTCAATGCAGCGTTCGACCTCACGGTGTCCATGAAGAACGACGTCGCGATGGCCGCGCAACGCCAAGCCGGTGCCCCCCGTAACGACGGCAAGGATGACAAGTCCGAAGCCGGCAGCTACAAGGGCTTCATGTCTCAACTCGGTAACAAGGAGCAGAAATAATGCAAACCACAATCAGCCAATACGGCGCCGCGGCATTCAAGGGGATGCTGGACGGCATCGGTCCGCGTAGCGTCAGCAGCTTTGCCGCTGAAGAAGCGATCCCGGTAGCCTACCCCGTCAAGCTCGGCACCAACAAGGAAGCCGAAGTCCTCAAAGCCACGGCGGGTGCAGGTGTGGTCGGTTTCGCGATGCACGATTACGCTCGCGTCCAGGATTCCAGCGGCGTTGTGCAGTACGCACAATATGAAACCGTCAGCGTCCTGAAAGCTGGCCGCATGTGGGTCGAAACGACTGATGCTGTCGTTGCTGGTGCTACTGCGAACCTCACGGTCGCAACCGGCAAGCTGACCGACGAAGCTGTCGCAGCTGGCATTGAAGCCTTTACGCAAATCAGCGTGAAGTTCGTAACCGGCACGACCGGAGCAGGTCTGGCCATCGTGGAGATCAAGTAACATGAACAAAGATCAGATGAAGTACGACGAAGCTGACCTCCGCGTCATCCAGAACACTGGTCGCTTCGACGCAAACGAGAGCATCTTCTTCGCTCGCCAACTGGAGTTCGTCAAGTCGCAGACTTATGACATCAAGCGGGTCGCCCTCAGCGCCCTGGTCCTGATGCCTGTCTCGACCGCGATCCCCGAAGGTGCAACGACTCACACCTACCGCCAGTTCGACAGCGTGGGCATGGCCAAGGTCATTGCCAACTACGCCAACGACCTGCCCCGCGCTGATGTGACCGGCAAGGAATTCACCAATCCGATTCGTTCGATTGGCAACGCCTACGGCTACAACGTGCAGGAAATTCGTTCGGCCATGTTTGCCGGTGTCAATCTGAACGGCAAGAAGGCGATGGCTGCAACTCGCGCACACCAAGAAAAGATCAACCAGCTTGCATTCGCTGGCGACGCTGATCACGGTCTGCCGGGCCTGCTGTCCAACACCAACATCCCGGAAGTGACTCTGGCTGCTGACGGTACTGGTTCGTCCAAGGCCTTCTCCACCAAGACCGCTGACAAGATCGTTCGTGACGTCAATGCGCTGATCAACAAGGTGATCACTCAGTCCAAGGGTGTGCATCGCGTGAATCAAGTGTGGTTGCCGATCGAGCAGTATGCCCTGATCGCTACCACGCAGAACAGCACGGCCAGCGACACGACCATTCTGGAGTTCTTGCAGAAGAACCATCCGGGCGTCGAGTTCAAGCAGGTTGTCGAAATGGATGCGGCTGGTGCAGGCGGTGCAGACCGTATGTACGCCATGGAAAACTCCATGGAAAACTGGCAGCTTGAAATTCCGATGATGATGAAGCAGTACAGCCCGCAGCAGAAGGGCCTGGAGTTCGAAGTGCCTGTCGAGAGCCGCTTCGCTGGTGTGATCATTGAGTATCCGCTGGCCTTTGCGTTCGCAGACGGTATCTAAGTAAAATAGAGGGGCTGGTTCGCCAGTCCCTCTATTCACTTCAGGAGATTCAAATGAAAGTCAAGAACGTATCCGCACGCCTGCATCATGTGGGCAATGTTTCCATCGCTCCGGGCGAGGAAAAGGACATTCCGAAGGGCTTCGAAGCGTCCATCAACAAGGCTGAACTTGTTGAAGTGAAAGCTGCACCTGCTCCGGCTGCGAAACCCGCTGCTCCGAAGCCGGGCACACCCGTTGCCCCTGTGGCTCCTGCTGCACCTGCTCCGGCTGCTGAGTAATGACCGAGCTCGAGTATTTCCGGCTCCTGGCGCCAGAGTTTGCCAGCGTTGCTGACGCAACGGTGAATCAATGGCTGTCAGTTGCTGGAAACCTCGTGAATGTCGGCAGCTTGGACACCGAGCGGGCAGCAATGGCGCGGGCGCTGTACGCCGCGCACATGCTGTCCCTTACCACACGCTCGGGCCAAGGTGGCGCCGCGGCCCTGGGGCCCGTTACCAGCGAGAAAGAAGGGGATCTGCAACGTAGCTATGGCGGGATGAAGGGTGGCGACACCGTTTTAGGCTCTACGACCTACGGTCAGCAGTACCTTGACGTCACGCGGGCCTGCTTTGGTTCGGCGATTATGACTCGGGGCAGTTCGTAATGGCGGCCGTCAAGGATATCGACCGGGGCTGGAACAACATCGTTCGTGAGCTTGAGAAAGCCAAGGGGATGGAAGTTGCGGTCGGTATTCTTGAGGGTTCCCAGAACGAAGGTGAAAGCATAGCTGAATATGCCACCTACAATGAATTCGGAACAGACGATGTTCCCTCCCGTCCGTTCATGGCGACATCGTTCGACGAGAACGTGGCGGAAATTGATGCCGACTTCAAGCGCCAGGCTGGCGCGATGGTCGAAGGGAAGCGCACAGCAAACCAGGCACTGACCGTGATCGGGCAGAAGCACGCTGGACGCATCCAGAACACAATCACGGGGCGGAACTTCCTTCCCCGCTTGGCACCGAGCACGATTGCTGCCAAGAAAGGTTCAACGAAGACGCTGGTGGATACTGGTGCAATGGCAAACGCTGTGCAAATCAGCATTCGAGGGCGCCGTCCATGAGCAGCTTCCGCAAACAGAAAGACGTCCTGCGCGAAGCGGTGGGCGCTTATACGAATGGCGTGTGGGCTGCTGGCTCGCGCACTGCATTGACCACAATGGCGTCGGCGCAAGCTGTGGTCATGGGGCAAGATCTGCACGCGCTTCCCGAAGGGCGTCATCTGTCGGACTTCATAAAGCTCTACACCAGCGACCGCTTGAAAGTGACCGCGGACGGTGAGGGTGTGCAGCCTGATATCATTGTCCATGAGGGCTATGGATACGAACTCGTCAGCATCTTTACGAACCAGTCAGGGGTGATTAATCACTTCAAGTACATTGGCGCAAAGGTGTTCAAATTCACAACGACCGCTGACTGGCTGTCAGGCACATTGAAGAGGCCCTAAATGGCAAGCAATATAAACGTGGCTGTCCCTGTATTCGGAAAAGCAACGACGGCAAGTGTGCGCCAGAATTTCGTTCATGCAAAAGCAGAAATAGAGGCTCTGCAGACAGGGAAACTGAATGCTACTGCCCAAGACGAGATTAATGCGCTCAAGTTGGCAAATGTCCTTCGCCTTGGGAATATCAATGAAACTGTTGAAGTCTTTCAGCGTTGCACAACAAATGACGTCGGACAGGTTGTTCAATTTAATACTCAACTATTCAACAGCCACACTGACGTTTTTGAGTGGGACATTCTTAACAATGAAATTGTCATCAAGAAGGCTGGCTGGTATAGCTGGATGCTGAGTTTTCATGTTGTGCGTAAGATAGGAACTGGAGCTGTGGATTGGACGCTTTGGGCTCAGACTAAAGAACCTCCCGCTGGAACTTTCAGTAATTTCCCAGGAAGCGGGCGTCGGCTAAGTCTTGCAGCGGACGAAGCAAATGGTAAGGCGTTCCAATCACTGGGGTTTGCGGTTCACACTCCTGTAGATAATACTCGGGTTCGTTTCATGCACGCCTGCACAGATGTCACGAAAGATGTGGGGTTAATTAGTTACCCCGCTTCTGGGAGTTACCCTTCTATCGCAGGGGTCATGCTTAGTATTCATCAAATTAATTTGGAGCCTTGATATGCCTGCAAAAGTCATTGAATGCACCTTGAACGGTGTTAAGGGTTTCAAAGCGGAGGGTGGCAAGTGCCATATTGGCCCCGCTGCGAAAGAGAAAGCCACTGCACAGATGCAAGCGATCAATATCAGCGTTGGCCGCAAAGAAGGTGCAGCCTGGGCCAAGAAACTTCCGGTTAAGAAATGACTGTAAAAGCTACCCTCTACACGCTGGTGAAGGCGCTCATTGGTGCGGAGACGCTGGTCTTTGCAGACCAGAACGCACCGCGTCCCCCGCTGCCGTATTGGACGATCCGCCTTGCTGCACAGCGAGCAGTGGGAGAAGACGCCTACAGCCAAGGTGTAGATGCCAATGGCGACCAGACGGTCAGCGGTGTGCGGGAGATCACGGTACAGGTGCAACGCTTCGGGCCTGATTCTGACGTTGCTTGCGCTGATCTGCGCGACAACTTGTCCCGCACGACTGTCAGCGAAGCATGGCAGGTTGAAAAGATTGCGCTGTACGATGTTGGAGATGTACTCAACGTCCCGTACAAGCTAGACAATTCGCAACTGGAACCCCGCGCCAGTGTGGATCTGTTTGTTCGGTTTGGCACGGAACTTCTGGACCGTGTGGGCTGGATCGACACCGTTGAAACTTCTGCAGGCTACGTCACCAATCAGACTCCAGGGTTTGATGAGACGAATCCCGATCTGGCGGAAGTCATCACGGTTGTGTTATAGTGGGCTTGATTTGATATAAGGAGTTTTCGATGGCAACCCTTGACGATATTGTTCTAGTACAAATCGCGCTCCAGACGACTGGTGTTGCGCGAGGCAACTTCGGAACTCCGATGATTGTCGCCCCGCTGATGACGTTCCCTGAACGTGTGCGGGTCTATACCAGTTACAACGCAGCAGCTGAAGACGATCTGCCCCCGAAAGTGCTGACCGCACTGTCGGATGCATTCGGTCAGATTCCGCGTCCCCGCCAGATCAAAGTTGGCCGACGTTCGGTGTTGAAGGGCGTGATCCAAGTCGCAGACTTGATCGCGCTGGGCACCTACTCTTTCACCGTCGGTTCGCAGACGTACAGCTACACGGCTGACGGTACGCCTACCGCTGCTGAAGTGGTTGCTGGCCTCGCTGCTGCTGTACTCGCAGACACCGACGAGATCATTACTGCGACCGTCGTTGGTGACACGCTGGAAGTGGCATGGATCGGGACCAACATCGATTCCATCAACTTGCTGACTCACCTGCAATGGGGCACGATCAGTCCGTTGGCTGCTGCTTCCGCAGTTGCAGACGACCTCAACGCCATTGCAGACGAAGATCAGTCGTGGTATGGCTTGGTGATGGTTGAGCGTGTGAAGCAGACGCAGCTTGACGCAGCGGAATGGACGGAAGCAAATAACCGCCTGTTCATTACCGCAACGGACGAAGCGGATGTCCTCAACGCTGGTGTGACAACCGATCTTTTGAGCGTGCTGAAGAACACCCGTTACTATCGCACGGCAGCTCTGTTCCACACCAATGCGGCAACGGAATATCCGGATGCAGCTTGGGCCGCTCGCGTCTTCACCATCCAGCCTGGCGCTGAGACTTGGGCGCTGAAGGGTCTTGCAAGCGTGACCCCGTCCCCGCTGACTGCGACCCAGAAGCAAACTGTGGTCAATAAGGGAGGCAACACGTTCGAGTTCTACCAGTCCCAAGTGGCGCTGACAAACCCTGGCAAAGTGTCTGCAGGCGAATGGATTGACGTGATTCGTTTCCGCGACTGGCTCAAGGATACCATCCAGGTCAATATGACCCAGATGATGATCAACCGCGATAAGGTGCCTTACACCGATTCGGGCATCCAGCTCTGCGTCAATAACCTGCGGAAGTCATTGCAGGAAGGCGTGAATGTTGGTGGTATTGCACCGGACGAACTGGACGCCAACGGTAACACGGTTCCGGGCTTCGTTATCACTTACCCGCGTTCCGTGGAACTGGCGCCCAGCATTAAGGCGTCCCGGATCCTTTCGCTGGGCTTTACCGCTCGCCTTGCTGGTGCGATCCACGTTGTGGAAATCACTGGTGCTCTGGCATACGAACTCTAAGGAGAAGATGAATGAGTGCTACTTTGACAGGTTCCTACGATCCCGCACAGGTGATCTGCACCGTAGGCGGGGTCATTCTTTCGGGCTTCAGCGATGGTGATGCCATTATCGCTCGACGTGCGGAAGATATGTACTTCACCCGCGTCGGTGCAGATGGTGGTGTGGCTCGCGCTCGCAACGCCAACAAGATGGGAGAGTTCGAGTTCAAGCTCTTGCAGACCAGCCCGGTCAATGACCTGCTGTCTGCACTGCTGTCGGTCGATGACCTTACCAACGACGGACTGATCGTTATCCCGATCGGTATCCTGGACGGTTCTGGTCGATCGCTCGCTGCTGCGACGCAGTGCTGGATCAAGACCGTTCCGGAAGCCACGTTCGGCAAGGAAGTCTCCGAGCGTGTGTGGATCTTCAGTGCAGCTGACCTCAAGATCTTCCACGGTGGCGGCAACTAAGTTGAGGGAATGAAACGGGGCCCACAAGGCCCCGTTTTGTTATACTTGACTCATTGACCACACTCGAGGGATTATCATGCAACAAGAAACCTTTATCGTAGGCACGCGGGAATTTACTTGCGTGCGAATGAATGCGTTCGCAGCCAACAAGCTGCTCATGCGCCTCCAGAAGATTGCGGTGCCTGTTATGGGCTCGCTGATGGGGGCTGGTAAAGGTCTAGGCGACATTGACGTCAAGGAAGCTGCACAGGTTATCGCAGCGAACCTGGACGAGTCCATCATGGACAATATCGTGCTTCCCTTGTTTGCTGAGTCCCGCGTGTATTGCACCGAGACGAAGAAGTTCGTTAAGAGCGGCACCGATATCGACCAGTGCTTCACGACCGAAAACCTGTTCGACCTGTACGAGTTGATCTTTGAAGTCGCGAGGTATCAGTTCGGCCCTTTTTTCGCGTCACTGGTCGAACGCTTTGGCGCTCTGACCGACGGGAAAAAGACCACGGCACCGTCCCAGGCCAGCTAGACGAAGAGCTGGCCGCAGACTTATGGATATGGCGCCCGATCCTTGCAGGAAAGGTGACGCTGAGGGAAGTGAAAGATGGTGTGGCTACGGTGGAGGACTTGCAAGCGTTAAACGCGCTCTTGGATATGCAGTCCGACATCGAAGCTGCCCAATACGAAGCAGCAAAGGCACAGAGGTGACGAATTGATTGTCCGCGAACTGATTACCAGACTAGGCTTCTCGCTCAACCAGTCTCAGCTGAACAATGCCGAGAAGGGTGTTGAGCGGGTAAAGGACAGTGCCGAGCGTGCTGCCGCTGCTTTCCGGAACATCGCCACCGCTGTGGCCAGCTTCGCAACGGTCAAAGCCATTATCAACATAGGCGACGAGATGCAGAACATCCGCACTCGTATCGGTCAGCTTCCGCAGACAGTTGGTGACGCTGGTGATGCATTCGACGAAGTTGCTGCTCGCGCAAGTGCATCGGGTGTGAAGATTGACGCTTATGCTTCGCTCTACACCAAAGTCGGCAACGCTGCCAAAGACTACATCAAGACCCAAGAAGACCTCCTGGGCATCACGGACACCATCTCGCAAGCCCTTGTCGTAGGCGGTGCAAGCGCACAAGAAGCGTCCGCAGTAATGACGCAGTTCTCGCAAGCTCTAGCCTCGGGTGTGCTGCAAGGCGATGAGTTCCGCTCAATGGCGGAAGCTGCGCCACAGTATCTTGACAAGCTGGCGGAGACGATGAAGATCCCTCGCGAGCAGCTCAAGAAGATGGCGTCCGATGGCAAGCTCACCGCAAAAGAGGTGATTGAAGCCACTCGCAAGATGTCAAGCTACTTCGGCGACAAGTTCAAAGAGATGCCCATGACTGTGGGCCGCGCAATGACGGTCGTCGGGAACCGCTTTGCCCGCATGATCGACAAGATGAATCGGGATTCCAACTTTGTGACCACAATCGCAAACGGCATCCTGACCGCATTCGACAAGATTGAAGCCGGCGTCTATAAGCTGGTGGAAGCGTTCGGCGGATGGAGCAATATGCTTCGCTTCGTGGGCATCGCGATCGGTGTTGCATTCGGTGCAAAGGCGATCAGCATCCTTATGGCGTTCCGCACCGTGGCCTGGACTGCTGCACTGCCGTTCCTTAAGATCGCCGCGATCATTACCGCTGTCACCTTGCTGCTGGAAGACCTGTACGTCTGGATTCAGGGCGGGGATTCCCTTATCGGGCAGATGATTGGGCCTTGGGAAGAATGGCGGGATGTGGTCATGGGCTCCGTTGAAGCAGTGATGGCGGTGTTTCGCTGGTTCGGTGAGCTTATCGCTGCTGTCGCTGCCACGCTGGTTGGCGCTTTCACTCTGGACTGGAACTTGTTTGCAGAAGGCCTCAAGGGAATCGGGGCGCTGCTGTGGCAGGTTGTCGGGCAATGGGGAATCTGGATCTACGATGCGTTCGTTGCTGCATTCACTGCGGTGACTTCGTTTGTTGCACAGGTCTTCACGATGTTTGCAAAGATGATTTACGATGCAATCTTTGCACCAATTGTCAATGCTGTGACAGACGCATGGAACGCCGTTAAAGGCGCAGTGAGCAGCGCATGGGAAGGCGCCAAGAACTTTGTAGGGGCAGGGTCGGGCACAGCGGGCGGCACAGCCGCTGGCGCAACCCCTGCCAGTACCGTTACACCGGCGCAGATGGCGCCAGCGGCTATGGGGGCAGGACGCCCGAACATCAACAACAGCACGCAAGTGAATGTCACTGTGCCCCCTGGAACAACTGCGGAGCAATCCAAGTTCCTCCAGAACGCAGCACAGCAATCGTTCAGCAAAGCCAATGACGACAAGCTGGCGCGTGACCTCGCAGTCTATGCGCCCTAAGGACAGCACATGATCGGACTATACTTCGGCGGACAATGGTTCCAAACTGCATTCGGTAATCAGTACGGCAATATCGAGCTGGATGCTGCCCTAGACGAGAACCATGAATGGTCTGCAGAAGCAACCAGCAACCCCGTCGAGGTGGGCGCACCTGTCACCGACCACGTTATCGACCAGTCCGACAAGCTGAAGATTAAAGGGTTCGTGACTGACACCCCGCTGACCGCGAGCCAGTCACTCACGCAGATCAGTCGCAGCCAAGACGTCTTCGACCTGCTGTACGAATTGATCAAGCTCAAAGAACCAATGACGGTCTATACGAAGCACAAGATCTATGACGAGATGGTGCTTACGAATGTGACTATTCCGCGGACGGCTGGTGTGGGCGAAGCGATTGAGTTCAGCGCCGAGTTTATCAACATCCGCAAGGTGGCGACGCAGATGGTGGATGTACCTGACGGGATCAACCCCAAGAAGGACAAGAAGGCGGACGCTGCTACGGGTAAGAAGACTGAGCCCCAGAAGGATGGCGGGAAGAAGCAACCTGAGACCGTCACCAAGCCGTCCAGCACATTGTCGAGGGTGTTGAAATAATGTCACTCATTCAAAAGATCCCGCTGCAACCCGAAACGACCGACCAGCTTGTCAGCGTAGAGCTTGACGGCAACCCTTACATCCTGCGCGTGCTGTGGAATGAGCGTTTCGGTTACTTCTCACTCTCGGTGCTCACTGATGACGAGCAACCCATCCTGACGAATATCAAGATGGTAAAAAACTATTCGCTGATCGGACGCTTCAAGGATACCCGCCTGCCTTTCGGCGACCTATACTTCGTGCAGGAAAAGGGAATTGCGGCACGTCCAGGATATAACGACCTCGCCGTGAATTGTGGGCTGTACTATTACGAAGCGGATGCTGTGGTTACTGCACAACCTGTGCGCCAGGTAGTTTCAGAGCCCCTCATTGGAACCGTCTGGGATAGTCTTTTCACTTCGTGGGACAATGGTTCAACGCTTTGGGATCAATAAATCATGCTCTTTAACCGTGAATGCTCGCTGGTGATTGGTAAGGAAGGCGGCAAGGGTCGTGAGCTGACTGGTCTCCGCATTGCGTTCTCCATCCAGAAGGGTGCAACAAAGTCCCCGAATAAATGCACCGTGAAGGTGTGGAACATGTCTCCTGAAACACGAGCCATGATTGAGGTCATTGGCAACGTGATGATCCTGAAGGCGGGTTACACGGAGGATGTCGGTGCAAAGACCATCTTCAGCGGCAACGTAACACGGACGCTCACTGTACGTGAGGGCCCGGATTGGATCACTGAGCTGGAGATGGAAGACGGGTTCATGGAGTTCCGTGACGCCAAAGTGTCGCTGTCGTTTGCCAAAGGGGCAACTACACAGCAGGTCGTCACCGCCATCAGCAAGAAGTTCGGCCTCCCTGTGCGCCCCATGCCCGCCGACATTGCTCGCAAGCAATACCCCGCTGGTTTTGCATTCGTTGGGCGCGTGCGCGATGCGATGGACAAAGCGTGCGATCACAGTAGCTTGGAATGGTCTATTCAGAACCGCGAAATCCAAATTATTAAGAAGGGCGGGGTCTTTAAGAAGAAGGCATATCTGCTGTCCGCTGATACTGGTCTGCTTGGATCACCTATGCAAGAGTCCAAGACTATGACGGAGAAAGCTGCTGCCAAGGAGGGTATCACTGCGGATCAGCCCGGTGTGCGTAAGACTACTGAGAGAGACAAGGACGGAGAGGTGCAACAGATGCTCCGCGTGCTCGGGTACAAGGTCAAGTCCTTATTGCAACCGCTTGTCGAGCCGGGCGGTTATGTGCAAGTGAAATCGAAAGGCGTGGATGGAGAGTTCTTCCGCGTTGAGGAACTGACGCACACAGGTGACACGCACGGCAACGAGTGGCACACCGAACTCACTTTGAGGTATGTGAAATAATGGCTGAGACATCAAACAACCCTGTAGAGGCTCTGCTAGGCCTTGTTAAGTCCCAACTCCTGGACGTGAATACTGCGCTCCCGGGCGTCATCGTTTCTTACGAGAACGGGCTTGCTCGTGTGGTTCCAACGGGTAAGAAACGCTTCGCTGACGGTGACGTGCTCGACTATCCAATTATTCCGAATGTGCGTGTGTGCTGGCCTTCGTTCGCTGGTGGCACAGCAGGGGTCAAGGGTCCTGTGAAGCCCGGCGACAAGTGTCTGCTCGTGTTCTCGCAGCAGGCTATTGACGGCAGCGATGATCGTCGTATGTTTGACCTTCAAGACGCCTATGCGGTCATGTGTGACCTTGGCAATGCTGGCTCGGGCGATAGCGGAAACAACGAGGACATGACCATGTTCTTCGGACCAGCTTACATTCGCCTTACAGCAGCGGGCGCACTGAACATCAATGCTCCTGGTGGCACAACGATTAACACGCCAAGCACGCACAACACAGGCACGCTGACGACTGACGGTCTGCTGACCTACCAAGACGGCATGACAGGTATTGGCGGCGCGAACGGAACAACGATGCAAGGCGACTTCAACCATACTGCGGGCACCATCACCAGCCTCGGCAAGAAGATTGACGGCACACACACTCACGGCGGTGTGCAGCCCGGCGGCGGAAATACTGCGGTTCCCAATGCTTGACGTCCGTAGCTTGATGGACTTGACATTTGAATGGTATCATCCTCGACATGCTTGATATTGCGCTTACCACATCCCACGATCTTGACACCAGCACACTCGATCTGAAGCTGGTGGATAAGGCTGAACAGGTGCGCCAGCGGCTACTCATCAAGCTCAAGCTGTGGCGCGGTGAATGGTTCCTGGACACAGAGTTCGGAACACCGTACCTCCAGCAGATCCTAGGCAAGCAATTGACGCTCTCTGGAGCTCTTGCTGCACTGCGGAAAAGCATTCTGGAGGTGGAAGGTGTGCGCCAGATCATTTCATTCGAGTACAGCTTCAGCAATTCAACGCGGAAGCTGTCGGTGAATTTCACGGCGGATACGCCTTATGGAATTGTTGAGGTAACTGCATGAGCTTGACACAAGAAGGATTCGAGCGTCCTCGTCTTAACGAGATCAAGGCTGATTACGACCAGCGATTCACTGATGCCCTGGGGCCGGTGAATACGAACGCAGATGCTGTGGTCGGCCAGATTATCGGTATCTTCTCCGCGGCACTTGACGACGCCTACGAAGCTCTACAGAACACTTATGACAGCATGTATCCGTTCAGTGCCGAAGGTACTTCGCTAGATGGGGCGGTATCCTTTATCGGGTTGGAAAGACTTGCTGCTACGCCTACAACTGTGGTCGCGATGTGCTACGGTGAGGAGGGTACATTACTGCCCGCGGGAGTCATTGCAAGATCTTTGTCTGACCAGCAATACGTGACAACTTCGGACACAATAATCAGTCGCTCCAGTTCAGGAGACGTACTAATCGAACCGAACCTTGTGAGCAGCAGCGCAAACTATCAAGTGATCGCGAACGGTGTCAGTGTAGTATATACGTCAGACTCTAGCGCCACTGCCGACGAAATTGCTGCGGGGCTTGCTGCACTATTCAACCCTGTGAATTTCTTGGCAACAGCTACAGGCGGCGTCCTTCGCTTGCGTTCTACCGATCAGTATAGTGACTTCACCTTGACAGTTGATAGTAAATTGACCGTCACAAAACTAGGAACTCCAGTTGTCTTCACCGCGTTAAACCTTGGCTCTTATGCGCTTCCTATTGCAGCGCTTACCCGCATTGATAGTTCTATTCTCGGATGGGATGAAGTTAATAACCTCGTGGCGGGTTCAACAGGCCGATTCGCTGAATCCGATGAAGAACTTCGTAAGCGCCACGCAGATAGTGTTCGGGTGACCGGGGCTGCTACTGCGCAAGCTATTCGATCTCGGGTACTAGCAGAAGTTGATTCGGTTACATACTGCTCTATCTATGAGAATAGAACAAACGCGATTGATGTCTTTAATCTACCCCCTCATTCTTTTGAGGCTGTGGTTGAAGGTGGCTCAGATCAAGAAGTTGCGAACAAATTGTTCGAGGTAAAGCCCGCCGGAATTGAAACTTATGGCAACACAAGCATTCAAGTATTAGATGAGAACGCAGATGTTCAATTGTGCAGGTTTTCAAGACCTTCTGATAAATTTGCATGGGCACGCATCACAATAAATTTATTAGATCTTGAAGAAGCATTGGATCCGGAATATGTAACTTCTGTCACTGATGCAGTAGTCTTGTATGGAAATTCTATAGGTATTGGAAAAGATATAATCACACAGCGTTTCTTCGGGCCAATATATGAAGCTACTCCGGGACTTGGAGGGATAACTGTAGAGGTTGCTGTGACTGATACACCCATCGAAATTCCCTCATATACAACTAACAATATCGTGATTCAACGCGCCGAATTAGCGAGATTTGATTCGCTTCGAACAATAGTAATCGGGGTGTGATATGTTGGATTATTCCGCACTGTCTATTTCGCGTCTAACCGGGCAATTTCAAGAGTCACAAAAACTCAAAGGCCTTATATCTGCAATAGTGGGCCCTTTAACCACATTGGAAAATGATGCAGATTCCATTATTGCCGATCGGTGGATCTCTAGCGCGGTTGGTAGTCAGCTTGACGGATGTGGTTATATAGTCGGCGAGCCTCGGCTAGGGAGAGATGACGATGCTTATCGTGTAGCGATCAAATTTAGAGTGTTTGTCAATATCTCTAAGGGGACGCCAACTGATCTGATAAGAGGTTTGAAGTTCTTGACTGAACCGACCGATTGCCAATACCTGGAGGCATACCCCGCCACTGCTTTACTCTTCACCAATGGATTCTTCGTAGATTATAGGATTCAGGCAGCAATGCAGGATCTGGCCCCTGCGGGAATCAGCGACGTACCTGTGGCAGTATCCTTTCGAGACAAGCCCTTTAGATTCTCGAAAGAGGCAATTCCGGGCGAATTGTTTGTTAATGGAAATTCTGATTATCTAACTGCTAACGGTAGCGATATCCAAGTTAGCCAAGGAGCGTTAGCAATAGGAGCTTCCACATTCGGTGGGATTGTACCTGCGGAACTTGATGTCGGAATTGGATACCTAGATGTTGGAGGGCCCACGTTGGCTGTGTATAATCCAAACAGTCTGAATACGATAGGCCACTATAACCTCACAGGGGTGTTTCAATGATACAATTCGCTGAACAATATGTCAGTTACCCAGACGGCCAACAAAATGTAGGGCAACCGTCTGATGCTGTGATGTCAGCTGGCTTTATTCCTGAGACTGCTGGAGCACGAGGCCAACCTCTTCCCGCGCAGTGGCTTAACTGGCTATTCCAAAAGGTGTTTCGCCTTATCAACCGCGACCGAGTGAGCGACTCTGCTGGCGTAGGTCTCTTCACTGTCCCGAACAGCTTTATTCGCCTTGAAGCCTTTGATCGTAGCGATCCTAATAAGTACCTTGTCGCTATCGGGTACAAGGGAGCCGCGGACGTCGTGCATACGCTGAAAGTGATCAACAATGCGACCCTTACCCTTGGCGCAGCAACCGTGGGCGGGGATCAAGCGATTACGGGCGGCTCAGTCAATGTGGTTATTTCAGCAACATCGCGTCAATTTGGAGAACTATAAATATGTCACTCACCGCACAAGAAGAAGCACTGGTCAGACAGTTACTTGACCAGCAAGCGTCACTCCTATCCCTCGCTGGCAACGAGGCGACGATCACATCCAAGTTGGGCGCCACGAAGGTAACGCTCTCAGATCTGGTTTCTGCAAGCAATATCGGTGATTCCGATTTATTTTTGACTAGACAAGGAACTACCGATAAGAGCGTGAGCGCGGCTGTACTTCGTGCGAAACTTCAGACGTTTTTACAGGAAGGCATTGGCGCAGTTGAAATGCCTGCTCTTGACAAGATGCGTTTTGAAATCTGTGTGGATGATTTCGGTGCGCTTGGCGATGGGATCACAAACGACTCCCCTGCTGTCAATCTCGCTGTGAATCACATGCGAACCAAGATCCAGAGCTTCGGCGGATATTACGGATGCACGTATTATCTGAAATTCACTCCCGGCAAGGTTTATAAACTTGCGGGATCAATCGATTTGCAAAAACTCGGATATGGCGCAGGATCGATGGGCGCATGGGGTGTGATCGGAACAGGGGCTGTTATTCTTGCCGCTTGCACAGGAAAAACCCTTTTCGATGCGCTTGGAAGTGCCTATGGAACTTGGATCGACATCGCGATTCGTGCAGACCAAGCAACGGCACCCGCAATTGGAATTCAGGTCGGTCGAATCGACACGACAGGTTGGCAAGCTGGTGGACACTATTTCCAAAATGTGCATATGGCCGGATTCTTCACAATTGCAGGCCTGTTGAACGCCTCTGGAGAAGGCAACACATATGTCAATCTGTACATTCACAACGATGATTTGTCTGGGAATGCCAATTCACTCGCAATTGATGGGCTGCACCACATCGTTCCTGTAACGGATTTCACGCAGACAACCATTGCTCAAAATACGTTCGACAGCTGTCGTCAGCACATGATCATCAATTGTGATCTTGGGCAGAATCACGGCTCTCCTTTGTTCTTGTCGAATGTCAGCCAACTTCACGTTGATGGGTTTATTTACACCACCGGAACCCATGCGATCGAATTCCTGGCTGGTGGAGGTCAGACCGTCTTCAGAAATCTGGAGTTTATGGCACATTGCGAAGCTGCGATAACTTCTCAGATTGAAGTGAAAGCGCTGGTCTCACAGTCTGTTACCTTTGAAGGTGTCACATTCCGAGAAGACGCCAGCAGCGCGACGTTCGCGATGATTACAGGCTCCTTAAACGTTACGTCTTTGAAGTTGAAAGATACTGATGTTTTCCTTGGGAGTCTGGTAACTGTTCCATTTTTGGGCGGGACTGCGGCATTTGACAGCGGAGTGCATGTATATAAAAACAGCTTCGGGACAAGCCAGTTGCGCACTCCGCAACTTGTTTTCCCTGCAACTCAGATCCCATCGACAAATCCAAACACCCTTGATGATTACGAAGAAAGCTCGCCAACTGTTACTGTTGCTTCGGCAAGCGGATCCCTCACAACAGTTGGTACAACATCTTGTTCGATTACCAAAGTCGGAAGGCTTGTCACCGTGACTTTCAGCGTCACGATCACCACCAACGGAACCGGAGCAACTGCTATCAATATTTCCGGCAATTCGTCTGTGTTCCCCGTTGCAGTAGCTTCCTGTTATGGGTCTGCTCGTCGCCTTGACACAGGTGCTTCTATCCAAGTTCGTGTGGATTCAGGCAGTCAGACTCTTGTCGTTGTGAATGCAGACAACAGCTACCCCGGAGCGAATGGGGCTGTGCTTGCCGGAACAATCACCTACATGGCATCTTGATCATGGAAAATTACATTTTAGACAAGCCGCTCCGAGACGAAATTCTTTCATTTTTGGAGAAGCAGAATTACCAGGATGTTTCCGGCATCATCAAGAAGATCGAAATTCTTCAGAAGGCTCCAGACCAAGACTTGTGTCTGGAGCTGGCAGAAAACCAATACTTTAACGCCTGAGCAATAGGACCCAAAATGTCGGAAGAAAAACACCAATGCACCCTTCCGCCCCAATACTGCCCTCACGTCAAAGAAGCGGCAGACGAGGCGGTGAAAAAAGTATTCGCGATCCTCGGGGTTGATATTGAAGTGCCCAAAGAGGTGGAACAGTTTCGTGAAAACCTGCGCTTCGGGGCATCCATGCGCCGCGCAGCCGACAAAGGGATGCTTGCAATCATAGGGGCTATTGCGGTCGGCGCACTTGCTGCACTGTGGGCGGGTATCGTTTCCAAGATTACGCACGGAGGCTGATATGCCTTACAAGCTCGGACCAGCATCACGCAAGAAGCTCGAGGGGCTGCACCCGAACCTCGTTGCTGTGGTCACTCGCGCCATTGAAGTGACCACACAGGACTTCACGGTTCTTTGCGGGGTCCGCACGCTTGCAGAACAGAAAGAGCTCTACGCTCAAGGGCGCACCAAGCCAGGTGACATTGTCACTTGGACTTTGAACTCGCGTCACTTTCCTGCTGCTGACGGTCTTGGTCGCGCTGTAGATCTTGCACCGTATCCAATTGACTGGAAGACCGTGTCCAAGTTTGACGCCATTGCAGCAGCAATGATGCAGGCGTCAAAAGAGCTTGGCATTCCTATTCGTTGGGGCGCGGATTGGGATCAAGACGGTATTGCTCGCGAACGCGGTGAAACCGATTCCCCTCACTTTGAACTTGCTTAGGAGTTGCTATGAACTGGTCAGAAGTAGGTAGTTGGCTGAAAGACAATGCGGGCACCGGCGCTGCACTGGTGGGCAGCTTGCTGACGGGGAACGTGCCTGGGGCCGTTGCTGCCGGCGTTGCGCTGGTTGGCAGTGCTACTGGCACCAATGACCCCGCGAAGGCCCTTGCGGCCTTGCAGGGCGACCCCGCGACGCTGCTGAAGCTGCGCGAGCTTGCTGTCCAGGAGGAAGCCAGTATCCGTGAGCACATCCGCACGATGGAAGAGATGCGCCTCAAGGACGAGCAAGCTGCACACGAACAACAGCAGCTCACCATCCGCGGCGGTGACAATGCGGAAGACGAATACGTCCGCCACACGCGCCCCATGATGGCCCGTCAAAGCTGGTACGCCACCATGGCTTATATCCTTGTCTTCGAAGGGCTCAATTCCTCCAAGGTGTTTGAAGGCGGAGCGAATTGGGATCTTGCGATGATCTTGCTTGCACCGGCAGCAGCCTACCTCGGCTTCCGCTCGCTGGACAAGTTCCGCAAGAAATAACTTCGCTCTGCGGGGCGGGGGCGTCACGTGGGACATGCGTGGCGCCCTTTTTATTTGACGCAAGCTGTGTCGTAGATGCGGTCGTAGTCCGGCCAGCCTACAGACGGGTCTTGCTTGTTCAGCTTCACCATCTCGCAATAATGCTCAAGCTGCGCCTGCTCGTCTTCGGCGTCCATGGTGCCCGCCAGTCCAAACAGAATGAGCCCCGCCAGGATAGCGCAGATGGTGTAGAAATTGTCTTTTAAGATGCTGGTGCGGTGCATGTGGTACTCCTTTTCACTGGTTGCGGGTTGCACAGGGCCGGCAGGGGCCGCGATTGCAGCCTCGCCGGTGTATGTGTATTGGCTGCTATTGCAGTCGCTTAAAATTGCCGGCGCTGCTGCCTACTTGCTGGTTGAGCGACACGGTCTTTCCGTACTCGCGGCCCTCGTAGAACGCACCAGCCCGCAGCGCATTGTCGGCGCGAGGCTTGGATGTGGTCAGCGACACACCAGTTCCGTTGAGCCACTTCTCGTTCGCGTCAGCCTCACGTTCATGCAGGCTCACCAACACCAGCGCAGTTCCCGGAGTGCTCTCAGTGTCGGACTTGAGCATCTGCTCAACACGCTTGCGGATGCTATCGACAGTCCCGACGCAGAACGAACGGCCCTGCGGGGTCGTCGGGGACTTGTAACGGGTCGTCGCTTCACGCTTGACAGACTTGATCAGGAACTCGGCCATGTAGCGAGCAGTCATCACGTTACTTTGACGCCCGACGAAACAATGTTTGTCCTTCCCGGACGTACCTGTGCCGCTGTAGAAGTATTTGCAGAAGAACAGCTTGCCGACAGACTGGGCAAGGCTGCGGGCCCAGTCTGTCGGCGCTGATAACCACATCCTGACGCTCGCGTGCTTCGTGGGATTCGTCTTCAGGAAGGTCGCTCATTGACAGATTGTACTTCGCCAGCAGGTTGTAGGCCATCCGCAAAGCGGTCTCCCGCTCTGCTTCGGTCGCTGCTGCATCGTTGCCCAGCGCGATCATCTTCTTGACGCGCTCCAATACCTTGTTCTCGATAGACATGTTTTTCTCCTAAGTGCAGTTGATGTGCTTGCAGTATAGGATAAATCTAGACCTGTGCAAATTATTTTTGTTCGGGTGACTTTTGCAGGTAGCCGATGTCGTACAGCATCCGCTCTGCCTCGCGCTCGTACCATTCATAATCGACGTCCTGCGGGAACGCTGCTGGAATGTCCATCACGGGCTTTGCACCCTCGGAGCGTGGAACCTTGTTCCCGTTCTTGGCATATACGATCTCGCCCTGCTCCCCTGCTGCATAGTACCAGCGGATAGACTTGCCCAGGAACACACCGTCCTTCACTGCGCCACCTGACACGGTACGCACCGACACGAACTTCCGGATGTCGGTGCAAGAGCGCACTGTGGTCATTATGGGCGTGCCCTTGGTGAGCAGCGCCAGCACAGCATCGACACAGATCTCGTTCGTCGGGTTCTTGTGCAATCGGTCGGACGACTTCTCAGGGCTTGCATAGGCGCCTTTCGTCTTGCAGCCATCAACCTCATAGAGCCACTGTTTCGTCTTCTTGTCGAACTTCTTCTTGACTGCAATGTAGTTATTCACGTCGCGGCTGAAGACTGCGAGGTATTGCGTGTCTTCCGTTTCGAACCCTGTGCCGGCTTCCCATTGCTTCACAATCGCGTCGCATTCTGCTTGGCGTGCGGTGGGGCACTTGATAACGATGCCGTCCGTGTTGGCGCTGACCACATGGATTCCAGCAAGCTCCAGGCGCTCGATCAGCATCAGCAAGGACAGCTGACCCGTCACCGTCACTTGGATCAGTAGGTCGGGCGCGTAGAGAACGGAGTACCTGCTGCCCAGCTTGCCGAAGGAACCATTGATCGTGATCTTGAGCGAGTCGGCAATCACTTTGTCCCCGCGATGCTTTGCAGCAATACGGCGATCGACTAGCGTGCGATATACCTTCAGGAAGTTGGGCCCCAAGTGCTGCGGATAGAGCCCTTGGTTCAGAATGATATATGGGTAATAAGACGTCACGTCGCGGTCAATGAGCAGCGTGTCGGCGTCCGCATAGTGCGCGGCGCACTGCTCGGAGCTGTGCAGACCGCCAATGCCCATGCGATACACGCCACCGGCAATCTCCAGGCGCAGGGCTTTGAGCTCTTCAGGCATACCGACGTTTCCGTCTTCGCTCACAATGAAGTTGGCATTGCGAACAATGTCCAGCGCCCAATTCATGAGCCCCGACTGGTACTTGATGAAGTGCGGGATCTTGTACTTGTACCGCGTCCCAGGCTCGATCACCGGGCGCTGGGCCCTGCACCCGTTAAGATGCTCGATCTCTTCTGCAATGACCGCTTCCGCAATCTGGGCATCGGACTTGCTACGCAGATCCATCTTGTACTCGTTACCCATGGACTCGCGAAGGTCAATCTGCTCCTTGAGCGACTCGTGCAGAATGGCGGTGTTCGTTAAGTCATTGACGCAATACCAGCGCACGATCGCCATCTGCTGCGGTGACAGAATGACTTCTGGGTTGAAGGGTAGATCCTGCATTCGCGGAGCGTGCAACCGTCCGCCGTAGATCTTAAGGCTTGCCCGCAGCGGCGCAACTTCGATCAGGTCAATGTGATTCGTGTTCAGCTTCTTGACTTTGAACGTCCGCAGCACGTCAGACGGGCGCGAACCATTCACAATGATCTCGTTCGTTGCGTACTTCAGCTGAGACGTGCTCTTACCTGCTAAGGCAAGGGCCAGGATCGGCATGTCGTAGTTGATGCCGTTGAAGCTCACGAGACAGAACGTGTTGATAATCCAGCGCAGCTTATCCGCGTTGAAGTCGTGGTTCGGTGTGCGCTCGAAGTAGATGACCTTCCCGCTGGCAAGCGAGGTGAAAGCGATCAGGAAATAGTTCTCATAACACTCAATGTCGAACACCAGACGTTCGCGCTTTGCAGCAGCGATCGCCAGTTCCCAGTCCTCAAACTGCGACACCCGAAATTCCATCGCTTCCTGCAAGCCAGGCAGGTAGTCAGGGCGCTCCCAAGTGCGCTCAGGTGGTGTGCGTTTAGGCTTCTCTGCCTTCGGGGGCTTTACTGCTGGGCGGTCTTCCCAGAAGAATCCAATAGCGTCAGGGCGGGCCATTACTGACGCATCCCCACAATCGCGCCGCGCAAGCGGTCACCGAAGAACATACAGGGTGACGGGTATGCGGACCAGTCAATTGAATTGGCGTTACCGTTGAGCAGGTTCAGCATATCAATCTGATAGACGCCAGTGTGGTCAAACCCTTCAATCTCATAGCCGGCCCCTTCTGTTTCGTCGTCATGGGTTGCTATTTTACCCGCCCCACGAAACAGAATGCGACCAGTCTTATCAGTGAAGGGCTTCAGTGTCTTCAACGCCTCGAACAATCGGTCGTCCAGCGGCTTCGGGTTGCTTTCACGGTTCAGCACTTTGGTGAGGTCAGGCCACTTGGTTTCGAACAGTTGCGTCCTCAACCATCGTTTCCCGCTGAAGTGGAAAGTGATGGAAGTGTCAGTCAGCTGCACAGCTTCAGGCGCTTCGTCAATGCGGAGCAGCTCCTTGATCGCTGCCCGCGGTATGTTGAGCGGGCGGGGCACCGTGGAACCTGTCCAATACTCCACGAGCGTGATGTTATTGGTAGCGAACGCGCTCTGCCCTAGAAGCAGCACACCATTCGACCATGGGCGCGAAGCATCGTCACCAATAAACGGTGCCACGACCTTTATCGCTTGGAGCATTGCTGCACCGTCAATGACCACATGCTCACCCTCGGGTTGAACGTGCGGTGTGCTTGCATCCGGCAAGCAATCAACGAACGCCTTGAACTTGCCGCTCTTCACTGACAAGCGCCCTGCCGGTGTCATTGCGAGCTGGACGGTCTCGGTGCAGTTTGCAATCGCTTTGACAAGGGACTCCGCTTTGGGTTTGCATTCGATGTCAAACGGGATCGGGCTGCACAAGCCCAGCATTCCGTTATACCCACGAACGGTTCCACCCTCAATGACAAAGTGCGTCAGGGCAGGGACGAAGTCTTTCTTGGAGACTGCACCCTGGACGAATTTCAGTTCTGTAAGCATTAGAAGAGCTCCTGCACGCGATGCGTGAATTGTTCATAGTTGTTCTGGGCGTTCATCATTTCGTTAATCACCCCGAATGCCCAGAGGTTGTATGCTGCACGAGATTCATAGACGCTGCTCAGACGTTCGTATGTGAAACCCTGCTTCTCCAGCATCTGCAAGACGTAGTCCTGCTCAATAGCGGTCAGCGTCGTTGCGTGCTGCCCAGCGTCGTGCCTTGCAGGGGACTTCTCCGACACGGACAGCGGGCCCCAATCAGGGGTGATGATGCTGCCGAATGCAGCGGACTGAATCCAGGAGGACGAATCCACGCTGTACCATGGATATCGCTCCATGATTGGGATCGCAGTGATACCGAAGCCATGCACCTTCAACCGCGGGCGACCGCTGCCGTCCGTAAGATAACGCTCCCACATGCGGTCCAACCAGATGCAAAGCTGCTTCGTTGAGCTGCCCACCATACCGCCAAGCGTGATGTATTCGTAGTTCTGGACGTAGTATTCGAGATATCGTTCATCCTCGCCCGCGTGGAAGCAGGGGAGGGGCTTCGCGCCAAGCTGCTCCATGTGAAGCTGGTTCTGGTACGTCTTCAGCGGGTCACCAATGCCGTCCAACACTGATGCCATGACGACACCGTCCTCAACCCGCCAGAGGTCCATGTTCCGTTTGATATAGTCACAATAGGTGGGCAGGTCAATATCGACGCCCAATGTGTAAGCAGAGAACGCACCCGAGTCGAGAAAGACTTTCGCGTTGTCAGCTCGCATCTGATCGATGTAACGCTGAGATCCGATGTAGTGATACGACTCAAGAATGTGCGGCAAACCATGAACGATTTCGCGCTCGCGCTCGTTCAGTTTTAGATAGCGGTTCTGCCCCTGCATATACGAGTTCGTATAGACAGCGGCCATGAAAATGTTCATAAGGCCTCCTTTCGCATGGCTGTATTTTACCAGCGCCAGGCGGACGTAACTACTTGATTTATAAGTCTTTCGACGATCGACTTGTCGTCCTCGTACTTGTATTGAACAAGTCGATCGTCGCCTGTAGCGCCTTGCAGCCCGATTGCTGTCGAACTATGGATTAGTCGCAAAGACGCAGAAACTCAGCGCGAGTTTCCGGTTCGTCCTTGATGACGCCGCGAAGAGCGGTCGTTACAGTGTGGTGACCCTGCTGACAAATCCCTCGCGATTCCATGCACAGGTGGCGAGCCTTAATCAGCACGCCAACGCCCTTCGGTTCGAGATGCTTGAACAGCGCGTCAGCGATCTGGTCGGTGAGTCGTTCCTGCACTTGCAAGCGGCGAGCGAACATATCAGCCAGCCGGGACAGCTTGCTCAGACCGACGATCTTGCCGTTCGGGATGTACGCGATGCTGGCGGTGCCGATGATAGCTGCGAGGTGATGTTCGCAGTGTGAATAGATGGGAATGTCTTTGACGAGAACCATCTGGTCATAAGTCTCGCCCCCGTCTTCGAACACCTTGAGCAGCTTGGCGGGATCCTTGCCATACCCGCTGCACCAGTGGCGCCACGCTTTAACCACACGAGCCGGCGTCTCCTGGAGACCTTCGCGGTCAGCATTCTCGCCCACCAGTTGCAGCAAGCGAACGATAATGTCGTTGCCGCTTGCGTCCGCACCGTCGTCGGTGATTTCCCAAGGAAACACGATCCACTGATCCTTGAACTGTTCGTCGGTGCGCTTGTCCAGCAGCGCGAAGAACGGGACTCCCGGATGCTCGTCGCAGTAGCGTTCGCAAGTGGAACCGCTGTCGATCAGGTCGTCAATGAAGACGTCAGCTTCGGCGGGGTTCTCAACCAACACCATCGGGACCAAGTTGTTGAGAGCGTATGCGACGGGAACGCCCCCACGCGGCACAGGGTAGGCCCGCAGCACGCTGATCGCTTGCTGGTTGGCATAGGTGTTGAGCGCGACCGCCAAACGGCCCACAAGGCCGCCTACTTGGTCGTGAGTGAGTTTCATTTGCATGGGATGCTCCTTTAAGCGTGGAATGATGCGCTGCACTTGGCAGTCTCTTCGATACGGACAGACACCAGCGTCACACCAGTGCCAGCGAGTTGCTGCGGGCCAATTACTTCGACCAAGTGCTGGGCCATGTTTTCGGCAGTCGGGTTGAACGGGACGAACACGACGGACGGGCCAAAGAACTCGTCCTCGCGCATGTGGTCGCACGCAAGCTGCATCACCGGATCGTGCTCCCATGCCAGGAACTTGTGATCCCAATGGTTCTCGACCCACATGCACAGCTTTTCTTTGATGACACCGAAGTCAATGACACGACCAACGGTGTCCAGTTCCGCAGCTTCACAGACGAAGTGGATCCGGTAGTTGTGACCGTGAAGGTGTCGGCACTTGTTCTCGTGCCCGACGACGCGGTGCCCTGTGCTGATGTCGTGGTAGCGTTCTGCAGTTCGTTTCATTGTTCGTCCTTGTAAGAAATGACTTCGGGAATGTTGTTAATCTCAAACGCCTTGCGTCTCATGTAGCAGGGGCCACACGTTCCGCAGTGCAACTCACCGGCCCGGTAGCAACTCCAGGTCAAGTGCATGGGGGCGCCGATACGGTTTCCAAGTTCGACAATCTCATGCTTCATAAGGTTGCCAACGGGCATAATAACCCGCATCCGCTTTCCGTCACCAACTGCGAAAGGCAGCATGTCATTGAAGCGGGAAATGAACTCGGGTTCGTTGTCAGGGTAGGCACCAGCTTCCTCAAGGTTGTTACCGAGAACGATGGTGTCAATTCCGCGTGCTTCTGCGAATGCAGTAGCAACAGACAGCAGCAGCAAGTTCCGGGCAGGAACCCATTCATGAGCGAACTCCGCACCAGCTTCCCCGCCTGCCACCTTGCTGTCAGGGTCAAGCAATGGGGAGTCACCCTTCGAATAGACGTTCAGCGGGAACAGGGTGAGCTCGGCGCCAAGGTATTCAGCGACCGCTTTGATGGCTTGCACTTCCGGACCTTCAGCCCTGCTACCGTACAGGAAGTGAATCAGATGGACATCCATCCCGAGCTCACGCTGGGCATAGGTTGCGCTGACCACACTATCCAGGCCCCCGCTGCACACGACCAGCGCCCGCTCACCTTGCACCGTGTCACGATACAGGCTCACTTCATTGCGGAAGCCATGCGTGTCGAACAGTGCTGCGGTGTAGGGCTTCAACATGCGCGACGGATATTCCTGCGGCAGGTAATCCCGCGAGCTTGCAAAGAACACGCCATAGGGCGTCTCGATATACCAGACCGGGCGATAGTTCGCGGCGACGAACAGCTTGTCAGTGTGGCCACTGTGTGTCGCCAGGATCGCATAGCTGCCGCGGAGTCTGCCAATTACTTCCGCAAAGTCCTCCAGCGTGCCATGCACATTCGCGAGCTGCTCGGCGATCGCTGCGCTGTCAATACTGGTGGGCAGATCGTGCGTGCGAAGGCCCTTGTCGTTGGCAATCGTCCCGTTATGGGCAATCGACCAATTTCCGGAGGTGTAAGGCTGCTGATCTGACAGACGCTTCTCACGGACGAACTCGGTCGTCGGTTCAGCGCGAAGGTTGCCTACAACAGCAGCAGATCGGCAGACCTTGTGCAATGCAGGGGCACGCGCTGCACGACCGTGGCTTCGCGTGACTTCACGGTACGCCAGCAGCTCACTCTCGGCACTGGAGTTGATAACGAAACCCCGCCCGTCGCGTCCGCGCTCATGGCTGGTCTGCCAGATGTGCTCCAGGATGTCATTCACTGCCTGGATCTTTTGGTGCGTATCAATGCGCCGCACCAGTGCGCCAACTATCGAACACATAATCACTCCACGTCAATAATTTTATGGACTTGCAGTTGCAAGACGTAAGGGTGCAGCATCACCGAATTCACGCACGCTTGCAAGTTCGCCTGATTAACGACATCGTCCTTGTCGTCGCAGGGTTGCAGGTAGATGACGCCTTTGAATCCTTCGTGCGGTCGAGCGACCCGAGGTGACGCACTGTGGTCAAGCGCAAGCAAGGGAAGCCCGTCATCATCAACGCTGTCATGCGCCATCACGTATTTGTACGCACACGCGAGCGATGCGGTGATGGTATTGACGCGACCTGCTTTGGGACTGCACACAACGAAGCAACGGTTCCGCTCGTTAGTATCGAGCGAACACATTTCGGCGAAGCCTACGGTGGGCGGGGGAAGAGTTCCGTTCGTTTCAATCTGCACCGTGTAACCTTCTGCGAGGAGCAGCTCAACGAGCGGATGGATGTTCTGGCGGAAGGGTTCGCCTCCCGTGATGACCACAAGCGAAGGAGCCTCGCGCATCTCCTGCACGAATTGCAGCAGCGCGAACGGTGTGGAGTTCCAGCGATCGGTGGTGTAGTCGGTATCGCAGGCGGGGCATTGCAGATTGCAGCCAGCGAGTCGAATGAAGACAGCGGCATGTCCAGTGAATGGACCTTCGCCCTGGATGGTATTGAAGACGGAATGGACTTCGATGGTAGAACCGTCGCTCTCGCGACGCTTCTCAATGAGCTGGATGTTCATGTTGTTCCCATAGGTTACAGGCCTGAGCCTGGGAGGTAAGGGGCCCACCCTGCATGGCACAGGGTGGGCGGTGCGGTATTGTACCGCGGAACCTTACTCGGCAGCAGCCGGAAGGGTAATGCGACCGCTCAAACCGTGGAACTTCTTCCAGCGAGCATATTCGGTGCGGATGTTGCTCGGGTTGAGACCGGCAGCGACACCAGCTTCCAGCAGGTTGGCGATCGGTACAGCTTGGCCCAGCTCTTGGGACAGGCGGTCAGCCAGGCCCCACACTTGGCCGCACAGACC
>Ga0100403_1000284_pt1 | contig 47665 bp, 43 predicted proteins | sample CryGeymet201501t_FD_83663 | JGI IMG/M metagenome (GOLD analysis project Ga0100403, IMG submission 83663) | Groundwater microbial communities from Crystal Geyser aquifers in Utah, USA - Crystal Geyser metaG 2015-01t | ecosystem: Environmental > Aquatic > Deep subsurface > Groundwater | place...
GTAGCACCATCTTCCGGCTTTGATCCAAAACCATCAATGATTTTGGACCAATCCAGTTGTCCAGATGAATTCATGGATGTTGCAGCGCCAGTGACACCGGCTGGAATGCTTCCAATCCAACCCCAATTGACATTACCATCAAACGGGTTAACCGCTGTGGTCAGTCCACCTGCACCCAAAATAAGCTGGTTACTTGAATTTCGTATTTCAATTCCATAATTTGTTGAACCTATACCAAGTTTACCAAGTTTGACACGGGCTGTTGCCGCTTCGTCTCTGACAGTCAATGTCTCACTTGCGCCACTCAATGTGAAACGGCTGCTGCCAATTTCTATATTTGCAGATTGTATCAAACCACTGGCAATTCTGTCAGCTGCCATTGTTCCTTGAACAATCAAATTACCATTAATGACTTGGGCAACAGTGATCCAGCTTGTTCCATCATAGGCTCTGGTTTCAGAAAAACCAATAGATGGGTTGGAAATAGTTACAATATCAGCAACAATAGGTTCAAACCCGGCAGCTTGTATTGCTGCTACTGCTGTTGCATCTGACCAAGATGATCCAGTTGCATAAAAGGTTCTGGAGCCTCTTATTCCATTAGATACAGCATAAACTGTTTCTGTGACACGGGTAATTCTATTAGTGACCGGATCAGTAAATGTGAACGTCACACTCATGGAATTGGTATTATGCCATGTTCCTGATACTGCTGCAAAACCATCGCCTCTTTTTGCGGCTACAGATATCTGACTGGCACCAGCCTGATTTGTGAAGCGAAGTTGCAATACATCATTATTGACACGTCCGCTTATCAGTGCAGGTTTGGTATATGGCGAAGAAATGGTTCCAGTTGCATAAAATTCTGAAGTCAATGTTGTTGACGCTGGCAACAAATCTGCAATAATGCCTGTGCCCGGATTGGTTCTCACCAATGTCAAACCGTTAGAAGCTTGAACAAACCCACCACCGAGTCCATCTGCTACATCATACAAGGTTATAGTATCCAGCAGTGTTCCAGTATGTGTTCCATTTCGGGCTTCCAATACAACAGTTCCATTAATTGCACCCGCTGTTAGAGCATAAGTGTAGGAACCAGTTGTTTGGCCTGCTACATAAATTTTGATACTACCGCTTGTAACTTCTGAAACACCGGAACCATCAATTCGCATCAGTTTACCACTAAGCGTACCACTTCCGTTTTTAATAACTGTTCCATTTGTTGGACGAATAAAATACTGTATTGCATTCTCACCAGAAGATGATCTCGTATAATTAACCCGTTGTACAATGCTTGGCGAATCAACGGTATCCAAAATGTGTGGAACAATGGTTACAGACAAGAATCCAGAATCAGCACTCATTCCAGATATACCTACAGTTGGTTTTATTTCACTTGTATCAACGGTAACACCTGTTCCAATAACAGATGTTATTTCAAAAGTGTTTGCCTGTGGTGTAGCACTATAAGGAAGCTCTTCATCTCCCAAGAAGACAGAGAACGTACTATCACCATCTTCAAATGAAACACCGGGCAATAATGTTCCGCTGGTATCAGTTGCAAATGTGTGGTTTGGATTGGTTTGGAAGATTGCCAACCCATTGATACCTGTGAACCCACGAAATGCTTTCGCATAAGATAAAGTTTTAACAGCACTGGTTTCAATACCTTTTGAATTCGTATAAATGATTTCAATATCTGCTGTTGCATTGTCAGCAGTCATATTTGAAACTGTGATCAACCCATTACCAGTTGAAACCGAAATATTTGTTTTCGTTATTGTTCCAAATCGCCATGTATTATTACCGTAAGGTGATAAACCATCATAAATGATTTCATCAAGACCACGATATACCTTGAATATAGAACCACCACCGCCATAATTTGACACAACACCATTTTCATCAGCAAAGAATGTGTGAGATTCATTTGTTGGAACAATAGTTATATTGGATGATGCCTTTTGAATTCTTCCTACAGTGACAGCATCCGAGAAGGTTTGGTTTGATCCATCAATATTAACCGTTTTTTGAACAGTAACGGTGACTCTATTAGCATCACCAAAAGCAGCCAATGTTAGCCGTCTGGTTGTATCGTTGACGGTCACCAATGAAACAGTGCCACCATTTTCATCAATGGCTGACCATGTATATGGTGCAGACATATTGAGACCAGTTGCCACAAAATCTATCTTATCATTTGATCCTTCCAGACCACCATCTTGATCAAAGGCAAACACAAGAGCACCAGCAGTAATCGATAATGTTCTTGCAAGAATACCTTCACGAGCTTTGGTATATGATATTTTTGTAGTATAGGTTTCATCATCTCCATTTGGAGTTTTATAGATGACTGGAACTGTGACCACACCGGAATCAACAGTGAACGAAGTTGGTGTAACAATATTGTTCGTATTTGAAACAGTTAATCCAGTTGTTGCAGATAGAGTTCCAAACCGCCATGACCCAGCCGTAGGTGTCGCATTATAAGAAACCGGTGTACCACCACGGTAGACACTTATTGTTGAACTTCCTGCCGCAAAACCACCAACTATATTTCCATTTTCATCTGCCGGATATGTATGTGACTGGTTTTCATTAATAACTGTTATAGTCTGCAAACCATCGACAATCTTGTTAATTTGCACACTATCTTCAAAATAGATATAATCTTCGGCCATACCTATCTTTTTGATTGTGATGTCACCATTTCCATTACCATATGGGTCAAAACGTAATCCGCTTATTACATTATCCTTGAAATCTGTTCCACCAACATCAGGATTCCACATGTCATAAACAAAGACATGTGTTCCAATGGACAACATATCTGTAACAGGTTTATTGAAAGGTGTCGTATAATGGGTGTCAGCAAAACCATGTCCACTTGTTTTCCAATATATACGAGCCTGTGCCGTTCCAGATGTATTTCCTGTTACTTCCAGTTCGACCGCAGCATATCTATACATCGCACCATCAAAACGCTTGTCAGCCGGATATTCTCTGGAAACATAACCATTTGTTGTATTAACAGAATTCCATATCATTACCCAACCATTCGTGGTTATATTACTGCTAGTCGCGCCCGTCTGCACCCATTGATGGTAGGAATTTTGTGTAAAATCATACATATAACTATTTGCATATGATGGAATATATTCTGACATTGCAGCTTTCATGGTTGCTATTGTAGCACCATCAAAATTGATAACTGTCAGTTTTTTCTGATCAACGCTGGCACCTGCCGATATCAGCAACGGGATTCCATCCTGATCGAGCAAGGTGAATTCAGGCGATGGAAGGGAAGAAGACCGGTCGAGATCAAAGGTAATTACAGCAGATGGGTCTTTGGGGAAATCATCTCCATCATATTTGAAGACCTGATTATCTACATTCAGACGCCAGCGGCGTTGTGACAAACCTGCTCTGGCTTTGGTGTAATTCAATGTACGATTAAACGTTACAGGAGAACCTTCGTCAGTAGTGTATATGATCTGGAACGACACCGAACCATAATCTGCGTACATTTCTACGATGCCGATTGAACTATTATTTGTTGTTGCGTCTACATTTGTTTCTGTAATTGTACCAAAATGCCACTTACCAGCCGATGGAGTTGCTGAAAACGCTACGGAGGTTGTTCCAAGATAGACTTCGATACTGCTATCGCCTGCTGCATATCCATTGACCGGAACACCAAATTGATCCAATGCAAATGTTGTTTGTGGATTTGTTAAAAAGACTTCAATGGCGTTTTCGCCAGATACACCTTCGAAACCATCTTTAATACGATTGATACGAATTGTGTCTGTATATGTTGTAGAATTGCCATTGACTGTGTTCGTAACAGAAGCAGTGATATCGACATATTGAGATGTACCAAAGTCAGTAATAGTCAATGTTCTGGTGTTTCCGGACCCTGATAATGTGACAGGGATTTCAGAGTTATTGATCGCAACGAACAAAACAGTTTCAGGAATAAATTGCTTGATGACTGTTAGTGTTATTTCCGCATTTGGAACAATTGGATCATCATTCCCATCGTAATTGAATTGTGATGCAGATGTGAACAATCTCAGATTACGAGCATTAACACCTGCTCTTGCTCTAGAGTAGGAAATGGTTTTAGTTATTGCTGGTTCTTGAATACCATTAGGGTCAGTGAACACAACATCAAAGGATAAAGTACCCCCATCGTCAGCCATTGAGGAAATTCCAACATTTGGAAGAGCCAATACAGTATCGCGGGTTACATTGGTTGTTAAAAAATTATTGATCAGAAACGTATTATTTCCACCAGCAGCACTATATGCTATCTCTTCTGCACCACGGAACACTCTGACATTACTATCGCCACTATCATAATCAATCACAGTGCCTTCTTCAGTTGCACCAAATATATGAGCCTCGTTTGACAAGGAAACAACAATCTTGGATGTTCCTTCTTGTACCCGGTTGAATGTAATTTCATCACTGTATGTTGTAGAATCATGTGTTGCACTGGCAGTGATTCTGATACTTTGATAATCTTTGAATGTTTCTACTGATAAAAGTTTTTCAAAATCATTTACACCATTTGTCAAAGGCGTAATAGGTGTTCCATTTTCATCAACAGCGGAAAAGGTTGGTACTCCAAGATTGGTAGAAATAGCCGTAATGGTATGCGTTGCCGGGCCACCGGATTTCGGATTACCATCTTGATCAAAAGTGAATATTGTTCCTGTTGAATACAATCTGATCAAACGAGCCTTTTCACCAGAACGTGCTTTAGAATATGAAATAACTTTGTTAATAGTAATCTCATCGCCATTTTGGTCTTTGTAAATGACCGGAACTGTGACTGTCCCAAAGTCTTGAGTCATGGCACTGATGCCAATATTTGGTTCTACAAGTTCAGCCAGTGTTATTCCTGTTGATGTAATAATTGTGCCAAAATGGAAACTCTTGTTATCATATGGGGACGTGCCATCGTATGAAATTTCTTCCAATCCACGATAAACTGTAATGCTTGTGTTACCGCCTGCAAAACTGTCAACAATACCATCTTCATCTGCTGCAAACGTATGACTTTCGTTTGCTATCAATGCTTGTATTGCATCGGATGCTGCCCGAATTCTGGCAATCGTGATTTGGTCACGAACAACTTGAGGTTGTCCTTCTATAGTAACACTGGCAACCGCTTCGACTATGGCATATTCACTATTGCCAAAACTTGAAATGTTTATTGTTCTATTAGCACCGCTGCCACCCAAAACAATTGGATTTTGTGCTTCATCTTCTGCCGTCACAACTATATCACCAATGTCGAGCAAATTGTAATCAATCGTCAATGCAATTGTTTGACCACTGTTGATTGGAAGATCATCCTGATTATATCTGAATACTTGTTCTGATGCAGTAATTTTAACCCATCTTGCATCTCGTCCATTTCGTGACTTGGAATATGAAAGAACCTTGTCGTAAGATTGCTCAACACCATCTTCATCAGTATAAATGATCTCTATTGTTGCCTGAACATTATCAACAGTCATAGATGTCACACGTGTGACATTATCAGTATTTGTTATAGATAAAGATGCCGGTGCAGTTATTGATCCAATACGCCATGTATTATTACTATATGGTAATGAACCATTATAAGAAACAGGAGTTATACCTCTACGAACAGTAAACGTACAATCTCCACCACTATAGTCACTTCCAAGTATGACACCACTTTCGTCAGCAAAGAAGGTATGAGATTCATTTGACGCTGTGATTGTCAAGGCATCAGATGCTTGGTCTATGCGATAGACTGTAATTTTGTCTGTATATGTATTACTGCCATCAGATGCAGATGCCGTTACAGTAATAATTTTGGCTTCACCGATATCATCAATATCCAGAGTACGGGTATTACTATCTGGTAATAATGTGAAAGCTATTGTCGGATTATCATCTGATGTTATTTCCCATGTGATAGTTCCAACATTTACCCCAAACGATGTAAAGGTTATAACCTGATTGGAATCAACTGGTTGTCCCATTTGATTGAATTGAAAGAATTGCCCATCTGAGAACAAACGAATATTACTACTGCTGGTACCAGCTCTTGATTTCGCATATGTAACAACTTTGTTGAAAGTTGCATCAACACCAGATTCGTCTGTATAAACAACGGGAACGGTTAATGATCCAACATCGTCCAACATGTCTGAAATACCAAGAACCGGTGCAACAAGGCTGGTATTTTGGGTGACATTATTTGTTACAACATTACCGATACGGTATGTATTATTTTGTTTTGTCGCAGAGTATCCTACAGGTGTAGAACCAAGATATAGAGAAATAGTGAAATTACCTGTTGAATAGTCATCTACAACACCTAATTCAGATGCTGCAAACGTATGGTTTTCATTGGAGACAAAAACAGTGATACCATTTTTACCTTCTGCACCTTGGTTCAAGCGTATAATTCTAACACGGTCAGAATATGTTTCGCCCGTGAAACTATCTGTGGCAGAAGCAGTGATTGTTACATATTGTGATGTTCCGAAATCACCAATTTCCAATATGCGTTCGTCGGCATTTGATCCCGGTCTCAACGAAATTGAAGCTCCTGCTTCGTCAAGTGCTATAAAACTTGTTGTTCCGTTTATGAATTGGCGGTCAACTGTCAACGTGATGCTATCTGTATTATCAACAGGTTGGCCTAACACTGTAAATGCAAATATCTGGCTTGATGTTAACAGTCGTAATGTACGTGAAGCTTGTCCAGCCGTTGCTTTGGTGTAAGTTAATTCTCTGATAACAGACCGCTCAATACTATTATTATCAGTATAAATGATATTGATCCGCAAAAACCCGGAAGTTGCAATAGCATCGAATGCATTAATGCCTATTATTGGTAATACAAGTGAAGTATCTCTTGTGACATTACTTTCCAATACTGTTCCAAGTCTCCACGTATTTGGACTACCACTTGCATCATATGCAACACTTTCTGTGCCATTATAAACATGTATCGTTGAATTTCCTGTTGGAAACTCACCGGATAATACATTGTTGGCTTCATCTGCATAAAAAGCGTGTGATTCATTTGTTAATGCAACCTGAATACCACCGGCACCTTCCCGAAGACGAACGACAGTAATGGCATCAATGAAATTAACGGTGTTTCCAGAAACTTCCGAAGTTCCACTTACTGTTACTGTAACTTCTGATGCATCACCAAAATCAGTAATAGACAAATCTCTTATATTACCAGTATTGGTCAATGTGACCGGATCACTGTTCTGATCAATTGCAGTGAAGAGCAAATTGGATACATTGGTTGTAGAAGCCGTAAATCTGATAGAATCTGAAACATTTATAGGTTCATTAGTTGAATCAAATTCAAATACAAGTTTTGTTGCAAACAGTCTCAAGTTACGAGCAGCCACACCCGCTAATGATTTGGTATAGCTTATTTCTTTATAAAGTGTAAAATCAACACCATTTGCATCTTTGTAGATAATAGGTATATGTAATCTTCCAGTGAGAGCCGACATTGCTGAAATACCAACATTCGGTGGCACTAATTCGGCAACTGTCACGTTCGAAGCTGATATGGTTCCAAATCGCCAGTTCTTTACGTCATTGCCATATTGAACCAATGTACCACCACGATATAAAGAAATACTGGTGTTCGCAGTGGTATAATCAGAAACGACACCATTTTCATCAGCATTCAACGTGTGTGCTTCATTTGCAACAATTGGCGTCAGTGCATCTGATCCTTGTTTCAATGCAACAATAGTAATAGTATCCCTATATGTTACATCACTACCATTGATTGATACCGTTGCAGATGCTGTTATTTCAACATATTCTGCTGCGCCAAAGTTAACAATAGTCAATCTTCTTTCATCATCCCCAGTATTAATCAGAGCGATTGGATAACCATTTTGATCAACGGCTGTAAAGGTTGGAGCAACGCCTATAAGCTGCCGTTCTGTTGTCAGAATGATATCATCAGATGAAGCAAGTGGTTCTCCTTCTGCATTAAATCTGAAAATCTGACTGGATGCGGACAAGCTAATATTTCTCGCTTGCGCACCCGTTTTTGCCTTGGAGTATGAAATTGTTCTATTAATAATTTCTTCATTACCATTCGGATCAGTATAAATGATTGGAACAACCAATGATCCAGAATTTTCAAAAACATCACTTACGCCAACAGTTGGTGCTATTTCGCTTACATCCAGTGTTACACCTGAAACAACAATGGTACCAAAACGGAATGTATTAAGTGCACCGGCACCATTGTATACAATTTCTTCTGATCCCCTGAATACACGAATATCACAATTGCCTTCATCAAGGTCTGCGGTTGGAATTGTGCCATTATCTTGAGCAAAGAAGGTATGATTTTCATTTGTCAATAATGTGTTCAATACCGGCGAAGCACCCGTCAATCTGTAAATGGTCAATTTGTCGGTTACGGTATAATCATCCACACCAATAGAATATTCTGCTGTCGCAGTTATTGTAACTGTTTCAGAATCATCAAAGGCTGAAATGCTAATATCACGGCTATCACCTGTACCAGTGATAGCCACCGTTGCGCCATCTTGATCAAGAGCAACAAAACTCACTGTTCCCAGATTTTGCTTACGGGCTTCGACTGTTATTGTATCTGTTGGGTTAATCGGTGTTCCATCACTATCAAAGCCGAAAACTTGCTTGGTTGCAAATAGTTGAAGTGTTCTTCCTTTTTGGCCTTCAACTGCTTTGCTGTATGATATACGTCTAGTGATTGTCGTATCAGCATTGTCTTTATTGCGATAGATAACGGGAATATCAATATATCCAAACAAACCAGTCATCAAACTGATACCAACTGTCGGTGCAATTTCACCAGTATCCACGGTAATACCTTGGGATGCAGTTATTGTTCCAAGGCGGAACTTGTTTGCGCCTGCTGCTGATTGATATATTATTTCTTCTGTACCACGGAATACTCGTACTAATGAATTTCCAATATCATAATCGCCCGGTGCTATGGTTCCTTCTTCATCCGCGTAAAACGTGTGGTTCTCGTTGCTAAACACAATCTGTATCGCAGATGATCCCTCACGTAGTCTTACAACAGTGATTGTATCCGAATAGGTGACACCATTTTTTTCTACTGTTGCGGTCACTGTCACATATTGGGATAAGCCAAAGTTACCAATAGACAATGTTCTTGTATCATCACTTGAACCAGACAATGCAACCGGATCAGAATTTTCATTAATTGCAGTCCATGTTGCCGGGCCAAGATTGGTACGATATGTGGTGAATGTTATTATTGCACTTGGATCAGTAGCTGTATTATCACCATTGAACCTGAAAGTTTGTTCGTCTGAAATCAATCTCAAAATACGGGCATTTTGACCGGCAATGGATTTGGCCAGACTCATTCTCTTGACAATGATCGCAGTATCAAACTGTGCTCTAAAGTCTACCCATCCAATGTTTTCCGTAAAGGACGTAACAGCATAATCACCGGCGGTTGCACCGGTAGAGTCATCAATAATTGCACTTGCATTGAACGTATTCAATACGGAATAGGATACTTCTGTATTCTTCTTTGAAATACCTTGATAAACGTCAAATGTTCCGACAGCACCGTCAAGTGCTCCCGGTTCTAATTCACCAAGTTCATTGGCTGGGATAGTGTGACTTTCGTTTGTCAAGAAGCCAACTGTTGCATCTACGCCTCCGACCAATTTACGAATAGTGACAACATCTGTGATATTTTCATCCGTTACGGTTACTCTGACAGGGAAGACAGCAGATGCCACTGTTGCCCATGGTAGATCAAAAGTTGATGTTCCAGTTCCGGAAACAGCCGCCACGTAATTAGTAGGTGCATAGGTTGTTGCAGGATTATCGGAATCTACTATGGTCAATTCTGATACAGTCGGAGCCGATCCCAGACCAACATGTTGAATACGGAAAGTTATTCCAGAATTGTGTGGTGTTGTTGCAACATCGTCTTCAAATATAAAAACAAGAGTATCTGGGTTCACGCTCATTGTTTTTGCAGTCGAACCAACAATACGTGGTATCAATACTTCATCTGACAAAACACCATCGGTAACAGTGACAAGTATTGGGAAATCAGTTGCTGCGAAATCACTATATGTAATATCAAACTGGTAATAACCAGAATTCGTAGGACTTCCGGCATCTTGTTCTTGGTTAAAATTAGACACCACATTTGTTAATGGTACCAACAACACTTGATCATTTTTGTCAGTTATAGTGATATTATTAGAATTAATGGCAGAATTCATTCCATTATACTGGGTTCGTATTGTTAATGATGCATTAGTCGGAACAGAAGTGGAAGACGAATCAAACAAAAACCCCGGAGAGTCGGCAGTGATGATCAATGATCTGGCATTGGTTCCTCTCTCAATAAAGATTACCCAATGCTTCGGTCCACTGTTGCCAGAAATATATTCCAAGATGTAGGTATTACCATTGGTTGTATTTTTATAAATTGAATTGATTGGGTATGTCGTATCTGGTTCATTAGCGAACGCGCCAATGAAGTTTGTTTGTGGTGTGCTTGTGTCAATGGCACCTACATAGACGATACCGTTAACAATACTGAAGGGTGTTAATGATGTTGTGCCATCTGTAATTTTAAATCGGTCAATCAATATTTCGAATTCTGACACACCGGGTGTAGGATTTTCTGTACTGCCATCAATAGTCGCATTTGCGTCTGTTCTTAATTCAGCCGTCAATGTTTCTCCAACCAAGAATGATCCAGATTCAGAAATAACACGCATAGTGCCATTGATATTGTCAACAGTTACAATAACTGCTGTATATGTTGCTGTTCCGAAATCTTCGCCAACATATACACGATCTGCTGGATTGAAATTCTTGCTTCCGGTATGAGTGAATTCTATTTCCCGTTCGTAGTCTGTAAGAAATCCAAATCCGACAACTTTATTATTCACATTAGTAATGACGCCATATGCTGTTGCTATACCATTTATAGAAACCATACTTCTTTGAATAGTTGCTTCGTTTTCGCCAATTTTGGTTGTTGCAGTTTCAATCAAACCTGCTTGTGCTGAATCAGCAGCAGAACGGGCAAACGCTTCTGATCTAAGATTAGCTTCAATAATTTTTAGACGGAAATCGGCAATGGGAATCCAATTGGTTCCATCATATCTGTACTGTGCATATCTTGGAACTATGATAAATGGTGAATTTGCCGGGTCTTCCTCGTCTGGATTTGGAACAGATTCATCACTTGTATCAAACCATATATCACCATATCGCGGTGCTGGAATAAATGTATCATCTGGTTCTTCATCAGAAAAATAGATGGTCACTGCGCCATCTTGAATGGCCCGTGCTGATGCAAATGATATCAAGAGTGCCCTGAATTCTGGATCAGTCTGTAACTCCCATTCATCATTGTGATAAACATATGGATCATTTTTGACGACACCTTCTTCATTCTTGGATATGTCTATCCATATATCACCTTCTGATGGTCCCGGATTGGGTGGAACCAATATCGCTTGATTTTCTTCGTCTGGTGGGACCGGAGAGAAATAAATAAAAATGGTTCCATCAGCAATTGCACCTTGAAGAATGATGTAATCAATAGCTTTGGAAATGCCATCATCTTGAACTTCTTCCCATACCGGATGCGTATAACGGTACAGTTTGTTCCCATCATCAATATCAAACCAAAGATCACCATCGTTAGATGGCGTCAACCCAACCGGTTCCGTTGCTTGATAATATGTTTTGATTTTGCTATCAGCCAATCCCTGTGCAGTCTTTGCCGCATAATTGATGACAGATTCAATGATTACACGTTTCGAAACTTCATCATAAACCTGTATCCACGTATCAGTATCATAAACAAATAATAAATCATCACGTTCATTATACCATATATCACCTTCGCCTACACCATCAGTAGGGGTTTCATTTTGAATATAGATGTTAACAACACCATCAGCAATTGCTTGTTTTTTCTGTAATGAAAAAATTCCTCGGCCTACCCGGTCGTTCGCAGTGTCTACCCATGACTTGGAAATAGAATTCCAAATCCAAAGCTTTTCCGGGTCTTGGTCTGTCTCGATCCATATATCATTATCGAAAAATGGACCCTGAATATGTTCCAAAGGCTCGTCATCTTGGCGGAATACATTTCTTGCACCATACAAATAAGACGAATTCAATTGAGTGATACGTGTATCAATGTTAGAGAAAGAACCAGATTCAATAGCAGACAATATGGCATTTGCGAGAAGAGCAGGATTACCCTTTTCAAGTTCAAGTCCAGATGATTCGATCACATACGCAATGGCTTCCTGAACATCATTCAACCAGTCAGCGGTAACCTTTGTTCCTTCTACGCCAAGAGACGGATTTCCTTCTGAAAATCGATTATTTACACTGCCATCACTATCAATACGATGCATTAAAAACCAGCTTCCTTACATTGCTATCAGATATTTATTGCCCAGATACACCGCATTGGATTTGACAGTCTCAAAAACATGTAATATATTTAAATAAAACCATATGGAGAGAATCATGAATGATCACGCATTGAACCCCATTATCAAAACACTGGATGTCATGTTTGCTTTTGGAATTTACCTTTACAATCACATCAGCAAAAGAAATGCGATCATAAAATCATTCATACTAACCATTGTCCTGATTATGATTTCTTCCATTACTACCGGATGGTTCGTCATTGGTGCAATCACATTATGGTTGGCTCTTGCTTCATTGATTCTGTTTTTGTTTTTTGTTCATCATTATTTTAATGGAACTGATATCCCAGTCATCGAAACAACCGAAAACGACGAGGACATCAAACCATAATGAAAAAACGAATTTTATATGTTATTGAAAAATCTGATGAATTTCCAGTTCATGATTTTTTCAAAATGATAATGATGGCGTATCAGCGAACATCGAGCAGTGTAGCACCCCTCAATGCACCGGGTGTTACCTTTGCGTCATCGTTACATACAGGTTTCACATACAAAATGCTTCAAGCGGCACGAGCAGAGATTCGCATAATTGAGATTGAAGACGAGATGAGAGCATCCCTTCTCGGATATTTCAAACAATTGGAATCACTAATATTCGTCCGCAAGGAAATAACCACAAAGCAATAAGTATCTACGTTAAGGTTTACGTGGATGCTGCTGTTTGTAATTTGTGTTTGGCTGACGTTATCATTATTGGCATACACGTTGTACATGGGACAAATGAAGAATATGTGTTCTTCGTTTTATGCACCAGTTGATAGACTGGTATTTTCATATTCTCCCATCACATCAAGACTGAATGTGTTGGTCTTTTGTATTGCATCGCCAGCCAACGCACTAATTCAATTGATGTCAGGTGATTGGAAATTCAAACTGGCAATCTAATTGATTGTATATAGTTTGTCACCAGCACGGGACGAACCTGCCCGGAAGAAACCGGACGTAGAACCTGACCCAAAGCTTCCACCAATGAACGTATCCGGTGATCCAGTCGTTACTGTAGCTGACCCTGTTCTATACAATTGGTTACCGGCAACCTTTTTATTTCTGAGAACCGGATCACCAACACGTCCTGTATTGAGACCATTAGTAAAATGCGTTGGGGCACCTTCTTGTAAATATGCATCATAACTATTGCCATGGTCACACACATGCACAGACCACATATCAAATTTTCTATGAACCTGAAGTCCATTAACATATGTATCTGGCGAACCGCCTATTGCCTGATCAGGAGAACACCCATAAAATACTGAATTTTGTGATGTTACAAAGGCAACACTATTAGCCATTCAACTGTTGTCTTTTTTCAATGAAATCAAAAATTTTATCAATTTTGGGATCAGCAGGATCAAGTGTTTCAACATATTCAACAAATGTCATTGTCTTGCCTTTCCAATTTTGTTTCAAGGTTTCTGCCGCTGCTTTCAATGCGGGTGGATGCCAATCTACCATCTGGTTGAAAATGAAATCATGGCCATAAACCAAACCATTGCCGTCCATATCTTCACCATTGGCCAACTCTTGTAACAAACGCGATGGCCATGGTGCATTCTGTGTTGAAATACTTGATGGGTTTTTACTGATTGCAACCAATTCATCAAGTAATGAAATTATTTTGTCTAATTTGTCAGCATTTTTTTCCACAACGACATCTCCGTGATCTTTTTGCTAATTTGTCTCTCAGGTGTTGAAACTTTCGTTCCACTCGTGTGTGTTCTTTGAAATATTGAAGTTTTGCTTCCATGATTTCGCGTAATTCATCATTTTCCATCACAGCTTCAATCAAAGTATCATAAAACAATCCGCCCCATGGGTTGGTATGATGTTCGCCTTGTGTGATAATATATTGATTGCCCTTGGTGAATTCTACCGTTGATCCATCAATTGTTTCACCCTTATTGCCATGATAATGAATTATAGTATCTGTATCCAAATGTATATGAAGCTTCCCATCTTCATCTGTTTCGAATCTGACGGGAAGCTCCATGTCGTGCAGAGCGGCGCGACGTTCTTTAGTTAATACTCTCACTTTTCGCCCTTTTGCGTTGTGCAGGCGTTGGTGGTGTCTCTGGTTTATCAAAACCGGCTTTTTCAAGATTACGTGCAGCACTTCTCACAGATGTATCAACATCGTCGAACCGCTTGAAGACACGTTTGAAATTACCGTTCTGTTCAGCCAGTTGATCAGAAATATGCTCAAGCACATTCAGAATTTTATTACCAACATCATTGTCCATATTGGTATTTACTGCTGGTTCCGATGCCATTGACACAGGTTCTGGCGCTGGTGTCTGATTCGTTTGAAGTGCTGCTGGAATAGGATAATTATTACTTTTCAAAAATTCCAATGTAGCATCATCTGTCAATGACTCCTCAACTGTATCACTTTGCATCGGAGCATTTACTGGTTCCCGATATAGTTGATCATTATGTTGCGGTGTGCCAGATGCATTATTGAACCGTTCAATGAACCGGTGTGCTTTGATCACATTCGTATACCTTGCTGATGATCCAGTCCAACTTTCTGCTTGTTGTTTATCATACAATTTAACATAGAATTCAGGTATTTGACGCAATGCCATGCCGTTTCCATCAGATGCACGTTTGCTTGAATAATACGAAAGCAAATGTGGATATCCCAAAAAGCCTTCCGGCGTGGAAGCCACAATGTTAGCAATATTATTCAAATTGTTTCTATGACGTTGTAAAAAACTGATCAGTTCATTTGTTTCATTATCCTCGGCAATATCATCCAAATGAAGAATCAATACATTTCCTTGATCTTTGCGATATCCCAGTACAAGACACGGGTTGCCTTCATGTTCTCCAAAATTTCTCATATTAATCTCCTTGTTTAACCCCCTGTGCAGCCAACGATTCGGTAATCTTCTGACGAAGAATACCAACCGGCAAAGCTTCTGCACCAGCCACTGCACCACGCTGAAAAAGGCGATCAACCAATTGTAACATGATGACACCATCACGAACCACCAAATTCTCAAGCGGTCTGTCAGCCTGCGGTAATGATACATCTGCACCACCAACTTCTTCCATTTGTGTTTCAAGAATTGAATCATTCTCACTCATTTACGTCGCTCCATTATCTTATAGGCATATTTATACCCTGTACGTATATATTATTTAGAGGGATAAAAAAGTTTTTCCTATCATATAATGTAAACAACAGGAGAAAATGAGAATGTATCCCCCAAAACCCTTGGTGATTAATTTTTTTGCTGGCCCATCAGCAGGCAAATCGACAACATCAGCACTATTGTTTGGGTATCTCAAGCAAAGAGGCTTTAATGTTGAACTTGTTACTGAATACGCCAAAGAACTGGTATGGGAAGAAAGAACACAAACACTTGGAAATCAAATATATCTACTCGGCAAACAAACCAATAGAATTGAAATATTGAGAAACAAAGTTGATGCCATCATTACAGATAGTCCCATCCTTCTATGCTCTTTATATAGAGGAGATCATTATCCAGAAGCATTTGATCAATTGGTACGTTGGCAATTTGACCAACATGATAATGTCAATTTTTTCTTGAACAGGAAAAAAAAATTCAATCCACGTGGCCGCGTTCACTCTTTAAAGGAATCAATCGATCTGGACCAACAAATCAAAAACATACTTGATAAAAATCAATACCAATATGAATGTGTTGATGGTGACGAGAAGGGTGTCAAATATATTCAGAAAAACATTGCATCATTAGTAACAACACGAATGGCTATGAAATAATGGAGCGGGCGATGAGATTCGAACTCACGACATTCACCTTGGCAAGGTGACGCTCTACCCCTGAGCTACGCCCGCATACTTGATATTTATACCCCATTTGTTTTCAATACAACAACCAATGTCATATATGTGAACTAAAGGAGAATTATACATGTTCAATTTTATAAAAAATTTTAAAAAACGTTTTACAAAAACCAAAGAGTTCAACTATAAAGAATTTACAGAAACCCTAAAAACTCTTGAAGATAATGGTTTTATCAGAGTCGATTGGGATGTTGTTATGTTTACAACAAGTTACAACAATAAAGAAATTACCAAAATATGCAATAGGTTGAAACAACATAGTTTTTACTGGAATAAATTTCTTAAAAAGGACTATAAACGTACAAGTTCAACACTACTACCACGAAACCCAACTAAAGTTCCAGACGTTTCGGCATTGCGCGACAGGATTGATTTAAATAAATATCTGAAAAACGCAAAACCTATAAGTGAAATTGTTAAAAGCAATAATCCCACTCCCCCCGATAAGACAAAAGTCACAGTGACCTTTCATGATATTGAAGAAAAGTGATGGTTGTCAGGGCTAATGGCTCAGTTAACGACCACTTCAGGCATTAACCCCGTAAACGACAACCATCACAACTGTTATACCCACATTGGACAATATAAGATAAGCTACAGGAGCTGTCACAGCACTGATGTGAGCTGGGGAGAAAACACGTGCCTTTTCACGTGACAACTCTTGTATTGATTTGGACTGTGGTGCATGACTTCCACTTCGTTTGACTCTTCTTTGTCACCCCGAGCCCGATGCTTGCTAGGAATCTGGCTTGCAAACGATCAATTTGCGCCTTGACCCTCCGGTTGATTGCCCAATGTCTTCAATATTCATCCAAACTGATATTATATAACAACAGTGCGACCAAAGGTCAAGTGTTATGGCTTGCCTTGTCCACGATACCGCTTATGGGTCGCATGCTTGTTCTTCGGGTGCGAACGTGTGGAATCCCCAATAGAAGTCCGCTTCTTGATTGGCGTACGAAGTTCGTTCGCTGCGCTTTTTGCCTTCTTGGCCATAGTGATTAACCTTTCTTAATTGATAATCTATGTATACACGTGAACATACGAGATGTCAAGTTGTTTTATAAACTTGTTTTGCTTTTGGTTCAACTTTATTTCTTCATTCGAATCAAACAACATGATACACTATGATCTTTAATTCGTTTACACTTTTACCCCCAGTGGTTGAAAGATGAAACATCTATGGTATAATCATTACACTCAATGGTGTCAGCATTATCATCATCTCTCCAATTCAATACCGAATTTCCATCTTTACCAAAGAAATGCTCATTTAATTTTTCGTATACATCTAACAACCCATCTGGATTAATCATTGCAAGCATGACTTGTTCTCTTGGTGGTGTTGCTCCACCAGAATCATAATCAACCATTATTGCAACAGCGGTCATTACCAGAGCAAGAGCAGGCACTCGTGCAGTGGTTTTGGGCAAGCGCAAGCTGGACAAATAGGTGTGGGACACACCGAATACACGCCTGTGGAAATACCACTAATGGGGAGAAGTCATATGATTTCTCTAATTATGTATCAGGAAATTCCTCTCATTTGGAGAGGAAGCTGCAATGTCTTTAGACTCGTAGTAGTTCACAAACAAAAGATTTGGTGGTGTTGGGTGGATTCGAACCACCGACTTCCTCGTTATGAGAGAGACACTCTAGCCGCTGAGTTACAACACCATTACCAATACTTACAGGGTTAATCAATCACCCTGTTCACACGAACGGTTGCGCCCTTGAAGATAGCAGAACAAACAACACCGTCAACCATTTGTCCATTTGGACCGTCAGCGATAAAACCAGTATGGAAACGATCATCTTCACCGCAACCGAACATATTTCATCCGGTGATTTCAATGTTCTCATACCCTTGGACAGTAAGAACTTCCCGCGTCTGATTCGGACGGGTACATCCCGACAAACCAATCAATGCAACGGCAACAACAAACAAAAAATATTTACGAATGATAGTATTCCTTTTCGATTTGTGATACCATCTTAACGGTTCTTCAAACAAAAGTCAATAGTCTTTATAATTAATTGTATCTATTTTTGATCTAATCTGATGTTTTCTTTGGTAACAAGTTAATCAATGTTGGATGAGAATGGAGCGGGTAGAGGGAATCGAACCCTCGTCTTCTGCTTGGAAGGCAGTGGCTCTACCATTGAGCTACACCCGCATGCACATACTTATAGTTCAAATCGGATCATTGTCAACAAAAAGTGCCCCTGTTTTATCAGGGGCACCAAGTTAACATGTCATATGATTTACACCCGTTTCAACCAACCATTGATGGTTGAACGCGGAATACCCGTTTCTTGTTGCATCGCATAGGCGGTACCATGCTTGCTGATTGCTGCCTTCAATTCATCACGGGTAAACGACAATCCCGTACGCTCATGAACAAATTCAGCATTTTGACGGAACGGTGATTCAACAGGCGGTTGGTCTACCGGTTTGGGTTGATCTTGCCTGATCTTGATTTTATCATCTATTTTCTTGAACCAATCTTGGACAGTAGAACTGGCAACGCCAATCTCGTACGCAACCTTGTTGATAGACCCAAGAGTTTCGCGCAAATGATACAAATCATTGCCATAGAAAACCAAACCACCCCTGCTGAACATCAAGTCAAATTCATCAGAAGCATAATCTGTTTGATCATATTCGTCTGACTCTTCATCATGTTCATCATGTTCATCAAACAATTCGTCACTGTTTTCTTCAAGGTGTTCCTGTTTCGGATCAAAGAAGATGGAATCCAGCGAAACACCACGGGCTGCACGAACCACCGTAGTGCCAGCAAGGAAATCACCAGTTGTTTCCAGATGGACTTCATCCAATACTTCATACCGGCAACAACGGGCTTTGAAGAAATTATAATCAGATGGAATCGAAGTGACATCACGCGGATTGATCTTCACAACAACAATCCGTTTGTTTGTCATATATTGGTTCAAATACCCGTACGCGCAGAAGTGCAATCCCGAAGAACATGTATTATCAGGATTAGTGTCACATTTCTCACGCGGCATTTCAACCAAATTGCCCGGCGTATGATCATAATGCGCACAATGATCGAACGCATATGGTGGAGTCATTGACCACACACCCGGATGACAAGACGTGAAATCATCGTTTACATACTTGTATCCAATCAAATACCCGTCCTCAGTGATTGGCATATTTCCAGCTTCCAACCACTTGTAGACTGATTCCCGTACTTTCCCGTCCGGGTTTTCCATCATGTTGACGAAAAAGTTTACCATCGGATCAACGGAAAAACCTTCGCTGAACATGGATACAATGCGAGACGCAATATATGAATTGATTTCCACCTTCCGGAAAAACATACCGTCTTCCGTGATTTCGACATCACCATTGGTGTAAAGTGATACACCAACTGGAATGTTCATCAATGGTTCAAGGTGATCCCATTCCTGCTTGCGGATTGCAGTTTTCACCTTTTCCCAATTTGGATGATCTTTGTCGATTGTCTCCGGCAAACCAGTAGACGGCAAATATACCGTGATACTATGATCAGAAATTGTCATAGGCGGACGATTGGACATTTCATTCTCCTTATATTGGTTTCATTCCGTACACTGTTTCAAAGATGAAGTCAATCACCACATCACTGGTAGCATTGGATAACGAATTATCAGACCGGTTTATGATGTAATCTCTCAAAAAGACATGCTTCGGTTGTTTGAACTCATTGATAAGTTTTTCAGCCTTCCGGTTGATTCGTCTTTGGGCACGGATAGCACGATCTTGATGCATATGCTGGATTGCAGCTTCTTTGTTTTCATCTTTTTCAAATTTGCTACCAAATACGCGCATCTGCAACAATTGTGACAAAGGGTGATCAGGCATTTTTTCAAGATATTTGATAATCCTGCGGAGTTTCCTGCTATTATAAAATGAATGGTCAACCACTCTCATCAAGTTGTGAATATTATCATCTGCATATTGATCACAAAAAGCACAAGCACGATGTTTCAGATATTGACCAACCCGGACTTTGCCAATGTGTTCATCAATGGCATCGGACATCGGAGACCATGTGTCCGGAATCTTTTTGACAGCAGTTTTGGCTACCAGCATGACAGGTTTACCAATATCACCTGCAATTCTGTACAAACGGGAATTTTGAATTTCCGGCTTTCCCCGGCTCATCACAACATACAATGCGTCTTCCGGAAGTTCTTCATCATAAAGTTCATCAGATGCCCTACACACTGTTTCATTATTACAAATATGAAAAGGAACATCCCTCAAATAACTGGTCGAAATTTTGCGAAGCCCACCAATACTCCAACCGCGTGTCTGAAATTCCCGAGGAATTTCAGGGGTTTGCGACATCAGAATAAATTTTTCAATATCTGGAACACCATATTGTTCAAATATTGATCTCATTGCATCTTCCATAACGCGAAGAGAAGCATCGTAATTATGTTTTGTCAGAAATCTATTATTGATGTATACAACGATACTGCCCCCTATATTATCAACAGCATTGGCAATCCGTTGTGCTCTGGCGTAACATCTGTAAACATCATCAATCACAAATACTACGTCTTTTCTGTATAGAATTTGTGAATAAAGATCATCATTAGCCGTAGCGATCCGTCCAGAGTACAAAGAGGACACATCAAAGACTTTCAGGTTCGCCCCCTTTCTCATATCCTCATTGTACAAATTCACATATGCACTTACAGTATATTCCTTTTCTTTATAAGTAAAACTCTTGGGCAGGAATGGCAGAGTGGTGCGAATTTTTGCATATTCAATGTTTGCCGCAATACGATCATCAATTTTGGTCAGTGGACCCAAAAGTCTTTCGATTGAATCCGTGACTGCATCTTCCAATGCTGTCTTGATTGCTTCTTTTGTTGCTTTATCATAATTCAACCGTTCCCGGCTAGGTGCCAGTTCGACGGAACCAATTGGCATTTTGAGAACAAAATTCAGGTATGAACGGAACCGGTCAAGGTTCGAATCAATACTAATATTATCCATATCTACCGGATAGGCGACAACTCCCATGAGGATGCGAACTGTGCCAAAGCCACGGGCCTCTTCACTTACATAAGAACCATAATAGTTGCTACCGGTGTTATTACAAATATACGTATCTGTTTCAACCGTCGCAGTTTCTTTTTCCAAATCATAAGACGAAAGTTCAAACCCATGAAATACCGGCATGGGATCATAGAACTCAAATACCTGTTTGGCAGCAGTGCGGAATTCACGAATCATGTCTTTCGAACATGGAACAATAACTTCAACACCATTATCTTCACTTGTCTCAATATCACCAAAACACGACATTTGTGGAACACCGTCACGTCCAATGATGGCACTATAGGTGCGCTTACGTCCATCGTATCTGGAAATAAGAGTGAAGGTGTCGGTTACAGCGAATGGAGATTTACACCCCAGACCAAACCCACCAATAGCATCATTGGAATCATCCTTGGTGGACATTCCATATGATGTATATGTTTTCATAACAAAATCATGGGACATGCCCAGACCATCATCACGAACTTTCAGCACAGGTGCGATGGCGGATGGCAAAGTTACATGAATTGGAACATCACCACGACCGGCATCCTTGTTTGAGTCATAAGCATTGGCACAGAGTTCCCGCAACACTGCTTCCGCAGGACGTTCATACATTTTCTTCGAAAGAATGTCGAAAATTTTGCCACCCATGGCAACAGTGAACGTATTGATGTCAGTTGCACCATGAATTTCTACATCTCGAAACTGTTTTTGAAGACGCATCTTGTTCTCCACACGTGATGAATTATTCCAATTCAGTTATCTGAACTTGAATGCAACTATAACCAAATGCTTTCAGTTTGTCAACTGTATTTTTGTTTCCAAGTTCAAATGCAGCGTTTTCATACGCTTGTGTTTGATTTTCCCCAATTGCATTGATCATTGATTTTCCATTAGGGGTCAATACAATAAAGCGTTTCGTAGTAAAAGGACGAGCCATTACTATCTCCGAGTATTTGACGATCATTTCTCGTAGCATATAGAAATATGATTGTCAAGGTGAATCAGACTAAACACATAAATAGATAGAAGTTATACAAAGGAAACTCTCATGTCCGACACATATGTGATTTTTGATCCCGCAAATCTCGAATCAAACCAAAATGGTCAAACCGTTAATTTGACTGATACTGCTACCAATTATGGTGGTTCATTCAGGATTCTCACAAGTAGAGACAATGGTGCCAAATTAAGATTCTATATTATGATAGACACTATTGATCAACTCACCTTGCAAGGTAAATTCAGAGAAACAGATGACTTTATCAACATAACAACATATACAACAAGTTCGGTGGTTTCAGTTGATCCCGTACCTTATTTCAGATTCGTCAGAACAACAGGAACCGGAACAAATAACACAAAAGTAGTTTGGCTAGGAAGATAATCAAATATGGCCTTTTTGCTTGAATTATTTGATTCAGAACGAGAATTTCTAATGGAACGGCAAAATTATATGCCAATGTTTCAAGGGTTCATAACTGCAATCGAACAAACAATAAAAAAAGAAAAGCGCGAAACAGTTGTCAATCAAATTAAAACGGAAATTCAGCGACATACTGTAAAAGTAAGTAATACTTTTAATAGAGCAGACAGAACAACTTGGTTTTTATTGAGATCACGGCCATTGATATGTTCTCATTTATTTAAAAATATAAATAACAACGCCTTTGATACCAATATAGAATTAGAAAAAATATATGATACTATTGGTACATATTACGCTAAAGCGTTACAAGACGGAGAACTGGCAAGTGTTTTTAAAAATTTATTTGGTTTTGAATTCAATGTAACGTCTAACGACCAAATAAGCTTGACACACAATACGGTATCAATTTTGTTTTCATATCTTGAAAGTTTAGAACACTATTTTAATTTGGAATATCAACCAATACAAAATTACAAATTGCGTGGCACTTCTATAACAAAAGTTATGTCAGAATTAGGAGAGCTTGAACAAAAGTATGTGTCTTTGGCCAGTAGGACAATTAAGAAAGTCAATGATAATGATAAAAAACTGATAGACTTCAACGATGGATTTGCATGGTACGATTTGAATACGCCCGTTAGCAACCAAGAAGCAACCGCAATGGGACACTGTTGCACTGATACCAGAACTCAACACGGCGGTACAGTATATTCATTGCGAAAGCAAACCAAAAAAGGATTTATCCCAAGTGTTACAGCTATGGTCAAAGATGGATGGTTGTACGAAATTAAAGGTTTTAGAAATCAAAAACCCAATCCCAAATATCATCCATATCTGGTCAAATTGATCATGAGTGATTATGTCAACGGTATGGTTGGCGGTGGTTATAAAGCTGAAAACAATTTCACATTACTTGATTTGCCAGAGGTTCAGGCAAGAGAACTGGCTAAACAAAAGCCTAATCTTATTGAACCAAATGTTATATTGGACTTCTTTCCGGAAGGTTCTAATAATTTCTGGGAATATATCAAAAAACTTAATAACAAAGCTTTATTTGATAAATTTATCAAACCAAAGTTGAAACAAGAAACAGTGAAAAAAATATTAGAAATGAAGCCTGAATTCATGGAAGTTACCGATATTGAGCGAATTTATGGATTGCGATCAAAACAAATGGTTGCATGGATTAAAGGCATACAAGATGAAGCACAGTTCGATTATTTCATTGCACAAATGACCCGTAATGCCATTTTCTCGGTATCATATGTAAATCCTAATAACTATTTGTCCAAACAATATGGTATAAATGATGTTGAATTCGTACAGAGATTACGTCCTGATCTATTAAATCCGGAAGTTGCGGACAGACTCTTCGGCGGCGATTCGCCAGAATTCAAACAATCTGCTAGCATGCTTACGAATGAAGATGAAGAAAATGATAGATTGTTCGTTGATGGTCCTTTGACCGAAGCGGCCCAGAAAATAATTTTGTCAACATATCCGGATGCTATAGATGTGGCGTCATATGTTAAAATTTTTGGAGCAGAATCCGAAATTGCCATGAGCCGGTTTAAAAAGGTTTCCGAAGAGATTCATAATGGTATGGAAAACTTGGAAGAACACAATGACAAATATTATTACCTCAGTGCAGAATCTGGCAATAGCATAGAAGATTATATTGATAACTTTGGCAATGATATCGCCAAATGGTGTTATAAGGTGATTTCAGGTAATGACTTTTTGCATATTGATTACGTTGATATGCCAGATGCATATATGGTCGAAGATTGGATCACAGACGAAGACTATAATAAACTATTGGACTATATCAAAAAAGAATTCGACGAAGAAGAAATTGATGACATTGACGACAAAAGAGGTATCATTCAATTTGCTCTTGATGAAATAACAGAATTTGAACAAGCAGCCCGATTCGCTGCTATAGACGGTTATGAAGCTGGAACCGAAAGACAGATTTACAAAACGTTCAAACATGAAATGGAAAATGCCCGTCATCCAGTATCCGAAACACTGGATGCACGTCTGTTGTTCCATTATCAATCATATGAAGATAAAAAGAATAATAAAAAAGATTTCAGCGAAAAGACATTCAGTGAGGAATTCCATCTTGATGCCACAGTGTGGGTGGTAATACCAAAAAACAAATTACTAACAGCATTTGAAGATAAATATTTTCATAGTCACTGGATCGACTATGGCTTTGATAACTTGAAACAGCAAGAGTACATCAACATAGTAAACCCACGATATGGCTGGAATGAATTTGATAATAAAGCTGCCAAAGAAAGCTTTTCAGAAAGATTCTACGAAAAACTTTCATACCTGTTAAATTAATAGTGGCAACCCTTTGATTTTATTAATCATTTCTTCATCGCGTATCGGACCAACGCCCAATACGGTTTGAGTGGGTTTATCAAAAACGGTAAGACCTGCATCTGTAATCAATACGAATGGAACTTTGTTTTCAAGTTCTTTCATGATTTTCTTCGCTGATTTCAAATTACCACAAAGGACAACCTTTGCCATATAGTTTGAATTTTTATATTCATTCCAACGGGATACATCGTTTTTCATTGTGATTTCCATGCATCCCACGAAGGCATGTCCACATTGTGCAGCAATTTTGCCTCTATTGTGGCCCATGTGTTCAAGGGCTTCATTAATCACTATTGCATACAGTTTCATCATCAATCTCGAATAGTGCAGGATGTGGAACCATTTCCAATTCACTGACTTCTTTGTAAATTCTGTGTTTCATTTCGACAGCAGAAATGATTTCATCATCGTCATTCAATGTATCCAATGTGTTGATTAATGCAAGTACAGCGTCCCTGCATTTCAATCTTCCTCTCAGATAAGATGAATTATATTTGAAATCTGACATGTGGACAATATATCATGTTGACATGTTTTGTCAAGTCTGGTAAATATTATTAAAGTGGAGATATGAGCGGTTCGCTTAATAAACAACAATATCAGCAAATGCTTGTTGCGGCAACAGGTGCACTTCATCATCTTGATGGGTATAGAACACTTGTGCTCAATGCTGATTATACTCCATTTTCAGTCATACCATTGTCGGCCATTGGCTGGAAGGATGCTATTGTCAATTACATTCTCGACAAATATGACGTTCTTCAAGAGTATGAAGGGGTTGCCATACGGTCTGCTCATGCGAGATGGCCTTTGCCATCCATTGTGGTTACACGTGAATATCGTTCTCCTGAACAAACCATTCCGTTCAGCAAGAACAATGTCTTTCTGAGAGACGAATACAGATGCCAATACTGTTTCAAGGAATTTTCTGGATCAGAATTGACATTTGATCACGTTATACCTCGATCAAAGGGTGGTGGTACTGACTGGTATAATATTGTGTCCGCTTGTGATGATTGTAATCGCAAAAAGGGCAATCATGAAAACTGGATCAGTCCACTTGGTCTTAAGGGACCAAAGATCAAACCAGACAAGCCATCATATTATGAACTTGCTGGGAAAATGAAGAAGAGAACGCTCATTATCCCAGAAGGTTCAGGATGGGAAAATTTCATCCAATGGGAAGGACCATTGTTCATCAGAAACAAGAAAGGTAAAACTTTTCAAATTTCTGGTCCAATGTCTGAACCAATTGGAAAGGAAGAACTCGGTTACTAAGATCATTGTATTCCTGTTGGCTACTAAATATAGTAAACAGCAGGAATACAATGATGTCTAATCTAAAAAACAAGATCAATACCATTCTTAGCGAATCCGATATAGAAATCGTTAATGAAGGTATAGGGTCTATTATCAAAAACTTTTTCAAAACAAAAGACAAGATAAAACCATTCGCGTCAGAAAAAGAACTTCTTGATGCATTTGAAGTTAACAATTTCCCACAAATCATTGCATCTTCAAAGTTTCTTGAAATTTTTGAAAACACTATTCCAAACCGGGTGTTCATCGACAATGATGAACAAGGTGTATATCTTGGTGCATTCTTTCTCTCATCACAGACCATCATAAATATAGGGTCAGACTTTGATGGAAGTCACCGTACCCGTTTTCACCCGTTTAAACCCAAAAGAGACAAACAATGAACCTTAGACCCTTTACTTCAATAAAATCCATACTGAATATATATGGTGTTGAAAAAATTGACCAATTAGCAGAATCATCAATTCTTCATGAACAGCTTGGCGGGAAGAAGGTCAAAGGTCTATATGTATATCAAACATCAAAACGAAGATACTATTTGAAAGTACTGGAAACAAATGGAATGATTACTAGTATTGGTAAAGATATCAACAATCTTGATAATCAGAATCAATCCATCGTTGTTACACCTGCAAAAATCAAAAAGGCATTGGAGCAAAAAGGTGAAATCAATTCTGCTAATGCAACCGCCAAGGGTGGTCAGGTTGAAGCCAAAAAGCAAGATATAGAATTGAAACTTCAACAAATTAAAGACAATTTCACAAAAGCACTGGTCAAGAATTCTGTACAAGGTGGCAAGACGGCATTCAACACAATGAAAACACTCCTTGTCAATTCGATTGAAGAAGTGATTTCACTGTGGAACACCATAGATGCCGACAAACGTGAACGCGAACGTCACGCACGAGAACAGATCAATGCCCTGATCAAGGAATTCGTAGACACAACCGGACGCGATCCACAAATCGATCCAAACATATATCTGAAAAAACTCAAAGCAGCACCTTTCATCAAATCATGAGTTAGATAGCTGCACGTTTTCTGATATCACTCAACGTGTCATCCACCAGAATTTTACCATCCTTGTAAACAGGGCGAAGCATATTTGTGTCAAAGGATGACATATGCTCTTTCCTGATCGTTCTGTATCCAATATTACCAATACCTGTAGATGGAACAACGGCCAGTCTGCCCTTTTTCGAATTCTTCACCTTATCAGTGACCGGCTCTTTGTATACATCGTGCCACACACCATTGGTCATACGTGCAGACGCCTTCATGGCATACTTCAAGGTATCACGATTTATACCTTGAAGTAGAGCACCGCCCATACCGAACACAATGTTTTCAGCGGAATATCCGGCATGCATCAGATTGGTTAAAATCTGACGAATGGAACGAATGTTGATACCATCGCCTTGCAACACACGTACATAATCGGGGAGAACCTTGTATCCACGAGCATTGACAGTGTGACCAAAGGCTTCATCCAACAGTTTGATACATTCCACAGGAACAACAGTTGGATCACCGCTATCGGGTCTTACGACCAAACGGCCTCCCGTCTCACCAAGACGAATCACGTCTTCTTTCAGACTTCCGCCCCAGATGTCAGTAATGCAGCGATAGATGTCATAACTATCCGAAACCACGGAAATGATCGGATATTTTTCACCAAATTGTTCAAGCATGTTACGGCAAGCATCAATTTCACCATCTGCACCGCCCCAGCTTGTCATGGTACTGTGTTCTGCTGCTGGTACAGAGAACGATGCCATGGGTTCATTGTAATATGCCTTGGCCCACAATGTGGCTTCAACTGTATCTGATCCCATGAAATTGACAAGATGGGCCGTTCCACCAATCATGGCCGACTCACTGGACGAAACACCACGTGCACCAAAATCATGAAGCATGAATTCAAGACCATTACGGTGACCGGCAGTATTATCCATAAAGTTGGCAATCACTTTCTTGATTTCACGGGATTGTGTTGCAACAGTGGAAGGGTACCACACGCTTCTGAGCATGGCTGTTTCAAGAAATGAAACCACCCAAGCAAGCCTTTCATCTGTGTTGATGATCTGAACCTGAGCGTTTCTGGATTTCATAACTGTGCCTTCCGGAACAGCCTCAATTTCAACCGGATAAAAACCATTGTGTTCATCGACAATGATATCAAACCCATCACGATTGAATGGTTCTCCATGCTCTTTTGCAAATTCTTCCGCTGCATCCACCATTTGTCTGGTGATCGGCGTCATCATGTAATCCTTGATATATCCCTGAATACCAAAGAAAACAATTTCATCATCCCAGACGCCTTCGACTTCACTGGATAAGCCACGGGATTCAATATAACTGGAAACATGTGTCGTATTGGGCGGATATTGAAGCCAGTGTGAAAATTTATAACTGTCTGTCCGCATGACACGGTTTTCCAGAATAAGTTGTATGAGGGGGTTTTGAATGAACATGATATTTCTCCTATATTCCATTCGTGAGATTTCTGATGATGAAGTAGTGATCTTCAAAAAACTCATCAGCTTTCATCTTGGACAAAGGTAACCAAAATGCACTTGCTGCATCATCAGAACCTTTCACCAGAGGAAATTCCGGACGATCTTCCAGTTTGATCAGATAAGCGGTAGTAATAATACGACCACGTTCTGATCTTGTCGGGTCTTCGAAAACTTTTTCTTTTGCAATATTGGCACGAAGAACAGTTGGTGACAGATTGATACAAGTCTCTTCTTTGAGTTCCCGTAGCATTCCATGCAGGCGGCTTTCCTTTTCATTCAGAAAACCACCCGGTAGTGCCAACAATCCTTTGCCCGGACGATGCTTGCGTGAAACAACCAGAACGTGACCAGATTGAATAACACAGGCATCCACTGTTACATCAATAACAGGATAGTTACTGGTTTGGCGTTTGGACCTGTATTCTTCGATCCATTTCCATTCTTCACGTATTTCAGCCGCAGTCTCGTTATACATGAATGAATGCAACATGGTTGCAATTTCGCGCGGACATGCCTGATCCAGATATTTGTAAAAATCATTTTCAACATGCTGATCACCTATAGTGACACCACGGTCATTCCATTTTTTGTCTTGGAGGAATACAGCCTTCCGGATATCTGTACTGTTTAGTGGAACTTTGAATTCGACACCGACATTGTGCCAATTCGGAAACAAACCAAGGTAATAACTGGTGTGATCCTTTTCACATCCAATCAATCCGGTATTACCTTTATCCTTGGTAATGTTGAAAACTTTGGATTGAATTTGTTCAACCCATCTGTCGTCTTCATACATCATATCATCAATGGGTTCGATGATAAGACGGCCTTCGTCAATTACTGATTGATACTGAGTAGCAATCATTGCATACCGTTCCTGAAACGAGAACGGATTGCGGAGTGTTCTGCCAACATTGGAAGAACCAACAAGAAGAATAAGTTTTGTGGAAAGTTGAAGAGCTATGTCAATGACACGCATATGACCAAAGTGTAACGGTTGAAACCGTCCTATGAAAACCAGATGATCATATTTGTCATCTTTCAATGAATTTGTTCTCACAAACCCATCATCCAATAATGGCCTCGTGGCCATTGGTTTCATTTTGGTCATAGCATACTCCATACTATTATGGTCAACAAACCTTCGGCGGTTCGCTGTTATTATTACTTATAGGATGTCATCAAATGTTTGTCAACCGGAAATGAAATCATTTGTCATATGATCGATTCAATTGACCACCTGCATCTATCTATCCTTGTGGCGGTTTGTCACCATGGCCATAATATTTGCCATTGATGTACCATTCTTTAGAACCATCTGTCCAAATACGAGCAGGACCATCTGTTCTATGACGTTTGCCATCTTTGTTGTAATATCTGATTTTATACCGGGTGTCCTCAAATAGATCAGTCAGTTTCATAAAATGCTCCTTATTGTATTTATAATATTGCAAAGATCATAATACCAACAAGGTACAACAATATTCTTGTAAATAATATCATGACAAAGCAATTGGATATCGATGACATTGATTTTGACGAACTTGAAAAAGATTTCGCCACACTTCCATCAATTAGTAAGATATTGAACGAATATTTTGAAACTGCTTCTAGAAAACAGATCAGTACAATGGCTGGTGTTGTACTGGATTGTGCATTGGCTATCGGATGCATCAAGAATCACGATTGTGCACCGGACGAAAAATTTGAACTTATAAAAGAAGAAATATCAAATTGGTCTTCCGCTAGTGTCACAATGCGGTACCCATGTCTTGTCATGGCAAACTGTTGCCGATTTTATATCGCATATCTGAAAAATGATACCAGAGCAATGAGCCTACACCTGTATGATCTTTTAAATCGCGTCACAGCACCATCAGACCCATGGATCATGCCAGATGAATATTGGAAGAATAAAATCCTGAAAGAACTTTAACGGTATTTATTTCTTCGGTGGTTTACGGAATCCATACTTTTCATCCATACTATGTGACCGAACCTTATCCAAATCGCTTGCAACGGGATCAAGGTCTTTGTCTTCCGGGTTTTGCAATGCTGCAATATACATGATGATTTGTTGAAATGCTTCATAAGGATCAACAATTTCACCAAATCCAATATCTTTCAAACACGGATTCACAATATACCAGCATCCATAGGTTTTACCGGCATCAAGCGGAAGCAATGGATACGGACGGTTTCCGAAAAATTCAAGAACAATAGGAGACTGATACCGTTGATTGATCGTATCATCGTCTCTAATATCCCATTCCTTAGAATAATCAAACGGATTATTTTGCCAACAATTCAAAGATTTGGCATTGACTGGTTCAAAATGTTTCAATGCCCTTTCTTCATTCCAAACGAATTCATTCCAGTAATCCACAATGGAATCATTAGAACCCCTGCTACGATGGAACACAGAATTCTCCGTAACAGGAGGAACCCCTTTTCCACGTTTGTACTTTTTTTCGCAATTGATGTAATAAAAAGGATAGACCTTACCGCAAAAATGTAGATAATGTTGTTCTTTGCGGCGACCAATATGCCCATAACCACGAATATAACGTTTGGCACGAAGACCATGTTCAGCATTGTTGTTCAGACGGTCTTCCCGCGTGTTGGAACCTTGCTCAGTTTTGACAAACTTGGTATCGGTATGACGTTCATATACCAATTCATGATCTATACCATAGGCCAAACCGGAATCATAATAGTCCTGAAACTTTGATACAATACGCATTTAAAGTCCTTTAAAAATCAAGTAAAGTCCCTTAAAAATCAAGAGACTTCATTATAGCAGCCGTCAGGGGTTTGTTAACAAACTTGATAAATGCCCATTTGATTACAGGGATCAACAATATCAACAATAAAACTATAACAACAAATGTTAACATAATGAAACCAAATTGGGAGCAGGAGCCGGAATTGCACCGGCGTAGTCTTGGTTATGAGCCAAGATGGAGAAACTAGCACTCATCCTGCATCAGTATTTATATGATAAATCCATATGTGTGTCAAGAATATTCATTATATAATAAATTCAACCATTTACGATTAATCTTTGATCATTACTAAACACATTGATATCAATACCCCCCACTCAACACAATGGAAGCATCAATTTCTACATCACAAATCAATACATTACCATAAAAATCATTCCAATTGCACATCTCATGATATTGCTCCTTTCAGAATATTCATATACCTTAGTAAACACACTGACAATCTATTGTATATTTTCTAAATAAAATCATATGGTTATAACTTTTTTATAATGGGGGTTGACACTGCTATATTTTAATATTAAGTATTCAAATAGAAATTTAACGGAGGATCATGTTTCTGGACGATCCGATGATACACTTTGTATCGATAACATTCGTCCTGATAGATTTTGCAGGGTGGACCGAACGAAAGACGGTTATCCAACTTGTAACTGGAGAGGTCGTTGGTTCGAATCCAACTCGTGTGCAATGCATGCGGTAGCTCAGTCAGGATAGAGCGCTAAATGTCGTTTTTCACCAACACGTCCACCCTGCAAAACCTTTTCAGAAATTTGGTGGCACGAACCGAAGACCATGGGTTATCTTTTTTTGAGCAAACGAACGCCCATTGTCACTCACACGTTCGTGCCACCAATGTTAAAATCAAATTGTCCTGATCCATGTAATATAGGAGAAGGAAAATGGCACAAGCTTATAGAAATGTCGGACATCGTAACCGGCAAACACTACAAACAGAATCAGCATCACCAAACCAAAAGCAAAACAATGCAGGCGGATATTCATTCACGCTTGATTCATTTGGCCGTCTGGAACGTTTTTTGATTCTCGGCGCAGATGCTCCAACCTATTATGCGTCTGCACGTGATCTTATACTCAATAATGCAGCAGCCGTTCAAGCCGCAATCAATGAAGATGGCATTCGTGCTGTTGACATGATTGTTGATGTGTCCACCAATGGACGTGCATATCGCAACGATGCCGCACTATTCGCATTGGCAATGGCATCTGCTGCAGAAAGCGAATCAACCCGCACATATGCAATGAATTCCTTGTCAAAGGTGGCCCGCATTGGGACACACCTGTTCGAATATGCTGAATTTGTTCAACAGTTTCGTGGATGGGGACGTGCCTTGGCTCGCGCTGTTGCCGAATGGTATACCGAAAAGAATGTTGATTCCATTGCGTATCAATGTGTCAAATACCGTCAACGCAACGGTTGGTCACACCGTGATATGCTCCGGTTGTCACACCCTGAAACCAGCGAATCAGAACGCCGCATCGTATTTGATTGGATTTGTGGCCGTCCTGTGAATTCTGAAAAGCTTCCACCGGTCATTCGTGCATATGAACAAGCGAAAACTGCCACACCGGCAGAAACCGTTTCCTTGATCAAGGACTTTGGTCTTCCACGGGAAGCTATTCCCACAGATCATCTCAATGATCCGAAGGTGTGGGAAGCGTTGCTTGAAAACATGCCAATGACTGCACTGATTCGCAATCTTGGAAAAATGTCAACAGATAATATCAATCTGTTCAAACCATTGTCCAGTATTGAACAAGAAGCTGTGCGCAGGATCACAGACCAAGACGTATTGCAAAAGGCACGTATTCATCCCTTTGGGATACTGCTTGCTCTCAAGACGTACCAACAAGGCAATGGCTTCCGTGGCAAAATGTCATGGACACCAAACCAAAACATTGTCAGTGCTCTTGAACAAGCCTTTCAATTGTCATTCAAGACAATTGTGCCAACTGGAAAACGTCATCTTCTGGCCGTTGATATTTCTGCATCCATGGGATGGGAAAGCATCATGAACACAAATGTATATCCAAGCGAAGCAGCGGCAGCAATGGCACTTATCACCATGAAAACCGAACCCGCTTCAATGATCACTGCATTCAGCGGAAGAGGTAGCTGCTCACCTGTAAAGGACATATCCAGAATGACATCTATCAATTCAGTCATTCAAAAGTTCAACAGCATGCCAGCAGGTGGAACCGATTGTGCTGCACCAATGCTGTATGCAATGGACAACAATATCGAAACAGATGTGTTCATTGTATACACTGATAATGAAACATGGGCCGGATATGTTCATCCACATGAAGCCCTTCGTGATTATCGCCGTAAGACAGGCATTGATGCAAAACTTATTGTAGTCGGAATGACTTCAACCGGTTTCACAATTGCAGACCCAAATGATCCGGGTATGCTCGATGTCGTAGGATTCGATGCCAATGCACCAAATGTAATGGCAGAATTCGTCAGATAATAAAAAGCCCGCAGGTATCAAACTGCGGGCTTTTCATTGTAAGATTATTATTATCATCATTCCACCAATAACAATAACAGAAATCACCAAAATTGCATCAAGGTAGCGATCATGATGCGTTAACCATTTTGTAATTCTGTTAAAACAGTCCGCAACTGTTTTAACCAATTCAATGCCTCTTGTGTTCACAATCGACCAAAATCATGGCAACCAGAACAGCAAGACTGACACAGGTATTGATCTGGTTGTTTCAGTGACCACTCAAAGTCATGGCAACTAGAACTTTACGAGCACGCTTCCGATCAACTTGAATGTTTCAGTGACCACTCAAAGTCATGGCAACTAGAACTGATACGATCATAACTGGCTGTTTTTCACGTTTCCTTCTGGTTACACACAATGGGTCGAGGAGATCAATTAGATTAACGATACCTCATTTAGTGTTGCCGACCTCCCACTGGAGATTCGCTTGGCACCTTACGAACAGGCTGAAACCCCCGCCGATTCTTCCTCAAGAAGCTTAACCCCTTTCGAAAGAATATTTTTTGCCGCATTGTAATCAGCATTATACGCATAACCACACTCAGTGCATTCAAACTCAGCTTGATTACGGCGGCTATTCTTATCCACATGACCACACTCACTACATTCTAATGATGTGTATGCAGGTGGAACCTTTATAATCTGTACCTCTGCCTCCTCCGCCTTGAATTCCAGTATACCAACAAATTGCCGCAATGCAGCACCCGTTAGTGCACGATTCAAACCAGACTTTGCTTTCACATTCTTTCCCGGTTTTTCCTTCGTTCCTTTAGCAGAACGAGTCATGTTCCCTAATTGTAAATCTTCAATTACAATCATCTTCTTGCCCTTGATAATGGCATTAGCTGCTTCATATTGCAACCGCTTTCTGTCTTCCGCAATGGAATAATGCAGTCGGCTAATCTTTTTGGTCAATTTGTGATACATATTTGAACGCTTCTCGCCCTTTTTGGAACCTTGAAGCCGGGAACGCTTCCTTTGTAATACCTTGATACGTTCCATATTGTCAAACTGTTTTTTAGACACCCACTGATGTCGTTCACCATTCGATAACATGGCATTGATGCTGACACCCAAATCAAGACCAACACATTCATCACCACACCAAGGATTATTCACCTTGTGCTCATACATTATACCAAACTCATAAAAACCACCATTGCGCTTATCATATTGTATGAAACAGAGGGCACCCTTTAACTTGTTACTGATCTGTTTATGTTTGACATAACGAATACGGCCAATCTTTGGAAACTTAATAGTATCCTTTCCAATAACCGTGTTGACCCGTTTTGTTCCATCAAACAAACGAAGTGAAAAATTACACCGGTCAGAAAATTTCCTGAACTTCGGAAAACCAGCCCTTGGATACTTGGTATGATTGATCGACTTCAAAAAAGTTTTATCAAGCCTAGACATGATTTCCTCAACCGAGGAAGCATTGATGCCTGTTTTCTTTTTATATTTCTCACGAATTTTACGAAAATCCGCATGCACCAGATTTTTCACAGCCTTCGGATCATCTTTTTCACCATTGCCCAGCCATGCCTTCCATGCAGCATGATGAAATTTTCCCTTGGCCTCAGCAGACCACTCCCTTTTAAGTTTTTCTTTTATTTCCTCAATCTCTGATTCTGATAAATTCTCTTCATTATCTATCTTGGACGAATCAATTTCAGCATGTGCTCTTTCTCTCTCTTCAGCCCGTGCAGCAAAACCTTCTGGAGTGAAATCACAACCAGCAGCCAACATCCGGTCCTGTAACGCCTTGATATACTCATTGGTAACCGTTTTCAAATGCCACCGCCATGATCTCAACTCCTTCTCTTGTTCAGGAGTAGGTAACAACCTGTAACGAATGACCCGAGAATGTTGAAAACTCTTCGAAAGAGATGGTGCCCGCTGTTTACCCATCACTATTGTCCCCTGATTTCAAAAACCTGCACCTGATTGTACCATGAGCATAATTGCGTTTCCATATATGGCCTTTTACCCAATCGGCATCATGTCATCTGAAATTCAAACATTTAATGTAAAAATCATGCACAATGTATACACCGTTTGCATAATAGTTGATCTTACTAAATGAAATGTCTTTAAAATGATTAGAAGAACGGAAGTTGCAATTATAATATAGAATTAAAGAATGACCATTAGCTATCTTTTTGATATACTCTTCGCCAATTGGATATCTTCTATCATGAACGGTGGCCATTGATAACCATATTTCATAAATGCCGTTACCTTTTCTCTCCATCAATTGCATCAGTTTTCTCTAAATGCTTCCAACCCCGGAACGGACCACCATGTAAGCAGCAATTTCTCTTCCTGTCAAACCTGCAAGTGCGGCAACAAGGACACGAAATTTCATAATAACGATTGGGGTCTTCTTTCTTAGCCATTAGAACCCATCATACGAAGATAGACGTAAATCGAACATGAAGGCCTCCAAATTAACAAAAGGAATTTTGGAATCAAATGTAAAGTCTTTTTAGTGCATCTATTAGATACAATAAACGATTTTCTAATTCTGTGTCAACATAATACTGATCACCGTCATACAATATTGCATGCCTACACCATAAAGTTTTCATTGCTTTCTTCCTTTGAGATGTGATTTAACAACGTATCTATGGCGGAGGAAGTGGGATTCGAACCCACGGTACGTTTTCACGCACACTCCCTTAGCAGGGGAGCGCCTTCGACCACTCGGCCATTCCTCCATTTCCCACATTCTATTTACTTATACTATGGTCGTCAAGCCTATTTTATCAATATGTTCCATTGGTACAAATTCTGATAACAGTGATAATTGGTCCTCAGTGAGGGTTACCATTTTGTCCCCATTTCCATAATTGATACAAGTATAAGCAGTATACCGCAATGACTTTATTTGTGAATGAGGACTATAATAACTGAACAAATCATAAAATTCATGTTGTTCGAGGTGTTGATCATATGCGTCCTGACGAGTCGTCAACCAGTATGAAAACCATAAGATAGTCCGGAATGGCCTCTTCTTCAAATAACTCTGTATATAATTTTCCTTGTACTCTAAATATCTTTTTAATAATACTTTATCACATAGTGACAACAACGCCTTTGCTTCAATACAGCAAAAAGAATTAATCTTCTTCATCAGTAATAACAGACAACACCGGTAGATAATTTGAACTGTCTACCTTTGACCAGCTTTTCAAATACCCATTTGCAACCTGCTGTTCCAGATAAGCATAAGCCATGTGCAATGCCATACCCCGATCTTCACCATGTGGTGTAATCTGATACACAGAACCTGTTTCACCATGAATATCCCAATAGTCATCACCCGCTTCAATTTCAGTGATACCAGAATTGATCCGCCACGAATCACCATAAATATAACTACCAGAATAACCAGCAGCTAACCGGTACGTCATCTTGCCATCAGGCCATACCAATTGAATAATCTTCCAACCATCAGGATGATACATAGTGTTCTCCATGTTTGGTAGGGATGGAGGGACTTGAACCCTCACTCCGAAGAATCAGATTTTGAATCTGACGTGTCTGCCAGTTCCACCACATCCCCAAAACAATTTCTTTATAAAAGAAAATACACAACATGTCAATAGCTAACCGCCAGAATGTTTACAGACGCTACGGTCAGGCCTAGAGGTATCCAATATGTACATTGCACGGCAAGCATTCTGTAAGCGTCTCCACACCATGCCGGTTACAGGTCAATAACCTAGAGGCTGTGTGCCCAGCATCCAATATATCGGTTCAATGCACCAGATGGAACCAATCCCACCCTTATTTCCAAAACCGATACACATATTTATATGACAATTGACCAACATCTTTACCCACTTGAATAAATATCTCAAAGAGGTTATTACCTGCCCATGCATATCCAGACCAAAGACATAATTACCCGCTATGGGACACGCGCCACAATTGGCGAAAATACACTCCATGAAAAAGGAGGCGCAAAACTATCCCGTATTTGGTATCATATGCAAAATACCGAATTCGCCATCATGAGTGCATACCGTGGCGAATATACAGAAAAAGAAAATATCCAAAGAACCATCGATATGCACCACGACATAAGAAACCTTGATCTCGGTGCTATACAAATGTTCGGATACTGGTACGAAAATAAAGGGACAGAACAAGAACATCTGTCAGAAGAAAGAAGCTGGTTCATTCCTAATCCTCAATCCAACGATGAACACAAATTCAAAGACGATATGATATTCCTTGGTAACAAATATGACCAAGAGGCCATCATACTCGGTGATAAGAAATACGTGTTTCTACTCGATTGTAAAACTAAAGAATATGATACAATCGGACACACAAATACTTTAAAAACTAAAGACGTTGGCGAAATATATTCCAAAATCAAAGGCAAAAACTTCACATTCAGCCTTTCCGAAAACATCAACTTCAATTTTGACCAATATTTGAAACCAGATAATCAAACCACTGCTCTCCTTATGAAGAACCGTGGTCTATACCCATGATATAAATATCAATATGCTTATTGATTTGTTCGAAGATAACAACAATACAATCAATGTGTTCAAGGATGATGCCAAAATCCTTGGATCATCACGGGAAATGTCACGTATCTGGCATCACCCTAAACATCATCTGATTGTCACCTTTCCACCCGGTAAACAATTGAGCCATTCCCGTGTTGTTCTCAAAAACCAAAGATTCTTCTTTGGTAAAAATAAATTCAACCCAAATGATACAATTCCCGATTATCATTCGGACATTCTATACGAAGCCATGAAAAACGGATGGGTCAGAATTTACATAGATATCAATAACCCATTAACCAATTCAAACATCGAAGGTACCACATACAACAGTATCTCCAAAACGACAAAATGGGCCTATGATCAAATATTGTTTGACAAATTATTAATAGCCAAACGCAATAGCCCAAATGATGAAGATGCCAATATTCACATTCTATCAGATGAAAGCATCTATATTTTTGCCAAATTCGGCACACTACCCAAAGGACAATGATATGCTAATGTCTATATTTGAAAAAGATACTGCCCTATCATATAGATATTACCTGTTCAATCCAGATAGCGAAACCATCATCCATGCCAAAAACGAAAAAGAACTCCATGATATTGTCCCTGATAAAAATGATCCAAATCCAATGATGACACTAATGAATTCAGGATGGACCAAAATTTATTCACCAGCTAACGGAAGAAATGCCAAAATTGAAGGCACAGATCATAATACTATCCATAAAGCTGTCAAATGGTTCCACGAAACAACCAATACACCAGCATTGTTCATTATTAAAAGAAAAGATGAAGATACCGCCGATATCTATTATATCAACAATGAAGATGAAACCTTATCCCTGTTCATCAATACCGGTGAACTGAAATATATGTCACTGGTCAACTAACGGTTTGACACTCGTTGATAACCATCTAGAAGCCTGTGCCATCACACGTGCACCACGAAACACCGTGTTCTTTGCAGTCTCAATATCAAAATAAACAACAGCAATGTCCAGTGGTTTCATTTCCTTAATAATGGACTTCCATGCCTTTCTAATATGATTTGTATCATGTGCATTAATATTCAACTCACTGAATCCCTGCTGCACAGGAGCATAATACCGAATACGAACCCAACCGTCTGACAATGCCTTTGGTACAACTGATACATCATAGACCTTAAATTCATCACCCTCGTAATAACCATTCCTGATCAACCACTGAGAATGATGAATCTTGTTCGGAATCGTGTACATCTTCCTTGTCGGTATATGATACCACAATTTGATATCATCCGATATAGATTCCGTAACCAATGGCTTTCTCCAAGTACCATATGGCTTAGCCCGACTCTTCAAATATGTGGCACCCTCCCGAACACGCCGACGCGGTTCCCGTCGATACCGAATAAAACGACCAATCGATTCATCATCCAATAAACGAATGAATTCATACTCCTCACCAACAAATTCAATAATAACTGAATCTATCTTGCCCGCATTATAATAATCTTTAACTATCTTTTGTACATGTTTTATGTCATCCTTAAAACCATTAATGACCAAACTGTACCCATTCACTATAGTAACACGAATGTACCCAGCATTGAAACAATATTCATACACCCTGTCATCAGACGCAGTATCAATATTAATATGAGAGAAAATTTTAGCAACATTTGGAAAATTATCAATAGCATACTTTGTGTGCGTTTTTTCAAACGGTACCTTATGATATGTCCCAGTGTTGGTATCATACCATGATTTTTGCGCCGGTAGAGAATCACTCTCAAACAATTGCATCAATATCATAATTTTATAATCTTACTCAAAACCATAAACGGTGGCATGTTCGTATGACCCTCATCATTACCAACTTCACTCGTTGGTCCCTTACTCGGAACCAATGATACTGCCCAACCATAGAAACGATAATTGTATTCACCACTGCGGCCCGTTAAGTGAATTGGTATCTCCGGTGAGACAGATGCCCACGAATCACCCAAATCCGCCTGTGTGCCATTGTCAGCAACCGCAAAATGAGAGTGCTTCGGCATCTGTCCCTCAGATAATATTACCTCTTGAATACCACCCGTAGCACCCATACGATCCCCAATCGTAGAAGAACTGCCTGAACCATTCGCCGTAGCAGACGTTATGCGGCCAGCGTTACTTGCACCCATATTATCTCTTCCCGCTACTACACGGCCCCTTAAATCAGGAATAGCAATCGTTTTATCAGCACTCCAATCAGCAGAAGCAGACGATCCCCTACCACCCGATACAGGTAATTCAGTATTGTCAAACTCTTCCCATAAAAATTTGAATAACGCTTCTGTATCATCATTCGCCCGTTCTGTCGCACCAGAAGCAGATGATCCAATGGTTCTCCCCGTTGCTAATACCCAGCCAGAAGGCGATGTTCTTCCACACCAATCCATTATGACACCTGATGGAAGAACACTGCCAGTCCAAGACGGAACACCATTAACAACAGATAGAACAGAACCATCCGTACCAGAATTTACCCGGTCGAATGAACCATCAGAACCAGTGGCAACCAATATGTCACCCTGTGTTCCACGTTCCATCTTCACAGGCGTAACCTTATAATTCTCAATCTCATCCGTACCAATTGATAAAGGTATGATTGATGCCCGTGAAACAGCGTTGGTGGCAATCTTGTCAGATGTTACAGAACCATTAGCCAATTTGACCGAAGTGATGCTGCCATCCTGTAATGCATTCGTACCAATAGATGACAAACTGTATGCTGCCGATGGAATTGATGCTGTACCATAATGGTTCGATGATATCACACCATCCGCAATCTTGTCCCCAGTGATAGCGTCATTTGCTATCGTAATTGTGGTAACTGATCCATTCTGAAATGCTGCTGATGGAATTGATGCATCCTTGTATGCATCAGTATGAAGAGAATTTGATCCAATGGCTTCCTCTTGTACCGAACCCGATCCCAATTGGGATGATCCAATCGTGCCATCCAATATCTGTGTACCCTTGATGCGTGTCATTTTTATAATCCTGTATCAAGATTATTTATCTCCACGCTTGTATAACGGTTACACCATAGAGGATACTACGCTGTGGGATTTCCACAACGCCATATTTGAGTCAAATTGTCCAGATAAATCAAAGAGTTACCAGCGCATCGCTGCTATAACCGTAAGATTATCGATTCTTTACAAATGGTTAGACACAATGATATCAAAAGTTTCTTCGCAATTTTTCAAAACGTAGTTCACAAATCCGAAATCTTTGACTCGCGAATGGTTCACATCGACATTCTTGAAGAATTTCAAAGACTGGTTACTTATTATGTGACAAATTTGTTTTCTATGAAGTCTGTAGATAATTTTTTCTTCTGGTGTAAGAAAGAGGACGATGTGCAGGTGCCATCCGACATCTATTCCTGTTTTACCCATTCGTTCTGGCATAATCATGTATTTGAATTCGGTATCGAGTGGGTATCGTTGGTTCAGTAATTTTTTATACACTCGTTGTGGCAATGATTTTGCCAGTTTGTGTATTGCTGTTCTTTTATCTTCTGGTGATGATTGGAGTTTGAAGTGGTCACAACCTATTGTAATTTGGTAAGAAGGTTGAATTTTCTTTTGTTTCAGGGCATCAAGGATGAAATGTTTTACTTGATTATGCGTTGAAGTTTTATATAAAGGATCATATTTCATTATTTGTAGCACATATGATGAACAACCGTGGAGAATGCTTGTTCTGATGTAGAAACTCTGCACAACGCCATAGTGGGCTGGTTGTGTGGGTTCCATTTTTTCCAATCAGATGAACGTGGAACAATTTTGATATATCCTTTGCGGACCCAACTGTAATCAAAATCACGAAGCAACTGTTCTAAAAATGATTTGATTTCTTTTTTCATTAAGGATGGATTTGAAAATTTATACTGTTCATAGTTATCAACACAGAATGCATTTAATTTATTATAAAGATGATCACAATTGCCAAATTGCTTTTCTTGCTTACTTTGACCGGATGATGTTAACCATACATATGAAAGAAGGTTATTGTCCAAGGAGGCAGCAAAGACGCCAATGATGAGGAAATAATAAAAATAGTAATCATCAAATTTAATTGTAAGTTCGTTAAGACCTCCCAAATTAGCTATTTTATTCTTTTTTGTAATCCATGCATTGTCATTTATTGGAGCAAGCGTTTCCATTGTTATCGCAGAATCAAATTGCATTTTTTCAAAATTACGAATTTGCAGATTTCTCTTATTGATCACATCCCGCATTGGTCCATAGCGCACATTATAACATTGGGCATTAGAGTAACACTCTTTGAGTGCGGTAATAACACATTCTTCAATATAGAGGGCATGTCTTTCGTTTCTACATTCCATCAGGATATACGGCGCAAAGAATGCAGTAAAACTATTTTTGGCAATTGTTTGAATATATCTTGATGATGTAAAATATGTAGTTCCTAACATTTTAGGGTGGGCATCTTTTTTATATTGGCACCCAACATATATTGCATTTTTGGTAAAGTCATATATTATATAGACATAAGGGATTGAACCAATTTGTCTATAATCATCTTCGTGATAATATACATCTGGGGCTAATTCTCTCAGTCGGTGATCTTCGAATTCGGCCACTTTGACTAAATGGCTGAAATGTTCGTCGCCTTTTTCGGTTGACTGACGCCCGTTAAAGATTACATCTAGATTTTCATACGTGCTCATGGTGGCGCGCCCTTGTTGTGAATGATGGCATTTACAGCATAATATAACATAGCTATAAATAATTGTAACCGAATCAATGAAGGAATATGACAATGGTTGATAACGTAAAACGCATAAATGATCTAATTCTTAAAGAGAATTTTGAAGATGGACCCGAAGCGGGATATTACATCCATGATATGACAAAACCGGATGATCCGGAAGCACCGATGGACAATATGATTGGTCCTATGGCTGAACTTGATGAAGTTATTGATTATCAACGGCGGCAGCCACCGGAAAAGACAAAGTGGGCTGGTTTGTTTTATTATGATGATGGTTGGTATTTTGTTTTTCCGGTGATGGAAGATGGTGTCATGGTGGACATTGATTTGGTTCGCAGTTCTCTTAGTGGTTTGAATGTGAGCAAGGACAAGATGCGCCGGGCAACTTCAGAAGTACACAAACTGCTTGGACCAAATCGTATGTTTGACGCAGGTGTGGTTTTTCAAAAATTACATGATGCATTAAGTTATGAGTAAACCGAATTCGAAACAACTGGACCGCATTTTGTTTTCAAGGAGCAATGCTGTTCCTGTCAAACGGCATGGAACGGTTACCAGTTCCCGATTGAATAATATTATGGAAGACTGGGGATCATCTGATTGGTCTGCTGCTATCAAGATGATGGACAATACTCTGGAAAGAGAGTTTGCTGGTAAGGTCAATCCTGATACCATACCGGCTGCTGCTTATACTGTTGCTGAAATGTATTATGAACAAATGGGTTGGTCATCTGCGGAAGAAGCACAGCCACATATTGTGAGTATGTATATGCGGCGGAAGGGATATTCTGATTTATTGAAATCTGATGTAGCTGAGGACAACGTAACACCGTTTAAAATGGGTGCGGGTGATCGTTTGAACAAAGCATTTGATGGAATGGTGAGTATCATTGCACATGAATTTGGCGGCAATGATGATAAAGGCAATGTAAAATCTGCTGCCATCACTATGGCCAAGCGTTTGAAGTCCCGGTTTAAGGATGACAGGAGTGTTAGTGAAATTGCGTACAATTTGTATCAATATTATATGGGCAAGAAGCGGGTCAATGAGGTTTCAAGCAGTTTTCGCAAAGAATATAAAAGAAAGAGTTTGAAATCCCGCAAGGCGGCACATTCTAGACTGGATGCTGTTCGTGATATGAAAAGGGCGGGCATTGATGGCACTGATGAATTGGAAGCCACAGAGAAGGACAGACTTCGAAGACGTTATAGGGGCGATGAATTGGAGATGCGGTCTGCACGGCGGCATGCCAAAGGTAAATTGAAATAACTCGGTATAGATTGGATTATCATGAAGCTGACTGACCTATTTGAAGACACCCGATATACACAAATATTATAACAAAGATGATCAACACCACAGAACAGATGGTCCTGCTGTCATTTGGGCAGATGGTTCTAAAGAATGGTGGATCAATAACAGATGGTATGGTAATGGTGATAGACCACCACTAAAGTGGTTAGATACAGGTGGTCATTATGAAGATTGAAGATTTATTTAGGTAAAAACTAGTGTGTCCATTTGACATGTTTTTAGAATATGTATATTTTAGTTAATTGTAATTTTTGTTTTTCATTGAAACCAGTAGATTTTTGAAATACAGTATTACTCACAAGTTCATATTTTATAGAGTAAAACAGTCAAGATGGTTGTCCTGTCTGGATTCGAACCAGAGTCTGACATTTATAAGATGTCTGCTCTATCCGTTGAGCTACAGGACGTTGTATATCGGAAGGCAATCATCACCCACGTTTGGCCGGGATTGTTTTTCGAACAAGTTAGATCATTTGCCCCTTGATTGGTGCGGGTAGAGGGACTCGAACCCCCAAAACTTCTGATCCTAAGTCAGACGACTTTACCAATTTGCCCATACCCGCATATACAACATACTTATACATCTTTGACATGTTGTCAATCAATATTAATCCATTGGTCTTATAATTTTTGAATTCAATTTCTCTGGAAAGAGCGAACCTTGTTCAACCAATTCAGCACCAGCAAAATATTTGATATTCGCAAAGGACAAATATGTATTTTTACGACAACGGGGCAAAATTCTAAAAGCTGATATCAATGCCATGACTTTCAAATGGTTGAAGCGTTAACCACCAGTGGTATCATCATGTGACCCAATGGTAACAAACCTAATGATGGCATTGTTAAGATCAACACCATAGACCGCAACAAATTGTCCTCGTTTTTGACGAGAATTCAAATGAGCTTGATACAATTTAAACCCTTCTTTCTGGTGAACCAACATTGTTGCCCCTTTCCCTTTTGACGCAAATGGGATATAATGTACATTATATGATTTAAGTTTATTTTCTTCTTCATCCGTTCGGTTTGTGCCTTTACTGATAAGAGTCTCAAACTCTTGAATACTTTTCTTCAGTATTGGGTCTGATTTGGAAAGTTTTCTTTTAATTTTATTATATCGAGTAGTGAATTCGATAGTGTTCGTTTTGTTCTCAAACAGATCAGAGACTTTCATGTGAATCACTCCTTATATGTTTATTGAACAATATCATAGTTGAATTATTTGTCAACATCTTTAATGGACTTGAACCATTCTGCAACATAACCATCTCTCATCTTGTATTCATTTTCCTCAGAACCAAGCGCCAATGTTTCAAGTTCTTGGCATTCATCCTGCCTTCCTTTACGGTATGCGGCTTCTAACCACTTGATGAGATCAGGACTAGTATGTTCCAGAAATCTTTCTTCACGTGTTCCAAAATTTTCAACATTGCGAAGCCAGTCATTAAAAGTCATGAATGCAACCCTGTATTAATGGTGCTCTTTACCGGGTCCGAACCAATGTTTCAGCCTTACCAAAGCTGCGTTCTAGCCAATTAAACTAAAAGAGCAAGTTCAACTATTTATATAATGATACATGCATTGCGTCAAGCAGAACGTTGTTGTCGTGCCTTTGTTTCAACTTTTTGTTTATAATAGACACCAGTACGGGCACCAATGATTCGTGCATTATTCATTTGATGCATGAACTCGGTTTCATCATTGTCCAGTATAAAAACACCAGTATCACAATTGGTTGCACGTTCAGCCAGCCGGACAATGAAATCAATACCTTTGTCTGTGATTCGAATCGCAGGACGGCACAGACTGGCTGACCGATGAATCAAACCATTATTAAACAACCGGGCTGTGCTTTCAATTGATCCACAATCATACCATGTGCCATTACGAGTGGTATCAAATGCTGTAACAAGATGTCGTACATCTTCTCGATCAAGATCAATCAATATGGATAAATATTTGAACATAGCAATTCGTCTATCCTCCTGCTACCATAATGGTTGAACCCGGTAGTGAATAAGAGTATTCAATTTTATGATCATTGGCATGAGCACAAAGTGTAATGAAGTCAGATGGATCGGATAAAAAGATACAACCCTCCATGGTAACGAATGCGGAAAACTTGTCTGGACCTTGAAGCATGAATTTAATCAAAGCGGTATGTTCCTTGGTGATCTTTGCTTCAACCTTCCACCAATTGTCTTTACTATATTGAATGACCTCTTGGAGTGTCATTTTCTTTGACATATGTTCCTTTTTCAAACTGGCGACCCCGGAAGGGCTTGAACCTGCAACGTATTAAGAATAAAAATTGGCATCTCGTGAGGGAATCGAACCCACCGGCTTCCTTCCCGCAGTTTAACGCCGCTCGATTAGAAGTCGAGTGCGGGGACACGAGACATATGTTTGCTATTCTATACTGTTACGCTGCGGAGTCTTAATTCGGTTAGAACATACATGTTGTATTTACTGCTGTCAACCATTAATCACATTGTTAGGAGATATGTTTTTATAGTTGACATTCTAGTATAATACGTATATCAATAATACACTAAGGGAGAAAACGATGACGACACTTATAAA
>Ga0100403_1000288_pt1 | contig 47330 bp, 44 predicted proteins | sample CryGeymet201501t_FD_83663 | JGI IMG/M metagenome (GOLD analysis project Ga0100403, IMG submission 83663) | Groundwater microbial communities from Crystal Geyser aquifers in Utah, USA - Crystal Geyser metaG 2015-01t | ecosystem: Environmental > Aquatic > Deep subsurface > Groundwater | place...
TGTCCAATATTTCAAACTCATGCCACAAGTATACTAGATATGCGTTTTTTGCTTACACAAAAAGCCGCCATTCATCCCCAGCTTTAAAAAGCTGGGGTTTTCTGCAACGGAAGAATAAATTATAACAGTTAATAGATAATTTTATAAAGGTGCTAAAATGAGTCTATTATGATCTCATATCTTAAAGGTTATCCCCTCATTAATGGTTTAGAGTTAACTATAGTAGTCAACGGGGTTGGCTACGGTGTAAAAGTTAATCATCAGCTTCTCAATACTTTATCTAATAAAACTGAGGCAGAATTGTTTGTCTATACACATGTTAAAGAAGACAAATTAGAATTATTTGGTTTTGAAACAATTGAAGAAAAAAATATGTTTGTTTTGGTGCTTGGAGTTTCTGGAGTTGGGCCAAGCATTGCCATTAATCTAGTTGCTGCTGGTCCTCATGAATTAATTGAGGCTGTCCAGAATGCTCAAGTCGCCTTCTTTTCAGCAGTCCCTAGAGTAGGTAAAAAGTTAGCTCAAAAAATTATCATTGAACTAAGAGGTAAACTCGGAGAGATGAAGTCTCTTGATCTTGGACCAAAGTCAGCTCAATATCAAGAAATATACGATGCTTTAGTAAGTTTTGGCTTTAATGAAGAAGATATCTCAAAAACTCTTGAAGAACTCAATATAGATGAATTAGAGATCCAAGTTGCGATCAAGCAGGCCATGAAAAAACTCCAAAGGTAAATGAAAGATAAATATATTAGACTAGGCAGAGATGACACTACAAAACAATAACCTTGACCAAACTGTAAACAGCCCAGACGATGAGATATTACTTAACTCGCTCAGAGTTAGTGAGTGGGAAGGATTTAAAGGTCAAGAACAAGTAAAAAAATCTTTGCTGATTGCCATTGAAGCTGCTAAAGAACGAGGAGAAGCAGTAGATCATATCTTACTGTATGGACCTCCAGGGTTAGGTAAGACCACTTTGTCTCACCTAGTCGCTAAAGCAATGGGCAGTAATATTAAAATGACTCATGGGACAGCCCTAGCTAAAACAGGAGACTTAGCTGCTATTTTAACTAATCTTGAAGATCAAGATATTTTATTTATTGATGAGATTCATAGACTATCACGTCCGATTGAAGAGATGCTCTATTCTGCTATGGAAGATTTTGCCCTAGATATTGTGATTGGCAAAGGCCCATCTGCCCGTACGGTTAGGTTAGATCTGCCTAAATTTACCTTAGTTGGAGCCACTACCCGTTTTGGACTACTCTCTAGACCATTCAGGGACCGTTTTGGGGTTACTCATCGCATGGAATACTATTCTCCAGAAAACTTGGTAGATATCATTAGACAGGCCGGGGATACTCTTAATGTTAAGGTAGATAGTGAAAGTGCTTTAGAAATTGCCAGAAGATCAAGAGGGACTCCGAGAATTGCCTTAAAGTTACTAAAACGAGTCAGAGACTTTGCCCAAATCAAACATAATAATTTAATTAATATGGACATTGTCCATCAAGCTTTAGATTTACAAAATATAGATAAGCTAGGACTAACTCATTCTGATCGATCTTTCCTTGAGCTAATTATTCTTCGTCATACTGGGGGACCAGTTGGATTAAGTACTATTGCTGCAACTTTAAATGAAGATCCGGTAACCATTGAAGAAGTAATTGAGCCATATTTACTACAAATTGGCTTTATTAAAAAAACCCCAAAAGGCAGGATAATTTCACAAACTGCTTACACTCACCTCGGAATCGAGTATAATGGAGATTAATATGTCTAATCGTTCCTTATCTGAGAGGATCTCTGGTCGTCTCCAAGCCTGGTATTTAGAATTTATCACAGGTTTTCTGTGGTGGTGCATAGGCAATATTCCCTCTCACCACATTAGAAGATTTTTCTATAGATTATTTGGTATGAGAATTGGCACTGGGTCAACCTTACATATGATGGGTCGAATCTATGACCCCCGTCATATCGCAATCGGTGATGACACAATTGTCGGTGAGAGATTTACTCTGGATGGTAGAAAACAATTACCTAACTCTAACGGAGGACTAGAAATTGGTAATCATGTCGATATTGCTAGTGAAGTCATGATCTGGACAAGTCAGCATGATATACATAGTGAAGACTTCCATGCTATTGAAGAAAAAGTAACCATCGACGACTACGTCTTTATTGGTCCAAGAAGTATTATTTTACCTGGTATCAAGATTGCTCGTGGGGCTATTATCGGAGCTGGTTCAGTCGTTACAAAAGATGTTAAAGAAAATGAGATAGTTGGAGGAGTTCCTGCTAAAGTAATTGGCGAGAGAAAAACAAAAAACTTTAACTATAAATTAGGTAGAGCTAGGTTATTCCAATAAAAATAGATAGGAAGTAAATAATAATTAATGACGAAAAAAACAGATAACATCCTTTCAATCATCATCGTTTCATATAACACTGCTGATCTTACTGTCCAAACCTTAAAATCTGTTAAATCTTCTTTAGACAAATCTCCAAACTTACAATCAAAAACTGAAATATTTGTGATTGATAATAATAGTCAGGATGACAGTCTCAAAAAAATTTACAGATTTGAAAAAATTTTTCCTAAATTTAAAATAATAGAGAATAAAGACAACAGAGGCTTTGCTAGTGCAAATAATCAGGCCGCAAAGCTAGCTACTGGTAAATATTTATTATTACTTAACTCAGATACCATTGTACAAAGAAAGGCCTTAGAAATTCTCATAGATGGGGCAGAGCAAAATGATTTTAAAATTACCGCTTCATTGTTACTTAATAGAGATCATTCTATTCAACCACAAGGAGGTAATCTCCCATCATTGACCACTCTTTTTAATCACATGTTCTTTCTTGATGATCTACCACTTATCGGAAAGTTTTTTCCTTCAACACAGTCTACTGGACTCAACTTTGTTAAAGATGAACAACATCAAACTTGCCATGGTAAAGAAATTTTAGCTAAAGAGATCGGCTGGGTAGGAGGTACTGCAATGCTAATTTGCAAAGATTTGTGGAATATGATTGGTCCTCTAGACGAGAAAATATTTATGTATGGTGAAGATATTGAACTATGTCTCAGGGCTAAAAAATTAGGTGTAAAAATTGGCATCATTGAATCATCTTTAATAGTTCATCTTGGTTCTGCTAGTTCTAGCAGTAAAAATGCTTTAATTGGAGAGCTTCAAGGTTACAAGTATATCTGGGACAAGCACAAACCTAGCTGGCAAAAACCTTTTTTAAATTTCATCTTATATGGAGGAATCTTGCTCAGAATTGTTCTTTTTAGTTGGATTTTAGGTGATCCTAGAGGTAAGATTTATAAAGAAGCTTTAACTAAAATCTAAAAGAATAGAAAATAATGAGCATACATCAGAGACTAAAATCACTGGCTAAATTTATTGATAATAATATTATCTTGATTCTTGGTGGGTTTTTAATAGCTTTCATTCCCTTATATCCAAAGATTCCCTTATTTAGCCCGATTGAAGAATATATTGTTAGAGTCAGACTTGAAGATATTTTTATCTTAATCACTGTCATAATCTGGGCTGTCCAAGTCTTTAGAAAGAAAATTAAGATTCATCCAACATTTTTTAAACTAATCACTGGCTATGGAGTGATCGGATTGTTATCTGTTCTTTCAGCTATCTTTATCATTAAAACAGTCCCGATAGAATCAATTCACATTGGAAAAACTCTACTTCATTACTTCCGTTATTTAGAATATTTTTCTTTATTTTTTGTTTTATATTCTGCTATTAAATCAAAAAAAGATGTTCAAAAAATTTTAACTATTCTAATTCTAACCACTTTTGCTATTGCCCTTTATGGCTTCGGCCAACGTTACTATTATTGGCCAGTATATTCGACTATGAATCGAGAATTTAGCAAAGGGATTGTTTTATATCTAACAGAACATGCCCGTGTTCAGTCAACCTTTGCCGGTCATTATGATCTAGCAGCCTGGTTAGTGATAGTTCTTCCAATTATCCTCACTATTGCTTTTAAAACAAAAGAAAAAGTTATTAAAATTATTGCTCATTTGGCTCATTGGCTAGGTTTATGGTTATTGATAGAAAGTGCAGCCAGATCATCATTTGCTGCCTATATTGTTGCGGTTACTGTAGTAGTACTACTTCTCTCACTCCAAAGAAAAAAAATATTAAATAAGATATTTTATTTTCTAATACGCTACCTTTTTATTGGCACTACAGTTTTAATTACCATGATCTATTTTGGTGGCTCGATGGCCGAAAGATTACTTCAAGTAGTAGAGTCATACCCCCAAGTTGCCCAGTCATATGACTACATAGATGAAAAACGAGTTGCTTTAATTGACAATACCTTTGGTAAAGTTTTTCAAAATGCACTACCTCAAGCCAATAAACCTAATAACGGTCTCTCAACTGACGAAGCAGTCCAAATCATTGTCAGTTCTGACACAAGACCAGTTACACAGAAACCTGATGATCTAAATATCAAAGACCGTCCTAGCGATGTCTATGTAGATGTTCCTGACTATATAAAGGTCGCTACCATTTCAGCAACTGGAGAGACTTCCTTTGTTACAGTTGAGAGAGAACGAACCTATTCAGATAACGCTTTAAAGTATGGTCTGTCTTTGGCGATTCGTTTAGATACTCTCTGGCCACAAGCTATTAAAGGTTTTTATAGAAGTCCACTCCTTGGTAGTGGTTACGCAACGCTTAACAAAGGTAATCTTTATCTGTTTACTGAAGCTGATGGGGTAGATAATAATTTCTTAAGAACACTAGGAGAGACAGGCCTCTTAGGCATAATTAGTTTTTATGGCACAATCTTCTTTGCCATGAGATTAGCTATAAAATCACTTCGCAATCATCAAGATGAATTACTTAAAATTTTTGCTATTGGTTACTTTGCTGGTAGTTTAGGATTACTAATTAATGCCACTTATATTGATGTCTATGCTGCCTCAAAGGTTGCTTTTTCATACTGGGCAATTACAGGTGTTTTTGTGGCCTATTACACAATCATTGAAAATAAAACTAAGCTAACAAAAGATTTTGTAATTAAAAAAAGTACAATTTTAGATAAAAAAAAGACAAATAGTAACAGAAAACAACTAACTTTTAAGAACTCGACTACCCCTAAAAAAAGAAGGAAAAAAAGTTGATGAAAAAAATTAACCTTAAGATTCTTTTACTAATTATTGTCCTTCTTACATTTCTTCCAAGACTATATCGGATTAATAATCCTGTTGCCGATTGGCATTCATTCAGACAAGCTGACACAGCCTCAGTAACACGCCAGTACATAAAAAATGGTGTAGATCTTCTTAGACCTCAGTATCAAGATCTCTCTAATATTCAATCTGGCAAAGATAATCTCGAGGGATGGAGAATGGTCGAAATGCCGTTTATCAATGCCTTTATTGCCTCAATAATAAGATTTGAACCTAGCTTAAATATGGAAATCGTCAGTCGGCTATCTTCTATTTTCTTCTCAATCGGAACTGCTTTATCTCTTTTCTATTTAGTTAAGAAAATCTCTGGTAGAGAAGTAGCCTTTTATTCTAGTATTGTTTTTGCTCTCTTACCTTTTTCTGTTTTTTATGGAAGAACTATCTTACCTGAGCCAGCAATGCTGTTCTTTTCAACCTCTTCAATCCTACTCTTCAGCTATTATCTAGATAGCAAAAAGATATTAGTTAAAACATTTACTTACTTTGTATCACTAATATTTTTATCATTAGCTATTTTATTAAAACCCTTTGTTGCTTTTTTAGGACCAATCTATTTAGTCTTAGCTCTTTTGAAATATAAACAAAGGATATTCCTCCATTTAGAGTTAATCTTTTTTGGGCTATCTGCCTTTGTGCCATTCTATTTTTGGAGAGAATGGATCAAGAATTTCCCTTCAGGAATTCCTGCTAGTGATTGGTTATTTAATAGTAACAAAATCAGATTCAGACCTGCTTGGTTTAGGTGGCTTTTCTACGAAAGATTAACAAAACTAATCTTAGGTTGGTGGGGATGGCTGTTTATTTTAGCAAATTTGATGAATATTGATCTGAAAGGATGGAAAAATAATTTTAGTAAACAATTTCAGTCAGTAGTTAAAGATAAAAAAATATTTACTGAAATATCGGTCTATGGAGCTTGGATTTTTGGGGTACTTATTTATCTAATTATCATCGCCACAGGCAATGTCCAACATGATTACTATCAAGTTTTTACTCTTCCCATTATCTCTATTGTAGTTGGGAGAGGTGTTCAAGAGTTAATTGTTCATATCCAAAAACAATTGTCTAACAAAAGATATCAAAAAATGAATAAAAATATTAAGAAGTTAAGCCCTTTCATTGGGGCTGGTTTAATTTTTTGCTTGATGCTTATAGTTAGTTGGAATAACGTCAAAGGCTATTTTAATGTTAATCATTGGGAATATGTTAAAGCTGGTGAAATGATTGATCAGCTAACTCCATCTGATGCAAAAGTGATTGCTCCTGCTTTTGGAGATACGATTTTCTTATACCAAACCAATAGAACTGGTTGGCCGATTGGTTTTGAAATTGAAGATAAAGTTAAATTAGGAGCAGAATATTATGTTTCAACTTCCTATGATGATGAAGCAAGGATGATTGAAGAAAAATATACCCCTATAATGAAGACCGATGATTTTATTATAATCAAACTAGAAGGAAATAATCCAGAAAGTAACAATCAAAAGTAAATAAATATATCAGTTCATGAAAATTTTAATGCTTACCCCATATCTACCATACCCGTTGCTTTCTGGTGGACAAATTAGAACCTACAACCTTTTAAAAAAGCTCGCAAACAAGCATGAAGTAACATTGTTTGCCTTAATTAAAGAAGATAGCGAAAAACAGTACATTGCAGAGTTAGAAAAATATTGTACAAAAGTTAAAGTCTTTAAAAGATCACAAAAACCATTTACCTTTACTAACATATTCAGAACAGCTATTTCCTCATTTCCATTTCTGGTAATTCGCAATCATGTCAAAGAAACAATCAATGCTGTCGAAGAAGAACTAGCCAGAGAGCAATATGATTTAATTCATGCTGAAACTTTTTACATGATGCCTCATATCCCTCAAACTGATACCCCGACTATTTTAGTTGAACAAACAATCGAATATTTAGGCTATGAGAGTTTTGCTGATAAAATTCATATTCCTATTCTTAAACAACTTCTAAATATGGATATTAGAAAAATTATTAGGTGGGAAAAACATTACTGGAATAGCTGCGACAAGCTGATTGTGATGAGTGAAGATGACAAGAACTTTATTGCAGATCAGATTGGTCAGAAAGAAAAAATTGAAGTCGTTTCTAATGGAGTAGATACGAGCTGGTTTAAACAGAAAGAAAAAAATCTTCCTAAAGATCCAACACTTTTATCTGTTGGCACTTTTAACTGGCTCCCCAATGTTGAAGCTGTTGAATTTCTGGTAAATAAAGTTTGGCCTAAAGTAAAAGATAGTATGCCAAAAGCCAAGCTCTGGATTGTTGGCAATTCACCAACAAAAGAAGTCTTTGCCTATCAGAAAAAAGACTCAAGCATTACTGTTACAGGAGGAATACCAGACATTCGTGAGGCTTTCAACGGAGCGCATATCTTAATGGCTCCAGTCTTTAGTGGCAAAGGAACTCGATATAAGATCCTTGAGGCTATGGCATCACACACCCCAATAATCGCCACTGATATTGCTGTAGAAGGACTTGGAGTTGAAAATGAGAAACACGTCTTAACCAGTAATAGTGGAGAAGGCATGGCTAAACTTGCTATTAAACTTTTGAAAGACCAAGAACTACAAAAAAAACTAGCAACAAATGGATTTAAGTTTGTTAAAGATAATTATGACTGGCAAGAGATCTCAGTAAAACTTGATAACATCTATAAAGAAATAGGTAAAAAAAAGATATGACAAAAACACAGGAATATAAGCATGATTTAACTATCATCATCTTAAATTACAATTCTCAATTTTGGCTTAAAAAAACTCTAACTTCTCTCAAAGAAGAGTACCTAGATAAAACAAAATATAAAGTAAAAGTTATTGTTGTAGATAATAATAGCCCTGATGACAGTACTACTTTAATAAAAAGATCTTTTCGTTGGGTGGAGTTAATCGAGCTGGAAGAAAACCTCGGCTTTGCAGCTGGTAACAATATAGCCTTAAGTAAAATTGACTCAAAGTATGGCATGCTCCTTAATAATGACGTTGAGTTTACCCATAACTCAAACTTAGATATTTTAATTGACCTAATGGAAAAGAAAGAAACAAAAAAAGCTGGGATGGCTACTCCTCGCCTAGAATTTCCAACTGGGGAGATAGATCCTGGTTGCCACAGAGGAGAGCCGACCCTCTGGGCTAGTTTTACTTATATGCTTGGTCTTGAAAAATTATTCCCTAAAAGTAAACTCTTCGGCCAATATCATCAATATTTTAATGACTTAGCAACAGCTCATGAAATTGATGCTTGTAGTGGGGCAGCGATGATTTTTAGGACAGAATTATTAGAAAAAGTTGGTTTACTTGATGAGCGTTTCTTTATGTATGCTGAGGATTTAGACTGGTGTAAACGTTTTAGAGATAACAAATATAAGATCATATATTATCCCTATGTTTCTTTAATTCATCACAAAAATAAGTCCGGAATTGGTAGTAAATCTAAAGCAATTTCCTCAAAAACAAAAACATATTTCTACGATACAATGTTACAATACTACGACAAACATTATCAAAAAGACTACCCAAAATGGGTTAGAACTGGTATAAAGTATTTATTAAAAATAAAAAAAGGTTAATATGAAATCACCTATTCAATTTAAAATTTCTGAGCTTAGACAAAGAAGCATGCTCAGAACTACAGAAGCTATCTTAGTTGTTTTTGCAGCAATCATTGCTATCGCTGTTTTACCATCTCTTCTACTTAGGTACCTATACGATCCAACTCAACTTTTAGAACAACCTAAGTTATTAGAATATATTCCAGTTGTATCTATCGTTATCGCTACCTTTTACTTTGTCAGAGCTCTCTTAGGTAATATGAAAAGAGAAAAAGAAGTTAGTTCATTAATGACAGAAATGGAAATGATGGAAGATGGCTGTTGTGGAAGTGGAAAATGTGGAAGCAATGATGATGATATGGAAGATGAAGATTGGGATGAAGATCTTAAAGAATTAGAAGAATTATTGGCTGAAGTAGAAGCTGAAGAAGCTGCAGAAGAAACAAAAAAACCTGCAAAGAAGAAATCAACCAAAAAGACATCTAAAAAATCTTCAAAAAAATAAGACAGAATGATTGATTCTGGTATATACTAGAGTCATGAATAATTCGTCTCCTTATAAAATTGGAATAGATTGCCGGCTGAGTGGAAACGCTCATGCCGGCATTGGTAGATATATACAAGAACTCATTTTACGTTTACCCAGCCTGGGTAAGAATAACCAGTGGGTTCTATTTTTTTATTCCCAACAACAAGCTAATGATTTACTGAAAGAAATTGTTCCTAAGCCATCCAATATTAGTATCGTCATTGCACCTATTAAGCATTATTCTTTTAATGAACAATTAAAAATCCCTAATATATTTGCTAAGCAAGAATTAGATCTGCTACACGTCCCACATTTTAATGTTCCAATCTTTTATAAAGGAAAATTAGTAGTTACCATTCATGATTTACTTTGGCATGAGTTTAGAGGACTCGATGTTACAACTTTAAAACCCTACCTTTATTACATAAAATACTTAGCCTACCGTTTCATTACTAAAATGGCAATTAAAAAAGCCGATCAAATTATTGTACCTGCTAAAACTATCAAGGACACAGTTATAAAATATTACCCTTGGGCTAAGAATAAACTAAATATTACCAAAGAAGGACACTCAAATAAATTTATACCATCATCTAATACAACAGAGAAAAAGATTAATAAAACTTTACTCTATGTAGGTTCGCTATATCCTCATAAAAACATTAGTGTGGTCTTAAAAGCCCTCAAGTCGTTACCAGACTTTCGTCTAGAGATCATCGGCTCGAGAAGTATTTTTCAAGATAATGTCAAAGCTGAAGTAGTTAAACTAGACATCTGCCAGCAGGTTGAATTCCTAGGGTTTATTAGTGATAGTGAACTAAATAAAAAGATGTCTAACTCTTTTGCCTTAGTTCAACCATCATTATCTGAAGGTTTTGGCTTAACGGGAATTGAAGCTATGTCAGCTGGTATTCCAGTACTTGCTTCAGATATTCCAATCTTTAAAGAAATATATCAAGATGGTGCAATATTCTTTGACCCAGAATATCCAACAGACTTTGTTAGGGCAGTAAATATGTTAGAAGAACTTAATCGAAGTAAAATTATTAAACAAGGAATTGAGATAGCCAGTCATTATTCATGGGATACTATGGCAAAACAAACTTTATCAATCTACCAAAGTTCATTTAATTAAATGATAAGTGATAATCCCAAAATAGCTATTGTTTATGATAGGGTAAATACTCCTTATGGAGGAGCTGAGAAGCTCTTACTGTCTATTAATAAGCTTTATCCCAAGGCTCCTCTATACACCAGTCTCTATAATCCTAAAAAAGCAAAGTGGGCAGATGTTTTTGAAGTAAGAAGCTCTTTTTTAAACAAGATACCTTTGCTTAGAAACCACCATCAGTTATTAGCTTTTTTAATGCCCTTAGCCTTTGAGAGTTTTGATTTTTCTCAATTTGACCTTGTAATATCAATCACCAGTGCCGAAGCAAAAGGAATTATTACCCGTCCTGAGACAAAACATCTTAGCTATTTATTAACTCCACCTCGTTACTTGTATTCTCATCGACAAGAGTATTTAGAAAAAAGTTTTATCCTCAGCTTGCCTATTATTAAATATTTTTCAAATAAGCTCTTAGATTATTTAACCAGGTGGGACCAAATAGCCATTCACCGTCCAGACAAGATCATTCCCATCTCAAATTTAGTAAAAGATAGAGCTAAAGAGTATTACAAGCTAACAACAAGTCAGCCAATTTATCCTGCTATCGTTGAATACTCTGAGGAAGAAGATAAACAAATCATTAAGGATGAAAAGGAGAATAAAAATAAACCATATCTATTAATGGTAACTAGATTAGTCCCATATAAGAAAATTGACCTAGCAATAAAAGCCTGTCAGGAACTTAACCAAAAACTAGTCATTGTTGGTTCAGGAAAAGAAAAGGATATTTTTAAAAACATGATATACAAAGCAAACTTGATAGACTTGGCAGAGAATGTCTCTGAAGAGGATTTAGAAAATCTTTACCAGAACTGCCAAGCAGTCCTCATGCCAGGCGAAGAAGATTTTGGGATAGTAGCTTTGGAAGCACTATCACACCAAAAACCTGTTATTATTAATGCCAATTCTGGTGCTGCAGAACTAATAGAAGATAAAAAAACGGGTCTTTTGTTAAAAAGTGCTGATTTGCAGGACATTAAATCAAGGATACTTGAGGTAGAGAAGTATGACTTTAAGCCTGCTATAATGAGTCGTTGCCTTAGTCAGCACAACACAGAAACGTTTAAAAAACAATTTAAAAAAGTAGTTAATAATGCTCTAAAAGAAGATTAATTATGAAAGATAATAAACATACATTTGCTGTCATTTTAGCTGGTGGAGGTGGTACAAGACTCTGGCCAACCTCAAGGGATGAAACCCCTAAACAATTCCTAAAACTAACTGAGAATAGAACCATGATGCAGATTGCAGCTCACCGAGCTCATTTAATTGTAGATTGGGATAAGATTATTGTTGTTACCAATGCTAGATATTTAGATGATATTAAAGAACAGTTGCCAAATATTCCTGTAGATAACATTATCGCTGAGCCAGAGAGAAGAGATACCGCAATGGCGATGCTAGCTGGAACTTTATTGGCTCAATCAATCGACCCTAATGCAAATGTTTTTAACCTAGCCTCTGATCATGTAGTTACAGATGAAGCAGAATTTGTCAAAGTGATGGAGACTGCCCTAGAAGTTTCTCGTGCAAAAAAAGATCTTGTTACAGTCGGTATCACTGCTGTTACCCCTAGTAGTGCCTTTGGTTACATTAAGATTGATGACCTAATTGAAACAAAGAAGAATGGTCTGTCCATATACAAGGTGGCAAACTTTACTGAAAAGCCAACTACTGAAGTAGCTAAGGAATTTATCGCTACTGGAAAATACTACTGGAATGCTAATATGTATGTTTGGTCTGCTCATGCTTTGGTAGAAGCATTTAGAAAACACCAGCCTAAAATTTTAGCTGCCTCAGAGCAATTAGCTTCCATGACCCCAAAGGAGTTTCACAAAGCCCTACCTGCAGTCTATGGCAAAGTAGAAAAGATCTCCATTGACTACGCAATCAGTGAAAAAGCAGATAACTTAGTTCTAATCCCTGGAGACTTTGGCTGGAATGATGTTGGCGACTGGACAGTAATGCACAATCTCTCTCACAAAGATGATCATGGTAATGCTGTCATTAAGACTGAGAACAGCTCTGAGCCTGTTATAATTAACTCTTCAAATAATCTAATTTATTCTGGAGAAAGATTAATTGCTATTGCCGGAGTAGAAGACTTAGTAATTGTCGATAGTAAAGATATTACTTTAATTGTCCCTAGATCAAAAAGCCAAGATGTAAAAAAGATTGTTGAAAAACTTAAGCAAGAAAAGAAGAAACAATACCTGTAAGATATAATTATGTCAGCATACGAAACTCAGAAAAGAGCTCTTGACCTATTTGTAGCCATTGGCCTATCCATTGCCTTTTTACCATTTTGGATTATTATCCCAGTTCTCATCTATCTAGAGTCTGGTGATCCAATTATTTTTAAGCATAAGAGAATTGGTAAAGATGGTAAAGAATTTGAAATATATAAATTTAGAAGCATGATCCCAAATGCTGATGAGTATCTCCATTCAGGTAAAAATAAAGAGTTACTAGAGAAATTCAAGAAAGGTGATTGGAAATTAGAGCATGACCCAAGAATTACAAAACTTGGCAAAGTCCTCAGATCACTAACTATTGATGAGTTCCCTCAGCTATTTAACGTAATTAGGGGTGAAATGAGTATGGTAGGTCCTAGAGCTTATGTTAGAAAAGAACTCAATGAGCAAACTAAAAAGTATCCAGAAACTCGTGCTTACGTCAAAGATATTTTATCTATTAAACCAGGAATAACAGGCCCATGGCAAACTAGTGGCCGTAATGAAGTCCCATTTAAAAAAAGAGCTCAGATGGATGCTCTATATGCGAGGAAGAAAAATATTCTAACTGATTTAAAGATCCTTTTTAGAACTCCTCAGGCAATGATTTCTAAGTGGTAATTACCCCCATATTTTTAGTATACTAATTAAGTATTGATAAAAATAACCAGTAGCTAATCATTTTTTATATGAAAGAAGAAAAATTAGATTCACAAGTCGAAAATATATTTGTTAAAGCAGCTCAGAAAGCTGAAGACAAAGGTAATCTTTCATCAAAAGATGATAAGACAGATCCAGTCATAGTAAATTCTCAGCCTAAAGAGATGAGACAAAAATTCCAGATAGGCCAGTTATTTAACTCCACTAAGAAGAAGATAGCTTGGTTTATATTTTTAATAGCTTTAATTCTCTTTTCTATCCTAGGAGTAGTCGGTTTTTACACTTATCAAGTTGGGATGGATTTAAAAGGACAAGCTGAGACTGCTCAGACCACTGGCATGAATGCTTACACTAACTTTAAAAATCAGAATCTTCCCGGAGCTGAGTCAGAAATAAATAACTTAAAAGAACAACTCTCCAATATCAAGTCTACCTACTCTAAACTTAGCTTTTATCGTAACATTCCTTTCATTGATAGTTACTATACTGATGGAGAACTTGCGCTTCTTGCTGGGGAGGCTGGACTTGATGCTGGAGGTAAAACTATTGAAGCGATTGCCCCATATGCTGATGTGCTTGGTTTTTCTGGAGAAGGTACCTTTGAAGGTGGCTCTGCAGAAAACAGAATTAAACTTATCCTCGATACTTTAGAAAAAGTTACTCCAATTCTAGATGATATCCAAAGTGATTTAGACAAAGTAAATGAACAATTAGCCCAAATTGACGAAAATCGTTACCCAGAGGATTTAAGAGGGATTGCTGTTAGAGATCTTGTTTTACAAGCAAAGCAAGGCGCTGATCAAGCTAGTACGCTACTTTCAGAATACCGCCCCGTTATCGAGCTTATTCCAGACATTGCTGGCTCAAAAGGGGAGAGAAGGAAATACTTAGTCCTCTTCCAAAATGATAATGAGCTTAGACCAACTGGTGGTTTCTTAACAGCTTACTCAGTCATTTATATTGAAGATGGTAAAGTTACTCCAGAGAAATCTGATGATATCTATGAGTTAGATAAAAAATTCAATAAGAGAATTCCTATCCCAGAAGAACTAGGCCGATACCTAACTACCGAGAGATATTGGAACCTCAGAGATATGAACACCTCTCCTGACTTTAAACAATCAATGAACCAATTCTTTGAATACTATCAAGATATCCCTGGAGAGCCTGATAATATTGATGGCATTATTGCTGTTGATACTCAGCTCTTAACTGACCTAATTGAAGTCGTTGGACCAATTAACATCCCAGGTTACGGTACCTTTAGTGCTGAAACTGACCCTAGATGTGATTGTCCACAAATAATCTATGCTCTTTCAGAGATAATTACCAAACCTACTCCGTACTTAAGAGATGATCGTAAAGGGATTTTAGGACCACTAATGTCTACTATTCTGACAAAGATCTATTCTTCACCAAGAACATACATGGCTGATCTATTTAATATCGCCCTCAAAGATATCGAAGGTAGACATATCCAGATGTACTTTTTAGATATGGAGTTCCAAAAAGCAATGGAAACTATTAACGCGGCCGGCAGACTAGTTACTGATGATCGCGCCCAAGACTCACTGGCGATTGTTAACGCAAACTTAGGTGGAGCTAAATCAAACCTTTTCATTGATTATGATGTCATCCAAACTGTTTCTGAGCCTGTAGATGGTGAGATTACTAAAACTGTTGAAATAACATATAAGAATGATCAAAAGGCTGATAACTGTAACTTAGAAGCTGGCTTACTCTGTCTTAACTCCACCCTTAGAGACTGGACTAGACTCTATGTCCCTAAAGGCAGTCAGTTAGTTGAAGCACAAGGCTTTACAGAAGAAGCTAAAGTCTATGATGAAGGAGACTTCACTGTTTTTGATGGTTTCTTTACCCTAGAACCAGAGGCCCAAGCTAAGCTCAAGATTACATATACAGTCCCATATACTGCTGAGACATATAAAATTAGACTCTGGAAACAAGGTGGAGTTAACCCAATCCCTACCATTATGGATGTCACAGGAGGACAAGAAGAAGTCTTGATCAACAAAGACTTAATCTATGAGACTGAGTTCTAAATCAACTCTAGTTTCTGCCCTAATTCTCAAACGCTCTAATGTTGGCGAAGCCGACCGAGTAGTTACTCTTCTCACTAAAGAAGAGGGGAGAATTGTTGCCATTGCCAAAGGGGTTAGAAAAATTAAATCAACAAAAAAAGCCTATCTAGAACCAGGTAATCTTGCCAAAGTCCTCCTCATTAAAACTAAATCAATGCCTATTCTTACTCAAGCCAGACTTGAGGATGATACCTCTCACATTAGAAATAATTTAGCTCAAATTAGACAGCTAGTCCAGTTACTAGAGATCATAGACAAGCTCTTTGTTGAGGAAGAAGTTGAAGATCATGTTTACCAGATGATTATCAGGATTAGAAAAAAGATTGTAGAGGGAAATAAAGTTAATCTTAAAAAGGATTTAACTACTTTAGTAGAATGGATGGGGTTTGAGCCATTAAAAGACTCAGGACATACTTCAATCCTAGACTATGTAGCTGAGCTAACAGGCAAGAAGATGAGGAGTTTTGATTATCTCAAGCCTAACTCGTAAGACCTATATTTATTGATATTTTACACTATAGTGATATAATCTTTTAGCAATTTAAATCGTAAGACATATACTTGGAGGTGTATCGTTGAGTATCAAAATTGCATTGACCGACGGACAGGATCGACCAAAAGTTAATCACGAAGTCTATGTCAAATGGAAGAATGGTGGAATTTCTAGCGGGAAAACAAACAAGAACGGTGTCTATGATACTGGCATGAATGGGACTCAAACCATTGAGCAGGTCACTTGTTATGGGCGTGTTCTCCATAACTATGACCTGCGGGTAAATGGAAATGACACGTTAGCTTTAGAATACCGCTAAAGAAACTATGATCCATACTATCAACTCTGCCGATGTTCAATACATCGGCAGAATCTTATTTAATGATATTATAACCAATATGAGTAAAGAAATTCCTAAGTCAAAATTTAAAGAAGGTGAAAAAATAACCTATCAAGGATCGAAATATTCTATTATTAAAATCCACAATAATTATTATGGATGGCAATATGCTATTAAAGCGAGTTCAACTATTAAAAATGTAGATCTTAGTGTCGGAGATAGTCAATTCCATAAAGCCTAATCAAGCTTTACCACCTTCTCCCAACTAAACCCATTCCTCCCAAAGTGACCATAAACAGCAGTTTCTAAATACTGTGGTTTATTTAACTTCAGTTTCTTAATTATCCCACTCACAGATGTATCAATTAACTTATTAGCAAACTCATTAATCTTCTTTTGTGAAACTTTATTTGTCCCAAATGTCTCTACTTCCTGCATCAATGGTTTTTTAACACCAATAGAGTAGGCTAGTCTAACTTCTGCTTTACTTGCTAATCCATTTGCAACAATATTCTTGGCAATGTATCTGGCAGCATATGCTCCTGATCGATCTACTTTGGTTGCATCCTTTCCGGAGAAAGCTCCTCCTCCCACTCTGGCATAGCCCCCATAAGTGTCTGCCACAATCTTTCTGCCAGTAAGACCTGTGTCTGAGGTTGGACCACCGATATGCCACACCCCAGTCCCATTAACGATCAGTTGTTTAGGGCTTATTTCAAAACCATATTTATTTAAGACATAATTTACTACCTGTGAAAGGATATCTACTCTTACATCTAACAGAGAAACATCTTCATCATGTGGAACTGCAATAACTACTTGAGTCACTTCAACTGGTTTACCACGATAGTAACGGACACTGACCTGGCTTTTCCCATCTGGTCTTAAGTATGGCAGAATCTCTTCTTCTCTAACTTCATCCAGTCTCATCGTTAATTGATGAGCTAACTCGATTGGGAGGGGCATGAAGTTTTTTGTCTCATCACATGCAAAGCCAAACATCATCCCTTGATCACCAGCACCTTGCTCATCAACCCCTGTCGCTATTTCACTAGATTGTTCATGAATATTAACAGTGACTGGCGACTTGTCAGAAAAGTTTAATTTTGGATCAGTAAAACCGAGTCTCTTAATCTCTCTTCTAGCAATCTTTTTATAATAAATTTTCTTTCCTTGATAATTAACTTCACCAGCTAGAACCACCTGATTATCTGCAACCAAGGTTTCAACCGCACACCTCCCATTAGAATCTTGCTGAAGAATAGCGTCTAAGATTGCATCAGAAATTTGATCAGCAATCTTATCTGGATGACCTGCACAGACAGACTCTGAAGTGAAAATATATTGATTTGGCATAAAAAAACCTCCTATGTACTTAAGAGGAGGTAACTATTATTTATTTTGTCTTACGACCACATCTTTCCCTCTTAAGTGAATTGGCACCGTGTCCTTGTTATGGCTCGGTTGCCGGATGATAGCTCTATGAGCATCACCACTCTTGATGTATATAGATATAGTATCAGTAAAATGGTTTGATTTCAATGACTTTAGTGAGCGTTGACAGTTTCGGGTTTTATTTGATCAAATTAAGTATGTACCAAAAAATAAGCGAAACAATCAAAGTAACTGGGGTGTATAAAAATCATACCTTTAAACCATTCAAATTCCTTTGGCATGATCGTTCATTAAAGATTGATCAGATCACCCTAATCTCAGATGTTAAGGATGGCATGATTAAGAAGCGTTTTTATAGTGTCATTGTTGGTAGAGAAGTTTATCGGCTACTTTTTAACAGAGAAACAGAGACTTGGATCTTAGATGAACTTTGGTTAGATTAATATGTCAGAAATTAATTGGAACAAAAAAATACTACTAGTCGATATCAACTCTTATTTTGCGACGCTTTTACAACAAGAGAATCCTCATTTGAGAGGTAAGCCGATTGGGATTGTTAAAGACGTTGGTCGAACTTGTATCATTGCCGCTAGCAAGGAAGCTAAAAAATTAGGAATTAGCACTGGCAGTAATGCATATCAAGGAAAGATCAAAGCACCTGATCTGATTCTTTTACCTGCTCAATTTGATCGCTATCTAGACGCTACTAAGAGATTAAAAAAAGTCTTTAACAATATTAGTCCTAAAACATATATCTATTCTCTCGATGAGGCCTTTATCGATGTCTCTGATTGTCAGAAATATCTCTATCCCAATATTGAAGAACTAGCTTTAACTATTCAAAATAATATTAAAAAAGAACTAGGGGAGTGGGTAACAAGTAATATTGGAATTGGGCCTAACTACCTAACTGCTAAACTTGCTTCCAATATTGCTCCCAAAGGTGAGTTTTTAACTATCACTCCAGACAACCTAGATGGGATTTTAGCTGAAGCCCCCTTCAGTGAAGTTTGTGGGGTGGGGATCAGATTAGAAATGAAATTAAAAAAAATCGGAATAACTAATCCATACCAAATTCGCTTTTATTCCCAAGGCGAACTAGAAAATTTCTTTGGACCCTTTTGGTCTAAAGAACTATTAAAAATTGCTTATGGTGAAGAAACTCATCAATTTGATTTACTGGAAAAACCACTTTCTCAGATGAAATCAGTCAGTCGTTCTATCACTGGATACAAACTATGCGATGATGAAAGTCAGATCAAAGCTATTATTTATAACCTGATTAGTGAAGTCATTCATAAAGTTAGAAAAATGGGCCTAGCAGGCAGGCAAGTCAGCATCTTTCTCAGTGGCCAAGATCAATATTGGGGTAATCATCTAACAGTCAAACATCTGATTAATCATGAACAAGAAATGTTTGAGATGATTTATCACCAATTATATGAAAAATGGCATCGTAATTTTAAGATTATTAAGTTTGCTGTCAGATTATCACTCTTAGAAAGACTTGGCCAAAACTCCTTATTACTTGATTGGCAAAAACAAGAGAAAGTTCATCAGGCTTTAGATAAGGTGAATGATAAGTATGGACTATTTACCCTTAGAACAGGAGCATTACTAAACCAACCAATTATCAGACCAGAAGTAACTGGGTTCTTGGGTGATCGTCTTTATCAGTTATCAAATAATACTTAAGATTATTATAAATAAATATAACTATAAAATAATAATATAGAAATAAAGATTAAAAGAATAATCGTTCTTGACCTTTTTTTCCAAGCTAAATCATCTTGATCATTTCCTAAATCTATTATTTTTTTATTTATATCTCTAGCCTGAGTGAATTCTACTTTAATTTCCTCAATATCTTTACCAAAAAAATTAGAAAAACCATTAACATAGTCATCAACTTCTAATACTGCATATACTTCTCCTGGAACATTTAAAGTTTTTTTATTATCTAATCTAATATGGTGATAAAAACTTCTACCAGATCTTTTATTTGTTCTTGTTATTAAATCCTTCTTTACTATTCTTCCTGAGAAACTTTTCTTAGGAAGAAATAATTTAATTGTCTCAATTAGTAACAAAATAAAAAAAATAAAATAAGGAAAAGTAAAAATTTGTTTTACAAATAATGAGTAAATAATAAAAACTAATCCTCCAATTGTTAGAATATATTCATAGATTCTATCTAAAGGTCGAACTCTATAACTATAATGATTGGTCATAATAGCTATTCTATAACCACCCTTGCATCAAGCACTTTAGCTCCACTTGGTAATGCTAATAATGGATTAATATCTAATTCAACGATTTCAGGAAAATCTGTCACAAGCTGAGATAATCTACCAATTGCTTCAATCAAACTTTCTTTATCTACTGCTTCTTGTCCTCTGACACCTTCAAATAATTCTGAAGTCTTTAGTCCTTCAATCATTCTCAGGGCATCTGTTCTAGTTAATGGGGCAAAAGAGAAGGCGACATCCTTAAGCACTTCAACATAGATACCACCTAGACCAAACATAATCATTGTCCCAAGACCAGGCGCTTTACTAACACCAAGAATAACCTCAGTACCACCTTGTGGAGCCATTTCCATTAACAGGACTCCATCAAGTTTAGCATCTGGTTTCTTTTCTGAAACAATTTTGAACATTTCTTGATATTTTCCCGCAGCATCTTTAGTAGTGACATTAAGCATAACGCCTCCGACATCACTCTTATGCAAGATATCATCAGAAACAATCTTCATCGCAAACTTGCCTTCATCTCCACCCATTTCTAAACATTTTTGGACAGCTTCTTCTGGTGAACTAGCAACACTTGATTGTAATAATGGGAAATTATATGCTCTCATAATCTCCATCGCAGCTGCTTCAGGAAATGATTTTTGATCATTGGCTTTAGCTTCTGAAAATATTCTTGCTACTTTGTCATAATCAACATCACTAAAGTGCAATTTTTCACCAGCTGGTTGTCTGCTCCATTTAGTAAAGTTAGATAGAGCTGACAAACTTGCCGCAGCTGGTTCTGGGAAAGTAGTCGTCATTATCCCAGCATTTTGCAACATCTCTACTCCTGGATGAACTGTCTTCTCACCCATAAAACTAACTACCAGTGGCATCTGACTATCTTTCATCGCATCAATGACAGCTTGAGCAGTCTCTTCAATTTCTGTCATTGATTGTGGAGTTAAAAGAACAATCATGGCATCAGTATTAGGATCATTTTTTACTACTTCTAAGGCCATCTTATATCGATCAGACCTAGCATCACCAAGCACATCAACTGGATTATGGGTACTAGCAGCTTCTGGAAGATTTTCTTTAAGGACTTTAACAGTTTCTTCACTCAGTTCTGCCATCTTAAATTTTTGTTTAACAATCTCATCAGTAGTTAAAACCCCAGGCCCACCAGCATTGGTAATGACAGTAATATTTTCTATTTCAGTCTGTTTATTAACACAAAAGATTTGAGCAAAGTTAAATAGTTCTTCAATAGTATTAGCACGGATAATTCCAGCTTGAGCAAAAAGTGCTTCATAAGCACTATCACCACCACTGAGTGAACCAGTGTGGGAGGCAATTGCTCCAGCGCCTGCTTCAGTACGACCTGACTTGAGAATCACTACTGGTTTAGGATTATCACCCTTATTCAGTTCAATTAATGTCTCAATAATTTGATTAGCATCCGCTAACTGTTCTGCATATAGTGCGACAACTTTTGTTTGTGGGTCAGTATGTAAGTATCTGATTAAATCAACTTCATCAACATCAGCTTTATTTCCAATACTGACAAACTTAGAAAAACCAATCGCCATCTTGTCTGCATAATCAAGCACTGCAGTACAAAGAGCACCTGATTGAGACATAAAGGCAATATTGCCAATCTCAGGCATCAATCCAGCAAAAGAAGCATTCATCTTATTTTGCGCATTAATTACCCCCAGACAATTAGGACCAATCAAAGCAACATTATTCTTACGACAAACATCTCTTAGCTCTTCTTCTAGTTTAATATTGCCAATTTCTTTAAAACCAGCAGAAATAACTACGGCTGCTTTAGCTCCCTTAGTTGCAGCGACTTGAATAACTTCTGGGACAAATTTAGCTGGGATTGCTACCACAACTAAATCAATTTCTACATCAACATCCTTGATGTCGTGATAGACTTTTTGACCATATAACTCATCAATTTTGGGATTAATGGGAATAATCTTTCCTTGATAACCTTGACTAGTCAAATTCTTTACAACATCATTACCAACGGTTTTCTCTCGCGAAGAGGCTCCAACAATAGCAATCGATTGGGCATTAAAAAGGGCATCAAGATTCATATATGTCATTCTAACTAATTTTTTACTTTACGACTACGTTAGGAAAATATTTTTTTAAGATCTGTTCTGCTTTTTCTACACTAATGGTAGTCGGTGGCTGAACATTATCTAGCTTATATTTAAGTCCTAACTCTTTAAATTTATGTACACCTAGAGTGTGATAGGGGAGTAATTCAACTTGCTCAATATTCTTATATCCAGAAAAAGTCTCTCCCCATTCTTCTAAATATTTACTCTCATCGTTCCAACCCGGAACCATCACATATCTTAAGATCATTGGCTTATTTGAGTCTTCACGATACTGAGCATTCTTTAAAACATTAATATTTTCTACTCCACATAACTGCTTATGCTTGTCGTTATCAATATGTTTAACATCTAAGATAACAAGATCAGTGTTGTCATATAATTCTTTAATTTGTGAAGAATATATCCCACCATTAGTATCAAGAGCAGTGTGAAATCCTCTCTTCTTACATTCTTTAAATAATTTAGTTAAAAATTCACTTTGAAAAGTAGGCTCACCTCCAGATACTGTCAAACCACCACCCCGTTTAAAATATGGCTTTTGTTTTTCAAGCAAATTGATGATTTCTTCAATAGTCATTTCCTTAGCCTTATCTGATGTTAAAGCCTTGGTATCTACATTCTGACAATATAAACAATTAAAATTACAACCTTGAGTAAAGATCACCAGGCGAATCCCTGGGCCATCTTGGGTGCCAAAAGATTCGATTGAGTGAACTAATAATTTTTTCATTTAAATAAGCCCTACTTAATTAAAAGTAGGGCCTAACTTTCTTTTACATACTTTTATGAAAAGTACGAGCAATCACTTCTTGCTGCTTTTCTTTATCTAATTTAACAAAGTTAACAGCATAACCAGAAACACGAATAGTTAACTGGGGATACTTCTCAGGATGATCAACTGCATCAAGTAATGTCTCACGATTTAAGACGTTAACATTGAGATGATGCCCGCCTTTTTCAAAGTAACCATCAAGCATTGCTGCTAAATTATTTACTTGATCTTTCTTTGTTGCACCCAATGATTGAGGAACAATTGAGAAAGTATTAGAAACACCATCTTGTGCATCTTGATAATCAATCCTAGCGACAGAATTTAGTGAAGCGATCGCACCAGATTTATCTCTACCATGCATTGGATTAGCTCCAGGAGCAAAAGGTTCACCTTTCAATCTTCCATCTGGGGTTGCCCCAGTTTTCTTACCGTAAACAACGTTTGAGGTAATGGTCAAAATAGATAAGGTTGGAGTCGCATCTCTATAAATATGGTGTTTACCCAACTCATTATTAAAATCACGGACATAGTCATGAGCTAATTGGTCAACTCGGTCGTCATCATTGCCATATTGTGGATATTCCCCCTCAACTTTAAATCCAGTAGTCAGACCTTCATCGTTGCGAATGGCAGTTACTTGAGCATGTTTAATGGCAGACATAGAGTCAGCAACTACACTTAAACCAGCAATCCCGAAGGCCATATTGCGATGTGCTTTACTATCCATCATCGCCATCTGAGCTTTTTCGTAATAATACTTATCATGCATGTAATGAATGACATTCATGGTATTTACATATGAGTGTGCCAAATGAGACATGGCTCTAACAAACCTTTTCTCTACTTCTTTAAAATCTAGTGGTCCAGCAGGCATTGGTTCAATATCTGGGACAATCTGCACTCCAGTATTTTCATCTTTTCCTTCATTAAGTGCCATTAATAATGCCTTAGCTAAGTTACAACGAGCCCCAAAGAATTGCATTTCCTTGCCAGTTTCCATCATTGAGACACAGCAGGCGATAGAGTAGTCATCACAATCTCCTGATCTTCTCATTAAACTATCATTCTCATATTGAATTGATGAAGTATCTGCTGAAACCTGTGCACAGAACTGTTTAAAACCTTCTGGTAAATTTTCATCCCAGAAAACAGTTAGATTTGGTTCTGGTGCAGGACCAAGATTATATAAAGTTTGTAAGAATCTAAAAGATGTCTTTGTTACTTTATGTTGGCCATTCTTCCATAAACCAGCAATAGACTCAGTTACCCAAGTTGGATCACCAGCAAATAAATCGTTATATTCATCCATCCTCAAATGTCTGACTAAACGAAGTTTCATGACAAACTGATCAATTAAAGCTTGAGCTTCTGCTTCAGTGATCTTCTTTGCTTTTAAATCTTTTTCAAGATAAATATCAAAAAAACCAGAGACATTACCTAGGCTCATCGCAGCCCCATCTTGTTCTTTGACAGCTGCTAAATAACCAAAGTAGGTCCATTGAATTGCTTCCTGAGCATTATCAGCAGGTTTAGAAATATCAAAACCATAACTCTGAGCCATCTCCTTGATCTCTCCTAATGCTTTGATCTGCTCACTAATTTCTTCACGATCACGAATTAATTCATCAGTCATATCTCCAATCATTAAATCAAGATCAGCCTTCTTAGCTTCAACTAGCTTATCAATACCATAAAGTGCTAAACGACGATAATCACCGATAATGCGACCTCGACCATAATTATCTGGTAGACCAGTAATAATACCTGATTTTCTTAACTTGCGCATTTCTTTGGTATAAGCAGAAAAGACTCCGTCATTATGAGTCTTCCTATATTTTGCGCAGATATCAATTACTTCTTGGGCTAACTGATAGCCATTCTGCTGACAGGCTTGCTCAACAATACGATAGCCACCAAATGGTTTAATACCTCTTTTTAATGGTTCATCTGTTTGGAATCCAACAATTGTTTCTAATTCTTTATCTATATAACCAGGATCATGTGAGGTAACAGTAGAAATTGTCTTAGTATCAATATCTAATACCCCACCCTTGTCTAACTCATCTTTCAATAATTTTTTAGCCTTTGCCCATAGTTTTTCAGTCTGTTTAGTTGGACCAACTAAAAAACTGCTATCACCATTATAAGGTGAAAGATTTTCGAAGATAAAATCTCTGACATTAATTTCAGACATTTATGCTCCCTTCTAGTAAATTGTTAATTACACAATAAATACTCAATTTTCAATCAAGAAAAAGTCAGTATATCACCAGGTATTAAAAAAAATGATTCGTGAATAATAAAAAAGAGGGGAGTATAATAATTAGATTTTAAAAATCTTCCTAAAAGATTTAGACAACTTACTTTCTTGTGTATCCGATACTAATGAGATCTTACCCAAAAAGCTAATAATCTATCTAAATATATAAGTTATAAGTCTCCAATAATTTCTGGAATAAAAACAGCATATGTTAAGTTTTTTTCCATATCTATTTCAGGGACTGGCTCACCATTTCTCAATATTCCCTCACGAGCCACTGTAACTACTTCAATGTCAGCTATTTTAAATAATTCTTCGCCAAGAATATCTTTTAAACCATCCAAAATCGCTTTAATTGTCGCTCCGCTGCTATAGACATCATCAATAATTACTATTCCTTGTCCAGATCTTATAACTCGTTGGATATGCTTCACAGTTTCTTCTCCAAAAGCTAGGTATTTTGCTTTATCTTGAGAAGTAATTGGGAAATATGCATAAATTAAATCCTCCTGACAAGTCTGTGCTTTGATGTGATCAAAATCAGTACTTCCTACTAAGTCTAGAAGTGGAAGCTCTATTTTCTCACATGCTTTCACAATCATTGGGATTGATTTAGATGAAAATGGAGTGATAGCCAAAGATACATTAGTTAACTTATCTAATATTTCTACTAATGCCTGGCTCCCAGCCATTTTTATTTTTTCTTCAAGAGGATCAAACCAAGCTATCCAGATTGGTTCCTGATTACTGCCAACATTCTTGAGTAAAAGTTGTATTACCATCTGACCTAAAATAATCTCAAGGTAAGGCTCATCACCATGATACTTAATATCTTCTGCTCGGTATATTTTAGGTTTGTGCTCTATATGACCATTTGACATCTTAAATAATCATAACACTTTATCATTGTTATATAAATATATTCCCCACATTATTCATCTTTTTTTTCATCATTATTTTCTTCTCCTGATGAAATTATTTTGGATAAGGCATATAAAAATAAGCGCTCTTCTTCATGATCCATATCAGGTGATTGACGTACCCGTTGATACTCTTCCCAGTAAGCTCTATGTGAGATATCTCCTTTTTTAGTACATTGAGCACAACCACAATGTTCTGCTTGATCCCGCCAATAATACATTTCATTCATCAAGTACTCTAGCTGATCACTTTCTAAATCTTTTACATACTTATTTGCTAAATTTTCTATAAAGCCTGCTGGTAATAAAGTTTCACTCATACTTTCCTTTCTAAAAAGTTTATTACTTACAAAAAACCCTCCTTTTTCTGGGAGGGCTATGTTATTTGTCAAGAAATTACTTTATAACAAAACCTCCCAATTAGGGGGAAGTATAATCTTATAGTAACTCTTAATAAAACAACTCATTATCTATAACCTTAAATCTAAGTGATAAAATCTACAACCAACAAAATATTGACAAATTACCTTTTATCATACAAGATATGACTATTATATTTTCAGTGTGATCATTGAGTATACGCACTGATTATTTTTTATTTTTAAAATTATGTTTACAGAAAAACTAATCGCTCAAGACGTTGATGAATGTATCTTTAATAGTCTTGATAAACATTATGCAATGTATAAAGCAGTTGCTGAAGAACGAAATAATATCCTAGTCCCATCTCTCGAAGAAGTCATTAGACTTGGAGGTACACATGTTTACTTTGGTCAGTTTGATTGGTACGAGGAAATGAATAGACAAAATCGCAATGATGAAGGCTTCAATAGAAACCAAGAATCTATCCCTGGCTCACTTGAAGCACTTACTTTTCTTGACTCACAGCTAGCAGTCTATCTAACCACCAGGCCGGAATCATTAAAGCTAGTTACTAAAGAGGAACTAGACAAAAAAGGCTATCCAGATAAAAGGGTCATCTGTAGGCCACCTGAAGTTGACTTTAGAAGAACTACAGAATGGAAAACATGGATGTTGGCCCAACTGGCTAAAGAATTCCAGACTCAAATGTTAATGATTGATGACTCTGTTCATCTTCACTCTCACTTAAACAGAGCTAAATTAAACGGAAGTAAAGGACTGTTAGATACCATTCTTTTTGCTGGACCGATGACTCCAAGAGGTAATGGAGAATTGAGCTGGGAGCAAATTACTCATGCTTTGAGTGGAGATCAGTTTGCAGCTTAAGCTGTATTTGAGTGATATATGAAATCTATTTATCAGCCTGCTCCTCTTTATTTTCCTAAATTTAGTGATAAAATTTACAGAATTTGGTATAAAATATACATAGCCAATAAATATTAATAGTTTTGAAAGTCGGTAATGAAAATTTTCTTAAGTGCCTCAATCTACGGTAAACAACATCTTGAGGACAGTTGTAAGAAGATTGTTGAACTAACTGAGAAAAGTGGTAATACCATTGTTGCTGACCATATACTAGATACTACCAATGAGCAAATGGCTCAATGGAAAAAAGACCAAGACATTAAATTTCATAACTTTGTCATGAATGGAGTTAAGAACTCAGATGCTGTTTTTGCTGAAATTTCACACCCTAGTACTTCTGTAGGGTACTTAATCTCTCTAGCTGCACAAGCCGGAAAACCGGTAGTATGTTTTTACAATGGAGATAAGAAACCTCACTTATTTAATACTTTAGAAGAACAAAATGATAAGTTTATTGTCATAGAATATAAAAGTATTGAAGAATTAAATAAGCTTGTTCCAGAAATGATTGAGTTCATTCATGAAGGACAGGATACAAGATTTAACTTCTTTGTTGCTCCAAAGCATATTAACTATATGAACTGGATTGCAAAGACTAGAAGAATTCCTAGGTCAGTCTTTTTAAGAAGATTGATTGAAGAAGAAATGAAAAAAAAGGAACTATAATGCCAATTAACTTTGATTTTCTCCCATCATTCCCTGAGATTAAAAACGATAGATTTTACAAATTCTCTCGTTTTGATAACTCTGAATATTGGAAAGACTATTACTCTAAAAAATTGAAAAGTAATGATGTAGGAAGAGAAAAGAAGTATGCCCAACTCCTAAGTAGTTATCTTCCTAAGAATGCAAAAATTGCCGAAATGGCTAGTGGGATTGGTTTCTTGTCAAAAGAATTAGACAAAGTAGGATTAAGGGTAACTGCTATAGATCTATTTGACGATATGATCAAAGAGGCAAAGAAATACCTCAGAGGAACTAATGTGAAGTTTCTTAAAAAAGACATTAGTGAAACTGGGCTCCCAGATGAATCATATGACTGTGTTTCTGCAATGTCTATTATTGAACACGTCAGTAAAGATGAAGTTATAGATAATGTCATCCCAGAATTCAAGAGGATTTTAAAAAAAGATGGATACTTGTTCATCCATGTTCCTGTAAAATCTTCATACTCTGTTTTTGTAAAATTTTTAAGAAAATACATTTACAGAGATTTACCTGAATGGGCTATCGATGATGACGGAGATATTACTCATAGATTTTGGATCTCATATAAAGAATATATAAAAATGTTTGAAGATCAAGGATTTAAACTGATAAACTATGATTTCTATCTCACTAGAAGCCATTTAAGACCACAAATATTATCAGTGATAATGAAAAAGATTCAATCAATACTGGAAATTACTGACGTTAAATTTACAAGAACAATTGATCAAGAACCCATAAATATTAAAATACTCAAAGATATTAAAGGAAATTTATCTCTTACATCATATTTTTTACTTAAGAAAGTAGACTAAGAATGAAAATATTTTTTACTGGTTCGCCAAGAGCTTTAAAAACAAAAAGAGAAAATCATGAACGAATCTACAATGCTTTAGGGAAAAAGGGAACACATTTATCAGATCTTGTAGTTAAAGCTGATCCTGATAATTTTTATCATACAGAATATGATTATGTAATTAAACACTACAAAAGAACAATTCAAGATCTGAAAAAAGCCGACATTTTTGTTGCAGAGGTATCCATGCATAGCATGTCTATGGGATATTTAGTTAATAAAGCATTAGAATTATCAAAGCCAGTCATTGCGTTATATACTACTGGTCATGAGCCATTCTTTTTAACTGGCCTAGATGATTCAAGACTACAAATAGTCGAATATAACCTAAATGATGTTGAACATAAGGTAGAAGATGCAATTGACTATGCTGCTTCTCAGCAAGATACCCGATTTAACTTCTTTGTAGCCCCTAAACATATTAATTTCTTAGACTGGGTTTCTCAAAGCAAGAAAATCCCTAGATCAGTCTTCTTAAGGAAATTGATTGAAAGAGAAATGGCTAATGATGAGCAGTATAATAATCAGTAATTAATAATATTAAGAAATTAAGCCCCTCTCTGGAGGGGGTTTTTATTTTCCACCCATCTCTTTTTTACTACTTTATTTTATAAGTGATAGTTATATATAATTACTATTTTCCCTCAAAGTAATGATTTAGCACTATATACACATTAGTTATTCATGGACAAATCATATCATCCAATAATATAATATGGGACAGTAATAGAAAAAAAGATATAGTGAAATGAGGAATAAAATTCTCAAAAAATTTTGCCAACTTTCCATATCCTATAATTTGAAAACAAATATTATGTCAAATAAAAAAGAAATATCAATTGGATTAAACAGATTTGAAAGTTCTGCTGCTTTTAGAATTTTTTTAGCTTTAATCCTACTAACAATAATTCAGGTATCATCAATAGATGCCAGTGATGATTCAACAGAAACAGAAACAGCAATAACTTTGATAATTGACCAGTCAAATGAATCCCTCCTTGACGCAACTATAGATCAAGCAAATAGGTTAGCTGAATCATTACCTTCATCAGAAGAAGAACTAAATACACTTACGGTAAATATCACCACTAATATTAATGTTAGATCATTGGGAGCTAACTTTGGAAATACAGATTCATCCTTCCCTAGGGGGCCCGTTGAAGCCATTGGATACTTCACGGATGGACCTCTTCAAGGAAGAGCTTCTGGAGCTTGGCTTGTTTTAGACAATGGAGATCATGCTGTCTTTGCTAGCTTAGTATATGAGGATGATGGAACTAGAGTTTCTGCACAAGAACTTACCGGTCTACAAGAATATTCATATGATGGGACTAGATATGTCCCATTAGTAGAACCTGAGTTAGAGGCTGCTCCAGTCGCACCTACTACTACACCAAACATCGAGGGTACTCAAGCTGCTCCTACTCAAGCTCCTAATAATCCAGAGAGGACTGGGACTGGGACTGCGACAGCTAATCCTGAAACATCTTCAAGCTTCCCAGAACTGCCAGATACAATAGAAATTGAACATTATAATATTTTTGAGACAGAAAGTCCTAGAACGACTACCACTACAGTAGAGATTAACCAAGACCACTTATTACCTGTTGAGCTAGGTTTGATTACCGAAGGATATTCTGATATCACTGACAGCATTGGATTTTGGGGAGAACCTGTCCCAGAAGCTACTTATTGGCAAAGAATCCCAGTATCTGGGATCATTGTCGAAGTTTTAGTAGATGAATACAACGGTTATAGATTTCCCTTTGTCCAAGTATTAACAAAAACACCAGGTGGAGAAGACATAGTTTTACAACTAGAAGTACGTTCCAATAATGGAATGAGATTTATACCAGTCAATCAAGATTTTAATAGGACTTTACCTAAAAGTGAAACCGATATTTTCTATGATTCTAAAAGTATGGTTGACAATGATGTCATACATACGCCTGGAAGTGGCAGAGACTTAAGACCTGGGGATCAAGTCATTGTTTATTTTGAAAATGTAGAAGTAGGGGGCCATACCCCATCTGGAGGTAATTGGACTAGTAATTCTGAATATAATAGAATTCCCGATGGAACACCTACCGCAGTATTTGAAGCAGTAGATGATGGTAAGATTAGAAGAGATGTTCCAGTATTTCTAGCATTTGGCGCACAGGAAATTATCTATAGAGAAGATTAATCATAAGTATATTTAAGGTAACCCCTCTTCGGAGGGGTTTTTTAATTATCCAATTTAGTTACTTCACAATCCAATAAAAACTCTCTAGAATTAATCATATGAATTGGAAAATTGTTTTAGCAGGAAGTTTTATTATAACTACACTTTTTTTAATATTTGTAGGATTTCAAGTCATTCAAAGTAGAAATAATCAGGCAGATATTGTGCCAGTAGATATAAACTCTGGAACAGCCCAATTTAATAGAGCCTCAAATCAAGAAAAGGCAGCTATTAGATTAGAAGGCACTGTCCATAGACAGTTGATCAGAGGAAGGGTGAGTAGTTACAACCAAGCACAAGACACTTTCTCCATCGCAATGGAACTTAGAGAGGGCAGTGAAATAAATGTTCAGGGTTTAGTTGATATTAACATAGATAAAGATAGAATAAATGAATTTTCTTGCTGGCCAGAATTTAACAATTTACCAGATGGAACTCAGATAGACATGAAAAATACTTTTATTCCTATGAGACCTGGTAGTTTCTTATATTTAGAAGGTGAGGAAAAAGTAAATATTACAGATATCGATAAATACTTTGTACAATCTCCTTATGTATTTGCATATTTATCTTCTCCCATTGAAGATTTAAATTCAGTAGCTGATGGAACTCAAATAGATTTTTTAAACTTAGAACAATTAGCAATATTAGGCTGTAATGAAAATTAACAATATAACAAAGATTTTACTATCATTAATTATATTTACTGTTACTTTCATCACTGTATCTACTCATACAAAAGCAGCTTGTGCTGAAGCATCATACTGTGATGCCGCTCCTGGGACATGTAGTACAACTGCAAATGGAGGATTTTCGATTGTTGTTGGTTCATTTATGGAAATAACTCGAACATGTGATATTGAAGTTACAAAGACTTGTACGCCTTGTAATAGGGATAAAGACAAATACTGTGAACCAGAATGTACATTATCTAATGGATGTACTACTACTAGCACTGAAGTTATAAATACCTCATGTGTTGACACGGTATGGGAGTCTTGCTGTACACCAGGAACGCCTAGCTCATGTGGAGATGGGTCATGCGATACCGGGGCAGGAGAGAGTTCTGCCTCTTGTCCATCAGATTGTGGTGCGAGTACTTGGTGTGGGGATGGATCGTGTAATGGAGGGGAAAGTTCTAGCTCTTGTTCTAGTGATTGCCCTGCCACTGTGAACCCCGCAGCTACAGCGGCTCCAGTAGCTGATAATAATAATAATAATAATAATACCACCACTTCAAGCTGTGGGGATGGTTCATGTAGTGGTTCTGAAAGTTGCTCAAATTGCTCATCTGACTGTGGATCCTGTCCATATTGTGGAGATGGGTCATGTAATGGAAGTGATAATTGCAGTAATTGTGCAATTGATTGTGGGTCTTGTGCGGGAGCTTTCTGTGGAGACACCAGCTGTGACGCATTTGAAACTTGCGATACATGTTCTCGGGACTGTGGAGCATGTGAAGAAAATACAGCTTGGTTTCAGATAAGTGCAGGAAATGTGGGTAGTGCAAATATCGGAGAATCATCTGTAGCAATCCAAAGCAATATTACTGATACTGCTGAATGTGTAGCCCCAGCATGTATAAGATCGTTATTGAAACAAGATAGTGCAAATACTACTCTAACTGATGGCTTTGCAGTTGTCGGAAGTGGAACAATAGATGCTAACGGATTAATTACTACGCAGAGAAGTCAAAATATCTACTCATCAAACACAACAAAAACTCGTTACCAAGAAAAATATGAATTCTTTTATAGAAATTCTGGTTTAGATAGTAATCCACTTAGCGACTTTACAGGTAGTGAAGCAGATGCCCTCAAACCAAGTTTTAATTCAAATGACATAGTCTACTTCCAAAGTGGAAACCTCACAATTCAATCTCAATGGAGTGTAGCTAGCGGCGAGACATACGTTGTCTTCGTAGATGGAGATTTAACCTTTACAGATGGAGGTAACGACCAATTAATTGATGTTGCACAAGGAGGCTTCTTAGCCTTTATTGTAAGCGGAGACATCATAGTTGAAGAGTCTTTAGGAAATAGTAATTTTACAGATACTACAGCTAACTTAGAAGGTGTATATATTGCAGATGGATCTTTAACAATTGCTTCTAGAGGTCAAGCTGCTGGAGGGGATGATCGTTTTGTCGGTGAAGGAGTCTTTGTCGGTTGGAGTGGGGTCAATCTAAATAGAGACTATAGCGATGGATCAAATAGATCTCTAGAGAATAATGACAAACCGATAGAGCTATTTGTCTACAGACCAGACCTCTTAGTTAATATGCCTGATATTATGCTTGTCCCAATTAGGATATGGCAAGAAACAAACTAGAATCTGTTATAATAAATTTATCATTTAATATATAAAGGAACTTATGGAATTTTTATTTCCCATTATCTTAATAGCTGGAGTTATATTTTACGTAGTTTCTATCTACAATACTCTTCAACAATTAAAAACACAGATTGAAGCATCTATACAGGAAATTGGCAACCAGCTTAAACGACAAGCTTCTTTAATCCCAAATTTAGAAGCTGCGACAAAAGGACATCTCAAGCAAGAAAAAGAAATTTTCAAAATGCTAACTGATGCAAGAAAAAAGATTGCAAGGGCTGAGAAGACAGGAAATAATAGTGATATAGAAAGTGCTATAGAATCAGTCCAATCAATGGTCCCTAGCATTAGTGTCGCAGTAGAATCTAATCCAGAATTAAAATCTGACCAAACTATCTCTAAGTTTATGAATGAACTTACTGATACTGCAGACAAGCTGATGTATGCCAGAAGAAGCATCATTGATCTATCTCAAGCATATAATGTAAAACTAGTAACATTCCCAACAAATATTATTGCAAACACCTTTAAATTTACTAAAGAAAAAGGACTAGAGACTGCAATGACTGGTAAACATGTAGAAGTATCTACCACTGAAATGGAAGATATTAAAGTTGATCTTTAATAGCTGGTTATGACTCATTATCAGACAATTCAAGAAAATAAGACTAAGTCTTTAGTAATTATTTCATTATTCATTACTTTCATAGTTAGTGCTACCTACATAATGGCGAGAGGACTTGGCTATGGTTTAGATATTGTCGGCATAGCTCTAATTATTTCTGGACTTACTTCATTCTTTTCATACTATTATTCAGACAAAATAATCCTGGGTATTAGTGGAGCTAGGGAAGCAAAAAGAACAGAGTTCTTTGATTTTTATACTGTAACTGAAAACTTATGTATTGCTAGTGGACTACCTCAGCCTAAACTCTATGTAATTGATGATACTGCTATGAATGCTTTTGCTACTGGTAGAGACCCACAACATGCCGTTGTCTGTGCCACAACCGGACTTTTACAAAGATTAAATCGTTCAGAAATTGAAGCAGTAGTCGCACATGAACTTTCCCATGTTAAAAACTATGATATCCGCTTAATGTCAATTGTAACGATTCTTGTTGGTTTTGTAGCATTACTTTCTGACTGGATGTTAAGGATGACTTTCTTTGGAGGAAGAGGTAAGCGAGATAGTAATAATAATTCAGGTCAACTACAAATAATTATGTTTGTCATTGGTATTATCCTAGCAATATTATCTCCAATTATTGCCCAGCTCATCCAACTCGCTATTTCAAGAAGAAGAGAATTCTTTGCTGATGCTAGTGCTGTTGCTTTCACTAAAAATCCTCAGGGATTAATTAATGCCTTGAAAAAAATTAGCCAAGATCAAGAACCGCTAGAAGTTGCAAATAAGGCTACAGCTCATCTTTATATCTCTAACCCTTTAAAGAATACTCACAATGCTGTTGGTTTGTTTTCAAAAATGTTTAGAACTCACCCTCCAGTTAAAGAAAGAATTGCTGCTCTAGCAAAACTCTAATTATCTCCTTTGTCCTATTATTCTCAGTTAAGTAATACTTTGTTTAAAATTAAGATTATTGTAAGATTGAATTGATATTCTATCTATATAATGAAAAAATCATCAACCTTAAAACCAAGCGATTACATAACAAAAGGATACCTTGATCAGCTTATGGCTAGACAAACCAAAGAGTTTGCTGAGCTAGTTAATAATGCCTTAATTGAAGCAGGCCTTAAGTTTTCAGAGCAAGACAAAAGATTTGATAACCATGACAAAAGATTTGATAACCATGACAAAAGATTTGATAACCATGACAAAAGATTTGATAACCATGATAAAAGATTTGATGATATTGACAAGAACTTAGAAGAACATGATAAGAGATTTGATGAAATAGATAATAAATTTAAAGAACATGATGATAAGTTTGCAGAACTGCTAGATCTCAATCTTGAATTACTTTCTGAAATTAAAGGAATGAGGGAAGAGATGGCAGTTTCTAACTATCGCCAAAGTATACATTCTGATACTTTATCTAATCATGACCAAAGGATTGCTATTTTAGAAAAGTTTCATCAAAACTAAAGATAATTATTTACTCAAGGTATGATATTATATATATTGTGAAACTAAATTTATCAACTAACCAGCAAGATCAACAAGCCAACTAATCTAGGGGCTTTGATTTGCTAAATGTAGTAAAAGCCCGATCAGGGCTTTTTTTATTAACCACTTATGTCAAACAAAATAACAATACAACAAGTACAACACATTGCTAACTTAGCTAATATCCCAGTTGATGATTCTGAAGCAGAGAGACTAGCACAAGGATTTGAAGAAACACTAGAAACAATCGAAGATCTAAAAGCTGTAAATACTGAGGGAGTTGAACCAACTCACCAGGTAACTGGAATGGAGAATGTCCTTCGTGAAGATATTGTTGATAAGTCTAGAACCTTTACTCAAGAAGAAGCCTTAGCTAATGCAAAACAAACTCACCAAGGATTCTTTGTAGTTCCACGTATTATTAAAAAATAATTATATATATGTTAAATACTCTGACACTCAAACAGGCATTAGATAAATTAGAAAAAAAAGAAATTACTTTACAAGATATTAATAGTGATGTTAAAAGTGCTATTGAGAAGTTAAATAAAGACTTAAATGTCTACTTAACTCTTAATGAGCAAAAGATTACTGACCAAGAGACTACAGCTCCACTAGCTGGATTACCAATCGCTGTTAAAGATAATTATTGTACGAGAGACTTAAGAACAACTGCCTCTTCAACTGTTCTTGATAATTTTATCCCTCAATATGATTCAACTGTAATCACGAAGCTTAAAAAAGCTGGAGGACATATCGTTGGAAAGACTAACTTAGATGCGTGGGCTCATGGTTCTTCTACCGAAACTTCTCAGTACGGGAGAACCCTAAATCCTCGTAATACTGATCATTTACCGGGTGGATCATCAGGTGGTAGTGCTGCTGCGGTTGCAGCTGATCTATGTCTGGCATCACTCGGTACAGAAACAGCAGGCTCGATCAGACAGCCCTCAAGCTGGTGTGGAGTAGTTGGACTAAAACCTACTTATGGTCGTTGTTCTAGATATGGAGTAGTCGCGATGGCCTCATCAACTGATAGCCCAGGACCAATTACTAAGACTGTTGAAGACTCAGCTATCATATTAAATTATATTGCTGGACATGATAAATATGACGGAACAACTTCCAACCAAGAAGTCCCAGACTTCACTCAGTTTTTAGACCAAGATATTAAGGGAATGAAAATTGGAGTAGTCTACACTGATATTGAAGGTTTAGAAGAAATAAAAGAACTATTCATTGAACAAGTTAAGATTTTTGAAAAGCTAGGTGCAACTGTAGAGTTTGTCAAAGCGATGGATCCTCACCATGCTATTGGTGTCTATACTATTATTCAACGTGGAGAAGTCTCTAGTAACTTAGGCAGGTTTGATGGTATCAGATATGGTAATGATCGATCTTTCTTTGGTCATGAAGCCAAGAATAGAATTATGTTGGGAACGTATACTTTATCCAAAGGTTATGCTGACCAGTATTACAATACTGCTCAAAAAGTCAGAACTCTATTTATCGAAGATTATCAAAAGCTCTTCCAAGACTATGATGTTTTAATCAGCCCTACATCCCCTGGATATGCAAAAAAAGTCGGTGTTTCAGAGTCATCAGCAATGTTTGGAGAACTAGAGGATATGCTACTTGAACCAAGCTCTATTGCTGGTCTACCTGGGATATCTGTGCCTTGCTACCGTGATCCTAAAACTAACCTCTACCTTGGAATGAATATTGTTGCTCCAATGTTTAGAGAAGACTTAGTAATAAAAGTTGGGGATGCTTTTGAAAAAAATACCAAATGGAATACTTGGAGGAATAAATAATGTCAAAATCTAACTATAACCTAGTCTGTGGCATGGAAGTTCATGCTGAGCTTAAAACAAATTCTAAAATGTTTTGTGGCTGTAAGAATGATCCTTTTGGTGCCCAAAAACCAAATATTTATACCTGTCCAGTCTGTCTAGGAATGCCAGGAGGAATTCCTGTGGCAAATAAACAGGCGATTGAATGGACTATCAAACTTGGTCTAGCACTCAATTGTAAAATTAATCTCTTCTCTAAATTTGACCGCAAAAACTACTTCTATCCAGATCTACCAAAAGCATATCAGATTAGTCAGTATGATATTCCTTTTTGTTATGACGGAGTCATTGAAACTTCATATGGTCCAATTAGAATTACTAGAATTCACTTAGAAGAAGATACTGGAAAACTCTTACACAAAAAAATTAAAGGAGAAGATGTTAGCTTAATTGACTTCAATCGCTCTAGTGTCCCATTGATTGAGATTGTTACTGAACCAGATATAAAGTCCCCTGAGCAAGCCAAAGAATATGGCAAAGCTCTTAGGGACATCATCAGATATCTTGGGATCGGAGACTGTGATATGGAGCAAGGCGGGATGAGACTCGAAGCCAATATCTCTATTAGAAAAGAAGGCGAGAGTGAATTACCTAACTATAAAACTGAAGTAAAAAATATCAATTCATTTAGATTTGTCGAACAAGCCATTAAGTATGAAATGGAACGCCAGGAAGAGATTCTTGAAGAAGGTAAAACTCCAAAACAAGAAACTCGTGGTTGGGATTCAGACAAATCAGTTACTTTTTCACAAAGAACAAAAGAAGATGCTGAAGATTACCGATATTTCCCTGATCCAGATCTACCACCTATCAGATTTACTAAAGAACAGATTGAACAAATTAGGGATGAACTACCAGAACTACCCGTTGTTTTAGTAAGTCGCTGGGAAAAACAATATAATGTTGAGCCAAGATTCTCAGAACTATTATTCTCATCCCAAGATGAAGCAAAGTGGATAGAGGATATCTTTATCATGTCAGAACGAGAGGGAATAAAGGTAAATAAAATTGCTAATACAATGGTAAATAAGAAAATTGACTTTAAGTACTCAGACAAACCATCTGATTTAGTTGCTAAGTATAAGAGTGCGAATGCTACTGATGATATTTCTGATGAAGAATTTATTTCAGTTATCAAAAAAGTCTTAGAAAATAATAGTGATGCTGTAGCTCGCTATAAAGATGGACAGACACAGCTAGTTAACTTTTTCTTTGGTCAAACTATGAAAACACTTGGTAAGAAGGTTGATGCTGGTTATTTAAAAAAACTTTTACAAAAAGAGTTGGAGAAATAGAACTCTTTTAAAACTAGTCATTCTTTTTAAGAAAAAATTTCTTCAGCAGGGAAGAGGATTGTATCTTGAATTGATTTAGTATTTGCAAAAAGCATCACCAATCGATCTACCCCTACTGCAATACCACCTGAATTAGGTAAACCTTCTTGTAGTGCATCTAGGTAGTCTTGATCCATTCCATAGTCAGTTTTTCCTAGCTCCTTGCGTAGCTTCAGATCACTTCTGAAGATTTCTTCCTGAATTTGCGGATCATTTTCTTCACCAAAGGCATTGCCGAGTTCATACCCTGCTAAATAAAATTCAAATCGTTCTGCAAATCGAGGGTCAGACTTTTTCTTTCTAGAATAAGCGGCCTGACTTGCTGGATAGTCATAAATAATGACAGGGACATCATATTGTTTTAAAGCTGGTTCTATCATATTTAAAAACAATTGGTTGTAAGCTTCTTCCCAAGTAGTCTGAGCATCTACCTGATAGCCCTCTTGTTTTGCTCTTTTTACCACTTCATCTCTGTCAATTAATTGGTCAGTATTTAACCCAACCCATTTTTCAAATGCTTCACTGACAGACATTTTTATCCATGGTTTCGCTAAGTCATATTTTCTTCCATCAAAAACTAACTGAGTTATACCACTGATCTTTTTAGCTAGATGTAGTAACAAGCCCTGACAGTCATCCATAATTTGCTGATAATCACTGTTGGTTCTGTACCATTCTAGAATAGTAAACTCAGGATTATGTCTGGGACTAATACCTTCACCATTACGAAAACTTTTACAAACCTGAAAGATTTTATCAAAGCCTGAGACTAGTAACTTTTTCATGGCAAACTCTGGACTGGTTAACATGAATGCTTGAGCCGTATCTCCATTGGCCCATTTTAACTTTGTTTCAAAAACTTCTAGAAAAGGTTCTGTGCCTGGATATTTAACCATCATTGGTGTTTCAACTTCATGGAAGCCATCTTCTTTAAAGAAGCTACGGATCCCATCAATGACTTGCTCTCTAATTAAGAACTGTTCTTTTAGGTGAGGATTTTGTTTGATACGTTGCCAATTTTTCATAAGGAGTATTATATGACATTATTTACTACTAAACAAAGTAAAAGAGGTGGATATAATCAGTGATATATAGGCACTGTGAAATGAAAAAGAAACCAAATATTTTAGTTATTACTAAGAAGCATAATCAACTTCATCGGTATCAATTTAAGAACATTACTAATAAATATAATTTTTCACTTTTTGTGGTTGATTTAGATATTGATATTTATATTCAAATTAATGACTTTCTTAAATGTAATAAAAAAGATTTTGATGGTCTAATCTCTATAATTGATGATACATGTCAGGTCGCTAGTCTAATCGCAGAAAAACTAAATTTATTTTATTCATCTCCTCAAGCTATAGCGAGTATTCAAAATAAGAGCATTCTCTTTTCGAAATTAAAAAATAAAGAATATATTTCTCCGTTTGAAAAGTTAAATGATGATATTTCTAAATTGAATTTTCCATTATATATTAAGCCAAGTAGAGGAACCTTATCTCAAAATTCACAGAAAATAATTAGAAAAAATCAGTTAAAAATCTTTTATAAGAAAAGTATAAATCTTCCTAAAATGGAGAAATCTTTTTTTCAAAAATTTGCCCCTGAAAATATTGAATCATTTCTTGTTCAAGAATATATAGATTTTCCTCAATATACTCTTGAAGGATATGTCCTAAATAATAACCCAGAAGTAATAGCAATTACTGAGTCAATTTTTGATAAGAATGGAAAAAGTTTTATTTCATTTAACTTTCCTAAATCTTTTAACAAGAAAATATCTTCAAAGGTTAATAAAATGGTTACAGAATTGATTAATCTTTTTAACTTTAAATACTCCGTTTTTAATGTTGAATTTTTTTTAGACAAGAAAAATAGCAAAATATATTTTATTGAATTAAATACCCGTCAGTCTCCGGAATTCGAGACTTTATACAAAGTTAAGTATAAGACTTCTTTAACTGAAATGGCACTTCAGGTATCTCTCGGTAACAAGCCAAATTTAAGTACAAAAAAAACAAACCAGATGGCTATTAGTTTCATTTCTAGGAAATATCAAGACTTTTTAGTTGAAAAATTACCCAGCAAACTTCAAATAGAAAAGATCAGAAAGAAATACAAAATTCAAAGATTAGAAATATTTGTTGAAAAAAACCAAAAACTATCTGATCTCAGACAAGACAGCTTCTCCTTTCGTTATGCTATTTATGACATACACGGAAACTCAGAAAAACATATTAAAGAAGTTTATAAACAGGCAAGAAAAGAATTAGATAGCCTAATTACTTTTTCCCCAGTTTCTCATTAATCAAAACTTTACCGTCCTCAACACCTGGTTGATCAAAGGCATTCACTCCTAGCATTTCTGCGAGATAAACTACTGATAATTCAAATAGCATGAATAACTCACCCAAAGACTTCTCATTCAGCTCATCAATAGATAACATTGAGACAGGTCTACCATTGTTATGGATAGACTTCATCGAAGCGTCTGCTTCTATATTAATGATCTTATTAAAATCTACTCCTTCTAAATACTGAGCTTCAGGGACATCAATATCCTCTAAAGTATAGTTAACTACGCGATTCTTTACTTTGACAAACATGACAGACTGTAGGGGAGAACCTTGGTTATAAAATTGACCTTGTGAATGTTGATCAGCTGGACCCCAGGCTTTAATTGGCAATATACCTTTACCATCTTTTCCTAGAGACTCTGCCCAAAGTTGTCTAAACCAACGGCTGAACTCTTGTAATTGAACGGAATAAGTCATCATCACTGTAATCATTGTTCCTTGCTGATATAGCTCATATTGACTACGAGCTAGTTCTTGGGCAATTTTTCTATCAGTATCATTAGTGGCAAAATGATAGGCACTATCGACCATCTCTTCAATCTTTACCCCACCAGCCAAAGCAGGTAATAAACCGACTGGGGTTAAAACAGAAAACCTGCCTCCAACTTCTTCAGGAACGGTTAAAGTAATGATACTATGTCTTGCTGCCTCATCCTTAAGTATTCCCTTGACACCACTGGTGGTGAAAACAAAATGCTTAGCAAAATTACTAGTAACTTTTTTAACTTGAGATTTAAAGAAAACGTATGAGGATAGAGTCTCCAATGTTCCTCCTGATTTAGAAATAACATTAAAAACAGTTTTATTAAGATCTATTCTGTCTAAAATTCTCTTATATGCAACTGGATCTGTACTATCTCCGACAAATAAAACTTTAATGGATCTATTTTTCTGACAAAATGCTTCAATTATTGTCCTACCACCTAAATCAGACCCGCCGATACCAATAACAACCAGATATTCCGCCCACTTCATGTTTGCATAAACATTATGAACATCTTTGATATATGAATCTTGGTGTAGTACTTCTACAAAACCATATTCACCCTTTTGTAGTTTATCTTCAACCGCTGAAATACTTTTTTCTATATGATCAGCTTGTGAATCTACTGTCTTTTGGGAAATAAAAAGGGGAGATTCCCCCTTATATAAATATTTACTATCAAAAGAAAGAGAAGTGTTTTTCATACTTTGTCATAGTAGCTCAAACCGAGTAGGTTGTCCACTCTTCTTCAGGTAGATAATCTGTCATAATGTCAAAGGATATATAGATAAAAATGTCATTAGTCTCTAGCTAATCGAGTAAATATTTATTAGAATGTAGAAGTGAAGAAAAATATCTTTTATTGGGTTCTACCACTTTCCATTATTATCCTGGCAATTTTTTTAAGATTCTATCAGCTAGGAAATATTCCCATTGAAATAAATAGAGATGAAGCCTCACTTGGATATACAGCATATTCAATTCTTCAAACTGGTACAGATGAGCATGGCTTAAAGTGGCCGATAAATATTGAGTCATTTGGCGACTGGAAACTACCAGTCTATGTTTATACCTTAATTCCTTCTGTCAAAATCTTTGGTTTAACTAGTTGGGCAGTAAAACTACCTAGTGCTTTAGCAGGAGTAGGAATTGTTGTCTTAAGTGGAATTGTAAGTTGGATATTAACCTTTCACTGGAAAGACCTTAAAAAAAGATATCTGTTATCTTTACTAGTTTCATTAATGATCGCTATTTCTCCTTGGAATATCCATATGTCTCACATGGCCTATGAGGCTAATTTAGCGATGATGATAATGTTAGCGGGAGTTATATTATTATTAATTGCCCTGGAAAATAAAAGCAAACAATTTTTATTAATCCCCAGTGCGATTCTATTTGGCTTAACTTTCTTTACTTATCACTCATATCAAATATTTACCCCTCTGCTAGTCTTAGCTATCTTGTTTATTTATCAAAAACAAACAACAAGTATATTAAATAAGAATAAAACTGTTACTTTTACCTCTATATTTATTGCAGGATTATTTACCCTTACCTTGCTGTTCACATCTTTCTCGGCAAATAAAACTAAGTTTTCTGGTTTATCAATTTTTGACACTAAATCATATGCCCCATATATGGAGATAAATAGGGGATACTTTGAGAATAGAAACAGTCTACTAGCTAAACTACATTCAAATAATATTAGCTTTATAGCCAATCAAGCGCAAAGGAATATTGCTGATATATTTTCTAGCAAATTCTTATTCTTCGAAGGCGGTACTCATGGCTCACATGATATTCCTGGCACTGGAAAGATGTATTCAGTGGCCTTCATCTTCATCATGATCTCACTTTATCAATTCTTAGTATCATGGCAAAAAAAAGAGTTAAATAATTTTCAGAAAGTCATACTAGCATGGATAGGAATTAGTGTAATTGCTCCCTTTATCACCTTTGAGGCAGCTCATACCATTCGTTTTTCTCCAGCTCTATTTGGCTTAGAATTCCTTAGTGCCTATGGTCTATTTATTTTATTAACAAAATTATCTAAAAATATATTTGTAAAATTGCTTTCAGCATTCTTCATATTTATATTAGCTTATTCAGTTATTTATTTTTTAGCCACCTATTTTGTCATTTCCCCAAAAAGAGATATAGATAATCAAAATTGGCAGATTAGTAGAATAGTTGAATTAGTAAATGATCGATACGAAGATTATGACAATATTTCAATGCCTGGTGCTCAATGGTCTCCATATATTTACTTCCTCTATTTAAATAAAACTGATCCAAAATTATTAGGTAGTATGATTGAATATTTACCTGTAGATAATGAAGGATTCAAACATGTTAAAAGACTTGGTAAAATAGATTTTACTGATGTAGATTGGAACAATAATGATGATAATTCTACCTTGTTTGTAATTAAAAAGGCTGAAATTCCAGGTGATAAACTAGAATCTAATTCTTACGAGATTGAATATTCACTAACTAATCCGTATGCAAAAGATGAGTGGATATTATTATCTAAGAATAAATGAAAATACATTTAAATAAAATATTATTTACGATAATTTTACTCTTAGCTATTTTTCTCAGATTATATAAAGTCGATACTTTATTATCTCCATATTGGGAAGAAGTAGCCCTAGGCTATGATGCCTATTCAATAAGTCAGACAGCTAAAGATCATCATGGCAACTTTCTGCCATTTGTAGCTTTTGAGTCTTTTGGAGACTGGAAACCTTCTTTATATTTCTATGCGATTGTTCCTTTTATAAAACTGATTGGACTAGATGTTCTAGCGGTTAGATTGCCCAGTGTGTTAGCAGGCTTGAGTATAACTATTGGAGTTTGGCAATTATTAAAGATAATCCTTCCTAAAAAATTATTAACTAATAAGCCATACTTACCGCTTTTAGGAATGTTTGTCACGGCCATATCTCCATGGGCAGTGATGTTTTCTAGGGCAGGTTGGGAAGTAAATCTAGCAACTAGTTTAGTTCTTTGGGGAGTAATTTGTTTTGTAAAGTTTATCAAAACAACTGAGACAGATTATCAATCATTGATCTGTTCAATTCTCCTATTAGTACTATCTATGTACACCTATCACTCTACCCGTATTATTGCCCCAATTGTAGGCTTAATACTTATATTTGTCTGGTTTGCTAATAGCAGTAAATCAAGTAAGTTTATTAGTAATTTCCAAAAATTTATAGACAAGAATCTTAATACTTTATTAATTGCTAGTTTTGTTACTCTCTTACTTACTGCACCCTTGCTAATGAATCTAAGAAGTAACACAACAACTCAGAGATTTAAAGAAACCAGTATTTTTTCAAACATTGATATTATTGAAGAGAGTAATCGAGGACAATTAGCCCAAGATAATATTTTCGGGAAAATCTTTTATCATCGTTATGTACTTTTTGGGAGGGAAGTTTTAATACACTATTTAGATCATTTTAATCTTAACTTCCTATTTATTAGTGGAGATGTTAATCCTCGTCATTCTAGTCAATACTTTGGCCAACTTTATCACATTGAATTTGTCTATTTAGTATTAGGAGTAATTTTTGTCCTATCTGCTCTAAGAAAAGTAAAAAATGATCCCTACCCTAGAGAGTATAAAAATTATCTATGGTTTCTAATTGGCTGGTTAATAATTGCTATCTTTCCTGCAAGTATTACCAAAGCTACTCCACATAGTCTGAGGATTTTACCCACTCTGCCTGTTTTCATGGTTTTTATTACCTTAGGGATCGGTTTATTTATTGATGAAGTACAGAAGTTATTATTAAAGATTAATTTCAGACATAAACGATTACCCAGCGTTATCTTAATCTTTATTGTCCTTTTCTATCTTTTAGAATTAGCCGTCTTCTGGAGAAACTATACTCTTATTTATCCAAAACAATATGAGCATGAATGGCAAAGTGGTTATGAAGAGATGATAATTAATTTAAATAAATACAATGATGGCACTATACCAGTTTATATAACTAGAGAGCAGGGGAGACCAGCTATGTATTATTGGTTTTACTCTAAAACTGATCCTAGAACAGTACAAGAATGGGATAAAATAGCTAAAATGGATCAGGGAGAGTATTTAGAGTTTGAGAATATTAAGTTTGTTAATTCATTGCAAGAAATTTTTAATCTACCTGCGATTGTAGTGGGGTCAAAAAAACAAATAGAGAGTATCTCAGTAGATAACCAGTTTAAAATAAAAATACTTAATTCAATTCCTGATTCTCATAATAATAGTATTTGGCAGATTGGAAAATTAGATGAATAAAATATTTAAAAATTATTCTTTACTATTCTTTATTCTTCTCATTGGGTTATTTGTTAGAACGTTTAGAATTAATGAAGCTCCAAGCAGATTAACTCATGATGAAATGAGCATTGGTTACAATGCCTTTTCTATTGCTAAAACTGGCTTAGATGAGTGGAGTAGAAGATTACCATTAAGCTTTGAAGCCTTTGGAGATCATAAGCTTCCTGGTTATATCTACAGCGTTGTTCCATTTATTTCTATTTTAGGACTAAATGTAATTTCACTTAAATTGCCATCTATTATTGCCGGTCTTGTTATTATTATTTTTGGATATTTAATTACTTTCAAAATAACAAATAATAAAAAAACTAGTCTATTTACTGCTCTCATTATTGCTTTAAGTCCGTGGCCAATCCATATCTCCAGAATGGCCTTAGAATCAAACTTAGCTTTAGCTTTCTATAGTGGTGGTTTATTTTTCTCATTAAGTATTTTTGATAAAAAAGTAAACAAAGAAAAAAATAATCAGAATAGTTTAATCAAATTATCTTTATCAGGACTATTATTTGCCCTATCTTCTTATACTTATATAGCGTTTAGATTAATTAGTGTACTTACTCTAATTAGTCTTTTAATTATAAATTTTAAACAAAAAAGTGATCTTAAAAAAATATTTATCATTCTAATTTCTTTTATTATATTCTTAATTCCCTTATCACCTCAGCTCGTGGGTAAATCTGGTTCAGCAAGATTTTCTCAAGTATCTATTTTTTCTGACGATGGTATTACAGCCAAAGTTACTGAACAAAGAAACTTCTGTTTTTTACAAAGACAGCCATTACTTCCACAACTTTGTAAAGTTTTTTATAATAAATATTTTTATATTGCTGAAAAAATTAGTAAAAATTATATTAACTTCTTATTGCCAACATTCTTATTCATTGATGGAGATAAATTAGAATATTTAAATGATCCCGATTTTGCTGAATTTCTAATTGTATTGATACCTTTTTATCTAATCGGCTTATATCAAATAGCAAATATAAATTCAAAAAAAACCATATATATTCTTACTGCTTTTTTAATTATGCCTATCTCTTCTGCACTTGTTGGAGATCCTCAGATTGTCAGAGGTAGTGGATTACTTCTTTTTGTTTCAATATTTAGTTCAATTGGGATTAATTATATTTTACAAATAATAAAAAATAACAAATTGCGAAATTTGTCGTCAATAATATTTATAGTAATTTTTATGCTTGGTTTTACACAATACTTCATAAGTTATAATTATAAACTTCCCACGACCTTACGGTCGGGGTATTAACTACTTCAAACTTTAAACAAAGTTTGCCCAGAATCTTTTTTTCCTTGTTCCTCAATATATTTTCTAATGGCTTGTTCATTAACTCCAA
>Ga0100403_1000289_pt1 | contig 47234 bp, 63 predicted proteins | sample CryGeymet201501t_FD_83663 | JGI IMG/M metagenome (GOLD analysis project Ga0100403, IMG submission 83663) | Groundwater microbial communities from Crystal Geyser aquifers in Utah, USA - Crystal Geyser metaG 2015-01t | ecosystem: Environmental > Aquatic > Deep subsurface > Groundwater | place...
GTGTGACTGGCAAGGTTACTGTAAGTATAAAACTGTCATACACGGTGGGGCTAGAGGCGGAGATACGTATGCTGAAAACATAGCTAAAGATTTAAACTGCCCGACGCAAATATTCAAACCTGATTGGATGTTGTTAGGTAAGTCAGCAGGGTTTGCAAGAAATATGCAGATGCTTGAACAAGAGGGTTTGGGCTTAGTCATAGCCCTGTGGGATGGCAAGAGTAACGGCACTAAGAACACAATAGACAATGCACTGAAGAAAGGTATTGACGTGCGTGTAATTTTCTTTGAAAAATATTTGGATAAAGAATCAGATGTACCTGATGGGTTTCCTCAGCTGGATAAACTAGATGAGCTCTTTGGAGAAGATGATGAGTAAGATAGTAGGGGATACGCAGTGCCCTGCATGTGCAGAACAGGGAAGAGATAAGACAGGCAACCACCTTATGATGTTCGAGGATGGTGGTGCTTACTGCAATAGGTGCGGGCACAAGGATAACTGGAAGGATAAGAACCTAGAACCTAAGCCACGTAAGGAAGTGACTGACACTGAACTTAAGGAGATAGTAGATGAATTTCTTTCTTGCAAGACTGAAGCATGGCCTAAGAGAAAACTTAAGAAGAGCACGACGCAAAGATATAATTGCAGGGTTGGGTGTTCTCCTACTGATAAGTCTGTCATTGGTAGTTATCTGTTCCCTCATTATGATGCAGCTGCTAAGCTGGTTGGGTATCAAGTTCGACTAATAGATGAGAAACGCTTCTTCAACATGGGGAGACCTAAGCAGGCTGTGTTCTTTGGACAACACCTACTGCCTAAGGGTAGCATCAAGAAGCTGTATGTGTGTGAGTCACCAACAGATGCTATGTCTTTGTACCAAGCAATCAAAGATGTGTGGATGTCTAAGGGTATCACAGCTGACCCCAATGTAATAGGCTTACCGCACGGTACAGGTTGTGCTGTCGATCTAGCTACCACTCAGGGTATCTTCGAGAGGTGTAATGAAGTTAACTTAGTCCTTGACTCAGATGAAGCTGGGGCTAAGGCAGCTGCTCAGTTAGCCAGTCTATATACTAACATAAAGATTGTTAAGCTTCCTGTTAAAGATCCTAATGAGATGCTATGCTTAGGCAGAGGGGATGAGCTTGCCAACCTAGCTCAGTTCTCAGCTGAGGTAGTTAAGCTGGACTGTATGTCCAACATAGAGGACATCATCACTGAGATATGTGAGCCTGTCGAGATGGGGTTATCGTACCCTTGGACTACCATGACAAGGCTTACACATGGCCAACGTGAACAACAGATCATAGGTGTAGCAGCTGGTGTAGGTATGGGCAAGACATCCTTCAAGTACGCTATGGTTGCACATGACGCACTGGTGCATAACAAGCACAGCACTGTGTTCGACCTTGAGTCCAACGTCAAGAGTACAGGTAAGCACCTATCATCTATCATAGCTGGTGTTGATTACAATAGGCCCGGTGTTATATACACACAGGATGATATACGTAAGGCTATCGAACCTTTGAAAGGTAACGTCACACTGTACAACCACAAGGGTAGTAGAGACTGGGCTGACATCAAGTCCTACATACGTTACAGCGTGATTGTTAACAAGTCTAAGGTTGTACACCTTGACCCTATAACAGCCATTGTAGCCCACCTCAGTAGCTCTGAGGCTAATGATATGTTGAACACTATGTTCTCAGATCTATCAGCTATGACACAGGAGCTTGACTTCTCTGTTGTGTACTACTCACACCTTAACCCTCCTAAGCAAGGGGCTTCGCATGAACGTGGAGGTAAGGTACTTGAGTCACAGATGACAGGTAGTAGGGCTATGATGAAGTGGTCAACAGATGTTTGGGGTATCGAAGGCAACAAAGATCCAGACTTAGCTGAGCATGAACGTAACGTCCGTAAGGTTGTGTTACTTAAGAACAGAGACTTTGGTAATGTAGGATCATTCTATTTGTTCTACGATCCAGAGACAACAAGATTATCGGAGAGGTTTGTATGAAGATCGTTACACTGTCTGACATTCACACACTGTGGGAGTTGATAGAAGTCCCTGAAGGGGACGTACTTGTAGTAGCTGGCGATATTACAGGCACAGGAACCTTTGATCAACTGTTCAGATTCAATGAGTGGGTAGGAACACTGCCTCACAAGCATAAGATTGTGGTAGCTGGCAATCATGACTGGGGTTTTGAGTTAGGGTTGCTTGATACATACCCTGACTTAACATCTAACTATACTTACTTACAAGATGAGGAGTGTAATATAGACGGTGTTGTATTCTACGGATCACCTTGGCAACCTGCATTCTGTAACTGGGCATTCAACTTACCTAGGGGCGATAAGTTAGCTGAGAAGTGGAAGAAGATCCCTGAGTATACAGATGTGCTTATCACACACGGGCCTCCGTACGGGGTGCTGGATAGCAACATAGCCCCTGATGATGAACGTGTTAACTTCGGTTGTGAAGATCTTCTTAAGAAGGTGATAGAAGTTAAACCTAAGTACCACATCTTCGGGCATATACATGGCAGCTACGGAAAGAAAGAGTTACACGGTGTAACATTTGTTAACACATCTATATGTACTGAGGCTTACAAACCTTTAAACAAACCTTGGGTATTGGAGATTGACAGTGAGCAACATAACAAAGTTCTACCCCAGCAATGCAGCTAAGAGTCCTGACAATGTGCTAGAACAAGCCGTTGGTTGTTACGACAAGGTTCTTATTATAGGGTATGAGAAAGATACAAACGTAATAGATATGAGAGCCTCGACTAATCTAACAACAGAAGAAGCGGCTTACCTGTCTACCAGAGCTGCGCATACTTTCACACCACCGCTGTTTGAGATAGGCGAGGGCTTTGATGATGAGTAACGGTATACCTGTCAAAGATAATTGGAAAGGAAAAGGATCTTGGATTAGGAAACCTCAGATAGAAGACAGCGTAAGATATAGTAACTTCGATAAGATCTTTGGCAAGAGATACTCTTGGTTAGAACTTAAGAAGTTTAAGGAGATGTTGTTACTATTATCTGGAGAACAAAATGTTTGATCATATCTTACCTGAAGAAACTGAAGAACAGAAAGTAACACGAGCGCAAGAAGACAAGCACGCTTACTGCCGTGGTAAATCTGATGCACGTAAGCAACTTGAGAGAGATGCAAGCGTACACTATAAGACACCAAGAGATAAAGACTGCTACAACATGGGGTATTCCTCAGGCGTTTATGAAAACAACAAAGTTAACGGATCGGAGATACAAGATGACAACATCATACACAAGCTTTTACGAACTGGTCTATGGTAGATCTTCAAGCCCAGCAACAACAGATACTCCCCCAACCAAAGAACAGTTAGAGGCTGCCATTAAAGTCTTGAACGAGAAGGTTGAGGAACTTAAGAAGAAAGAAGAAGTTGTGTTTAAAGATGGCTGTGTTAATCACGCTAATATTAAGCGGGCTAGATTTGATAGCGGCTTACCTACTTACTACTATAAAGATGGCAAGTACTACGACATTGACACAATGTTCGGTACTGGTGATTACCGAGTAGACTTTGACTATAGTGCTCCATACACGTTACAGTACTCTTTATACACCCCACATGGAACCATTCAAGTAGTTGAAGAAGAAGATAAAGAACTAAGTTTAATCTTCGTTATTCGAGCATAGGGTGTGGCTATGAGAGTCCTTGTATTTGATACCGAGTCAGATGGTTTTGTTGATGAAGCTACAAGAGTGTGGTGTATAGCTGCACAAGACAAGGACGATAAAGTTATGGGCAAGCTATTCACACCTGATATGGTACAGGTAGGTCTAGCTTACCTCCACAGTGCAGATGTTCTTGTATGTCACAACTTCAAGAAGCATGACGGCCCTCTACTTAAGAAGCTGTACGGTTGGGAGCCTAAGTCTCATCAGGTAGTGGTAGATACCTTGATCTATAGTCGTATGCTGTACCCTAAGAGACCTAACCCCGAAGGTTACACAGGTAAAGCCCCTCATAGCCTAGAAGCTTGGGGGCTCAGGTTAGGCTTCTCTAAACAGGAGCATGAGGACTGGAGTAAGTACACTGATGAGATGGGAACAAGGTGTTTAACAGATGTTAAGATCAATCAGTTGCTACTAGAGGAGTTAGAACGTGAAGCAGGAAATCTATCCAACTACTACGAACTCCTTAGACCTAGTAAGTGCGCTTAAGTTAGAGCATAAGGTACAAGACATATGCTTAGAGATGGAGAGTGCTGGTTTTATCCTTGATGTTGCTGAGTGTGAACGTCAGATAGATATGCTAGAGACTCGTATACAGTGGGTAGATCAAGCTATCCTCCCACTGATACCACCTAAGCCAAAGCCTGTAGGCACAACAATCAACAAGGTGTACAAGATCAATGGAGACTATACTAAACAAACTGAATCTTGGCTTTCGGAGGTTTATAGTGCTGTCAATTCTAAGGATTACAATAAGTGCCTTGAAGTGGTCGGTTCTTTTAACCGTATTGAATTCGTTCCTATTAATCTGGATTCTTCTAAGCAAGTAAACGAATGGTTGTTAGCTAATGGATGGAAACCGAAGGTCTGGAATTACCAGAAAGATAAGAGTGGCAAAGAACTTAAGGATTACTACGGTAACAAAATTAAAACATCGCCTAAGATCACGGAAGATAGCTTTCAAGATCTGGAAGAACTGGGTGCAGCGGGCGCACTCATCGCGTACCGTCGTAAATGTACCCACAAAAGAAATCAAATCCAAGGGTTTCTTAGACACAAAAGAAAAGACGGAACTATTCCGAGCGTTGTTAATACTATTGGCGCGGCTACGGGTAGGATGACACACAGTATAGTGGCTAATGTACCTGCACCTAAGCAGAAAGCTTTCTGGAAGTGGATGCGTAAGGTATTCTCAGCCCCTAAGGGGTACTTAGTAGTTGGGGCTGATGCAGATCAGTGTCAGGTACGTGCGTTAGCACACTATATGAACAGCGAAGAGTTCATAAGCTACCTGTTAGACCCTAACATAGACCTACACAGTGTTAATGCTGAGAGGGCAGGGGTTACTAGGTCTCATGCTAAGAGCGTCTTCTACGGTTATCTGTTTGGCGCTGGTGCTAACAAGACAGCAAGTCAGATAGGTTGCACAGTACAAAAAGCTGAGGTTATACGTAAGAAGTTTGAGGTAGCTGTGCCTGAGATCCCTAAGCTAATAGCTGCACTTAAGAAGTTCTGGAATAAGAACGGTTACATACTTGGTATAGATGGGCGTAAGATATATGTACCTTACGAACACATGCTGCTGGTGTACCTGTTACAGAACTTTGAAGCGGTTCTTATGAAGTGGGCTATGGTTCTAGCTGATGAAGCTATTAAAGAACGTGGTCTAGATGCAAGGTTCGCTACCTTCCAACATGATGAGTTTCAGATGATAGTAAGAGAAGATCAGGCTAAAGAAGTAGCGGAGATACTAGAAGATTCGATAAATAAAGCGGGAACTATACTAGGATCTCGTTGTATAATAAAGGGTAAGGCCGATATAGGCAATACTTGGTACGACACACACTAACAAACGCATTATGGAGACAACACCATGCGAACAATGTCAGAAGAAGAAGTTAAAATGTCTAAAGAGTTAGACACAGCACTGGAAAACGGCAGCTATACACTTAAGAGCAACACAAGCATCCTTGTTAAATCTCGTCCTTGGACAGAGGCTTTAACTGTTGCAGTAAACCCCCTAACTGATGGCCGGGCATCAAGTATTCGACTGACTGTTGATTCTTTAGAGGAGTTAACTGACTTAGCTAAGTACAGACAAGCTAAGCGTAAGGAGGCTTCCTCAGCTTCTGATGTTATTGAGGCGCTGTATAGCATCACAGCTGATCGTCCTAAAGAGAACAGCATTATGCGAGGTTTATTCGATGGCTTTTAATCCACAAGTACAAGACAAACCCCAGTATGATTTACCTGAAGAAGGTACATACCCAGCACGACTAGCTCGTGTCATTGAGATAGGTGATCAGACTACACCTTACGGCGTTAAGACTCAGGTGGTACTGGGTTACGTAGTCCCCTCTCTTAAGGTTAAGGTTGGTGAAGAAGAGAAGCAACAGATGTTCTGGACTTTCCCTATCAACCAGACATCTAACCCTGAAGGTAACTTGATGAAGCATGTCAAAGCCTTGAAGGCTGACGCTACTCACCTTAACCAGTGCTTAACCAAAGCTTGCTTACTAACCTTAGCTAACACTGAGGGTATGAATGGTAAGATGTACACCAACATCGACGGTATTGCTAAGCCTATGGCTGGCTTAGATATCCCAATGCCTGACTGCGATGTGTATATGTATGAGTTTGAGAATGGCGAAGATGAAGTCTTCGAGAATCTTGGAGAGTACAGACAGAAGCAGATCCGTGGTGCGTTGAACTTCGGTGTTAAAGATACAGCTTCTATGGAAGCTTAAAAGGTTCGGGGTGTGGTGCAAGTATTTAAGTTGGCGTAAGCACAGCCTTATATAATAGGTGGTATCGTTCCTCATCCGATACGTGCAGGTTCGACTCCTGCCACCCCGACATTAAGATAGGTAGTGGATAACCGCAATCAGCTCACCGTTGAAAGAATACGGACAAGTAGGCTCGACGGACACCACACCTAGCCCTTAGTTCACTAAGACTCAATCAAACGATGGACTTAGACACTGAGGAACGTAGTCACCGACGGTTATGAGACACTAACCCCCAGCTAGTGTGAAGGGTGACAAGCTGGGACTTATTTATTACAGGAGAACAATATGAACACAGCATGGTGGTGGGTTACGATAGGATGTTACACAGTGTTACTTACTTCAGCTGTGTCATTCCTCTGGCTATACCTAAAGAAAAGGTTTAAGTTATGAACTTAGAATTTAAAGCATGGCCTAAGATACCAAGAGGTAGCCCGTTTACTGGGGTAATCACAGAGAAGATGAACGGCACTAACGCTTGCGTGATCATTGAGGATGACGTTGTCGTAGGTGCCCAGTCTCGTAACAAGCTTATCTATCCCGAAGGGACTGAAGGTAAAGAGAAAGGTTGTGACAACGCAGGCTTTGCTCAGTGGGTTGATGCTAACAAGGAAGAGTTAGCTAAGCTTGGGGACGGCTATCACTACGGCGAGTGGTGTGGCCCATCTATACAGAGCAACCCCCACAGATTGCCTGAGAAAATGTTCTTCCTATTCAATAGCTTTCGATGGGGTAAGAACCCAGATAGACCTGCTTGTTGTAGTGTAGTTAGAGAGTTGTTCAGTGGATACATAGACGAGCAGGTGATCCAAGAAGTTATGGGGTATCTGCACTTTGATGCAAGCTGCAAAGAGTACACACCTGAAGGTATTGTCATATACTGGAAAACCTTCAGATCATACACCAAGCATACGTTTGAGAATGCTGAGGGTAAGTGGAAGGAGTTACCGTCATGATAGCTCTTTTGGACGCGGACATAATTTGCTATGAGTTCGGTAACATGCGTGACCTTGAGACAACAGAGCTACTGGCATGGCCTATAGTTCGTAAGTTTGTTGATGATCGTATAGCACAGATCTGTACAGATACAGACGCTGATGAAATGGAGCTATACCTTACTGGTGCCGGTAACTTCCGTAAGACTGTAGCTACTATACTACCTTACAAGGGGCACAGACCTGAGGATAAGCCGCCTCATTGGTTGAACATACGCGAACACCTCATAGAGAACTACGATGCTGAGGTTGTACATGGTATGGAAGCTGATGACGCGGTTGGTATCAGACAGAGCGAAGCCATCCAAGGTGACAGAGAGAAGTCTCACATACAGGTTGAGACAATCATCTGTTCACGCGACAAAGACTTACACATGATACCCGGATGGCACTACCAGTGGGAGTGCGGTAAGCAAGCAATGAGGAAATGGTTTGTCGATGATCTCGAAGCTATACAATTTTTCTATAAGCAGCTTCTTACTGGTGATGCTACCGATAATATTCTTGGCCTCTTTGGTGTGGGATCTAAAGCATCTTGTGTCAAGGCTATAGATAACATCACAGATGAGTACGAGATGTTCACCGTAGTAGCTGATGCGTATGAGTCTAGGTTCGGCAGCTGGTACTACGATGCAATGCTTGAGAATGCCCAGCTGCTGTGGATAATGAGGAATGGAGCCTACACTAAGGAAGATTTTCACCAAGAAGAAATAGCTGATAGGTTGAGAGAGTTCATCAAGAGGAGAAACCATGAAGCGACGTTCGGCAAAGAGCCTTGTGATGAAGCCTATATTCAAGATGAAGGTAGAGAAAAGCAAGGTGAAGTATGATCGCAAGAGTACTAAGGATGCTTATGAAAGCGAAGAAGAAGATACCAAGGTACAACAAGACGTACCCAAAGAGATATGACTCAGGGTTTGAGCATGAAGTCTCTGTATCTTTAGGTGAGGGTTGGGAACATCACCCACCTAAGATGGCCTACGTATCTAAGCATACGTATCAACCGGACTTCCGTAAAGAAACAGACGGTAAGGTCACACTGGTTGAAGCTAAGGGAAGGTTCAGATCAAGGAGTGAGGCATCGAAGTATCTCTCTATAAGAGAAGCCTTGCAAGATAACGAAGAGTTGGTGTTCATATTCTATGACGCAAGTAAACCTTTAGTAGGTTCACAGCGTAGGAAGGACGGTACCAAGCAAAACCACGGAGAGTGGGCAACAAGCAACGGGTTCCGTTGGTTCTGTAGAACAAAGGGCGGGTACAAAGATGAATGAGATACAGTATACGCAGTTCCAGATAAGACCTTTCTCCGATGAGGACAACTTCAACGGTAACTGTATGTTCAAGGGCGAGTGTTTCAATGTGTACGACATTGTTCACATCTCTCCTGTGATGTCCTATGAAGGCATCAACCACTACAAGTTCACAGTTAAGCTGGTATGTAGAGGTTATGAGATGTCCATTGCATTCGACAGTCCTACCAAGGCTGAAGCATTGCGCTGGCAAAGGGAGTTAGCCAGAGCTTATACCAGAACAGGGGAGTTCACACGTAAAGATAAGGTGGCTAACGATGAGTTTAGTTCCTAGAATCAATGACAACCCAGAGTGTAACAGGGCTATATACCAGCCAGTAGAATGGGAGTGTATCAAAGAAGCTATAGATAATATCAGGACTCTCGACGTAGAGGACGCTGCATATCAGTTAGCTAGAAGTACACTAATGGGGTATAACCTGTGGGATTATAACACTGATAAGCAAGACGAGAAACAAATCAACTTACTTTATATGAGGTACACATAGTGCTTGACTATGATAAATTTGTAAAAGACTACATCGAAGCTCTTAAGAACATGGACGGTACTAAAGTCCTTGAGCTTGTTAACACACTAGAGTCTGACGATCAGCGAGCTGAAGCATTGAGCCGTGTACTCACAGCTTTAGATGAAGACAAAGAATTAAAAGAGAACAACCCTAAGATTGTAGAGATCTTAGATTTCATCCGCGAGAATGCTAACACAGGTATTGAAGCTAAGGCTGATGTAGAAGTACATTCACCTTCTATCACTACTACTGAGGTTAAGGCGGATGAGACACCAGCAGAAGCAAAGGTTGAAGATATCAAAGAAGATAAGAAAGAGCCGGAAGCTACTGCGTAAATCGTAGATAATAAAAAAGGGAGTAGACTCAACATCTATTCCCTTTTTTTTTGGAGTAAAATTTATGTACAAATGTATTAATGAAGGTTGTGATTTTGAATCTGAAATAAAAGTAACTGATAACAGACAGTGGTTGTTTATCAAAGGTGAATGCCGAAGCTGCTACTACAACAACTGGGTAAAGAACGAACCTGACCTACCATTTAACACCACATCCTCAGAGAATCATCACTATAACGACGTTGGGTATGATCCAGCAAGAGTACAAGATATTCTACAAAGACCTTGGCACTAGAAAGGTATCCCCTTAACAATAGCAATTAACTTCTCAGCATCAAGACCTGCTAACTGAACCAATATGAAGTAGGTTAGTAGGGTTACTCTCTTGTTCAGAGCCTCAAACTTATCAGACTCAGTGTCTAGCTTAGTCTGGACATAGGTTCTTAAGTCTTTAAAACTATCAGATAAGAACTTCAATTCGTACTGGGTAGCTAACTCCAGTTCTCTTAGCTTAAACTGATCTTCCATTCTTCTATTACTCTTTACTGCTTCTGTGTTATCGCTTGCTTCTGTCACAACACACCTCCGTTCTCTGCTACTTTAGCGTCCTCTCTCGCTATCGCATCATCTAGTTCTTGGTAAGGGCGTAGTTTGTTCTGTAGCGCTGCGTGTATCTCTGCATCTTTATCCATAGGCAAGGGTTTGACTGAGAGTTCATCGCTTAGAGCTAAGTACTCAGCCTCATCTTCTTCTGTCCATGTAGGTTCTTCCTCAGCCTTAGGAGTTTGTAATCCATAGCTCTGTAACTCAGCAGACAAGGCTCTCCACTCAGCTTCTTCTTCAGCTGTAAGACCCCCTGTAAGCTCCTGTGAGCCGTTCTGAGAGGTGTTTGTTATAGGCTGTAGGTCAGCATCAACTTGCTCTCCTCTAGCCTCTAGCTGTGCTCGTATGCTCTCCTTGAGTTCTGATTCTATGTCAGCCTCTTGGACAAAGGATAAGTCTGCGTACCTAGCGTACCTATCGTTGATAGATTTGGCCGTACCTTTAGTTTTATCCCCCCAATTCATGAGGTTCTTTCTGAGATCTTCAAACTTACCAGACTTAATCTGCTTGTAAGCATCCTGCTTGTAGAACCTGTCCCCATACTGAGTAGCAGCTGCATAGGCTACCTTCTTAGCTCCATCAGGAAGATTGTACCACCTATCTGGCCCTATCTTTTTGATAAGATCTTTCAGCTTAGGTTCTTGGACGTAGTTAGTGAGCGCACTGAGTTGGTCTTCATCTTGTATCTCAGGGATGTCTCCTGAAGCCTTGAGTTCTTGAAACTTATCCCAAGCTTTAACACCCTTAAGACCTACCAACGGTCGTAGGACTTTATAAAGACGGGGGGTTATGGGGGCATTAAGTAAAAACTCTTCATCCACCTGACCCAAGTCAAAGCCCTTAGCTATAGTAATACCGGACTTGCTATCCTTGGCATCTTCTCTACTATTAACAGGTAGATAAGCTTTCTTCCTAGTCCCCTCATTTTCAGGAGCACCTAACCAAGCGTTGAGGTAGGTAAGTTCTTCTTCAAAAGTTCTTGGCATAACAATCTACCTGTAAATATTACGTGCATCAAATGAAGCTTTATCTTTAGCTGCTTGTTCAGCTTCCGCCTTACGTCTTTCAACAGCCGCCGCTCTCTTCGCTTCAAGCTCGGCCAACCTCTCCTGTTTTGCTTTAAGATCTATGCCGTTGATCTGACCTAGTATCTGTACAGCCTTAGCCTTAACATCATCTATCTTAAGCTCGGCAGCCCAACCGTTGTCGGCAGCTTGTAACATCCTGTTAATCTTCATAAGCTCTGGATATTCGCCTTCTATCCCAACCTCTTGGAGGCCAGCTGGTGTCATCATGCGTCTTGTTACATTAAGACTCTTGCCATCTTGAGATAGACTTACCTTAACATCCCTACCAGTAAGGGAAGTTCTAGCTTCAGTTAGTTTAGCAGCTACTGCTTGAGGTTGAGTAGCTTGTATGTTAGCCCACTCATCCTTCATAAGCTGCTTCTCTTTCTTAGTAGCAACTATAACAGGTCTTGAAGCTATAGACTTAGTGACAGAAGCTTTAACTCCTGACGCCATCAAAGATTCGAGCACCTTCTCACGTTGATCAGGTTCAAGAGTTGGCACTACATTCTTGATAGTCCAGTCTGCTATGCCTTTATCTTCAGCAGTACCTTGACCTCTTGCCAACCTATCAATAGAACCAAACACAGCCTCTTTAAATTTCTCAGGTGTCTGTCTAGCCATATCAATGAAAGGTTTAAGCCCCGGCTCTGCCTTTATAAGAGCTTCGTACTTAGTGGGATTAGCCCCTGCGATCAGGGCGTCATATACTTTCTCTGCTACACGAGGGAACTGATCGTTCAAGAACTTAAGCTGAGGTAAGGTGTTGTGTGCGTACACAGTAGATAAAGCTGATAACATATCTACTTTAGTATCAAGCAAAGCCTTAGGGCCAAGCTCTTTAACTTGTGTAGCTAATGTGTTAAACTGAGCGTCATGTTCAGCTCTGAACTTAGACATCTGCGTTACACTAGGCACACCGTTTGGGTTGGATCTTAGTGTCTGTTCCATTGCGGCCCAGCTAGAGTTACGCATCTCAGCTAAGGAAGCTTCAATAGCTTTAGGATCTTCAATGTCAACCCCTGTTTCCTCAGCAGCTTTGAGCATACTGAACACACTGCGAGTAGCGTCGTTCCTAGTAAGTTGCATATACTTACCAAAGACTTGCTCAGACTTCATATCACCTATCTGAACTTCCTGTTGTAGAGCTTTAGACTCATCCTCTAAGCGTAGGATATTTCTAGCTTCATCCATAGCCTGCTGAGGGTCAGATATGTAAGCTGATGTCCTTGCGTAAGCTTTTTGCAAGGGTGTTTCCTTAGCAGCTCTAGCTCTTTCAGCAGCCATCAGCTCATCTCTTGTGTCGAAGCTGGCAAAGAACTGCCGTACCCCTTCAGACTTAGGGTCAAAGCCTAACAGGTTAGAAGCAGACTGTCTTATCTGTCGTGACAGCCAAGGCTGCTCCTCAATAGCCTTGACTACAGAGTTAGATACAAGCAATCTTGCGTGCTCTCTGGGGATACGGCCTTGGTCAACAGCTCTTTGTAGTCTGCCAGCATTGCTGCGTACGCCCTGAACAGCAGGATCATTGTTAGCTATATCATCTAACCCAGCTTGCCCTGCAATAGCAGCATCTGCCTCTTCCATAGCGTTAGATACTATCTGCTGAGACTTAGCCTCAACGTGACGAGAGACCCCCTCGTTGACTAGGTTAGTTCCTACTTGAGTCAGGGTATTAACCACATTCCCGAAGCCAGTCTCTCCAGTTTGTACAGTTCGCTGATCACCAATACCTATAGGTCTCTGCTGATTGTCTGCACTTGTTTGAAATGTTGCCATATTATTCTTCATCTCCTGAAGTGATTGTCATCATGGATGTGCCTGTCAACCAGTCACTTATTCCTGTAAGTTCGTCTACAGCTTTACCTGCAAGTCTTGTTCTGTATCTACTGATAGCCATCTCTTCTTTACTGTCTGCTAAGATCCTGTTCCATACATTTTTACGCACCCTCTCTTGTCTTTCATAGTCAAGGGAAGCGTAAGCTGCATCGTAGAATTCTCTTGTCTCTTTGATGTAGTTCTCATCAAGAAGACCTAGTGAGTCTCTTGTTGCGACTTCGTTCATACGTTCTAGGATCATGTCGGAAGTCTTCTGATCTACGGATTTGACAGCATCCTCCATCTCTTTCAGTCTCCAAGCCTTCCTCTCATCTGTAAGTTGGAAACCTATAGCCTTAGCTAACGATTCAATAGCTGAGAAGTCACGTCTTAGGGAAACATCTTCACTGTTGCTGTGCAATTCTCTCATAGTCTGCATGAATAAAGCTTTCTCCACGTTTCTCCACGTAGATACAGACTCAAGGAACGGCATAGTAGGCAGCTTGATCCAGTCAATAGCGTCAGCATTGGCTGAACTTAACCAGATAGGTTCAAGTTGCTTAGTTAAGCTGTCAAAGAAAGCATTCTTAGTAGAACCGAACGCCCCGAGCATAAGCTTACCGATGTCATTGTCTGAGAAGATCCAATTATCCATCTGCTCAGTGACACCACGCAGTAATGACCCACGCTTAGACACCTCAGCGTCAACACCAAAGACACCTAGCGCTGTGAAGCCCCAGAACCCGTCGTTCAAAGTCTTAACAAGAACAGGGTTATTATCAAGGTCATCTTGTGTAAACCCTAACGCTTCCATTCCATACATAACACCCATAGATGCAAGAGGTATGCCTGCTGTGCCGTACAGTGCTATCTGTCCTGCCATAATTCTGCCTATTTCGTTAGGTGTGAAGTTACGGTTGGCACCTGTAGCTGACTCAAGAGTCTTGGCTGTAACTTGGAAGAACTGTGTAGGTACAGACAGCAAACCTTTCTGGAACGGGGCTCTGTTAGCCTTAGTCATGTTCAATAGCAAGTTATTTGTTCTTGTCATGATAGACTTAAGAGCGTCATCAGAGATCTCAGTCACCTTGTTAGCCTCTCTGTACTCTGATAAGGCTGTTGTGAATGCCATACGTCTGCTTAACAATTCACCACCACGATAGAACACAAGACCTCTATCTGCGGCACTCTTAAGAGCATCCATTGCAATGCCGCGGCCCTTCATAGCTGCTGCGTGGTCAGCTGTCTGTAGTACAGAGTCCTCATACCCAGTCTTCTTCCAAAGATCGTGGATATACTTAAGTTCATCAACTGAGATACCAGCAGCTTTAGCCGCCCACTTAGTTCGAGCTGTGTTATCAAAGCCTTTAGCACCTAACAGTGTCAATCCAGATGTCTGTCTTGTAACTTCAGTCAGTCTTGTGCCAGCTGCTATAGAGGAAGCTACTGACATACCTTGAGCCTGTACCCACAACTGGGCAGGGTTAAACCATCCTAGTAAGCTGTGGAAAGCTGTAGCTCTGGCAGCTGATATAGGATCTTTATCCATCAACCAGCCTGTCAGTTTACTTGTAGTCTTAAGATCTTTACCCAATGCCCACTCATGTAGGCGCTGGGTAGTAGCTTTGTAGATCTGTTCTTCCCTAGATGGGAAGCCTTGCCAATCCCTGATCTGATTAGCCATCTTATTAAGGAATGCACCTTTACGTGTAGACTCTATACTCTCAGGAAGAGAACCAAACCCATCAACTTCAACACCTAAAGCTCTAGCTGTATTTATCCAGCGTTGCTCTAAGCCTAATCTCCACTGATTGATAGGAACCATACGAGATACGTTTGAGATGTTACGAGACAGGGCTTCAAAGGCGTTAAGTCTTGTTCCTTCATCCCCATTCAATCCGAACAGGATACCATCCTCGCTTCTAGCCCCAGTGTACAGACCACCGCCGCCATGTGAGAAAGACCCTGTAGCTGTAGCTACGATTTCCTTCTCTCTATCTTCCTCAGCCTTGAACTTCTTAGACAACTGTTCATCTGTCAGCTTGGGATTAAGAGCTTTCTCTTTAGCTCTAAGGGACTCAGCGTACTTCTTGGCATCTGCTTGGTTATCAAAGTACCTGTGAGTTCTTAAGAATGCGTTAGCTGTAGGTTCACCGTTGATTAGATCAGAGCCGTACTCCTTAACAAACCAATGTCCACCTTCTGATACACGAGGTATGTAACCTTTCTTCCTTGGTAGAACTTGTGTAGGAAGATCAGTAACACCTTCAGCTTCAATCAATATATGGGTATACTTACCAGCTTCTCCAGCATTGAACGCATCTTCAGTCCTAACTAACACCTTTCCTCGTTCGTACAACTGCTCAAGCTTCTCTTCGGACAGCTCACTAAGCTGCTTACCTGTGGTAGTATCAAAGATATTAGATACCTTCCCCTCTATCATAGCCTGCTTAGCAGCTGCTGGTGTGTCAAAACCTTTGCCAAAGGTCGTCTGATCTCCAGCTTCTATTCCTTTATAACCTAAGGCTACCATCTCTTCACGCTTACTGTTATTTCTCAGTGCCCATAGATGGTTGTATATACGGTTGATGGAGTAGTAAGTGTGAACTTGATCTTCATCTAAGTTGTATACACCTCGCAGAGTATCAACATCAAACACAGCACCTCTAGCTCCTGTTGTTTCATCAAGGAACTTGTCCCCTTCTAACAGAACGCTATTAACCTCAGCCAATCTCTTCTTATTCTTAGGTCGAAGTAAGTTACCAAGTGGAGCTACAGCTTTAAGCTGTAATAGAGACAGCTCTTTGTACACCTTAGCTGTCTGCATGTCCATAATCTGTGCAGCATCTACATCCACACGAGTTAAGCCTCTAGCAAACACAGTCGGGCTGGTAACAAGCTCCCCAAGAGTAGGCAGTTGATCTTGTTTCCACTGACCTACATCATCCAGAGTTAGATCTAGCTGAAAGAACTCAGTACCTACGGCTCCATCTTCATCCCTTACTTGATACTTGAATGTAGTAGTGTTCTCAGTCCTACTAGCTACAGAGATACTCTCATGCTTAGCCTTAGACAGCTTGTTGAGTATTAAGTCTTCTTTCTCAGCACGTTCTACATTGTTAAGAATACCAAAGCGTAGGTATCCCTCACCAGATAGCACTCTCGCACCTGTCTCATCTATCTCACCAAGAGTTTTCTTAACGGCTTCAATGGATGGAGCAGAGAGTTGATCGGTGTGACCTATATCTTCAATAGATATGTCGAAAGGCAGGGCGTTACCAGCCGCTGTCTCTCTTGAAATGTTCATAACCTCAGCAGCTTCTTCATCTACCATAGCACTTACGTTAGCTTCTGCCGCCATCTTCTCATTCTCTACCTTCTTAAGAACTTTAGGCACATTGAATGAGGCAATCTTGTTAGCAATCTTAACTGTAACAGCTGTACCTAGTGATGCTATATCAACTACGTCGAATAACTTCCACCAGTTAGAGAAGTCTCCAAGCTCACGCTCTGTATCAGGGTCAATGAATTTAGTTACAGCATCAATCCCTCTTAACGGGCCTAACTCTTCAATGAACTCATCTCTGATTACAGGGAATATAGCTTGCTGTTGCTCATAAGGAAGCTGCTTGAAGTTGTAGATCATGTTAGTCATCTTGTCGATGTTATTAACAGCTCCGCCAAACAGTTGCATCTCGTTAATTGTGTCTCTAAATGGCAGGAACATAGCCCCAACATCCATAACGTAGTCAGCTGTTGTCAACTTGTCTGTCGATTGCTTGAGTAACTCGTACAATTTAACACTATTAGCCGCAGCTTCTCTAACTTCCTCTGTAACTTCAGGCTCTGCTACTGCATCAACAAACTGTTTAGTAGGATCTAAAGCTTTCTCGTTATTCTTCTGCTGTATGTTGATTATCGCAGGAGCTAACTCAGGGAACACCTCAGGTTGATTAAGAAGCTGATCGTCAAACTCTTCAACTAAAGCTTGATTGTCAGCTTGAGCCATACCTTGCGAAGCTTTCATCAGTTGAGCCTTAGGGTCTCCTGACAACTTAGCATTCTGGTAGCTCTGAACAACAGGGGCTCCTGTACTATAGCTCTCAATGAAAGCTGCTTGCAAAGCTCTGAAATTCTGAACACCCTCATCCACAGGATCTAGTGGAGCAGAATCTTCATACGCCACATCCTCCAGTACAGCCTGCTCTGGGGTATCTTCGTATTCTAAATCTAATGGAGACATAAGATTACCTTGTATTATCTTAGAGGGTAGTAACTGTTAGGTGTATAGCGATAAGCGGAGTTAGGAACTACGTTGGTATTGCTTATCATATTGGGAGCTTGCCCTGAGGGCGTAGGAGCTGCTGACGGAGAAGCAAAAGATGCAGACATGCTTGCAGCTTGTCCAAACATACCACTCAAAGCTTGGAAGTTCTGAGCTCTACGCTGTCCTTTAGCCATTGTATCTGCTGCACTCTGCCGCAAGTTAAAGGACTGTTGCCCACTTACGAAAGATCTATTAGCTGATTGCATACCGCTGGCTAAACCTGAGCTGATAGATGACTGAGCCCCTTCTACTTGAGAGGAACCTGTAACACCTTGCCCTACAGCCACTGCTTCGTTCTGAGCTTGCGCTATACGTGTTGCCGCTATAGCCCTACGTCTTTCTCTAGCACGCTCTACAGAGGTCTTAGCGGCCTCTATAGCGTTAGCCTTCTCTTGGTCTCTACGGGACTGGCGCTCTGCTGATTTAGCTTCTTCCATGCTGTGAACTTGCATCCCAATCGCAGCAGTAGCCAGGATTGCAGTTGTTATTGCTGCCATTATAGGTTATCTCCTAAACTTTTTATGTATGTTACTTGCTCTTTTCTGTAATCCAAACTGCCTAATACACCTTCAGCTGTTTTATCTGATCTAAAACTGGCGTGTAACCAAGAGGCTCCGAAGGTTTTAACAAGAGTCTCAAGTTCACTAAGTAAACCTTTGGCTATACCTTGACCTCTATGGGATTCCTTTACAAATAGAGCATCCATAGCTGCTATAGTTCTGTCTTTGTTATGAGGAGTCGGTGTAATTATAGCATTTATATAACCTACCAACTCATCTCCATCATACGCAGCTACATTAGCTAACACATCGTTCTCGTATAGAGTGTCGTACAGAGCCCAGTCTACATCAAGAGGCGCGACTGCTTTTCTATGGTCATCTTCATAGTGAGCCTCAGTCAACGAAGCTAAAGCTTCTCTATAGTCAGAGGGGTTTGCTTCTACGTATCTAATCATATAATACCTCTGCTTGTGAATACTACACCTATACCTAACAGCTTAAGATCTTTACCTTCTTCAGATTCAATACGTAAACCTAAGGATGTACCTCGACCTCTTACTCTGTGTCTTGTAGATATAACATCTCTGTTGTAATTGAAAGAATCTTGATTAGCTAATGGTGTATAGTTCTTTGTGAGCCTGTAAGCTTGAGTACTTGTGACATTCCCAGATGTACCCCAATCCCAAAAGTATTTAAGTAAGCAACTAGAAGGGTTTTTATACACGAGTTCATCGGTATCAAGGACATCTGGGTTATCGTCAAACCCTGTTTCTGTCTTTAAGAAGTGTGTTACTAACACAGGGGCTCTCTTAGCTTCTGCTATAACATCACCTAACGAGTCAAAACCTGTCTCAAGAAAGCTTGTGTAGTTATTTCCCCAATCTTTAAACTCAATGAAGTCTGAAAAATCTGAGAACCTGTAGAACCACTCTCCTTCTTCTCTTACCAAAGTCAACAGCTTTATCGAAGACCTGTCTGGAACGACTATCTCTGTACTTACAGTAACTGCTGTACCATCTGCTGTAACAGTAGCCCCGTTAGCAGTAACAAAATCTATAACAGACACTGTAGATAAGATGTCTGCGTTTATAGCCGACACTGGCAATATGTCTGGAGTTATAGAGATATCGTATACACCAAAGGCTGCTAGGTTCATATCAAAATACAAGATCTTGTTATAGACTTTACCTACTAAGTCCTCATACTGAGCTTCTTCTACATCTCTAAAGAACCACAGTATCCTGTTAACACCTTCATCATATATACTAAAGGCTGTTGTCTTAGCCAGCCTTGAAGTGTTAAGGTACAAGCTTTTTATCTTACTCGATGTGATATCAGTTGCTCTCATTAGACCTGTTTGATCTGTTGTTATAGCGCTGATACCTGACACACTCCAGTAAAAGATAGAGTCCTTAGCAAATGCTATTGAGTTCTTACTTGTTGCGCCTTGGTCAGTAACCTTACGTATAGAGTAAGAAGTAGCTGTAAAACTCGAAGCCTCACCATCGCCAGAGATAACCCACACACCGTTGTCAGCAACTACTGCTAAGCTTGGGCCGACTGGATATATACGGTAGATCTTACCAACTTCCTCTATGTTAAACATCCCACCATCTGTAGCTACAAGCTGATTTACGTCTTCCGCTGTAGGGTCTGCGTCTTGATAACATCTGCCTGCTCTACTTATATCGTCATCAATCACCTGAGAGAAGTAGATGTTGTTGGAGTACTCTCCGTCACTTACACCTGCGTACCACACACGTCCTGCATAGAAAGCGATAGTCTCAGGACGAACATCAGATTTCTTCAGCTCATCATAAGTCATTACTTCTTGAAAGCTTGCGTAGTCATCTAGATGAACTGTTGAAGAAGTTGTAAAGAATCCAAAGATTGCTTTACCTATCTCTCCAAAGTTGGCACCAAAAGTTCCTAAAGCTTTTCGTTCTAAATAGAAAGCTTCTTTGATAAGCCTTCCTCTTGCAGCTGGTGTTGAGCCTGTGTAGAAGTCGTTCATTAAAGCAGCTTGGAACGCTGTCTGCTTAGTGGCTGTATCCCCTCCACCATTCTGGTAAGCGTGGAATGTTTCGTTAACAGTTGGGTATCTCCACTGAGTGATGAATGTCTCTCTTAATGCAGAGCCTTGCCCTGAAGTTGTAGAAAAGCTGCTGCCATTCATAACCTCAGTCTTAGCTTCGGACAATCTCCCTTCCTCAGGAAGAATTGTTAAACTCTCTACAGGCACATTCTGAGAGGGGGAATTAGGCCCATCTTCATAGGGCCAACCTTGATTAGCTAAGTTATAAGCATGCTGCCCTGTTACAAGTATCTGTTTCTTACGCCCTGCAACATTGAATGTTATAGGTTGTCTGGCCCCAGTGCTGAGAACTTCTACTTCACCAGTTATGTCAGGTTCCCCGTCCCCCACTACTTCAAAGTCACGGATCTGTATGTTTATTAACTTAGCCCTTACAGAGCCAACCTCAGACACAGTAGGGTTTGTACTAGGAGAGAACGTCATAGCATGAGGGTCTATATAAGCCCCTGCTATATACAGCTTACCACCGCCAGATGTAGCTTGTATGGCAGCTTTCTTCCTCAATTCAGGTGTTGTAGTCGAAGCTGAGGGCTTAAGAGTAGGCTGCAATGTGTAATCAGCAGCTGCTTGCCTATTAGTTATTTGGTTATCTTCTAAGAAATAGAATGACAACTTATCCCCAATCTGCACAACTGCTATGTTAAGAGAGGGGTCTCCATTAACAGCCTTCCAACGGAAAGCATTAGTTGCTACATCAGCAACAGGAAGCCCCAAGTCTGTAGGAAATGCTACAGGATCTCCGTTATCAAACCTTAGTCCGGGTCTACGTTGAACACTACCGTTCTCATTGATATCAAAGTTGCTCATAGCTGACATAGCGTTGTCAGGGTAAGATAGTTTGTTAGCTTCTGTTACAAGGCCGCCAGTAAAATCAGCATATACTTTGCTTGCTACTTGGGTTGCCATATTGACTAACTCCTCCCGTTACCGTGTCTTCCAAATTTATTAGATAGACTCTCTTGCTGTGTCCTGAAAGATTCTCTACGCAATCTGCTAATACCTCGATTACGTCTACGTTCTTCTTCAATAGCTTCTGCCCATTCAGGTGAACACTCATTGTTGCAGCTAGTTCAGCCAAGAATAATGGGAATGTTAAAGCGTCTAATGGAATAACAAACTCATCCTCTATACTGAAGTTAGGCAGTGTACTCGCCAGAGCTACAGTCTTATTTCCTTGCACTGTTGTTTCTTGTGTTACATCCCAAGAGTCTAAGATAACATACTCGTTATCAAAAGATGTGTAGTACTCTGGGGCTTTATCATTAATAATGTATAGAGGTGTGTTATTGTATTGAACAGTGATTACATTTGTATCAGAGCTGTCTCTGTTGTATACACGCTTCAAGAACTCGTCTGGAGATACTTTTTCCAAGTGCTCTATGCTATCACGTGTATCAGTTAACTTAGTTATATCGTAAGCCAACCATTTCATTTCTATTAAATTGTCTGGTAGTCGTAAAGCTGTTGGATTAGATACGTCAGATACAGAATCAATCTCTATCAAGTCATACCTTTCAGGCCAATCGTTACGACTGATCAAATCGTAGTAAGTGTTTTCAGCTTCTCTTGCGATAAGAATAGCATCTTGTGAATCATTGATAGAGTTCACTGAATCAAGATCTAGCTTTTCCAACACACGCTGAACTGCATACCCTAGAGTTCTGTTCATATCATATCCTAGTTATTCTTTAGTACTCTGATGTACCAACCTGTAACGGTTACGGTAGCCCCTGTTGTATCAGCTCTTGCAAGGAGTCTTGCTGGGTTATTGAGCGTCGCAGTGCTGCCTATGTACATACTTAAGTAACCGCCTAGTTGGTAAGTGCCTGCTGTCTTGTAGTTAACTGGAGACTTCACAGTAAGCTGGTAAGGGGAAGCTCCGACTTGAGCCTCAAGATTTATATCAATGCCTGTGTTAGCTGTAGTTGTTGTAACAGCTATATCAGCTCTGATATCTATTGTGTCACCTACTTCGATAATTCCGCCAGCATTAAACAAGAACTGATCAGTTGTTGTGTCCCATATATCACCGACACCTGCTAAAGCAAAGGAGTCTGTTGTGTTCGTACCTAACCCATCGTTGGTTAATTGGTACTGTGTACCTGCTACTGTGAGGGCAATAGGTGATCCTGTAGTGGCCGTATCTTCGTAGTCCCACCAACCTTGAGTTACGGTGCCGGGGACATTAGCGCCTGTCATGGCTGTCCATACACCTGAGTTAGAACCATCAGCTACGTACACCATACCTGATGTAGCTGAAACAATTCCCTTAGGTTCATGCAGCTGTGAATCGGGTAATACTCTATGTTCTGTCATTACGACCTCTTGAAATATTAGATAATAAAAAAGGGGGAAGGGAAATCTCCCAACCCCCTTCTTGTTTAACTATATCTAAACAATATTAGATAGAGTAAGTTACAACCAGCGTACCCTTACCAGCGGTAGGAGTAGTGATGGTAGCTTCTACAGTGATATATAAATCTTCTGTAGTTACGGCACCGATCTGAGCACCAGCGCCAGTGTTAACTGTGCCTGTAGCCAGAGTGCTAGTAGTATGTAGACCGTCTTTATCTTCAACTACACCGTCTGCACCCATTGTACCAATCTCAACTGCATGAGAGAAAGTTACTTCTGGAGTGTAAACAGATGAGATGATAGCCGCACCCGAAGGGATAGCAGCGTTATCACCCTGAACCGCTGCACCAGTGGCAGGAAGGTTAGAGTAGTCTACATCAATACGCAGTTCTTTCAAAGTCCCTAAGGTATGAACCGAACCAGCGTTGCTTTGAACACCATCTGAAGTACCGAAAGGTACTTTCAAACCGTCCTCATTTAACCAAGTGTTTGCGCGAGCCATTATTTATCTCCTATTACGCGATAGCTGTTGGGCTAGTTAATACAGTTACCAGATTTTCTGGACGGTATAAAGCTAAACCAAAAGATTGTGTTAACTGATGATACTCAGTCTCAACATCTTCATCTCTCCAGCTAGTGAAGCGAGGAGCACGACCCATTGCACCGATGAAAGGACTTGCATCACCACCAAATGACATGAAGATATTAGACTTGAAGCCAGTAATATCAGCAGCAGTTGGAGCAGTACCTTTATAGTCGGTAAGAGTAGCTTCGTCAGCGTCGATATCAGCTAAGAAATCTGATACATACACATCGAAACCGTAGATGTTACGAGAGAAACGTAAACCAGTTCCATCCATCATGCCAGTCTCAACAAGACCTTCCCAACGGGGGTTGTTAGAGATGTCAACGATGTTAGATTTAACGTTCAAGTTGTGCTCTGTCAAAGGATCAACAATAGCAATCAAGTTAGTCATAGGCGCAGCTGCTTTACGCAGTGAAGTCTTGGCGTATGAGAAGTCTTGAAGAGTTAAAGAATCCTGTGGAGCTGAAGTGCCGTCACCGCCACCGATGATACGGTGCTTGTAACCGTTAATTTCATTTGCACTGTCAAGAGTCTGATCATTAGCTAATTCTAAGATCTTAGTCTCCATGTACACATCCATAGCACGCTTCATCTTAGCAGGGGTAGCTGCTAGAACTTGGTTAGCTTGGAAAGATGTTTCGAAGAAGTGATCAGAGAACGCGACTTTCAAACCTTTGAACTCGTCGATCTTGAACTTGAACTGACCTGTATCCATACGACGCTCTGGAAGAGACTTATGCTCAAACCAGTTATCAACTTCTAACTCACCAATAGAGTTGATAAGCAATTCAGTACGCATGCTGTCAGCTGGAATATCACCGATAAAGTTTACCCACTGCTGCGCCATAGTTGGCTCAAGCTGTAGATCTTTAAACATATTACGGAAGATTTCACTTCGCTGTAAGTGGGAAGAACCCCATGAACTATCAATACTCATTTAAAATTTCCTTTTATTTGGATAAACAAACTTCACGAAACTTCTTCTGAACCGCTGGACTGAAATAAGTCTTAGGATCTTCTCGACGAAGCTTAGCATAGTAGGCAAGCTTATCATCTCTAGTTTCGTTTACGTCATTATAGCCTGTGTTTGTGCCGTGTGTAGGTGTAAAACCTGCGGCAGCTTGTTGCGAAGGGTTAACTCCGGCCATACGGTATACAACTTTAGGAGACTTACGTGCAAGCTCAAGCATGTCATCAAAAGTGATGCCATTCTCTTCAGCTATTCGTGCAACAGTTTCGTCAACCTTATCTTTACCGTACAGTTTAGTGAGTTGGGCTGAGACTTCTTTGAAGTTTGACTCTGCTTTTTGTGCAGCTGTCTGCTCTGCCATCACTCCGGGGAGTACACCCCTCATTACGCTCTTTAGAGTATCTTCATCAAGGGCTGTATCTTGATTACTTTTATTGCTGTCCTTAATTCGTTCAAGCGCCTCTTCAACTGTAGACATTTTGCTAAGCTTCTCGTCGATAGCGGCTAACTTTTCTCGGAGAGTTTGGTTCTCGGACTCAATCGTAGAGATATGAGTATCCTTATCACCAATACGCTTTTGCATTACTTCCATCTGCTGTTGAAGTTTACTTCCCAAATCAGATTCTGCCAATGTCGCACGGTCTGCTTGTTGTTCAGTTGTCTGAGCGGTTGTTCCTAAGTTCTCTTGGTCAGAGTTAAATGTGTTGGTCATTGTGATTCCTATTTATATTCCATAAAAAGATTTAAAACATCACGGATTGCTCTGCGGTAGCCACGATTGTCTGCTTGGTACTCGCTCCAGTTGAAGTTTAAATATGATGCAGGGCTCTCAGCTTCTTTAAGCTTTGTGTCCAGCATTTTTTCTAGCCTGTCGGCAACTGCACGTAGTAAAGTAGGTGCAGCTTTGAAGCTTTCCTCTACTCTGCTACGTTCATGAGGTGTTAATCCTCTAGTTAAGGAATCACTTAACCTCAAATTTCTATTAGATTTCGTCATCTTCGGATAATCCTGTAGGGTCTATCATCTGTCTTTCAGCTAGGGAGTTCTGCGCTACAGACTCACGGCTTGCCGCTTCCAATCTCTCTGGTATACGCCCATACTCTTGGAATAAATCCTCGAAGTCTAGAAGCTCTGCCCAAAGTTTAGCCAATTTAGTGGCTGGGAAGTGTTGCGCTACCTCTGGATCTGCCATACCTGTCTGATAGAACGTTGCCAGCTGTTGTGTAACCCTTTGTTTTCTTGCGTACTCCCTTGCACCTACTGGAATAACCTTACCGTTAGACACTAAGTCTTCTCTAGTTATCCTAACAAACTCTTCAACACCAAAGTCATCATCAATAACAGAAATGATATCTGATGTGTGAAGGTTTTCTACAGCTGATTCAAGTTCTCCATTAACAATATCTTCTAAGAACTTGGAGAAGATTGTAGTCTGATACTCAAAGCCTCTGTTAGCTGCGTTAGTTAGTGTGTTAACTTCAAACGCTGTCTTCTCACCGGGGCTTCTGATACCTAATGCTTCTCTAGGGGCATTAGCGTAGACTTCCATAGCTTCTTCAAGCTCTCTAATCTGGAAGTCTGCATTAAGTATCGTAGTTTCAGGGGCTAAGTACTGCACATTGCCGTTCTCAGTTACGTAGTAATGAGTGGCTGCACCTTGTTTCTGTATCTCTACGTCGCCATATATAACAATATCTGGGTCTAGCATGTTGTCTAAAGCATCAGCTTTAGCATTCTCTAGATGGTTAATACGATATTGTAAACCTACTAGGTTATCTAGTGGGCCATAACCCCACAGATTGTCAGGGCGTTGTTTCCATACAGCTTGGTAGATGTTAGGACGACCTGTAAAAGTATTCAGAGGTTGCTTACGTAGTACGTGAACACCATCTGCAACTGTGATTACATAATTCTTTAATAGTTGTTTAGTCTGCGGATCATATATATCTCCATAGAACTCATACAACTTAGTGTGTCCTGATCTGTAGTAGTCGCTTGAGTCTCCGAAACCATCTGGAACAAACGAAGCGTTCTTCTCTTGATCAGTCTCTCCAGTCTCCATACCTAGACGATCTTCTTCCATCATCTTAAGAACTCTAGGATCGTAGCCCAGAGAAGGATTTTCTTCCATCGCTATCTTAAGTTCCCCTATAGTTGTACGACTACGTACAATCTTAGGAGACTCCTCGAATGAAGATGCCTTAGCGTTCATCACAATGTCGTATGGAGAGATTCTGTAAGGACGTGGGCCTATGTACGCTGGGACTTTATCACCTGTCAGAGGGTTCGTGGAGTACTCTGTGACGTACTCTATCCCTGCGAAGGCATTCCCGTATAAGATCCAATCGTTAATGAGATCTCTAATAACACTTCTGAAACCTGACAAGTTATGCTTAGTGTTCAGATAAGCTAATGCCGATTCCTTCTTTTGCTTAGTGCTCGACTCATCATCATAGCCATAGAACTCAAGCCAATCGCGATGCGGGAACAAAGAAAAGTCAGTATTAACCAGAAGATTACTATAAATATTATAAAGCTTAGGACGATGCGTGGTATTAGACCACGGCAACTTTTGATTAGTTGTGTCTTTAGTCGATGTAGCAAAGACATAGTTCTTAACCTCCGTCCAACGAGACTCAGCTATGAACTTGGAACTCTTCCATTGCGTCCACAAGTTAAATATATTACCTGCTAAGTTACCGTCTGATGACAGAGCGTTCCTTAGATCAGCTGTGTTAGCTCCAGTTGTTGCCATGATTATCTGCATCTCCCGCCAAATCTAGCGTCTGTGATTACTTTATGTTCTGTATCTAAGAACTGTCTTTGTTTCATTGGGGGCTTAGCATCTTCAAGAGCCATAGCCAGAGCATCTGCTAAGTCGTCATGAGGTGGGCGTTCGAGTATAAGTTCTTCCTCAAGGATAGAAGTCAGACCATCTCTTCTATGGAAGATTGACTTCAGTTCGTACTTGGGATTAACTACTGCGTACTGCCGCAATGCCTTTGACTTAGCACCAACACCTGTGTTAGACTTGTGGATAACAGACAGTATACCTCCAGCTTCTCTGGACATACGCTCTATCTCATTAGCTACAAGCTTACCACCTGCGTTAGTCTCTATCTTAATCTTTCTAAAGTGCCACTTGTTTGCAAGAGCTGATATAGAATCGAAGTACACTACAAAGCTGCTTGTCTTAAATCTGTCAAGATCAAGTACATAGTAGTAACCGTCTTCATCAACACCTATAACAGCTATAGCTGTATAGTCAGCTCTCTTCCCTCCTGACTCAGAGGAGTCTGTCCATGCTACGTCCATCGCCGCATATACATTAAGCCTCTTACCTTTGTAAGTAATCTGGCCTAAGGTATTACCTATGTGCTTAATGTCGTAGTATTGGAACAGTGAACGGTCTAGGATGTTTGTTGTTTCATCGTTAGGGTCATTGTAGTACTGTGCGTAGAACTGTGCCTGCTCCCCTTTAGAGAAGTAATCAGCTCTTATAATCTCAAGCTGTTGCACATCGAAGCCGTACCAATTACCATCAAGAGAAGACAAAGCTCTAGGCCACAGGAATACACCAGTGCCATCTCTCTCGTCTTCTACAACTTCCTCCATGATTTCCCATAGAGGTCTCTCTTCAACAAACTTCCTAGCTGTCTCATCCCACAGCCCGTACTTGGCCTCCATCATATCGCTGTATGCGTCTTGTGGATGATACCGAGTACCGACTGCTTTAATGTACCCACCTGCGTTAAGGATGGATGTACATTGGGATAATGACTTGCTAACTTCGAGCCTACCAACCTCAGTGTAAGCGTTGCGTGGAACAACTACGTCATCAAAGACTAAGCTGTCACAGTGTAGACCTACGAAGTTAGACTTAACCGTCTTGGCTATGATAGTGTGGTCACGGATACCCCGACGCTTACGCTCAGGATGATCTACGTTAAAGCTATAAGCTGACCACTGTTCTCTATCACCTTCCCTTGTGTTAATCATATCAGGCCACAATCTCTTGTAAGCCTCTGATGTCATCATATTCTTAATAGCGTACAGCTGATCCTTTGCAAGATCTTCACCAGCTGATAAGTAAACTATTGTTGTCCAAGGTTTCTTGGTTATCTCCCATGCACACCATGTAGCTATGCAGTGGGACTTCAAGTGGCCACGAGGAAGTAAAAGTAATTGGCGTTTACTTGCGTCTGGGTTAGACAGCCATCTAAATACTTTCTCGTGTATATCGCCGTAGACATAGTTAGGATTTACTATCCTTGCAAATGTCCACAAGTCATCTTCACATAGAGCCTTGAGCTGAGCCTTAGTAAGTCTCTTCTTCTCAGGCTCTCTGTCAGTTCTAAGAGCGTTAATCTCTTCCTCGTTCAGTCTTTCGGAAGTCATCTTAAATCCTTAATCTCTTATGCTGACAACATTCAGCCTCATGGCAGCGTCACTTAAGAAGTCATTCTCTTCTACCGCTTTAGCTGCTTCCTTAGTAACTTCGTCTTTCTTAAACCTACCACGCTTAGTCTCCTTCTCAGGTCTTGACATATCCCACAGCTTACGGGCTGCACTAACATCCCCTTCACTAGCTGCAAGCATCAGAGTCTTCTTAGCATTAGACTCATCTCGCATACGTAGATCTTCTCTCCAAGCTTCGATGCCTCGGTGCTCTCTATAACCTTCAGAGAACCACTTGGTAGAGCATAGCTGTTGCCATGTTGGTAAGTTACCTAAGTGATTAGTTGCGAAGTCATACTCGTCTATAGACTCCATGAACAGCTTATACAGAGACTTATAAGTTTTACCACCACGTTCTATATCTTGTTCACACAGACAGAACTTAGGCTTGTACTTAACTCTGTCAGCTACTCCAAGGAGTTCATAGAATAAATGTTTTGTGTTTATCATAGATACCTTACACAAGTCCTGTGACTTTCATATTTCTGTATAGCCCATTGACCGTAAACTTATTAGCTGTATTGACAAGTGTTTGCGTATAATCTACGTCCCCGAGCTTAAGAGCTCTATTAAGAGCTGCATCAGCGCTGTCTATAGTTGCTACAACAGAAGGTGTCTCGTTTATTCCACACAATAAAGACGTGCCATCATACACAATCTTAACCTCGTTAAAGGAATCCTTAAGGAAGTCTGGATTGTATATTGAATACACGTTAACTCCGTTAACTATAAGACCCATCCCGTAAAGAGATGTTACTGGGTCTCTCATCTCTACCAAAGTAAAACCATTAGCCCCGTCAGCCCCAGTAGAGAAAGACATTATGGGAGCGCTGAAGTTAGCAGAGTAACCTTTATTCTGGTTAGACCACTCAAAAGATAAGGAGAAGTACGGGGTCATAGGTTGAGCTGTTGAATGCAAACCTGCGCCAGTTGTTGTAGGGGAACGAATCTCAAGCCAATCAGAAGAACCGTTGCTAATTATAGTTATAGTCCCAAACTTGAAGAGATCCCCCCAAGCTCCGGTATTAACATAAGGGTCGATAGAATCTGCGAAATTATTCTCCCACAGCACTTGCCCTATCTCTATGTTGTACCCTCCAGCACCGTCGTCGGTAACTATACAATTATTACCTGCGGATATAGATCTTACGTAGTTATTATTCTTATTCAAGAACTCTGTGGATATCTGATTGTAGTCTATCTCTGACATAAGATTACTCTATTACGATAGTATAAGTTTCACCGGAGACTAAAAGATCTGTAGTGTTATCGTAAGTCCCCCCTCCGTCCTCCCATTCTATAAGAAGATAGTTATCTCCAGAAGAATTAGTTCCAGTGGAGGTGATGTCTGAAGATGCTACAGTATACACTTTAGCCCCTATAGTAATATCTGTTATTGCCGTAGGGCTCATAGATGGCAGACCTGTAGGGCTTGTTACTTCTATTCTAAAATTCTTAATAGAGAAAGGGCCGCCCCCGTACAGAGTTCCTAGCACGTCTATAGTGTAAGATACCCCAGAATGGATAAGAGTATTGCTTGGGGCTATTGTTCCTACTGTTGTGCCTATACTGCTCCCATCCCCGGTAGAGTAACCAGAGAAAGCACTATCATCGCCAGCGACAATGCTACCACTAAATAAAGAAGATGGAGGTAGAACTATTTCACCAACATGGACTGTAATATTACCAATGCCGTCATCAACAAAGAATATGTTATCAGCTGTTGTACCAAGGCTCTTAATATGCGGAGTAGAGATAGGTATGTAAGTCTCCCGTAACTGGTTATCTTTTACCTTAGTTGTCATTTATTACTCCGGTAAGTTTGGGGGCAGTTATAGTTAAGTTACCATTACCATCGTCAACTATTGTGAAGGTTGAAGATGTGACTGAGATAGTTATAACATCTCCAACCTTTGCAAGGTCTGGTCTTATCTGGTTGTCATCAACAAGTGTAGTCATATACAACCTACGTCTTAATAAAGTAAGGGAAAGCTATGTTAATAGGGCGGGTCTCTGTGCCGCCTGTTGGAGCCGTGTCGTAATTAGAATTAGTTCCTGCGGTTGCACTGTATCCCCATGCAGTTGTGTTACTACCGCCCCCATCGTACTGCTCAAATATGGCATAGTTACCATGGGAGTGAGACTCAAGTTCATCACTCTGAACAGTTCCAATAACACGGTTAGGGTCTGCGCCGCCGGGGGTTGGATTCAAACATCTGACAAAATACCCCATCATGTTAGGTGTATTGAATGTTGTAGAACCGTCCCCTACTCCGTAGGTAGTGCCTATCAGAGCAAAGAGTCTGCTGTAAGTAGTACGACTAGCTTGTCGTCCATCGCAATGAAGCCAACCAGCTTTAGGTGTATTGTCTACAAACGGTACAATAGCGCCAGTGAAGAACATAGCATTGTCGTCACCGCCTGAACCTCCATTCTCATCTAACCAAGCTGTTGATACGTCAGTAGTCGCAGATGCTATATCTGCTTTCATTGTATCGAGTTGATCGTTCAACTGTACAGCTCCTGATAGGTCAGAAGGGGTATACGTGATATTAGCAGCGTCTGCAAGATCAATCAGAGTTAAGTCCACACCATCTAAATAATCTTTAAGAGAGGTAGTACTAGCTCCTGAAGTATGAGATACTGCATTACTGTCTGTAACTGTGTTAGTAGTTGTGTCGTTAGCTCTCACAGTAATCATATCTGTAGAAACTAAAGGAGGTGTCACTGTAATCTGAGTAGTACTGTCTTCTGTAAAATCAACACCTGTCGTCTGTGTTAGGCCATTACGAATAACTACCACATTGTTTACACCGGGGATGTAAGTCATAGTGGTTAGGGTTACTACAGTTTGCCCTGAGGAGAAACCTGTTTGATTTTCAGTTCGTTGAACTACAAAGCCTGTACCTGCATCAGCTATTGCCAAAGCAACAGCGATATCCACAGCATTCTGGATAGCTACACCGACACTGCCGCTTGAGATAGAATCTACAATAGCATCTCTAAGCTGGCGCATCGTAGCGCCATCAGAATCTTCTATACCATCAGCTTGGTTAATGACACGGAAGTTACCCATGTCTAACTCAATCTCCATAGCATTATCAAGATTGCCTGTACGATCCAATGCTTTGTTTAAGGCTTCTTCAACAAGGGTGTTGTTAGCTGTATGAGAGGAAGCTGAAAGGAAGCCACTCTGTATATCTCGTAGGGTTGCTTTTACACCCATATTAAAAATTCCTCCAGTCTGTAGGGGACAGTCCTTTGAAGCCTGCTGCTTTCTGAGCCTTAGCTTCTAATTCATTAAATGCTTCATCATCTTCTGATGTAACTTGTCTATAGTAAGCTTTTGCTAGTTCATTAAATTGATTACTATCTAACCCCGTTTGCTGCTTAAAGAACTCAATAGCACTCTGATTAAAATAGAAGTACTCGTTAATCAATGCTGGATCAAACAATCTTGGGTTCATAGCTTCAACTGTTAGTGAAGTTAAGCTGGGTCTTATAACCACAGAGCCTGATTGTATACTTGGAGAACTCACTAACGATGTTAGCTGAGTAACCGCTGCTTGTATTATATCACCTGTTAGTAAGGAAGGTAAGTACGTAGACAATGTTAAAGATGTTAATACAGGGGTAACAAATTGTTCATAAGGTATAGCGGGTTCATTAACTGAACTGACTAAGCTCACTAAGCTAGGGTTGATAACGTACAACAAGTATGCTGTTATATCTGGAACACTTACTGTTAAGCTTGTAAGTGCTGGTGATATAAGTGTAACAGCCGCTAGGCTAGGATTACTTATAAGTAAGCTTAAGCTTAATAGCTCTGGGCTTATTGTTACAGCTCCGGGGAGTACACTTAAGTTATTCACAGTAGCCGTTAAAGATAGCAACGCTGGGCTTATTGTTGTAAGACCTGAAGGTATTGTTATCTGGTTAACAGCTAGTGCCAGTGCTGTTAAAGCTGGTGATATTGTTACAGCTCCTGCTTGTAAGCTTGGAGACAATACAGATAGAGTCTCTGATACTAGCGCAGGGAGTATAGTAGCTCCTCCGCCAGCTGCAACATAATAATCCGCGCCTAAGCCAAACGTGCTATCACTTGGGCGCGTGTCGCCATCTATGTCATCAGTAAACGTAGCTGATAGGTCGGCAGAGGCTATGCCAAATAAATTTAAGCTTGTATCAGTTAGATGAAAGTCGCCTGCCGTATGATCTGTAAAATATGTGGCGTAGCTGGTTTTGCCTGTCGCTACCGTTGTTCCGGGAGCTGTCGCGTCTGAACTTACGTTATAATCTGTACCAGCTCCAAATGTTCCGCTATAATCGGAGGTCACATTACCAAGAGATACGTTGTTTATTGCGTACAGATTTCCGTTGTTTGCACGGATACCTCCGTCGCAACCGTAAACAGTATTATTGTATACATAGGTATTACCGTAGCTTTGGTAGATACCGTAGCCTGAACTCCCTGTATAACCATAAACAATGTTATTATAAATAAAATTATCAGCTGTTGTACCAGTAGATCCCTGAAATATCCCAAATCGAGGATTTATTTCAATCGGATTAGAATTTTTAATAATATTATTAGATACTGTTATACCATACGTAGGGTTTGTATGCTGTATGCCAGTCTGCTGGTAATTTCCTATACCGACAGCGTCTATTACCACCCCATCAATAGTTGTGTAGTGTTGGCGGATGTCGAACACTGGAGATGTAGCCTCTACCCGCATTGTATAGATATAATTTCCATCACTGTCGCGGGTATCTGCGAACTTACCTTCATGCCTATGCGCTACATTTACAATGATCTTAGGAATTACGCCTGTACCCCACCCGTTGATGGCACAATAGCTTGTGTCTTTTGTTGGGCCTGTCCTTTTACAGTCCGCTATTACTATATCACCCGATGTATAGAGTCCACCTTCTCCGGCTTCCCACAGCCGGAGTGATAAATAATCTGACCCGCCGTTCGGGTCAACCGTCTTAGTAAAAGTAGCCATTACAGATCATCGCTCATATCAACATTCAAAAGATTATCACGCAAATATCCTCTTACCTGCGGCCATGTGTAATCATATTCGCCCGTATAATCTCCCGCTTTGATCACGACACGCCCTAGGCTTTGAAATTTCTGCTTGGCTTTAGTGGGAAGATCAGCACCGCGCAATATCAAGCGACGACGAGCAATGATAGGAGCTTCAGCTTCCGCTCCGGCTCCGTAGTGAGGTTCAAACAATTTCGCAATAATGGGATGATCTGTGGGGATACCGGGAATGCTCAGTATATAAAAACGATCACGTCCGGTTGTTGTTTCTGCGAGGCCGTCGGCGGTGGCCTGCACAGGCATATACTGAGCATACCCACCTTCGTCCTGATTATGATACTTAGTGAACCAGATATCGCACATAGCAAACCCTATATAATGAACTACAGAGATTCATACTCTGACTGTAAACGTTTCTTCTTATCTTGTAAGACTTGAATAGCACGATCAGCCTCTAACTTCTCTGCCATAAGTTTCTTCTTCTTCAGATCTCGGTAGACTGTCTTTACCAAATCTATAATAAGCATTATGATATACTCACAATTCCAGAAGCGTTCCAAGAAATAGTAGCGTCCCCACCATTAGGAGTGAAGGGTAACGATGAATCTGAAGTGGAGTCAATGTACACAAGTAGTTGTGATGTACCTTCAACACCAGTGTCTTTATAGACAACTAGAGATTCAACTGTTGCTCCTGTTACACCTGTGATTGTGATATCAGCTGCATTAACAACACCAGCTGTAATTGTCTTACTTGCTAAGTTACCTGATGTAGCTACCCGGGCACCGACCACAATGTCCGATAAGAACGAATCAGTTGCTGGCACTGGTGTATCTGTTCCGTGATCAACCATGACAACCTTAATGTTATCAGTAGACCAATCAATACTTCCTGACCAGAGTGCTTCTAGTCCTGAGTTAAACATTGCGTTTGCCATTTAATAAACCCTTTTAATTAATACTATTGTACACAGCCTATACAGCTGATCTCTACTTTAAATGTAACAGGAGCTGCTGGAGCTGGTGTTACTTCTTCTGGGATATACAGACCTATAGGATCTGAGTAACTTCCAGTAGCTCCGCCATCTGCAACTGTAGCTATCTGAAATACATGAACACCTGAAGACGCCGATGAAACAATGTATTCTAAAGTATCTGCACCGTCAACGTAGATGTCGTCAAGTCTTATATTATCATCCCAACGTTTAATGTAGTAACCATTAATGTCAGTTGATAACAGCTCAGTGTTGTCTGCTCTAAGAACAGGCTTGTCCCATATCAGCTGCACATCAGACTCTGCGAAAACAAAGGTTGAAGCTGTAAGAAGTAAACCCGCTATAATCTTTTTAATCAAGACAAAGCTCCTTGTATATGTTGTAGTGTGTGACTATCTCATCTAGTGTATCCACTGTGAAAGAGTCCCCATCTCTAATCAGAACTATCTGAGCTTTTGCGCAAGGTATCGTTTTTTCCACGCTCACGTAACTCTGAGATGAGCAACTTACGATAATCAGGATCATCGACAGCAGCCCTAGCAGCTTCAGCTTTTGCAACAGCATCCAGTAACTCCTCTCGTTGTTTAAGTTTCTCACCTGACTTACCTTCTCTGATTGAGAAGTAAACCACTACACCAAGTAATGCACCTATCACCAGTAACTCAATCATTACTTATCTTCTTTCTTAGGTTCTGCCTCTTTCTTCTTGAAGAGGTTACGAATCTTATTTAGGATAGTAAGAGCTTTCTCAGCGTACACTTCATCTTTCTTACTCTTAGTTTTCTTAAGAATAGGGATGAGTGCAGCAATGATAGCACCAATAGCTACCAAATAAATATCAGCTGAAGATAGAAAACCTACAGCTTGCTCAATGTATTGTTCCATATTATATCTCCAGCTTAATGTTACTATATGAGGGCGGTGTGAACATTCTTCTCTCTAGTCCTTACGTCCTTGTCTTTCTATACGTTCTTTCGCCCTTTATCTTTTATTACTTAAGTATACGTGTTTTTTAATTAAAAGGTTGCAAAAATATTTTAATTATTTTTGTGAAACTCTCAGCTTCCCTCTTTAGGGATCACTGGCCTTGTTCCTATTATCCCTTATTATCCCCTTACTCCTCCCCTAATGTCCCCTAAGTTCCCCGTGGATTGAGAAAAAGTAGGTCACGGAATTTATTGTAGATATTTTTTAGGGGTTTAAATGCACCCATACGAACCCCCAAACCCCCTGCTCCCCCTCTTTTTATGGCATGGTTGTTGCATGAACATTAATTTTCTGTAATAAATGGTGAATTGGCATGAAAATTGCTTCAAAACCTTCCCTACTATATCCCTTCATCATTGTCAACAATTACCCCCTATTCTAAATGATAATCATTCTCATTTGGATATTTCTATGCATATAGTAGTATATCCTATTCGCTACCTTGTTCTACTCCTTAAAGTGTTACCGTTACCGTAAGTAACGGTAAAATGTTACACACTGTATCAATGTTACCTGTGTAATTATTGATCAATCGTTGTAAGTTATTGATTTATATAGTGTTTTTAAAGTTGGCACGCCATTGGCTATAGTACTAATCAAACAAACTGATAAAAGGTTTTATGCTATGGCTACTACTGCTAAAGTAATTGAAATGTACACAGGGCGGTCTACGTCTGTTGATATAGTTAAAGAAACTAAGTGTTACTATACTGTTGATTTTAACGGTATATGCACAAGGTTTCACAAGAAGACTATGACTAACTGGCAAATGCTGTTGTTAATCATAAACTGACACGAGGTGAAACTATGTTTTACTTAATCGTATTTATACTGCTATCATTGGCGCTCCTTAGTGCCTCGGGGCTCTTTTATTTAATTAGCGTGGTTGAATAGTATGGAATACTTACTAATCTTAAGTATGGCTGGCTTTTTTATTCATGGTGTATACATGATAAGAGAAGACAGGGCACAACAAAAGGCAAGGCTTAACCATGCGTTAAACCAGCGCATCTATAGTGTTGATCTATGGAAACGGGGGGATATATGAGATACTTTATTGAAGGTTTAAAGACTGAATTTGACACGCAGACAGGCAAGCCGGCGCACTTGCATCTTAAGCGCTGGTTTAAGCTAAGACGGTCTATGCTTGCTATGCATGACAAGCTTGTTAAAGCTGGCTATTACGTAGTAGTCACTGAATTTTAAACATTACTAAATGTTAATGATAAGTAGCTTTACATTATAGCCGTTATCCTTTAGAGTAGCGGCTATAGATAAAGCAACTGAATGCATGAGTTGGCATTTAACGCAGCACGATTCTAAGCGGGTAGCTTTATTGGGGCAATGGAATTGCACCACCTATCTTTCGAGTATAGGCGCGCCTTTAAGTGGGCTATTAATAACCTTGTTTGCACTTAGTGTGCAAGGTGGTGGACTGTGTACTTTGTAAGCTATAGAAAAGACGACGATCTTTTTGGGGCACGTTATTGGTCAGAGTACGAGACCAACGGTATATCTTATGGCATTGACTGGGAAACAGGTTTAAGCTGGTCACGCACTAAAGGTTGTACGCCCCAATACTACAGCAGTTTTCAGGCAGTTTATTAAACAGTGCTTGACAATGGATTAAAAGCCGCGTAGTATAGCGGCTAAGGTTGAAAGGATTCAACCAAGGCGACAGGAAGTTACCAAGTCAGGCAAACAAATCGCTTGACAAGGCCGCTAAAGTTTGAGACAATAGCGGCAAGTTAAACAAACAACCAAAAGGTTGTTCACTATGCCTAACGGCATAAACAATTTGAGAGGTGCTTAGCATGGCTAAGGTGAACCAAGCGGCAAGCGCAAAGCGCGCTAGTCAAGGGAAGCAGTATCGTAATGGTAATGTTGGGCCTAATGGGCAGTATTACTCACACTATGACCAAGGGTACGATGCGTATTTTTCACGCACTAAATATAGCCAAGCTTGGCACCCGCACAAGCAACAAGGGTGGCGTGCTGCAAGGGATAGCGATATCCTATTACTTAAACAGTTTGTCACTGCTAAGGCTAGCCAGTCTGTAATGGATAGACTAAACGAAATGCTTGAATTGAAGGCGGCGTAGTGTTACACTGTGTAACCTGTTAGCATTAAGAAAGATTGGCAGTGCTTATTAACTTCTGTCTTGCACGACCATAATGATTGAGCTTGTGCTCACAGGTGGTACGGCAAGCTCGGGTGAGTGAATTGCATAATGCCTGATCAGCAGCTCGTAAGGGTGCAGTGAATGTGGGCTTAATTTGTTTGCAGTCATACCAATGCGAAGGTATGTTACGTGCTTACTGCTTGCAGACACGGCCAAGGTATAGGTAATGCCGTTAAATCCGGGCCGGTGGCAGAGCCTGTGCAAAAAACGATAAACGGGTTTGCCAGTCTTTCTTAATGCCAATAGGTTACACACTGTAACATTTTAAAAGAGGTGTATTATGGATATGATCAGCTGTAATATTTGCGGGATAGTCGTAGATAAACATAAGCTACCATTCACGAAAGATGACGCTCCTCCCGATCACTACCAGCTAGGGCAGCATTGGGTGTATGGTAAGGGGCTGGGCAGAATGGTAAAAATAGCACCTTGCCCGTGCTGCAAGTGGGCTATACAGCAGGAAGGGGAGGGCTAGGTTATATCTGAATGCATAGCACACTGGCGGGGCAGAACCACTTGGTGGATTGAATCTGATGATCCAGATGAGTGGACAAGCTATCGTATTGACTGGGAAAAAGGGCAGCTCGAAACGACGCATGTTATAAGCGACGATGAATGGGCTAGTACATTAACTGATATATTTTAACGAGGTGCTGTGATGTGTGAACATCCGTTACTGATAGTTTTGATTGTCCTATTAACGACAGGTATTGGCTTGTATTTTATATGCAAGTGGATATTTATGCGAGACTTGGACATTGACATGCAAGATTTGAGAGAAGATCTCTCGGATACGTAGCCAGCCGACGGTATACAGGCGGGGCGCTGCAACTGTGGGCAGTGCTAAACTTTAAATAAAGAAGGTGAATAACTATGAATGTTAAACATGCATTAGGTGTAGCTCTAGCTGTGGCAGCTGTTGGCAGTGGGGGTCTCTACTTGTTACAAGATAGCAAGACAGGTGAACTACTGCCTGACACGCCAGCAAGCGAAGTGCAAACTGAACATCAAGACTCAGGCACACCAACACTGGAGCACAAAAGCACCGGGGAACTGCTACCTGAACAGGCAGACGCTGGTACTGTATTGCCCATTCATGCCGATACAGGGGAACCGATAACACCAAAACCTGAATAGGTTTTGCATGATGCGCACTGTTACACTGTGTAACCTTGACTGGCTTAACAAGTAGCAGTGTGTATCTGCAAGCCCTGTGTAATAAGACATAGGCAGGTGAATACGTTGTACTTATGAGGTGTAGCGTACGCCATGTGGCTAAGACCCACCTTGGTTTGTAGTAACCACGATGAATAAAGCCAGTGCGCAATCACTGTAAAAACTAGAACGCTGGCAGTGTGCAACATAATGCACATTAGAAACTTAGTGTGTATTACCCGCACACTGCTGGCATACAATCTAAAAATATGTACAGGAGTATGCTATCATGGCAACTGTAACACGATACATGACGCACTATTGTAGTGCAGCCGACGGATATATTGAGTTGGTAAGTAGAGCAAAAGGTCTGGCCGACGAATTGTTTTACGGGCTGAAAAGCCAAGCAAAAGAAGTAGACAAAGCTAACTTGTTAGCGGAGTATGACAAGGCGATGATTGACGTGGAAAGCGCGCGCCTTGAAGTTGTAAAAGAATTGTACAATGACGAAGCCATGACGATGGCTAAAGTTCCGGGCTGGAAATCTCGGAAGTCTGAACTGCGACGCGGTATTAAAGCAGGTGTTGATCCAACAAAGTACGAGTCTTTCAGTTCATATCGAAAGGCAGTAGATAAAGCAACGGGTGGTAATGCTGTTGGAACCAGCAACCTAGTGAAAGCACCGACTGACAACGGTGGAAGCAATGCGAGTGGTGGTGGCGCGCCAGATAATAAAGGGACTAGCACACCCTTAGCAGTAGTTAACAGCGGCCTTGACAAAGCCGTGCAAGATAAGCTTAACCTATTGGCTAAGCACTTAATGAAACTTGACACTGCTCAACAGTTGAAAGTATTGGCTGACTGTGACGGTCAGATTCACAAGCTGGCTAAGGTAGGGGGGCGTTTGGCTAACGTGAAGCGCGCCACCGCGTGACACCTTGGCCTATGTTACACACTGTAACCTTAACCATTAACTGTTAACAGTTACACAGTGTAACCTTTTGATCCTTCAACACTAAGGGTATGTCGGAACGCCCACTGTATAAGTAGTCCGGTAAAACAGGATAACTGATAGCACGGTAGATTCTAGTAATCTTGCAAGGCCGTGCTGTCTTCCTAAAAAGTAGCAGGTTACACTGTGTAACAGGTTACAAAGTAAACAAGTCATAAACGCCTATTGAAATATAGGTAAGGCCGTGATCTCTACGGTTTCAACCATCACTCACAAGCTTAATGTTAGGTAGTAGATACCTAATAAGGATAATGTGTTATGTCTGATCATACTTTAGCCAACAGCGCAGACTATGTACTGGCGCTCGGAGCATACGAAAAACAAGTCATACTTGAACTTGATAAACTACAGGCATCATGGGGAGCGAGTATTTATAAAGATAAATACGGCGCACGAATACTCTTTCATATTATAACCGACTCTTGGGAGCGCAAGCGAACCGTAGAAGATTGCGTGCTTGCTCTGAACATCACAAGTCTATTGTTATTCCGAGGTATTGTGCCCTCGAACGATGCAATAGCAATCCTAATCCAACAAAACAAAACCCAAAACAACTGGCTATCCGAGAGGCACTAGCCCATGATGAGTGACACGCAGACTGGAAAGATGCAACGAATACACATAGCATAAACTTAATGCGCGTGTATGGTAGGTTTTATTTGTCGTCGTTTGCGACTATCATGCACGATATGTTCAGGGTACGACTGAACTGTGGACTAGACATGATGAAAGGTATTGCATCAGAGCGCTGGCATCTGTTGGGTATAAAATTGTTGGGAGAAAACTGATTAAAAATATAGGTGATAGGTTACACAGTGTAACAACGGGTGGGCTTATCACCGACTGATCATTAACCGTTCTCTTGTAATAGAATGGGGATATGCTGAGTCTCTATTCTATTGCAAGAGGACTAAACATAAGAGGAATCTTGCAATGAAAACTAAGGATAAGAAGCTCCGTAATAAGCGGCGCAAGTCCTTAGCTAGATACGGCATCGAGTGGAAGCCAGATGAGAAGGGCTATCAAAAAGCCCACGCTTATCGTAAGGCTGACACTATCAACACGCCGTTAAAAGAATCAGCTAAGGCAATGTCATCAGTCTTTCAACACACGTATCAGGATCATCCAGTTCCTGAACTGTCGAGAAAGGAACAGCGTAAACGCGCTGAAGTTGTGTCTATAAAACAGGCACCGAAGTTACACAGTGTAACCGACCCAGCAAGGGCATCCCCTGAAGAGTTGGCTGCACAGATAGCTGCACTGGAGCGCATCGTCGATGCCGCTACCAGCGATAAAGAACGTGAGTTTGTCGGGCCTCCAAAACCTGAGCTATCTTTAGTACCGTCTGTTAAAAAGGTCGAGGCCATTGGTAAGGCTACACCTGAACAGCCTGTGCCCTCACGTACATCAGCCAACGACTTGAAGTTACACAGTGTAACCGTGGATAACGGGGACTACACATACGAGGAGTTAGCAGAGCTTATAGATCTTAAGGATCTTGAGCTTATGGAAACAAAAGTTGGGTATGAGAATCGCATCGAGTACCTGAGCAACCAAGTCAACGAGCTTAACAAAGCTCTGTATGATCTTGATCGTGGTAAGGATGTTGCCGAGTTCTTAGAGGCACACACCACAGATTCAGAAGATAAGATGCGTAAGCGTATTGTCTATCTGAATCAACAGCACATCAACTCAGAGAATGCTTTGTTCAAAGCAAGGCAGGAGGTACGGCAGTTACGTAGCCAGCTGGAAGATGTGAAGCGTTTCAACAACGCCCTTGTCTTGCAAAAGAATAAGAACGATGTTGAAACAGGGTACGGGTATGATCGTACCCAAGTTCTTGAAATGGTAGATGATCTTAATTACTTCCGTCAAGAGAACACAGAACAGCGTAAAGAAATAGAGCAACTCATGTACCAAGTTGATTTACTCAACGGACTGCGTGGGAAGCCTGCGAGTAATGTCGGCCAGACCAGTTTAAAAACACTCGCAAATCAGTTTAACATCTATATGTCGCAGCATAGGGATGATCCAATCCGTAATTTCCTACGGAGAAGTAACTATAGTATCGGCCAAGCTGGTGCTCTGCGTAATTACTTTGATAAGGAATGTGATACCCGCGTACTATTGTCAGAGGAACGTAATGTCTTCCGGCACTGGTCTAAGCGTGAGTATAAGAAGTTAAGATGGTCAGTCCGTACTCGTAACGAGATCCGTGCTATCCGTCAGATCGGTGTGAACATGCAGCGATACCGTAAGGTAGAGATACCTGATCAGCATTGCAAAGTGTTCGCTAAGTTACACAGTGTAACCGACGTTGGTGCGTCCAACGTATACGATGTAAGGCTTCGACCATTGGCGAGTAGCATTGATGCTGATGCTTATTGTAAAGTGTGGTCGGAGTTTAAAGCAGTAACACCGCGTTGTGAGTACGAACAACAGCGTGAACAAGAACGTAAAGAAGCTGTGTTAGCTTCAGTTAAAGGTAGTCCTGTATTCAAGGTGGTCAAGGCTGCGTTGGTAACAGGTCGAGCTGTTAAGTCTGTGTTAAACTACGAGCTTAGCAGCAAGAAACGTAATGAGTCTGTGCGTATAGCTATGCTTGAAGCTAAGCGTATGGAAGAAGAGGCAAGCAGTATCAAGCGGATGAGGGAAGAAGAGTTCGAGCAATCTATTAACAAGGAGGTGTTGCGTCGTAGAATGCTCGGACTCCCTGACCATGTGTAACACCCCTACGACGCACTGTGAGCCTCTGTAAGCAACGTCAACATAACACGGTAGGTTAGTATATGTTTAGTACAATCGTTTGGCACAGAACAAAGGAACCCGGTTCTCGTAACGATGATGAACCTCCGTAACACAACATCCTTGTGATGTAGTAATGTAAGTGTGCCTCCTATCCTAGGCGGGAGGTTACACAGTGTAACAATCAGTAAACACCCAACGTGTTAGGCCGCAATGCGGGTATCGGGTTGAGGATACAGTGACCAGCTGTATCTGGTGTAAGTAATACCCAAGGTATGTGTGCTACCTGCCGACGCCACTCGGCTACTAAAGCACAGATGATACAACCTGCACCGTAAGGTGGATACATGGTGTGTAATAAGTGTGTAACCCACACACCTGACAGCTAAGCAACTAAGCTTATCTCAACCTGTTAGGATAGCACACCTTGGTTACGTAGCAAACGTATGCCAATGCTCTTTAACAAATAGGACAGTCACAGTACGTAATACAACCCGTTCAATTCTTTTTTGATACATCGGGAGGTGTATTATGTTTAGACAAATAATTTCTAGTGGTGATCTTCTTCAGTTACAACCTAGTTGGTTTGGGTTTGGTGGTTGGAAAGGTCATCGTAATCTCTCTGAAGAGGTACGTCTATTAGAGGGGCACGTGGAGAAAGCAAGGGCCAAGTATCTAGACCTAGCACATAAGCATGTGATAGCGTCAACGAATGTAGCTGAGAAGCTAGAGACTTTGCAGATCCTTTTGCTTGAGAACTCGGACGCTTACTTTGAAGTTAGTGTGGATAACTCCATACTTGAGAAGAGAGAAGGTGTTAAGTATAACTTCAGTCGTGGTAACGGCGGCAACAACAACAAGCAAGGACAAGCTTCCTCGAACAAGGACAAGCAAGGTAGTAGTAACGAAGGCAACAATAAGCAGGGTAATAACAACGGCGGTGGGAATAACAAACAAAAAGTATTCTCTATCTCAGACCTGCTTGGCGCTAAGTTAGTCTTGCATTAAGTTTAGTGGTAGGCTGGTGTGCTAGTACATGCAGGCTCATTAGTAGCGGCAAGGGTGAAAGCTTGTTGGCGAACGAGACTTGGAAAGGACAGCCTTCCCTGTTACACACTGTAACTTTAGTTAATAACCTATAAGGCATTCATCTCATGTGGTCAAGCGTTATGCGTTTAGGGCCACTCCCTTAAGGGTATCAGTGGTGAGCTGACGTGGGAATAATGAATGTCTTATGCGGTATTAACTACATAGGAGGATACCAATATGGATGATATATACTCTATTGTCCACCCAAACAGGGATACCAGTTGGGTATCTCGTGTAGATGGGGTAACTGGGGAGAGAGAAGATATGTTCAGGGATCTTGACATTACCTTCGATCAAGCCATTGAAATAGTAACAGCCCTATACGAAGCACAAGAGCGCATGAAGCAAAGTCTCTTGGCTGAGATGAGGGATTTCTTAAACAGACGGGAGTTAAACTATGTCAGAGCAAGATATGAAAGCGGCACGGATAGTGTTAGCAATCAAAGCGTTTCTGATGGCAATGTGGATAGTGCTACGTGACATTATAAATTGGACACTTAAAGCTATCGCTATTGTCGTAGGGGGTGCGGTTATCTTAGCCGCAACAGGGTTATCTTATCAGCTGTACAACAGTACCACTGTTGATGCTAATGTAAAGTTCACACCAATACCTATCACAGCTAAACCGTGATCAGACTGTAGCCCATCCGTGCGGTGGGTTATGGTGTGCTCACTTAAGACCTGCATATTAGTCGCGTTCATCTTGCGGCAGGCAGTGAGACCTTACATCTAATGTAGATGTAAGCGTGTGATTATAGTAACCACACACGTTAATGATACAGGTTCTAAAAGGTACTGTAGTATGTGATGACCCTTGTCCCTACATGATAAGGTAATCAAGGTTACACAGTGTAACATCAACACACATAGGAGTATTAACTTATGGAACTTCCAGTGTGGTTGCTGTGGTGTATATCATTCTTAATCGCCACGATGCCACTTGTTATATTACCTATAGCTATGAAGGTGGATAAGGTACGCCCTACGAAGCGACGTGCAAAACCAGTTGAGTTCACAACGCTGGTTGCTTGCGATGGGTTCATAGTTATGGAGCTAGATGATGAGGAGTTGTTAGGTCTCGCAAGGATCTTAGCAGCTGAACAAATGAGAATACATTGGGGAAAGGATATCGACTGTATCTATTAAGGCCGACTGCCTCTCCTACTCTTAACTGTGGGTGTGCAGCTTCGGCCGTCAGTCGGACAGTTACTTTCCCGTTAGGGAAATCCGTAACCTTCAGGTTACACAGTGTAATCAAACTTCATTCATCAATAAAGGTAATGCGTATGATGGACGATTCAGGTTTAACCAACCAAGAGTTGTTTGATTCCCAAGCGTGTTGGACACCAACACAAATTCAAATGTTAATGGACTTCCACAATCTGTGGTCGAAGTATTATGATGAAGCTAAGGCCGGGCGTATGTCTGCTTCATACTATAAGGAAATCAAAGAGTTGTCTGACGAGTACATGGTAGCTTACACAGAGCCTAAGTACCGAGCAGGGTTGCAAGGAGTTGGTACACCAGCTACCTTACACTAAGATCGTACTGTGACTGTCCGTAGTTAAAGAGCAGGTGGGAGGTTGAGACCCACCTCACCAATAGAACTCCTTCATCGTGAGTCTGAGTCTAATAATTTACCAATCAACTAAAATTGTAGGAGGTTATTATGACTACAAATAAACGAAACGATCTGAAAAAGAACGCTGAGGTTACTGAAGAGGGCATCAAAGCCCGAGGTGATCCAGTAAAAGGAAAGCAACAACTGATCTCTGTGAAGAGTACGCCTATCGGTACACTGAAGAAGCGAATTCTAACAGGGTGTTTGACAATCTCTGGCACAGCTAACGCTGTTGGCTTAGCCTCTGATTGGACGCCTGACATGGTGCATGTAGCGTACCCACTAGCTGCTGTAGTCCTGTTAGGTTTGTTCTTAATCTATATCACGAAGATGGAGTAACGTATGTACATAGGATTCATTAACGTACATCCGATAACCCTACCGTTAGGAAATGAGATCGCACATTCCATTAGTGTGCTGTATCATCATTTGGTTATCATGTATACGCTGTCAATCAAACCAGATATTATTAAGCTGATCGAAGTAGCTGACATGCTTTGAGTACGCTGGCTCAGACACTGGTTACACAGTGTAACCACCAGTAGCAGTTAGCAATAGCTGCCACTGCGGTTGCATTGTGCAATGATTGAGAGTTCTATGTCACCAAGAGTTCCCAGAATTATTTATATTTATTTTGGGAACTTTTTAACTCTTCAGCACGTATAGTAAACTATACAGGAGAGAACTATATGGTTTATAAAGATTACTTAAAACTATATAACAAATACAGACCTAAGTTAATTAAGTTATTTAATAATAAGGTCAAAGACCTAGATCTATCAGAGGATCTAGCGCAAGATACACTGACAAGAGTGTATGCTAAGATGGATACTTACAATGATAAGTATGCCATGTCTACATGGATATACTCCATAGCATTCAACATCCTAGCTGATCACTTCCGTTCAGCTTCAAGATCTCCTTCACTCAGCTTCTGCAAAGAGGTGTATGACAACGAACATACAGAGTCTACAGATTCCCCAGAGAATATAGCCATTGCTAATGAGCAAGAAGCTAAGTACGACACCATCCTAAACAAACTAAACAAAGATTACTTAGAAGCTTACACGCTTAAAGATATAACTGGCATGAGCTATGAAGAGATTTCTTCTCAGCTTAACGTTCCGATCAACACGATTAAGTCTCGTGTTAAGCGCGCGCGTGATCAGTTAGCTAAGGAGTTATCCTAATAATAAATCGTTGAATAAAACTTAAGCTCGCAACAGGTAATGCTGTCGGGCTTTTTTATTGCCCGAAACTTTTACCTCTACGCGCACGTACAATACAGTACAATCAAAGTCACACTGTGTAACCGGAGGTAGTATGAAAGATATCAACATGCACAGCAAGAGCTTCCTCAACGATAGCCTTGAAGAGTTCGGCACTGTAGCTTGGCATGTGCAGGTAGCATCTCATCAGTTCGATAGAGATGACGACTGTAAACATATCCCACGTAACGCAAACTTACATATCACAGACTGTCATGACGACATACACCTGTGCTTCTATCACCGCAGTAAGGAAGACTACAAAGAACGCCTTGCTAAGTTAGATACCCTCATCAACGAACTTAAATCATTCCGTTCAGCTATGGTTAAGATGAATAGCTACGGCCCCATGATGGAGAAACATCCTGATGTCATCAATCAACGAACTCAAGAAAAATCATAAGTATATATACAGCAGCCACACATCTAAGAACTGTAGTAACTGTCACTACCATACACATGAGGAACAGTACAAGGGTGTTGAAGGTATGTCTGCTGATCTGTGTGTATTACCTAGAGAACTTAGTGATCACAGTCCTGTGATCCTCATAACAACTGATGGAGTGTGTGATTCCTATGAGTAAAGTTCTTATATGCGGTAGCCGTACATGCACAGAGGATGTAGATAAACATCTCGCCCTGTGGTCTGAGTTAGAAAGTTTGTTGTGTGACTGGCA
>Ga0100403_1000297_pt1 | contig 46613 bp, 44 predicted proteins | sample CryGeymet201501t_FD_83663 | JGI IMG/M metagenome (GOLD analysis project Ga0100403, IMG submission 83663) | Groundwater microbial communities from Crystal Geyser aquifers in Utah, USA - Crystal Geyser metaG 2015-01t | ecosystem: Environmental > Aquatic > Deep subsurface > Groundwater | place...
AGTGATCCACGACTTGAATTTTAGAATTGAGGATCATCCCATTCACCTTCTTTTGATTAAAGATGTGACCGAAGAGATGAAGCTTGAAAGACAGATCAGAGAAAAGTCAAAGCTGGTGGAGCTAGGAACCATTGGAAGTAGCATTGCCCACGAGCTCAATAATCCTTTGGCTGGGATGCTTTCCTACCTGCAGCTGCTCCTTATGGATGAGCCGAAGGGGACAGAATTTTACAAAGACCTAAAGGAGATGGAGTCAGCCACTTTGAGGTGTCGAGATATTGTCTTAAGTCTTCTCGGCTTTTCAAGAAAGCAAAGTCTAGAGAATCAAAGCCTGGTTCCCCTCTATGAACTCGTCCAAAAGTCTGTTCAATTGATGGAGCTCAAATCAAGATTTCGAAAGGTGAGTATCGAAATCGAAAATCGAGCGGAAGGTGCTTCCATCCTTGGCGATCAAAACTCATTGATGCAAGGTCTCACCCATATCTTAGCCAATTCCATCGAGGCTCTCGAAGAGCGCCTTGAAAAAGAAGAAAATTTTATGGCTAAAATCAAAATCTCAATTCAAAAAAAGGAAAAAAAATATCTCATAGAAATTAGAGACAATGGGCCAGGTATCTCCGAAAAAAATTTAAGCCAAGTGATTAACCCTCTCTTTACAACCAAAACCAGCACTGATCACGCGGGCTTAGGACTTACTGTTGCTTATTCGATATTTTCCGAACATCACGGATCCCTAGAATTAGAGTCCCTCTTAGGTCAAGGAGTTGCGGCAATTATTTCCTTTCCCCGTCCAGAAAACGAGGGATCCAGTCGGGGAATTGACACACAAATTTGACACCGCCAAAGCCAGCTTCATAAAATAGAAAGTGAGGGATCAAGATGATCCTTTAAGCCTTTACAATGCCATGGAAGGAGCCCCAGTGCAGAGTCAGAGAATCCTGATTGTCGATGATGAAGCCAGCCTACGAACCGCCCTCTTTCGAGCTTTAGACCGAAAAGGGTTTCAAGTGGTCACAGCCTCTTCGATTAAGGACGCGGAGATTTTTAGTCAGTCCGAAAAGCCAGTTGACCTAGCGCTTGTTGACCTTCGCCTTCCCGACGGAAACGGGATGGATTTTATGACAGGACTAAAAGCAAAATGGCCAGAAGCCCAGGTCATCATCCTCACTGGTCACGGCACGGTAGAAACCGCCGTTGAGGCGACACAAAAAGGAGCTTTTCACTTTGTGATGAAGCCCTGTAACTTGGATGAAATTTTGACTCTTGTGGACCGCGCTCTCAACCAAAGTCAGCTTCAGAAAGAAAACCTGAGACTCAAGTCAGCTCTTCACAAAAAATATCACTTCGAGAACATCGTTGGACAAAGTGATGAGATCACAAATGTCCTAGAAGTGATAGAGAAGGTGGCTTCCTCTGATTCCACCGTTCTGATCACCGGTGAGAGTGGGACGGGAAAAGAATTGATCGCTCGAGCCATCCACTTCAATTCTCAAAGAATGAACAACCCCTTTGTTCCTATCAACTGTGGGGCCATTCCCGCTGATCTGCTTGAAAGTGAATTGTTTGGACATATGAAGGGATCTTTTACAGGAGCTATCGCAAATCGAACAGGACGATTTGAAATGGCCGACCAGGGAACCTTGTTTCTCGATGAGATTGGAGACATGAACCCCAATCTCCAAGTTAAAATCCTTAGAGTGCTTCAAGAAAGATGTTTTGAGCCCGTTGGAAGCACAAAGACCATTCAATCCAACGTCAGAATTGTTGCCGCAACAAACATCGATTTAGAGAAAGCTGTGGCGGAGGGACGATTTAGAGAGGATCTCTACTACAGACTCAATGTTATTCCCGTTCGAGTGCCTGGATTGAGAGAGCGAAAATCGGATATCCCTCTTTTGATTCATCACTTTATGGAGCAGTTCAATCGATCCAGGCAAAGAGACCTCAAAGGGATCTCCCCTGACGCTCTTCAAATGCTCATCAATTACCCTTGGCCTGGAAACATCCGCGAACTTGAGAATCTGGTTGAGCGACTCACTATTCTCAAAGGCTCGGGTGTTGTTGAGGTTTCTGATCTTCCTGAGCGCTATGCACAAGGCTCCCTTTCAAAAGATCCTGCGGACCTTGTTCTTCCCGATGATGGTCTGGATTTCAACTCCGCTGTCGATGCTTACGAGAATGCCTTGATCTTGAGAGCCCTGGAGAAAACGGGATGGAATCGAAATCAAGCTGCCCTTCTCCTTCGCCTCAATCGAACCACTTTGGTTGAGAAGATAAAAAAGAAAGGCTTAAGACCCCCAGAGGAAGCCAACGCTTGATTTAATTCCGCTCTACTGAAATAAGAGAGAGATGAACCAAGACCTTCAACTCTCTCTTATTTTTCCCTGCTACAATGAAGAAGAGTCCCTTCTCCCCACTCTCAAAGAAGCTCTGGATTTTCAGAAGTCACAAAAATTCCAAATGGAAATTCTTCTGGTTGATGACGGCTCGAATGATCGAACGATCGAATTTTTTAAGCCCTTCGAAAATCAAGTGAGATTGATTCGCCATGAATCAAACAAAGGCTATGGAGCGGCCATTAAAACAGGACTCTTTTACTCTCAAGGACAACACATTGCATTTCTCGATTTTGACGGAACCTGTGACGCCGCCGATTGCTCCCATCTCCTCTCTCATTTGAAAGTGACCGACTCTGACTTGGTTTTGGGAAACCGCCTCCATTATCAATCTGAGATGCCCAAAACTCGACGAATTGGAAACCATCTCTATAGACATTTGCTTCGACTCCTTGCCGATCGCGAAGTGGTGCCTGATGACATCTGTTCTGGGTTTCGCGTTCTTAAACGATCCTGCGCAGAAGAGCTTTTTATGAATTTGCCAGATGACCTCAGCTTCACTCCGGCGATGACCGCTATGGCCTTAAAAAGAGGATTTAAGGTGAGCGAGATTCCCATCACTTACCGAGAACGGTTTGGATCGTCGAAAATCTCTCTCCTCAAAGATGGTCCGAAGTTCGCCTACTCTATTTTTAAAGGACATTTTTCTTGAAGGCGGATAGTGCCCATATAACCTGTGGAATCGTCTGCCACAATGAGGAGAAAAATATTGAGTCTTGTCTCCGAGGGCTTTTCAGTGGATCAAATTCAGAATTCCTCTCTGAAGTGATTGTGGTCGACAATCTGTCTACGGATAAGACGCCTGAAATCCTGAGGCAGTGGCAGAGAGAGTTTCCTGACAAACTTAGAGTTCACACCGCCCAAAAGAATCTTTTGGGAAAATCTAGGCAATGGATTGTCGATCAAACGAAAACAGAATTTCTTCTTTTTACGGATGGAGATTGCCAAATCCCTTCAAACTGGGTGAAGACCCATCTTGATCATTTTTTTTCCATTCCACTGTCCCACTCGCCAGCTGGGGTTTGTGGGCCCAATCGCCTTCCTGAGAACAAAGTTTGGCAAAAGGCCATAAACCAATCTCTCAACAGCTTTTTAGGCCATGGGTTTTCTCCTCAGGCCTATCGACCGACTTCCAAAAGAAGGGTGAACCACCTGCCAACGACCAATGCCCTCTTTAAAGTCAGCTGTTTAAGAGAAACATCCGGATTTCCGCCTGAGCTCATGATCGGAGAGGATGCTCATATGGGGAATCAGCTAAGAAGAGTTGGTCACTCCATGTGGCTTTTTCCCGAACCCCTAGTCCGTAACAACTGCGCCGAGAGTGTTCAAGATTGGATGGCTCGAATGTTTCGCTTTGGGCGATCTCGCTGGCACCACTCTTCAAAAGCCTCTGCCATCTTGTTCCTTTGTCTTCTAGCTCTAGTGACTGTAGGAACCCAACTCCCCGTTTTAGGAGCTTTGATGGTGGCTCTCGCTCTTTCTCTTTGGGGATCGTCGCTTTGCCTGTCTCTCGTCCCTCAAAAAAAGCTGAATGAAGAGGTTTTGAATTTGCCCGCCGAAAAAAACATACGGGGTCTCACACTGCTTTGTCAGCTCAGCACACTGGGAAGTTATTTCTGGGGTTGGGCGTCTTACCCTCTAAGAGGAAGGAAAACTTTTTAAGACCTCTTGGCCGATATCCGTTCTCATCTGAACTCCTTGAAAGCTCACTTTAGAGGCTTGCAGGTAGGCTCCATCAATAGCTTCGGAAAGTGTTCTCCCGACGGCAACGGCATTGAGAACTCGTCCACCCTTTGTCTGCCACACTTTTCCATCGTATGCGGTTCCGGCATGCAGAAAATAAGAGGAGGGCGTTTCAAAACCCATCTCACCCTCGATTCTCAACCCGCTCTGAGGGGAGTCGGGATAACCCGGTGATGCGAGCACCACGCAAGTTGAAAACAAGGGCTTCCAATCCATGGGTGTGACCTTCCCCTTTGCCAAACTCATAAAGACCTGACCCCAGTCCCCTGCGTAAAGCGGCATAATGGCCTGAGCCTCTGGGTCTCCAAAACGCACATTGTATTCAAGTACAGAAGGCCCGTCCTTCGTCATCATAACGCCTACAAAGACCACTCCACGAAAATCCAAACCCATTCGAGACAAGCCTTTAACGGTGGGTTGCGCCACTTTCTTATGGAGAACGTCAAAAAGTTTCTCATCTTTTGGAAGAGGTCCAGCAACTCCCATCCCACCGGTGTTCGGGCCCTTTCCCTGATCGAGGAGACGTTTGTGATCCTGCATTAAAGGAAGCATTTCGTATTCAGAGCCGTTGGTTAAAAGAAGGCAAGAGAGCTCGTAGCCTTCCTGAAACTCTTCAAGAAGAGCCGACTTTCCAGATCCGCCGAAGGTCTTTTTATTAAAAATCAAATCCGCCTTCTCTTGAAGCTCTTCAATAGTAGAGCAAATAAAAACGCCCTTTCCTGCAGCCAAGCCATCCGCCTTGAGCACATAGGGGGCCTTAAACTCACGAGCTTTTTCTGTAGTCATTTCCACACTGGTTACTTCAAAAAAGCGGGCGGTGGGAACACCATTCTCAACCATATACTTTTTAGCGAACAACTTGCTGGACTCCAATCGGGCGCCCATTTGATTTGGTCCAACGACCGGAATGGATTTGTCTCTTAAAAAATCAGCCAAACCCTTATCTAAGTAGGCCTCTGGTCCGATGATTGCGAGATCAAAGGGAATTCGCTCTAGTAGGGATCCCACGGCACTGAAATCCATTGGATCTATTTTGTGACAGAGAGCTTCGCCCGACATGCCATCGCTTCCGGGAATAGCATGAACTTCTTGAACCATCATCGAAGAACTCAGCGCCTTCACTAGGGCATGCTCTCTTCCGCCTGTTCCAAAAACCACTGCTCTCATATCTAAACTCCTTCAATTAAATTTTCGTTGTCCAACCCCTACCTGTTGAAACGATAGGTCAAGGTAAAAAGTAATTTTGCTCAGACGAACTTAATATTCGACATTGACTCCGTTGACCAAAAACTTTGTATCTCTTTTCAGCGACTTGATCGTACAGCCAATTGACAAGTTGCTCGGGCAGCACCATCGAGGACCAATAGATTGGACGATAAGCCAAGCTCAAATCTTTCAAAATCTTTCGAACGGCCTGACCCTTTAAAAAAATTTCGCCGCTTCTAAAATAGACCACAGAGGAAAGCTCTCTTCTCAACTCTTCTGGAACGAGCCCTTGGGCCGTTTTCCCTTGAAGGGTGGCCACAGAAAAATCGGGCTGAGTGGAAACGATGAAGTCGATAAACCCGTTACACAGATTGCAATGGCCATCAAAAAAGACAATCTTTTCCATCGAACTAAAGCCTCTTATCAATCAGCAAGCGTTCACTCAGACTCAATGACTCTGGTGGCACGTAAAGACGATCAATCAGTCGTGTGTGCTCGTACCGCTTAAAAATCTCAGTGGCCTCTTCAAGGGGATAAGGTTTTGCATGGTAGTCATAACTGTCCACCACAAAAATCTGCTGGGACTTTTCCAGCTCTGAGCCACTATGATACTTACTTAAACGTGCGTGAGAGCTCGCATGAATCACAGATATGCCTTCGTCCTCTAAGGCCTTCTTCATCTTTTGCGGACGTTCATTTTCTTTGTTTGAATGAATCTCGAACAACATTTTATAAGGCTTTCTATCTGAAATCCTTCTGGCCCATTCGTTGCTAGAAGAGGACATATTTTCAAAGAGCGAGTAGTCTGTACACTTGATGTACGCTTCGATCTGAGCGGGAAGATGGTAGGTGCATTCATCTGAGGCCAAATACCTATGGAGAAGTTCTTCAAAGATGATGCTCTTATGATGGAAGTAAACCATCAAATGCATGTGATGGCGGGAGAGTAAAAAATCATCAAATGAATAAAGAGCTCGTCGATCTAAAGCCAAATGGAGCTGCTGTCCCACGCGGTGAAAGGTGAGGTTGGCGATCAACCAACTGAGTTCCACACGCCCATAGTTGGTTCCGCAGTAATAAGCGTCTCGCTCCAAGTAATCCATTCGGTCCGCATCCAACTCAGAGCTCACGATTTGACTTAAGATCACTCGGAAGTCCCACTCCCCGTCCACAAAATAGTCTGGATCGACAACAAGAGCTTTATCAATCAGAGCCGCCACGTGAAGAGGACTGAAATCAGAAAAATTCTCCTCAAGAACTCGGGTTAAAGAAGAGTCTGTAAGAAACTTAATCGTATAGTCCTCATGGTTGGCCTGTCTTTTTGGATCATAGCCGACGGTCTTGTCGTAGGCCTTGATATTGAGCTCGGAGACGATGGGCATCACCTGCTCTGAAGTGTGACTCAATGGCCCATGGCCAATATCGTGAAGCATCGCCGCAAGACGTGTCATCTGCCGGAACTTTTCTCTCGCTTTTGGCGTGCTAAAACTAAAGTCTTTAAAGACGCTATCGAAGACCCTCGTTGCCACGTGAGTGACCCCTAAGGAGTGAATGTATCGATTGTGAGTGGCCCCAGGAAAGCTAAACTCAGAAAAGCCCAATTGCTTGATGGCTCGAAGCCTTTGATAAGCCGCAGAATCGAGCACGGCGACTTCTTGATTGTTGAGTTCGATGGTTCCATGAACCGGGTCTCTGACTTCCATCCTCACTTGGTACTCTGCGCCAAAATTTGGGTCAAGAAGAGTTTGATATTAGGACTTTCTCGCAGGGCAAAGTTCGACTTATGATGGCCAGGACTCAAGCGGGAGGCCTAAATGCGAGTTTATTTAGATTTAATGGAAAAGATCCTCTTAGAAGGAATTCAGAAAAAGGACCGAACCGGGACCGGCACCAAAAGCCTCTTTGGCCATCAGATGCGGTTTGACCTGAGCGAAGGCTTCCCCCTCGTCACGACAAAAAAAGTTCATGTTAAATCCATCATTCATGAGCTCCTCTGGTTTTTGAAAGGGGACACCAACGTCGCCTACCTTAGGGAAAATAAAGTTCGCATTTGGGATGAATGGGCCGACGAAAATGGGGATTTGGGAAGAGTCTATGGTGCCCAGTGGAGAAGCTGGAAGACTCCATCTGGCGAAAATATCGACCAAATTAAAAACCTCGTCGAACAAATTAAAACCAACCCAGACTCTCGCCGCCTTTTGGTTGTGGCATTCAACCCGGGGGAGCTGGATCAAATGGCCCTTCCTCCATGTCATGCGTTTTTTCAATTCTATGTGGCCGGTGGAAAGCTCTCTTGCCAACTCTACCAAAGAAGTGCGGATGTGTTTTTAGGGGTTCCTTTCAATATTGCTTCTTATGCTTTGTTGACCATGATGATCGCACAGGTGTGCAATTTAAAGCCTGGCGAATTTATTCATACTTTAGGTGACGCCCACCTTTATTTAAATCACATTGAACAAGCGAAACTTCAGCTCTCCAGAGAGCCAAAGCCCCTTCCTCAGATGTGGATCAATCCAGAAGTGACAGATCTTTTTGACTTTGAGTTTTCTGACTTTAAGTTGGTTGGATACGAGGCTCATCCACGCATTCAGGCGGAGGTCTCCGTATGAAGCTTTCTCATATTGTTGCGGCTTCCGAGAACAATGTTATTGGCGTGCACAACGATCTTCCATGGAGCCTGCCGGAGGATATGAAGTTCTTCAGAGAAAAGACCAAAGGGAAAGCTCTGATCATGGGAAGAAAGACTTTTGAATCGGTTGGACATCCTTTACCGAAGAGACTCAACGTGGTGGTGACCAGACAGCCAAATTACAATGTGGAGCATGAAAATGTTGTTGTTGTTCCTGATTTAAAATCAGGAATTCAGTTTTGCGAAAAGATGCAGCACAAGTATGGAGATGAGATCTTTATTATTGGTGGTGGAGAGATTTTCAAGGAATCCCTCGACATCGTGGACATTATCTATCTCACACGAATTCACAAAGAATTTCATGGAGATGTTTATTATCCCGAGCTTCCAAAGGGGAAATTCACTGAAGTGGAGAGGCGAGATCGCTTTGAGCCCATCCCTTTTACCTTTCACACCTATGTGAGAGCCTAAAGAAGTCTATAGAGATTCACATTCCATTAGCGGCTCTGACCTCGTTTTGTAAATCCCTCGCTCTGTTCAGGTCGCACGCCTAAATTCTCGATGTCTTAAATTGAGATTTTCGGAGGAGTGTTTACTAGTTTCTAGTCAGTGCCCACCTCCTTTACAGTCTATTGAATCCAGGCGCCTCTCCGTTGGCTTAAAGATTGAAGTGAATGTTCCTAAGATTTACAGATGAGCCTCAAAGAGAGGCTTGAGCTGAGGAGATAAACCGTGGTCCGAGAAGTTCATACGAGAATATTTTTCGGACAACGAATGGGCTTTGTCCATCTCTTTGCTCTATGGCCTCTTGCTATAAAGAAGATCTCGAACCCCCTCTGTGCAGCAAGGATCGTCGCTTTCGCCATAACCTTCTTTGCTGTTTCGAACCTTAAGGCGCAGACAATCAAATCGCTCTATCCGCCCGAGGCGATGATCACCCAAATCAGCCTCCCTTTCGAAGTGTTAAGTGGCTCTCAGGCTTCGATCAGTCAAATCAGCTTTGATAAAAATACAGCTGACTGCGTGGCCCTTGTCGATCGTTTTCGACCCCAAGTTTACCATGTCAGATGCTTTCGCTCGGGAGTTTTTGCCGTTAAGTTGAGATTCCAATTGAGCGCATCTTGGATTGAAAAGTCTTTCCCTTCGATTGAAGTCATGGATGCTCCCGGCCAAGTCGTGCCCGAAGGGACCTATCCGGGAGTCAATGGAATTGAGGAAGGTCAAATTCTCTTTGCCTCGCACTGCCTTCGCTGCCATTCCACTCCATCCACAAAGTCAGGCGCGACCACGGCCCAAATCCGAATGGCCATGGAAAATACAAATGCCATGAAGTCAGATCCTCAGCTCTCCCAACTCCGCACCAACCTCTCTGAGGCTCAATTGAAGTCGATGTACGATAAGCTGGCTCTTTATTTAGGAGCTTTGTGATGAAAAGTTTGAAACCCCTTTCTACTTTAATTATTTTGTCGATAGGTCTCGGACTCTTTCAGAATTGCAATCGATCTGATCTGGTTTTTGAAGACAAGATGGCCTCTTTAAACAAAGAGCGACTCAACTACCGTTACACAGAGAAGCCTTCTTTTTATATTGAGCCCCAGCTCACACTTGATCCAAACCCCAATCCAGGGAAAAGTTTTAGCATAAAGCTCTTCATAGGAAAGCCTTCGGAGAGTCTCGCCAAAGGTTTACTTAAAATGGTCGCCACAGACAACAATGACCGGGTCGTTTGCCCTGAGGACACCGTCGACCTGTCTCTAGGGGAGAGGATAACAACGATCCATTGTGTCCCTCCAACAAATTTCTCCTCAGTGACTCTGCGAGTTTCTGTAACAGATTCGGATCACGACTTTAGCTACTTTCAAGAATACGTCTTTTAGACTCAAAAAAGTGAGAATCTATTCGATAAATACAGAGTTGATTAAGATCTCAAAGGGGGGCAAAATCATTTTCATGAACGTCGTTCTAACGCTTTTATTTTTATGTCAATTTGGATTTTCTCAGTCATTGGAAGTGGACGTCACTCTCTCTCCTGCTGGTGATTTCGTCGGAAAAACTTCAGATGTCAGCGGAACAGCAATGATCAAGGGGGAAAGCGTGGCTGCTAAAAATATCAAAGTGAGCCTGCTTAACTTAAAAACCGGGATTGATCTTAGAGACAAGCACACAAAAAAATATCTGGGGACCGATAAATTTCCAGAAGCTGTTTTGATCAAGGCGGTTGGAAAAAATGGAAAAGGAAAAGCTAAAATTAAATTCCGCGGCGTAGAGAAGACGATTGAGGGCACTTACAAAGTCTCTGGTGATCGAAAAAGGCTCAATGCGAGCTTCCCGCTCACATTGTCGGAATTTGGAATCTCTGGGATCAGCTATATGGGTGTCGGTGTAAAAGATGTGGTTAAAATTCGGCTTGAATTGCCTTTAAGGGATGTTTCTAACGATGCCCCGACAAAAAAAGCACAAACTCATTCCAAAGAAGCTCCTTAAGTGAAGACCTCTTTACTGTCTATTTTCTGTCTTTCGCTCTTCTCATACAATCTCTTCGCCTACCCCCAATTTATTGGTCACGGCTACACCACCTGTTTGACTTGCCACTCTTCTCCCACTGGCGGCGGAGCCTTAAGCGATTACGGTCGAGCTCTCTTTGCAGTGGAAATTGCCAACAAACCTTTTTGGGCCCAAGGCACCACGGATGAGAGACTCTCTGAGCTTTCTGGATTCTTAGGGTCCAAGAAACTCCCTTACTGGATTCGACCTGGAGTGAAGTATCGACGACTCTTTTTAGAAGTGAATCCCGGATCTCGTGGAGCCAACGCTAAAAGAGATTATCCAATGCAACTGGATTTGAATTTAAATCTCTTTTTAAACGAAACTCAGAACAAGGGATTGATTTTAACCCTCGCTCACCTTCATCGACCAAATTTTGCGTCTCCCAATAAACCGATTTCAAGTGATATCGACGAGTTTGCCATGAGGGAATACTTCTGGCGCCAATCTCTTGGAGTTGATTGGATCAGTGCTGGATTTCTTGATAAACCCTTTGGCATCAAACACGTGGATCACACCTCCTTCAGTCGCACCACTCTACCCCTGGCACAGAATGATCAAGTTCATGGAGTTCAATATTCTTTTTACAGGAAAGCCCATGAAGCTCACGTGATGGGTTATGCCGGAAACCTTCACCTTCCATCCGATCAGCAAAACGCAGGCCTGTCCGCACTCTATGAATATCAGCCCGTGGAAAAAATAAGATATGGAGCCTCGCTTCTCTATCAGGAGAGTGCTACAGATCCTATTTATGGGATTTCAACTCATACGAAGGTGGGTCTTCCGGACCAAAGTGCATGGCTTGCCGAGTTCGGATCTAAATACCAAAAGGAGTGGTCTCCTTATCTCTTGTCTCTGATCAGTTACAACCTTTCACGAGGTCTCTACTTAGAGCCAAGCTTTCAGTTTTCACAAAGCCAACTCACCTCCTCTGGAGTTCAGGGCACTCGCACGGGCTTAGGTCTACTTTACTTCCCTTTCCAACGGTTGGAGCTCCGATCTAGCGTATATTACTCAACAACCAAACAGGCCAACACGGTAGGAGCGGATGCATGGGTGCTGCAAACTCAACTTCATCTCTCTCTTTGAGGATTCTTATTGGGCTGATTTGTGTGGCTTGTTTTCTATCAGGCTTCAGCGCCTCTGCAGCGAGCTCTCGTCAAAAGTCTTGGGAGCTGTCCTTTCAATCTTTTGATGACGAACTCCAAATGGAGCAAAACTTTGGTTCAAGCATTCCCCTAAAGGCGAGAGGAAATGGATTTTTACTCGGCTACAACAATTGCTTCAAAGACATCGAAAGGCATTGCTTGCACTTTAATGGATCGCTGGGATTTGGCACCGCAAATATTCAAAGCTCTTCAAGCAGCTACACCTACGAAGACAATGGAGCCAGCTATTATCAAGGACTGCTTGGACTTGGATTTAAGTATAGGCTTCCCAAAAGTTTAGCCACCGCATTGCTGTCAGGAGACATTGAGGTGCGAAAATCTTCCTACCGCGCTCCCGGCTCCGGATACTCTATTGATAAGGAAAACCTCACTATCCACTACTGGATCAAAGCTCAGTTCAGCTTCCCTCTGAGCTCCAAAGTCTCCTTCAATCAAAGCTTGCTTTTCTCCCCCACCAGTCCTGACGTCTCCTACCGCCTCGGCCTCTCGCTCTAACTCAAAAGTGCGCCCCACTTTTGGATAGCGAATTTGCGTCATTGAGTGAATGTCCTATTATTTATAATAGGTATATTGTCCCAATTTGTATTAGTTCTGTTTTAGCTTTCGGCTACCTAGTCATTTTCTCAGATCTACGTTTATCGATTTGAGGCTCGACCACATTTTGTGAGTCTTGCTTTGGATCAGCCAAGAATTTCAAATATTCTTTCATCATATAGCCCCGTTTTCCATCAACTTGAACTCTCGACCAAGGCCCCCCACATCTTGGGTTATCAACCACCACATCTCTTTGGATGATGGCCACCATTTCTGATTCTCCAAAAGAACCAATAATTTTTCCTCCGCTAATGCAAGGAGAACTCTTTAACCAAGCCCTCCCACGAACATCAAGAGTCGCAACCTGGTCTTCAGGAAGACGTTCAAAGTTCTCTTTAACAGCATGGCCCGAAGTCTTTCCCGAGCGAAGATAAAACCACTCTTTAGACTTTGCACATGGCTCGTCGGGGAAGACACCATGATCCGACGCCAAAACGATATCACCCTCTTTAACTAGTCCGACTTGATTGCCAGCTTGAATACACGAAGTGCCTCGGATGTTCACATTGTTTTTAGCCCTATATAAGAAATCTTTTGCAATACTGGAAGTGGAATAGAGAAGTACAAATGCAACAAAGAATTTCACCATTTTGGCCTCCTGAAGCACAAACGTTATTTTTAAGGAAAAAGTTTTATGGGACTTATCGGATATCCAACGGGCCTAGTTTAGCCAAAAGGTGCCAGGCACCGATTGGTAGCAATGTCGTGTCACTATATAGTCTACTGCCTACGATGGCTCATTGTTGTTGGCTGGAATCTCTTCGATGGGGCGCCCGTCCTTGGGCTTACAGCTGGCGCCATCCTGGCTCGCTGAACCCATCGAAGAGATTCCAGCCAACAACAATGAGCTCACTAGCTATTCCGGATCCCCACTCTCGCCTCTCTCCGAAGCTTTCTCCAGATCTAATTCCCGCTGACACAAACACCTACTATATAGACAGGACTCCACTGCCCAAAGGTGCCATTCGATGCCGTGAACCTACAGGTTCACCCTTTGGGCGAAGGTCCAGAAAGTCTCATTTTAAGAAAAAAATCTAAAGACCCATTATGAGACGCCGAAGAGATAGATAGGAACATAAACCCACGGGGGTTCTTAGTAACACCCGCTCTTCTCAAAGGATTGAGAAGAAGTAACTTCAAGGAGGAAGGCAAATGGGGTTAAGAATTAACACCAATACAGCTTCACTCAATGCTCAAAGAAACTTGATGGGCACAAAGCTTGGACTCGATAAGAGCTTAGAGCGATTAAGCTCTGGGTATCGAATCAACCGAGCTGGTGATGATGCCGCAGGTCTCGCAATCAGTGAGCAATTGAGAGCTCAAATCAGAGGCTTAAAACAAGCCCAAAGAAACGCACAAGATGGTGTGTCTCTCGTTCAAGTGGCCGAAGGTTCACTAAATGAGATCAGCTCAATCTTGATTCGTCTCAGAGAATTGTCCGTACAAGCCGCTTCAGACACGATCGGACCTGTTGAAAGACAGTTTTTGAACGTGGAATATGATCAGCTTGTTTCAGAAATTGATCGTATCGCTGACGGAACCGAGTTCAACGGAACTCAACTCCTCAGTGGGACAGGATCCATCTTGGACTTTCAAGTGGGAACTCGAAACGATCCAAATATTGATAGACTTTCATTTGATGCTTCCAAAGCCGACGCCAACTCTGCAGCTCTTGGAGTGAACTTGACCACTGTGGCAGATAAAGCCTCAGCTCAAAACTCACTCTCTGCCTTAGACACTGCCATTGTGAGTGTTTCGGCAATGAGAGCGGACTTTGGAGCGATTCAAAACCGTTTACAATCTACGATTTCTAACATGGCCGTGAGTGTGGAAAACATGTCTGCTGCGAATTCACGAATTCGTGACGTAGATGTGGCTGAAGAAACAGCTGAATTGACGAAGAACAACATTCTTCTCCAAGCTGGAACATCAGTCCTTGCACAAGCGAATCAGACTTCACAAGTCGCCTTAAACCTTTTGAACCGAACATTCAGCTAATCACTGAATAACCTGGTTCAAAGCCTTTAACTCACAACGAGGGGGTCAGGATGACTCCCTCACCCAAAGCGAGTTTCACTCGTATAAGTATTGATCGACTAGTTTCCTGCGACTGGCGGAAGGTATCCCCTTCCGCCAGATTATTGCAAAAGTCTAGATTTCATCTTATTTCGATACATACCTCTAAAGTTTTCTCCATTCCACCGAAGAGTTAAGTAAGGAAAGACGGATCTTTCTTAAAAAGTTTTCCAAGGTGGGAAAAAGAATGAAACCTTCATTCATCCTTTCTAAAGAATCTTCTTAATTAAAGATCCCAATTTCTATAGACAACTTAATAACAAACTGAATCATTGAAACGGTTCATGGGGCAACAGTATGTGCCCGACGCCCAAGGAAAGGGTGCCATCATGGAAGATGTAGCCATACAGGGAGGAACTCATGGCATTACGCATTTCCACGAACGTGGCGTCCATCAACGCCCAGAAAAGTCTCGCATCCACCAATCATGGTTTGGAGCGATCTCTCGCTAGGTTAAGTTCTGGTTACAGAATCAACCAAGCCGCCGACGATGCTGCTGGCCTTGCAATCAGCGAACAGTTAAGAGGACAAATTCGAGGTATGAAACAAGCCTCTAGAAACTCCGAGGATGGAATTTCTCTTGTTCAAGTTGCTGAGGGTGGATTGAATGAAGTGTCAAACATGATCATTCGTTTGAGAGAACTGGCCGTTCAAGCCTCATCTGACACCATTGGTGACACCGAGAGAAAATTTTTGGACGTGGAATATCAACAGCTAAAGTCAGAGATTCAACGTATATCTGAAGTGACCAAGTTCAATGGAAGAGATCTTCTCAATGGAACTGGCGGAGTCTTAGACATCCAAGTGGGAGTGAACAACGATCCATTTAAAGATCGAATCAGCTTTAACACTTCCGCTGCCAATTCTTCCCTTGAAGCTCTAGGTTTAGTTGCGGAGAGCCTTGCCGATAAAGAGTCTGCTCAGCGATCTCTAAATGTCGCCGATCAATCTTTGATTTCGGTGAACGCCATGAGAGCGAACTTTGGAGCCATGCAGAATCGTTTGAACTCAACCATTGCTAACCTCGCAATCTCTCATGAGAACCTCTCTGCTGCGAACTCTCGAATTCGCGACACAGATGTGGCCTCTGAGACGGCTGAGCTCACTCGAAACAACATCTTGATGCAAGCTGGAGTTTCTGTCCTCGGACAAGCAAACACCATGCAACAAGTGGCATTGAAACTTCTCGGCTAGACTGAGGACTAAAATTATAGAACTTAGCGAGGCCCCGTCTCTGGATGGGGCCTTCTACATGTACCGGCTTCTCCTTTGGAGATGATGTCATTTCAAGAGGCCATCAGGCCCACCCCCCAATCGAATCCCGAAGGACTTAATTCTTCAAATCCATTTCGTTGCAGTTGGCGCCCCCTTTTGAAAAAAAGAAATGACTTACTTTGTTGAAGCCCATTGGCTTTTTGACTAGGATTCCATCACATCAAATTTTAAAAAAAGAGGACTTCAATTATGAAACGAATTATTAAAATCTCCATCACGATCGCCCTCTATAACTTACTTACAGCCTGCGCCCACCATAGAGATGTGCGAGCCGGAGCCGATGGGGTCCATCGTGTGGTGATCCAAACAGATGACACTGAAACTGCGAGTAGAGACGCCATCTCTCAAGCCAACCACTTTTGCGAACAGAGGGGGAAATCCGCGGCCTTCGTAAAAGAGGAACAAAAGTACACTGGCGATATGGACGAGCAGTCTTACCGCAACGCCAAGCGAGCCGCGAAGGTGGCCAAAACTGTTGGCGGCGTTGTTCATGTTCATGGTGCAGAAAAAGAATCTAGCTTGGGCGGTCTATTAGGACTTGGAGGGGTTGCTGGAGATCAGGCCCTCGGAAAAGGATATACCGTAGATATGCGCTTTAAGTGCATGTAGCAAGGACATAAGGTGGGATGAAGAGGAGGACACAAAGTGTCCTCCTCTTTTTGAATTTTCAATCTCTCAATTTTTCCATCTGCCGAGTCTGCCGGTCTTTTGTTCGATCATTTTCTTATTCTGTCTCTCCATCGAGGGCGTGCAAAATGAAAAATGTCTAACGAAGGAGGTCGAACAAAGAGGAGAGCCTATGACCAAGCTTCCTCATTTGCGAAAGGTATTCTATGAACCTCTCCTCCCCGACAGGTTCGTTTCGATTTCCATGAATTAAAATGATCGATCCAGAATGAGGTTTCTCGCCTTTAGCAAGCCAAGCGTCAGTCCCAAGAATCAGAAGACCAAAGTCAGTGATCCTTTCTACGAGAGACTGGCTAGACACCAATCCTGGAAACCGAAAGTAAATCGATGGAGTCACACCTGCTTCGATCAATGCCCGCTCGTTGCCTAAAACTTCTTCTCTCAGGTCCGTTCCAGGAAGCCTAAGAAAGTTTTCACTCACCTTCACTCTGCGAGAATATCTATGATTTGAAGAATGATTGATCCAGGTGATCTGGAGCTGACGCTCTCGCTGAGATTTCTTCAATTCCTCCATCAATTGCGGATGGCGCTGAATCCAGCGAGACGTCATTGCCACACCAACTGGAATGGGTCGATTTTCAGATTGAGAGACCGTTTGAAGTGCACGGAACACATTCCTAGATATCCCTTTAGATGAAGGACACATATCTATCGTCAAAGCCACCTCACCGCCTCTCGATGGGCTGGAAGTGATGCCATCATTCTGGGTAGGATATGGACCGCGGTTTGAATGATTCAGCCAGCGACCGTAGCGACTATTGGCCACTTCTTGAGGACCTAAATTCACACATTGATCAAGGCATTGAAGATCAATAATTTCGGTTAACATGGAGTCCGGATCTACAATTATGGTGGATAGCCGTCCCAGCAGGAGAAAAGATCTGATCTTAAAAACTCGACGATTCGAAAAGACACAACTTTGGTAATCTTCTTGATAGGATTGAACTGAATGTCCTTGACCTGGAGCAACCCCGATATCCCCGTAAGGATGGCATTTGCTTGCATGCGACTGGCTTGCGAGGAAGATCAACTTAGCGAGAAAGGTCCTTGCAACCAAAGTCCTTGTGCTCCTAATTATCCGTTTTTCCAATGAAAGCCCCTTCCAAAAAATTTGGCCAAGGTCAAGATATGCAAGAGGAGTACCGCTTGAGCAAGCCTGAATGTTGGACCCAGTAAATAGTCAACTATTTCTATCCTCTGCGTTGATGGCCCTACATTCCAACAAACTTAGGTCGGTTCCCAAAAAAGGCTACGAAACCTCCTATCTTTTAAGTCAGAGTAAACTTTTAAGAGCTGATCTGAAAACAGAGGTAGTTATGAGATCGTCACTTTAAAACTTGTTGGGGTTCGATAGATAAATGCCTATCCTCCTAAGCGAATCAAAGGGACATCCATAGCCTTGTGAACCAAAGCGATTGAGAGCAACCCTACACGGTGACAATATTTGCTCAAAGCGAGTATTTCTTTCCATCCAATCCGCTAAATTCAGTAGATCTCTAAATTGAGAGTGGCATTAATATTGAAATGTCTTCACCCTGGGTTGGCCAAATACGTGCCATTATTCTCATTCAGATAATGAAATTTTGTTCCCGGTTATAATGCAAACTGTCCACTTCATACAAAGGATGCGATATGATTAAGCTCAATTACGGATCGATTCTTAGCCCGCTCGCCCTTGTTCTGGTGGTTGGCTGTGAGTCAAAGTTTGTTGAATCGACTCCAGATTCAATAAAAATCGAAGGCGTTAGTCTAGATGAACGCATCAATCACAAGGCTAAAATGGACAGCCGAATTGGTGAAATCGAAGAAGCCTCTGAACGACTTCAAAAAATAATCCGACTATTTAGGAAGGTTCAAGACTCTAACTCTGGTTATGGGGCCTACACTCCTTTAGACTTTATTATAGACGTCAATTCAGAGCTTAAAGAAAATTTGCCTGAGATCAAAAATGGGCGAACTGTTCGAAAGGGCACGATAGAAGTGCCCCTAAAAGGACTTTCTGAGGACTGCAAAACTATATCTACGGAATTGGAGTCCGAAGTCGTCTACCAAAAAAGCAATGTAAGCTTAGAGGATCAAAAGGCAATCGGTGAGAAGCTCACCTATTCCTTTTCAAATTGCCACACGCAAGGAAAATTTGTTCCTGTTTTAAGAGTCACTTGGATTGGCTCTACCATGGAGTTCAAGTTCGAAAAGGACAATACAAAGTCCATTCTAGATGACCTCATTGCCGACGGCCTTTTTTCTGATTCAAAATGCAAATTTGAACATTATGACGACAAAATTCTGTCTTCGGTTGTCTGTGAAGACCTTAAGGCCAACCTTTCCCAAACGGAATGGGCCCTTATTAAAACACTCAAGTTCAAAAATTCAGGAGATCTAAGGCTCTATATCCTAGCTGACATATTTGAAGGTGACTCCTTGTTTAATAAGAAAAAAGCGACTTCTAAAGTCGAACTGTTTGCCGATGGTCAAGTTAAGATCGACGCCGAAAAGGTCCCTTCTTCTCAATGAAATTTCTAATTCAGGTCGCACTCCTCTCATCCATGACACTCACTTTTGCGGCCTGCAGTAAAAACCAATCCACAGATTTGAATAGCGAAGACGTGATATTAAAATCTTATATGTTGATTGATTCTCAACGAACGGATGAGGCCATTGATGTTCTGGAAATCGAGCTCTCTAAGAATCCAGGCAATCAAAAGGTTCGCAGTGCTTTAGCTTCAGCTTACGCCCATAAGGGTGGAATTCGGGTTCAGAAGCTTGTCTCCGCGGTCGCAAAAGTTGAGGCTCTAAGCGATCTATCGGAGGCCGTCCTTGGAAGAGATGAAGGAATCTCGCTCTCAGAGAACATTGACAAGATTGCCCTTTCCACAGCTAAGATATTTAGTCACTTTTCCAATGTATTTGCACTCTATGAATCTATTCCGACAGTCACAAAAGATGAATCAATCTATGTCTCTCACGCCATTTCTCTTTTAGATGAAATTGGAGATTCAATTCCACAAGAAGACGCTCTGTATCGAGCAATTCTTAGTATAGTTCTCTTCAAACATCTCTTTTCAGAGAATCTCATTGGCGAGGTGCTTAAGACAAAGTTTGAAGCTGGAGGATGTCAGTTGAATATTGGAGAAATTAATGACTCTATAATCAAACTTGGAAAGCTTCTTCTCAGTATTCTAAGAGATCTAAAGATCTCCAATCCCTCTCAGGCGGGGGATTTAGAGAAAGTGAGCGATGAGATCAGTTCAACCACTTCGAACTTGACATTGGCAACCTCCTCTCTGATCGTGATAGACAGTGCGGCTTCAGTCTTTTTGCAACAGAACTTTATAGAAAATGGACTTGGAAAACTAATTAGATGTGGTGGAGATTAGAGTTATTTTTTCTTTTTATTCTTTCCGCCTATTTCTTTTTTCAACCCCAAACTTCCCTTGCTCAATCTCTCGCTTTCAGTCGAAATGCGAGAACATTCGATTCTGTTCAGTCAACTTTATTCGTTAAAGGAATGGGCCACGCTTGTTTGTCGATGCTTCGACTTCCAGATGGACTGCCTTGCAATCCTGCCCACGTTCCTTTTCAGAAAAAGCCTGAGCTTGGTATTCAGACTTTGCTTTCCAATGGGTATTCCTCATTGAGCAATGTTCGCAAACTGATTAAAGGTGAAATCAATCAAGAACTTGTCGATGGCCTCTTCTCTGAGAGTAAAATAATTCAGATTGAAGCCAGCGCCGATATCAACTTCAAAACAAACCTATTTAACGCTAGATACACACCCCTCAACGTCAAAGGATTCTCCGTTGTTCGCAATGAGGCAAATCCAGATGTCGAGCTCTCGATCGTTGAGGAGGAGGGCTTTCTCTTTCAGTCAGGATATGAGGTCTACCCTAATTTTCTCATTGGAGCTCAAGTTCGAACACTTCAGAGAAAATTCATCAAAAAAAGATTTAAACTTGTCTTCCTTGGAACGAGTGAGGGGAAGGATTATTTAAAGCCCGAGACTCAACGAGCTCTCTACCTGGAACCCGGATTCACGTGGATCTTTCCGAAACTTTGGAATTTTCGAGTTTCAGGAATGTATGTCAATTGGGGCGATGTTTCCAAAGACTATGCGGATTTCCCAATACCACCTGAGCTGCAAATGTCAGTGGGATTCTCACCTCCAGTTCCATGGGGGCATCTTGATTTTTCAATCGATTATAAAAGTCTTGAGTATGACGAAAGTGGCCTAGAAAAAATTCGCTTGGGTATGGCCTATCAGTTTGGCGCCATGCACTTTTCAACTGGCTTAGATCAAAATGGATCTTCCGCCGGGATCTATTATGGTCTCAATCAAATCAACGCAGGTGTGATGTTTTCAACGACGAGGGTGTTAAACGAAAATGAAGAGTTTTTTACGCAGACGGTATATGTTCAGCTGGGCTGGGGCATTTAAGGTTCTAACGATTTCCTTACTTTCCCTGGGTCTTTCGATCCATTGCATAGCAGAAATTAATGAAGATCCCAAAGTGGATACTGAAGGTAGGATTTCGTGGGAAAAATATTCCCAGCAAGTCGAAGAGCTCAAAAAGTCTGATTTTCGAATTGGACTTTCCTACATTATTAGTGGGTCAATCGCACTTGGGGGCGGGATATTGGGAGAGAATCTCACAAAAGACTCGGTGGAGAGAGGCATTTATACTGTCTTTCAGAGTATCGGCGTCGCCTCGGTTGGTTATGGGGCCTATGTTTGGAAGGTTGGAGGCGAGGAGCGATCACTTTATGATACACTCGCGCTGACGAAAGGATTGTCTTCACAAGATAAATCGAAAGTTTTACGGGCTTTTTACTTTCAGAAGAAGAGAAAAGAAAAACAAGAGCGAATCATTAAGGCAATCACTCATGGTTTGGTTGCAGGACTAAATATCTATAACGGTTCTAGACAAAATCAAGATGGGGTCAAAAATACCTTAATGTTTATTGGGGGGGTAAACCTCCTCGCCGCGCTTTCTTATTCCATTGATTTTTGAGCACTTCCCAACAAGATCACCTTCTACACCGGGTCACTCGTTAGCAAAATCGGGTAAGTAAGGGACAAAAAATGTCACTGTCCCTCCTTTCGCGAGACCCAAAAGCCCCTAAACCCACCTTTCCATAAATCTTCCTGGGTATGGAGATTGCTCTCTGTACCCCTCGACAGACCCATTTGAATCTTTAAAAAAGGTGAATTTTATGAAGGTAACTGGTTGGATTCTAGCGACGCTTACAGCTCTCTCCATTCTCCCTCTCTCGGCCAGAGCTCAAAGCTCTCAACTGCCAGGAGATGTTTTGAACTACTTAAGATTTGTCGATTTGAGAGACCTTTTCGCTCATGACACCCAACTATCAGGAACTTCAAACCTTATCATGAAGACCCTGGAGGAGGATCCAGAAAGGCTCTTAGGAAAAGGCAAGTCTTATTTGAGCTTCTATAGAAGTGGCGCTGTTGGACCAAAGGGATCAAAGGTGCGCTCGAATGGAAAATCTGTTTACTCCTACAGTGATGAAAACGACGGCTCAGAAACGAGAATAAACACAGTGCTAGGACTGGATTTTGAGGACATCCTTGTCGAGGACATCGAAAGGGGATTAGAGGAAGCTCAAGTTTTTCGCTTGCGGCTTCTTCTTTTCGCCCACGACAAAAACCGAATCACCGACCCCTACTACTTTCGAAGAATCAACATCCGTGTCGATTGGACCATTCCTCGTGAGAGAGCCGATGAGAGAGTCCAGTTCATCGAGCTCATCGAAGAAATTCCATTGGCTCTCACCTCTTTCAAAGTGGATGGCGATCTTCTTGAAAGAAAGGTGATCTTGCACGACGATCGCTTTGGAATCACAAAAGTCTTTCCAATCGGCGTTGGATCATTTGACGTAAGAACGGCTTACGGTATGGACAACCATGTCTCGCTGATGACCTATGAATTCCGAAACGCAACACTCAAAAAAACCAAGGTGAATAAAGGATCTATTCCAAATGTAAGAAGCCGCATCTATCCAAGCTATTATAAAGGACGACCATTTATAGCTATTTATGATGCTGACCAAGGGTATCGTCAGATTGGTCTTCACTATCAAATCGACAGCGATGGATTGAGGCGTGGATTTGTATCTCACGGTTGCATTCGTGTAGAAGACAAACATCTCTACCAACTTGATGTGATCGTTAACGAAGGTCCGAAAGACGAAATTCCAATCAATATGGTCTACAACCTCGAAGGCTTTGACGATATTTTTCATCCTATGCCTAAGTTGGATTTAGAGTATAACATCGTCAACTACAGCGATCGTCCTGGACCAAGAGTTTGGGATAAGAAGAAGAACGATTGGACCACGAAGTGGATTCATTCGATCAAGTGTCCAAACTCCTCCTACTCAACTCGCTATTACGGCGATATCTTTCACACCATTGCGGACAGCGACTGTTTAACAAAAGTGTCGAAAAGATCTGGAAATGTGTATGAGATCACGAGCTATATGAAAGGTTTGAGCTCAAATCTTCCGCTAGCCTACACCTCAAGTGACAATCATGTTCCTACCGGACAAATGAGCACAGAAGGTGGTGAGGTTGAAGCTGGAAACCGAAATTCTGAGAACTTAAAAGAGCTCTTCAAAAAGCTCAAGAACACTCCGGGCCTCTATTGATCCAAAAGGTGCCTACTACTTTTCAGCGACTCGCTCAGTCGCTGAAAAGTAGTAGGCACCTTCAATTAGAGGCCGAAGTACCAGAGGAGTCCGAAGGTTGCCGCAACGAACACGATTAAATAATAGAGTCTTCGAAAGCCTCGGTCGATGGCCTCCTCGACCAGTTCTAGATTTCTTTCTTCGGTTTTAACTGCAAAATCAGGATGGTTGATCCGTCTTAGGGTCTGTCTCAATTGCCTAGGAAAGGCGTACATAAACTGATTCACATCCTTTAAGAACACGCCCAGATCCTGAGAGAGTTTTTTAGGATCCACTCCCGATTGAAGAAGGTGCCTGGAGGACTCTAAAGATTCTGCCATAAAATCAAAATCTGGAGAGATCTTTCGAGCCACCCCTTCGATCGAAACGATCGATTTAAAGAACAAGATCAACTCCGCCGGCAGAACAATCCCATGCTTAGCTGCAAGAGAGGTGGACTCCATCAACAACTGCCCTAAGTTGATATGTCTCATCGTCAAGCCCACATAAGGACCTAAGACGTAAGCAAGGTCTTGGGCAAAAGCGTCCACGTCAACGTGCTCATTGTAGGGCGCGATATCCACATACACATAAGCCATTCGCTCAAAGTCTTCCTCTGCAAGGGCTAAAAACATGGACGCAATGGCTGATCTTGTTCCGCGAGTCAGCCTTCCGACCACTCCAAAATCAATCAGCCCAATTTTACTGTCCGGAAGAATAAAGAGGTTTCCCGCGTGAAGATCTCCGTGGAAAAAGCCGTGGTGATAAACCATTTTCAAATAAGTCTGAACTCCAAGGCGAAGAACCGTATAAGGCTCAACGCCGGGCTGTTTTAACGCCAGATCATTGGAAAGAGGTAGGCCTGCCAAAGCCTCCATCACCAAAACTCGCTCCGCGGAAAAGTCGATGTAAACCTCAGGAATCAAGATGCTTTCATCCCCTAAAAAGTTCTGACGAAAACGCTTGATGTTGTTGGCCTCAATAACAAAATTGGTCTCAAGCGAAAGAGATCTTCCAAATTCCTTCACAACGGCCTTTGGATTGTATATGCGGGACTCCGGTAAATAGCGATCCAGAAGAGTCGCCAGTTGCTCTAAAACTCCAAGATCTTCTGAAATCGTCTTTGCAATGCCCGGTCTTTGAACCTTAACAACCACTTCGGTTCCATCAAGAAGCTTGGCCTTATGAACTTGGGCGATGCTCGCTGAGGCCAAAGGCACCTCATCAAACTCAGGGAAGACCTCGTGCAGCTCAACCTTGTACTGGTCCTCAATCACTTTTTTTATTTCAGAAAAACTCACGGGCTCCACACGGTCGTGAAGTCTTTGAAACTCGATACAATACTCTTCGGGAATCAGGTCTGGACGAGAGGCCAACAATTGACCAAGCTTAACGAATGTGGGACCGAGCTCTTCAAAGGACATTCTCAAACGCACCGGCGCAGACAGCTCTTTTAAGTCGGAGGGAACCCACCGATTAAATAGAAACTTTCCAAGTTTGATCTTATTTATGAGATCTTGAAACCCGTTTCTTGCCAGAACCGCCACGATCTTCTGAACTCGAGCGAGGTTTCGAACCTGATTGAGTTTTTGACTGACCTTTTTTACTTGATCCACTTTTGCCACCACGCTTTTTACCGTGTTTTTTTCCGCCCGCATTTTTAGAAGGGAACTGCCTCACTCCAAAAAGGTCTTTTCCTTTAGGAATCTTCCCCACCCGGTCTTCTTCAGCGAAGGAGTCCCTTTCTTGACGGGACAAATCCTTTCCCCCATTGATCTCTGACTTCACAGGCATAAAATCCACTTGCCCTGCCTCAATGTCCACTCGAACCACTTGAATGGCCATGGGCTGACCAATCTCAATGGTGCCCTTTGTTCGACGATCGACCAAAACAAGAAGTTCTGGATCAAAATCATAACGACCGGGCCCCAGCATATCGATTTTAATCAACCCATCCACATCGTACTGACGAAGCTGAACAAAAACACCGAACTTGGCCACTGAGGTGACAATGCCCTCAAAATGTTGACCGATAAATTTCGACATGAACCGAGCCTTCTTGATGGCCTTCACTTGTCTTTCGGCTTTCACAGACCTCTGTTCACAAGCGCTCAGCATGGTTCCCAAGGTCTCAAGCTCCCCTTGAGAGAGCAGCCGATAGCCTTTCTTGGGATACAAGAGAGCTTTCATCAATCTGTGTACAATAAGATCAGAGTACCTACGAATTGGAGAGGTAAAATGAGTGTAATCTTCGAAGGCCAATCCGAAGTGGCCCACATTGATGGCGGCATACTTTGCTTGAGCGAGGGATCTGAGAACAAGAGAGCTCACAATGGTTTCTTTCGGATGCCCCTGAAAGTGCTCAAGCGCACGAGAGAGTTTTTTCTGAAGAGCGCCTGCTTTCACATTTTCGTTGTATCCAAAAGCGTTTAAATAATTCTGCAAGTTTTCAATGGCTTCGCCTTTTGGCTCATCGTGAATTCGATAAAGCGCATCGATCTCTCTCTCTTTAAAAAATCTCGCAACAGCCACGTTGGCGGTCAACATCATCTCCTCAATCAATCGGTGGGAGAACAGTCTTTCCGACTGAAGAATGTCCACTGGAAACCCCGCCTCATCCAGTTCAATTTCTGTTTCGGGCAAATCCAAATCAAGAGCTCCCTCACGAAATCTCTTTGCCATAAGTACTTTAGCCAGATCTCTGGCCTTCAATATGTCTTGTTCAACATGTTTGAATTTTTCTGGAGTGACACCATCAATCACTTCTTGAGCCTCTCCGTAGGTGACTCGCGCGTGAGACTTTATCAAAGCTTCATAAAATTCACTCTTTGTGATCTCTCCATCAAAACTGATTTCCATGTCGGCTACAAAGGCCGCTCGGAAAACATTTGGTTTTAACGAGCAAAGACCATTGCTCAATTTTTCGGGAAGCATGGGAGCAACAAAGTTTGGAAAATAGGTGCTGTTACCACGCTCGACCGCATCTTTATCGATGGCTGTGTCTTCTTTCACGTAGTGACTGACATCCGCAATGGCGACAACCAACCGAAAACCACGGCCCGAAGTTTCAACAAAAATCGCATCATCGAAATCTTTAGCCGTAGCCCCATCGATGGTGATCAGGTGGGTTTGAGTGAGGTCCCTTCGGTCAGAGAAGTCGGCGGGATTCACTTCATCTTCAAATTTTTCAGACTCTGCCAGTGTGGCCTTGGTAAATTCAAATGGAATGGCATGGGAATGAAGAGCTCGAAGAGAGTCATTTTGAGGATTTTCCATGTCACCAATCAGAGCCACCACACGGCCCTTAAAACCCTCTGGACTGTCCGGATAGGAGGTGATTTCCGCCGCCACCCAGTCCTTGTCCTTGACCTGTAAACCAGCTGGAACCTCAACTTTTAGGTCGGCTCCCCAACCAAAGCTCTTGTCCACAAGAAGGCCATAGCCTGGGCGGTGCTGAATAAACTGTCCCATGACTCGGTTGACGGAACGAGAAAGAACAGCAATCACTTCTCCACGGAAGCGCTCGCCCCCGCGCTCCTGAGTGACTTTGACCTGCACCCTGTCATTGGACATGACCCCTTCCATGCTGTGACGGGGAATATAAACATCGGGCTGATCGGGCAGGTCCGGGATAAGGAAACCAAATCCATCAGGATGGCGCTTCACGGAACCTTCTAGGACTTTTGAGGACATTTTCATTGTCCCCATTGTAGAGCTTCTGAGCTCAGAAACAATCAATATCCTATGAACTTACTCTCACTTGACCTGATGCGCGAATCTAGGTAATCCGCTCCTAGGGGGGGTTTTATGAAAAATCAAGTGCCAGAGCTCAGTCTTAAAGCCTATATGGATGGAGAGCCTTCAGACCAAAAAGAGTTTATCTCTCAACTTTTCGAAGGGCTTAAAAAGTACGGGTTTATCATTCTCAAGGATCACCCGGTCTCACAAGATCTACTAAAAAAGTCTTATGCACTGAGCGAACAGCTCTTCACCCTGAACGATGAGCAGAAAATGGCCTACTCCGACGGAGAAAATGGCGGACAGCGAGGCTACATCCCATTCGGAAGGGAGCATGCTAAAAATTCAAAATTTCCGGATCTGAAAGAGTTCTGGCACGTGGGTAGAGATCTCAGCACGGATCACCGCTTAAAAAAAGATTTTCCAAATAACATTTGGCCCTCTGAGGTGGCGGAGTTCAAAGAGACTTTTCAGGTCATGTTTAAAGCACTGGATGACACCGGTCGCATTATGCTCGAAGCCCTGACCTTTCCATTGGATGTTCCCAAAGATTACTTTCAAAAGATGACTGAGGCGGGAAGCTCAATTTTGCGACTTCTTCACTACCCGCCCATTGCCGAAGGAGCAGACCCCAACTGCATTCGTGCCGCCGCCCACGAAGACATCAACCTTATTACATTGCTTGTGAGTGCTCAGGGTGCAGGTCTTGAGCTATTAACCCGCGAAGGGGAATGGATCCCAGTTGAAACGGATCCTTCAAACATCATTGTGGATTCAGGCGACATGTTGGCTCGAATCACCAACGATGTGATCCCTGCTACCACCCACCGCGTGGTGAACCCAAAAGGCGCAAATAGAAGTCGCTACTCCATGCCGTTCTTTATGCATCCCAATCCGGACGCCAAACTGGAATGCATTGCTTCCTGCCGAGGAGCTGGAGAAAAGTATCCACCGATTTTAGCCAACGACTTCCTCATGGAGCGCCTCAGAGACATCGGATTGGTGAAGTGAGCACCAAAAGCCTTTAAATAGGCTTGAAAATTCCTATCAGGCATACAAGACTAGGGACTTCCAAAGGGGGAATGTATGAAATTTTTAATGTTGGTCGCGGCAATGAGTCTTTCTGTTTCAAGCTTTGCTTACACAGATGGCGAAATCTTTTGCAAAAATGGCAACCCAGATCTTCCAAACACATCTTATAAGGTGAGTACATCAAATCTCGGTGGTGTGGATCTGCCCGTGTTAGTTATCACAAAGTACTACCTGTCTTCAGAAACTGGACAAGTTGATACTGCTGTTATTAAGGGAGTTCCTGCTTACTCAACTTCAGGCGGGAAAGAGTACATGTCACTCAACCAGTTCCGCCTTCAGTTTGAAGACGATAAATTGGTTAACTGCACTGACCCTGATTAGAACAAATTATGGTGCATTTATAGTGCCATCATAATATTCGATCACTCATTGATTAAATTTTAAGAGATCATTTTTGTTCTCTGGATCAGTAACCTCAGCCGGGAGCTCCTCATGACAGATATCCGTTGGCATCAAAGATTAAATAGCTTTGGTTCTGCCTTGGCTCAACTGGCCTCCGGAGTTTCCCTTTCCAAACAGCGTGAGCTCTCTCGTTTGGAAAAACAGGGACTCATTCAAGCCTTCGAATTCACCCATGAGTTGGCGTGGAATCTATTGCGAGACTATTTTGTTCATCAAGGTAACACCCAGATCACAGGCTCTCGAGATGCAACGCGGGAAGGTTTCAAAATGGGTTTGCTTGAAAATGGAGATGGCTGGATGGAGATGATCAAGAGCCGCAATCAAACTAGCCACACTTACAATCAATCCACGGCAGATGATATCGTCCAAAAGATCATACAGAGTTATCTATCGCTGTTTGAAAGTCTTAAACAAAAAATGGAATCCCTTAAAGAGTGAATGCTGATGATTTTGGCCTCAACCAAGAGGCCCTTGCGAAAATTCTTTTGATCTTAGGTCACCTAGATGGACTCGAGCAAGCCGTCATTTATGGCTCTCGAGCAATGGGAACTTACCGTCCAGCATCAGACATTGATCTGACTCTTATCGGCCCGTCGCTCACGACTACCGATCTCCTCAAGGTTGAGAATGAACTAGATGACTTGCTTCTACCCTATCAATTTGACCTATCTCTCTACAGCCAGATTGAGAACAATGATCTCATTGAGCACATCCAAAAATTTGGGAAAAGAATTCTCTAGAACCAATGGAAGAGGAGTAGCCTTAAGTCGCTCTGGATGAAGAATATGAAGGTTCCAATAGCCTTAAGTGAGACTATAAGATCTAACCAGAGATACAGCTTTAACAAAAGATTTGAGACGTATTGCCTTATGGGTAAACCACCGTATTTTTTTGGCCTGACAATTGCTGTAGTAGATTCTTAAGTATGGTGAATCGCCTAGAATCCCCTTATTTTGGCCCTCGCAAATCGACAAGGCTACTTTTGCCGTTCCTCGGATTCTGTTTTACAAAAACTACAATACTTACAGCCCTTCTCTTTAGTTCAACCTCCCTATCAGCTAACATTTGCAAAGACTCATTGATACCCAATCAAAACCGAGACCTTCTCGAATTTTGGGCCGAAGACAAGCTTCATCAACTCATGAGAGAATCTCTACAGAAAAATGAAGAAAGGCCTTTTCATATTTTCAAGAACCTCTCTGAAGTTGATTTGCTTGCAACAAGAACCACCGATGACCAATTTCAGCTTTTTATAGCCCGCTTAGACTCTTATGAAGAAGGGCCATTAACAAGCGAGGATTGGGATCTAGAAACTCAGACTCTTGGACTTCAACATCAAGCTTTGCGTTCTGAAATTGAATCTCTCGTGGATAGAACTGGATTTACAGGACAAGACCGTAAAAGACTCCTCAAAATTCTCTTCTCTCACCTCAGCTATGAACGAGTCCACTTCCCCTCGGTGGGTACAACGTCAAAAGTTCTATCTGGCCTCAGCATGACTGTTCCACTTAAAAACTCAAGAGAGAGTCAGCTCATAGGAGATTTTTCCATTTCACTTCTGACTTTACATCTTAAAAAAAAGGATCACTAGCAACTACCTCACTGACCGAGAACCTCCTTTCAGGCCGATTATGCAGTCGTCTAATTAACATTTTAAACTATGATTTCATTGCAGCAGACGCCCACCCAATTCTAAGGCAAATGGAACCTCAGGTGGGCGAGAGACCTTTGTGTAAAAAATTTAAATTCTCATTAAAAATATGAACTCTTTTCTTCCTCTTGGTTAGGATTCTGTCCATTCGCAAATATCTCTTCAATGTGCGAGACCCCTCGCTTATTTTTCCTTACACTAAGGCTTTCTTTAAAGAGCTAGCTTGTAGTTTTTTTTCGGGGCTCTAAAGGGATAAGAAAGGCATGACCGCACATGACCTCAAAACTGAAATCTTTGATGAAAACAGCTCTTCTTCTTGGTCTTCTCTCTCCAAAAGATGGGTACGCCGCTCGAATCCATTTCTTCGATATTGATGGAACCTTAGTTCATGACTCTGGCATTAATTCAAAAGGCCAACTCCCAGGATGGTGGAGCTACTGGGTGCTCGTTCGTATGAATCACCTCAACAACGCCTGGCCGATGGATCAATTTAAAAGATTAGAAGAACAAGGTGCACTGCCTCCCTTTTTTTTAGTGACTCGCCACGAGCTCGATGAACTTTTACTTAGTCACCTTGGCACGAGAGAGGAACGGCCCGGAAATACAGCTCCCATGAAACTCTTTAGTGACCCTGCAGATGAAGTGAGCAAAAACAAAGTCCTCAGAAGAGATCGCACTTTTAAAAGGATGAGTCACATCTATCCAGGATTCTATTACATCAGTCCCTCCCAAACCTTTAGATTTCATCAAGATCTGGACGACTCTGAAAACAGTTTACTCACTTCCTACCTTGCCGCCATTGAAAGAGTTCGAAACAAACCTAAAAAATACGAATGGAAGGGAATCGCTTTCCCTCACTTCAAAAGAGCGCTTGCAAAGAGCAAGAGCGGTGAAAAGGTCTTTCTCCTCACGGATCGCAACCCTTCCAAAAAATCTGTTCAGAAATGGATCAAAAAGATGGGCAAGGATGGCCACATCTCTTCATCAGCGGAAGCCCCAAAATTAATTTCCACCACTTCGATCGACGGTCGAAATTTTGGAAGCCTTCAGTCTTTCAGCTCTAGAAAAGCTTTAGCGCTAGCGGAGAAGGTGGCTGAACTTTCACGGTCTCCCATGACTCCTCACAAAACACTCAGTCCTGACTACAATGAAGCCTTAATAGGTCTCAAAAGGGATCTTCATGAGGTGATTTTTTATGAAAACAATCCCGACTACATTCGCGCGGCCATCCTTGAAATGAAAAAACTTGCGGTTAAGTTTCCCAATGTAAAATTAGTTTTGTTTCATGCGGGCAAAGAAGACCATGTGGCTCACTCAGAGTTTAACCAAGGACCGACCTCAGACTCTCTCAACCGGTGGCTGATTTTCTCCAGCCAAGGTAAAGGATGGCGAAGGCCCTTTCCAAAGGAGCTAGAGAAGCTTGAAGGAAAAAAGAGCGGAAAGGCTTGTGACAGCTACCTGTCAAGATCATCTCATAAGAGCAAAGGAAATTCCTAATGCGATCAGAATTTAACCATTCTTTTATAGTGATCACCCTTTTATTGGCTTTTGTCGCACCTATGAGCCTTGCTGAAGACAACAAAGAGGAGCGCTTGAGTCGAAGAGAAAAGAGCTCCTGCTCGGATCTCCTATCAAGACATCGTCCTTTTAAATATCGTTTTGGAAAGCTTGGAACCATTGAGAGCTTAGATTTTGGCCACATTTCAACAAGCCGACTTTCGCTGGCCCTTCTATTTGGTCAGTCCATTCTTAAAGTTAAAGCCTTACCTACAACGAAAGAGGTTAAAGCCCTTCTTCTAAAGAAGGTCACCAGTGGCATCTCTACCCCCGAAGAATACTCCGAAAAGTTTGGTGAAGAAGCGACTAAAGCCATTCCCATTGAAATCTGGAATGCTTTAAACGACTCCGGAAATCTTTTTTATGGAAACCCTCTTTTTGAATCTTTAGAAAGTTTAGTCGCAAGTGTAAAGCAGGCCTATCCCCACCAGTTCGCAATCTTAGAGTCTGAAATTCAGTTACAGGCTTTCAAATTCTTTAGGCACCGCTTGGTGCCTCCAAGCTTTGAACAGCTTGGAGAGATCTTAAGATTTGAAGACTTGGAGCTTTTGGAGTTGATTACAAAGCAGCCACAGTTTTGGGAGCAGGCCCTCTTTTCAGACACGGGACGACATGTGGACTATGCCCGAAAGCGAATTAAAACAGCCTATGCGAGAGCCGTTAGGGGGACCGACACTCCGGCCGTTCATCGCACGCGAAAAATCCACCCAGAGATTCGCAGAATCACTGAGGAGTTGGTTCTTACAAAATCCAATGAGCACTTTCAATGGCGCGCTTACACTGGAGATTACGGAAAGTATGACCTTTTCGATGAAGATTTAAATCCAGATGAGAAACAATTCGAATTGATGATGAGAGGATTTTCAAAAGAGCTTGAGGCTATGCTCGGCCAAAGAAAGCTCACACTGAAAGTTAAAGATCCTATCAAAAAGTGGGCCTTTCCTATGCCGGTGCTCTTTCCTGGCGGATATGATGAACTTCACGGGTCTACCCGAGCTGAGTACCAAGCTACTTTCACCTCTTTTGAAGATAAGAAAAAGTTCCCTAATGAGTACGCAAATCACGTCAGAGGCCTAATCGCTGAATCCCCTGGGATCATGGTCTCGACAATCATACCTGGCTTGAAGGTGGATTGGGACCTTCTGGATGGAATGATCAAGATGTCAAAAGAAAGTCAGCGTCCCATCATCCTTATTCCTGCCGATGGTATGCTTCAAGACCTAGATGAAAGGGTTTTAAACCACCCAGACCTTCACATCCTAACCACCTCCATTGAAAACAGCGAACTTCTGTTGGCTCTTTATCCAAGCAACATGAGATCAGAACCTCTCACTCCCTTTAAGAAAGCCGGGATGTTTAAAATGGGGCAACAGATTATTGTTCCTCATCATATTTTGAAGCATGAAAGTATTCCCACAGCGCACAATTCCATCAATCAAACTCAAATTTTTTCAACTGGAATCATCAACATTCCCCAAGTTCCATCCGTTGGAAAAAATCAAAAGGCCAAGGCCTTTCGAGTTTCCAAGGAGATGAAGAGATCTTTTCTTGTTGTGGACAAAATTGATAAAGGTGAGAGCCAAGATTTTGGAGGAGTGAAGAATCATTGGCACATTCGCCCGGTAGAATACCGATCAAACTATAAGAGCTTGGCCGGAGTCTTTGTGGACCAAAACCAAGCCTATGAGATTCATAAAATTGGATCAGGGCCGGATCGTGTACAGGTCTTAAAGAGCAAAGCCGTCCAAATTTACCTTCCTGATATTCACTTCGTGACTTCCGACCCACGCATTATGTCTGCAATTAAAAAGCAGATTGATTTTTTAACCGTCAGTGGCATTCGTGTGACTCTCATCCTTCCGGATCCTATTGATTCCAAGGCCATCAACGCGCATGTGGAAAAAAAACAAATGAATCGGGACGCTCTTCACAAACTGCTTGAATCCGGTGAGCTCAATTTTGAAGACGAGATCAATGACGCCATTTCAAATATAAATGTGCTGTTAAATGAGCTTCCGCAAGTGGAAGTGGTCTTTCAATACTCCAATCACTCCGACGACTGGATAGATCGAGACCTTATAAATGGCCCCTCTTGGCTTCAGCTGGTTGCCAATGGACCATTCATTGACGAGATGCGAGTTGCCAGTCGTATGAATGGGTGGACTCCATTAGAGTACCTCATGCTTCACCGAGAGAAGTTTTTACGCAGACTTTCTGTTGACGGATCTGATCGATACAAGAATAAGGCCGTATTTGTCTCCGATACCTCTCGAGTTCGAACCATGAGAAGGGGTGAGCCCCTATCCACAGGGATGGATGCTTGGGAGGTGTATAGTCAACATCATGGACATCAAGGAGCAAATGGGGGACGGTCTTCATTCAAAACTCACGGTCTTGGTGAGATTCGCTCGATCACTGGAGATGCTCATCGCTCCGGCTTTGAAGGTCGAGGGGAAATAAACTTTTGGATGGGCGTGGGATCCACCTCGTGGGAGCAGCCCTACACCCAAGGTGGATACACCAGTTGGGCGGTTTCTCTTGCGGTGGTCTCAGCATACAACACCATGCAGCTCATTCAGATGGATCCTTACTCGGGCTCTTTTTTTCAACGCGCTGAAATTGGGCCCTTGTCTCCCAAAGACTTCTTTGGAGAGGATCCCTTACTTGTAGCTGAGAGCATGGATGACGATGAACTTAGAAAAGACATTGATCACAATGAATTTATGAATTGGCTGATCACTCAAACCAAGCTGTTCACGAGCCTAACCTTTTCGGAAAGCCCAGAAGATAAAGAATAAAGAATAAAGACAAATACGATCGATTTACGTTGTTTGACGATTTTATTTCAGTCAAAAGTTTTAAGAAAGAGGAGCTTTCCCCGATCGGTTTGGCCATTTCTGTTGAAATCACCCCCTAAGCGGCCATGAGCAAGGTCCTCGGGCAGAAATCCCTGCTCGAAGCCCATAGGCCCCCAAGTGGCATAATATGTGCCTGTTGTTTGGACGAGTAGGATTATTTTCTACTCATTATCTTAGAGAAAGGATTCAGAGTGAAACTCATTCGATTTAGGTCTTCGGCTGCTTTGATTCTTCTTCTCTTTCTGCCCGTCAGCTCTTTCTCTGAAGAGCCTTGTGAAGTGATCCAATTTCCTATACCAAGTCACACGACCATTCCATCAGACACCCTCAGAGACGCAAATCGCTTTATAGGAACCTATGTGTTCGATGAAGAGTCCGGTGGAGGGACTTCCACAGTACTTATTGATGAATCTGGACGAATGATTATGTGGTATGGAGCCGGATCCTGCCCCGTTTCCTCGTTTGAAATTGACCTCCATCAGGTGGGAACCACTGAGACCAGCCGAAACACTTATGAACTGATGCCTCCACTTGAAGAGCAAGCCTATGAACTTAACGAAAATGTCGCACGAGAAATTCAGGTCACTACAGGAAAACTAACCAAACGAGTGAAAATTGTCGAATTGATCATCGATGGCGATGATCTCATCTTCAGTTATAGGAAGTCCTTCTATAGGCGACAATTTAGATTGTTCGGGAGGTGGGTTCTAGACAAAACAAGCTTCAATGCAAAAAATAATGCCTTCCGCATTAAAAGACGACTCACTCGATTGTCATCCTCTCCCTTAACCTTTAGAGAATTCTCACTTTCTATTAGAAATAACCAAAATTACGTGGTGACAACCAAGGAGACCACCGGTGATCAGATCAGAAGAGCTGGCCAAGTCGATTTCGAGCAAACTGAACAACAAGATCATCTTGAACTTCTAAATTATCCACTCCCACAAGTCACCGAGCCTGTTCGTGATGAGACTCCCCCCAGCGATAGCGCTCAGCTGTTTGACCTTTCTGAAATCAGAAAAAAGCGGATGGGTGGAACTTGCGAAGATAACTTAAATCAATAGAGATTTACCTGAAACTCCTAGGCAGAGTCCTATTTCGGACCTTGGCTTGTATGGGTCTCAACAACCGAACCTCTATCGAAATGGGGCCAACGAAGTCCTCAATACTAAAAACGCTGAGTGCTCTCGATTTGAAGAAGCTTCTCTATCAGAGATGCAGGACATATCGGATAGAGAAGAAAGTAACTTTTAAGTCAGGCGATTCAGTTGAGTCTGCAAAGTTTGAATCAGACTTCGCTTTTCTACGAGTTGGAGCTTTCCTTGTTCGACCACCTCTTCAGGCGCATTGTCGACGAAGTTTTTATTGGAAAGGCGCTGATCCAAACTGGCTTGCTCTTTGAGAAGCTTTTCAATTGATTTTTGAATCCGCTTCTTCTCTTCTTCCAGGTCCACCAATCCTTCAAGTGGGATCACCACTTCGGCTCTGAACTCCTCCACAGACACTGGCTGAACGGCACTCTTTGAAAAGGAATCCACAGGTGCAATGTGGCATTCTGAAAGAGAAGCCAGCTTCATAATAAAGGACTTGTTCGTCCCTAAAATCTTTTGAGTGTCTGCGTCCAGTGGGTTGATCTTTACGACGATCTTCTCAGACGGCTTGATTCGATTTTCACCGCGAATGTTTCTGATCGCTGTGATCACCTCTCTGACCAAATCCACCTCTTTCGCTTGGCGCTCAGAACCTAGGTCGGTCAGCTCTTTATCTGTCTGAGGAGTTGGATAATGATCGATGCACACTGACTCCCCTTTGATAGGAAGCTTTTGGTAAATCTCTTCGGTAATAAAAGGTGTTAATGGGTGCATCAATCGAACGATCCGGTTCAACAACTGAGCTAAGACCAACTGGGTGGCTCGTTTTTCGGGAGAGTCTTCTCCGTACATGATCGGCTTAATAAACTCCAGGTACCAATCACAAAACGAATGCCACACAAAAGAATAGAGACTTTGTGCTGCATCTGAAAAACGATCGCCCTCAAAAGCTTCGTGAACTTCCTCTTCAACCAGCTTGAGCTTATAGAGGATCCACTTGTCCGCATCACTTAAGTCGGAAGCCTTTGGCAAACTTTCTGTAGTTAATCCATGAGTTGAAAAGCCTTCCAAATTGGTCAGTGAAAACCTGGTGGCGTTCCAAATTTTGTTCATGAAGTTTCGATACCCCTCAAGTCTCTGAGTGGAAAACTTTAAATCTCTGCCACCGGATAGCTGCGACATCAAAGTGAATCTCAAGGAGTCGGCACCGTACTCTTCAATCAACTGAACGGGATCCAGGGCGTTGCCCACGGACTTGGACATCTTCTTTCCTTCAGAGTCTCTAATCAAACCGTGGATGTACACTTTTCTAAACGGAACGTCTTTCTGAAACTCCAAGCCCAGCATGATCATGCGAGCCACCCAGAAGAAAATAATATCAAACCCGGTCACTAATAAACTGGTCGGGTAAAAAGTCTTTAAACTCTCTGTCTCTTTAGGCCAACCTAAAGTGCTAAAAGGCCAAAGAGCGGAGCTGAACCAGGTGTCTAATACATCCTCGTCCTGCTTTAAGTTCGAAGATTTGCACTTCGTGCAGGCCTTCACAGTCGTCTCTGACACGATCACTTGCTCGCAATCTTGACAGTGCCAAGCCGGAATTCGGTGTCCCCACCAAAGCTGTCTGGAGATGCACCAATCTTGAATGTTGTTCATCCAGTGCAAATAAGTTTTTGTCCAAGACTCTGGGTAAAAAGAAATGGTTCCACTCTCGACAACTCTTTTTGCCGGCTCCGCCAAGGGACCCGTCTTTACAAACCATTGCTCAGACAGAAAGGGCTCCACCACACAACCACTTCGTGAGCAATGACCCACTTGATGAACATGCAGCTCCTCTTTAATCAGAGCACCAGACTCTTCAAGAGCTTTTAGAACCTGCTTTCTCGCTTCTTGGACCTTGAGACCCTTAAACGCCAAGCCGTTTTCATTAAGAGTGCCGTCTTTATTTAAAATATTGATTTGTTCAAGCTTGTGTCTCAAGCCCATCTCGTAATCATTGAAATCATGAGCCGGAGTGATTTTAACCACGCCGGATCCAAACTCTCGATCAACCGCTTCATCCGCAATGATCGGGATCAAACGATCCGTGAGTGGAAGCTTTAATTTTTTACCAATGAGCTTTTGATACCGCTCGTCTTCTGGGTGAACGGCAACAGCCACATCCCCGAGCATGGTTTCTGGACGAGTTGTGGCCACTTCAATGGATCCGCTTCCGTCTTCAAGATCATATCGAATATGAAAGATTTTTCCTTTGATTTCTTTGAACTCCACTTCCAAATCAGAAATGGCTGACTCTAAGGCTGGGCTCCAATTGATCAGTCTTTGTCCACGGTAAATCAAATGCTTATTGTAAAGATCAACAAAGACTTTTCGAACCGCTTTCGATACGCCCTCATCTAAAGTGAAGGCCAGGCGATCCCAATCGACAGAATCTCCCAATCGCTCCATTTGGGACAAAATGTTGCCACCGTACTGTTCTTTCCACTCCCAAACCTTTTCTACAAATTTTTCCCGGCCCAGGTCATGACGAGTGACTTTCTCTTTAGACAATTGCTTTTCAACAACACTTTGGGTGGCAATTCCCGCATGATCCATTCCCGGAATCCATGCCACATTAAATCCACGCATGCGCTTCCATCTCACAATGACATCTTGAATCGTGTGATCGAGAGCGTGACCAAGATGAAGTGAGCCGGTCACATTTGGAGGAGGAAGAACCACGCAGAAGGGCGGCTTGGTCGAAACATCTTCCGCCTTGAAATACCCTTGTTCTTTCCACCAAGTGTAAAGCCGCTTTTCAACGTCTTTTGGCTCATATCGATCTGAAAGCATGGACAAAATCCTTTCTAGTTTGCTCTTTTGAAAATGAGTTTCCACATTGATCTTTTAAGCTGTGGGAGAAGCGCTCTCAAAGCTGATCTCATCTGGCCTCGTAGACACCCCTATTCTTTGAGCAAACAGGTTCTAATGACTTTGGCATATTAGCACGGGCCTTGACTTCTCCACAAAGCCTTGATGAAACCGTAAGGGAATTGATGGAGGGCATAAAATGATTTCTTCAGATTCAGGCTCGGTCGGCTCAGAAAGAAATACAATGAAGTGGGTCCGATCCGACGATGGAGCCCTTTTTGGGGTTTGCAAAGGTTTAGCTCAATCCATGGATATGTCCGTGGGGTTGGTTCGTCTTTTAGCCGTTTTGCTCTTTCTGTGTTTTGGTTTTGGAGTCGGGGTTTATATCCTTTTGGCCATCGCTCTACCAAAAAGAAGTCAATCCGAACAAGCCAGAAAGAAACGCCTTCTTGGTGTCTGCGCCTATCTGGCAAAAAAATCGGACCTTGAGGTGGGATTTGTTCGATTCGTCGCTTTGATTCTGCTCTTTGCGTCTTTTGGACTCACCATCGTCGCCTATGTGATTGCCTACATGATGTTGCCAGATGAGGAGTCGTCGGCCTCGCGAAGCAATCCGTCGGTTCCCCCTTCGACCACATAAACTTGCTCGAAGCCCTTTTTTTGCAGCTCTTCGGCCTTTGACAGAGAGAGCCTTCCATCCTCGCAAACCAAAATGATGGGTTCATGGGTGCCCACTTTAAAGTTTTTCAAGTGCTCTTTTAAAAATGGAGCCTGAACGACTTGAGCTGTATTCATGCAAGCCTGCACTCGCGCCGATGGCAACACCATGGGCTGAAGACGAAGGTCCAAAAGATGAAAGCGCGCCGAGGACAACATCAGATTCTCTAATTGAAAAAGTCCAACTGTTAAAACCATCGCCTTTGCTCTCCTTTCTTTTGAAATCTCTTTTCACTCAAATCGATTCTGACTAGGAATCGCCGACCAACTCATTTTTCTTAGGCTATCACATCAGATTGCTGAAAGTAAAAAATCCAAAGCCTATACGGCACTTTCACGCTCCCCTTTTCGCAAACGCCCCAACACCTGAAAGGCGAGAACAAATCCGAGGAGGGCAAAGCCCCCGCCAGCAAAAAAGGGAGAATCCATAGACCACTTCTCAAAGATAAGGCCGCCCCCAATAGGGCCTAAAATTCTTGCCAGCGAGGCCAAGCTCTGAGCCACTCCAAGGTTGGCTCCTTGCTCAGAGGAGGAACTCAATAGACTGATGCTTCCTGTTAGCGTGGGATTGGAAAGGCCGTAACCGACGGCCAAAAAAGTGATAAAGGGGGCCATCATCCAAGGCGTGGAAGCAAACCCACATCCAACTAGCCCTACACTTAGGAGAGCCAGACCAATTGGCAAAAGCTTTCTTTCTCCCATTTTAGGCAACCATTTACGGATCAGGTAGCCTTGAGTGATCACCATCAAAACTCCAATGTAAGCAAAGCCATAGCTGGCTTGTGCCATGGTCCAATTGAATTTTGCCGCCACATAGAGAAACAGCGGAATTTCGATCAAAGCCAAAGAGAGACCCGTCAAAAAATATATAAAATAGATCTGAGCTAAACCCTGGCTTCGACTTCTTTGATAAATATTTATTAACTTTGCCAACGGGCCTTGGAAATTCGTGGCCTTCTGAACTTGATTCGTCTTCTTTAGACTTTCGGGAAGATAAAAATAAGCCCCCACGAGATTTAAAATACAAATTGCACTGGAAACAATAGCAGAAAAGCTCTCACCATAAGGGGGATGAAAGCCCAGCTTCATTCCCACTCCTGAAAAAAAACCACCCAGCGCCGGCCCCAGAATAAATCCCAACCCAAAAGCGGCTCCAATCAGACCCATTCCTTTAGATCGACTTTTTTCATCAGTGATGTCTGCGATGTAAGCCATAGCGACGGGAAGATTTCCCCCTCCCACTCCAGCCAGAAGACGAAATACAAACAAACCCATATAGCTCTCAGCAAAGGCAAAACCGAAGTGAGAGAGCGTGCTCGCCGTCAAGCTGATCAAAATAATGGGGCGTCTTCCCCAACGATCACTCAACTTTCCCCAAAATGGAGCAAAGACAAATTGCATCAAGGAGTAGATACTCATGAGCCATCCCACTTGAACCGGACTGGCTCCAAACTCTTTTGCCAGATAAGGATTCATTGGGATAATGATTCCAAATCCAACCAAATCGATGAAGACGGTCAAAAAGATCAAAAGAATGCGCTTGTCCTTCAAGGAAACCACCTGGACGTTTGAGTGAAACTCAAGCTATCATTCTTGGACATGAGCCTCACTCTTTTTTTGATTTCCATTTTTTCCGTTTCTGCCCTAGCTAAGACCAATCCGGTCCCGCCAAATGGCGGCCAGCTTCATTTAGGCGCCACTCAAGGATACTTTAATTCCACAGAGAACTTTTCAACCAGTGGCGGCGGCTTTTCAAGCCTCCCTAAAGATGGAAAGTACGAGGTTTTTAACACGACATTTCTTGTGGATTACGATTTTAGCAGATCATGGCGCGTCACATCTGACTTCAATGCCATCAACGTCAGCGCATCCAATTCCTCCTACTCCCATTCCAACTTTCACTTGGGCGAATTGGGCTTGGGCGGCGAGGCTTGGGCGGATCTGGGCCCCCTCCCTTTTGTCTTTCACACTCGTCTCGGTGTGCCACTTTTTGAGCCTGATCTTTTAGACTCCTCAAGCTTTGGATCGGATGGAGCTATGAATGCGGAGCTTGGAGTCCTCATGCGGCCCAAGTTTAGTCGAATCCAAGGGAAATTCGGTTTGAGTGCGCTTTGGAGAGGGAACAACTTAAGCACCTTACTTCCTTGGACCGCTGGGGCCGCACTTTCTCTTCCCGTCGGTCAAATAGGGGGCGGAGTGAGGGGCTTTCAGACCCTGATCAGTGATTCAGAAAGCACAGCAGAGAGAACGAAACGCTCTAACGCCATCACAAATGGACAAGCCGGAAGCTTTGCCGAACTCACAACGGATCCAGAGCTGATGCAGTTTTATTTAGAGAGTCGATGGGGCTTGGTTAGAAATTTAGATTTTTCCACTGATATGTCCTATGACTTCAATGGAAAGACTTATGCTAAGGGCTACTATATTGGAATCGGTCTTCACTGGCTTATTGATTTTGGCTCAGCTTCGCTGACTCAAGACTCCTCTGGCAAAAGCTTTGAAGTGAAGAAAAAGAACTATGAGAAGTCACTTTTTGAGAAAGCCAATCCTACCAGAAGACCCGAACCCAAGCCTGTTCGAAAAAGGCAAAAGTCCATTAAGCAACTCCTTGATGAAACAGAAGATTCTCTAGAGCCCTAATAAGAAAAAGGCCGTTTGCAAAAAACGACCTTTTTTATACTCTTCTAAAAAAATGAAGTTCTTAAAACTCTGCGGACTTAGACTTTGCAGTGACTGCTTCAGAAACTCTTCTCTCGATTTCCTGTTGATTTTTAGAGCTCACTTCCTCATCAATTCCTAATGTGGGATCCAAAGATGGATTTGGCATAATCTTCTGACCTTGCTCAACCATGGCCATATGACTTTGGATGAGGGCTTTCAAATTGTTTTCAAATTGAAGTCGAACCCGCTTCAGGTCAGAGATGTCTTGATAAATTCGCTTCAGTGAATCTCTCGCATCTCGAACAATCATCTCCGCTTTTTGATTGGCATCTTGAAGAATCAACTTAGATTCGCGATCCGCATCGGATTGCATGCGCTCAGACATGCGGGTGGCCGTGGTGATCGTGTTTTTTAAAAGTTCATCTCTTTCTCGATACTCAGAAATAGAAATGTCTTTTTCCCGAAGGGCTTCTTTCAGTGCGTTTCGCTCACGAATGACTGTTTCCATTTCATCAGCGACGAACCTTAAGAAATCCATCACCTGGTCTGGGTCGAGACCCATCATTTTACGTTGAAAAGACTTATGAGCTATATCAATTGGCGTGATTCGCATGATTCATTCCCCCTACTTTAATAGAGTAACGAGTTTGGGGGATTTCTTGCAAGTCTTAATCTGAAGCTAATTCGGAGTCGCGAAGAACAGCCTTTTCAAAACTGTATCTGAGAAGACGCTCAACCTCCAACTCCCGCATGGACTGCAGTCCTGCGGCGGTCACCCCTTTTTTCGAAGTCACTTTCGATTGAAGCTCATCCAAGCTTCCATTGGCTTGATCCGCAAGCCGAGAGGCTCCCAAAAAGGTTTTCACTGTGACTTCTTTTGCAACCTCCGGATCAATTCCATGCTCCTCAAGCCACTCTTGCCAGTAGATCATCAATTCAAAAACAAAACCGGTGCCAGAGGCGGCTCCGACCGTTAGAGCTTGAAAACTTTCCCCTTCGTCGAGCTTTACGACAAGCCCTAAAGGGTTAAACAGATTCTCGATTCGCCGTTCAATCACAACATCAGAATGAGTGAGGGCATAGCCGATCACTCCTTCACCAATTCTTAAAGGAGTGTTTGGCATCACCCGTACCAAAGTCGAGTTCACTGGAATCAATTTCCTCAAAGATCCTAATGTAAACCCAGCGGCAAGACTGACAATCACCTGTCCGTCTTGAAAACTTGAGGCAAAAGGCTCTATTGCGGCTTCAAGGTCTTGTGGCTTGGTTGCCAAAATGACCATGTCACAGACTTCAATCACATCTTCATTGTTTTCGCAAAATTGAATTCCCAAAGACTCCGAAAGCTTTTTGGCTTTCCCTGCCGTTCGATTGGTCACATAAATGTCTGCAGGATCCAAAGTTTTGTTTTCTATCCAGCCCGTCGCAATCGCTTGAGTCATATTCCCCGCGCCGATAAAACCCACTTTGTAACTCACTGATCACTCCTCTGGTCTCTTAGACTCTTTGGCCAAATATTTGAGTTCCCACTCGAACCATTGTGGCACCCTCCTCAATAGCCACTTCAAAATCTTGAGATGTGCCCATGGAAAGCTCGGAGAAAGCCTCCCTTTTAGTGTCAGGGAACTTGGCTTTGAGATCATCAAAAATATTTTTAATTTTTCTAAAATGCTCTCGGTTGGCTTCTCCATCTTCAACAAATGGAGGCATTGCCATAAGACCGCAAACTCGGATTCCCTCCAGCTGAAGCGCCTTATCAATCAGAGCTCCTAGATCCTGTCGACTCGCCCCACTCTTGCCGTCTTCGTCAGCCACATTCAGTTGGATTAAGATGTTTTGAACAAGGTTGTGTGCCACAGCCTGTTTAGAGATCTCCAACAAAAGACTTTCTCTATCAACGGAGTGAATAAGCACAACTCGTCCAATCACTTTCCTCACTTTATTCGATTGAAGAGGACCTATAAAATGCCAATTTAGTTTTGCGTTTTCCAGTTGCTCAAGCTTTGGAACCAACTCCTGAACATAGTTCTCACCAAAGGCTCTCTGACCTGAATCGAAGGCCTCACGAATCTTATCTAAACTCATTTTCTTAGAGACAGCGATCAACTCCACTTTTCTTTGTGAGTCTGAAGCTCTCTCTAGCGCTTGATTGATTTTACTCTGAACGGCTCGAAGCCGGTCGTGAATGGACATCCCAACCCTCTCTCTTCAATACGCTTTCAAATTTTTCCATTGGAAGCCCGACCACATTGGTCCATGAGCCCCTGTAACTCTCGACAAACTCTCCACCCAGACCTTGGATGCCATAGGCCCCCGCCTTATCCATAGGCTCACCGGTTTTGATGTAAGCTTTAATCTCATGGGGACTTAATTTTTTAAACTGGACCAAGGTTTGTTCGACCTCGACCACTTTTCGTCCAGTTCCTCCCTCGATGATACAAAAGCCAGTGAGAACTTGGTGGGTTTGACCCGACAAAAGGTCTAGAAATTGGGCAGCTTCCGCCTCGGACTCCGGCTTGCCTAAAATTTTGTCACCAAAGGCCACAAGGGTATCCGCCCCGATGACCAAAAAGTCTTTGAGATTCAAGTAGTTATACTGATCAAAAGCCGCCTGGGCCTTCTTTGTCGCTAAATGAGACACGGCCTCCGTCGGATTCAGGTTTTGTTCAATTATTTCCGATACTTTTACTGATTGAACTCTTATTTCGTAGCCCGCTCTCATGAGGAGATCGCGACGACGAGGAGATTGGGAAGCTAACACAAGTTTGTACATATTGTGTTCGGTTAAACCACAAGAGGGTGAGTGATGTTAAGTTTTGATTTTTTAATTCTCTTAAGTGGCCTTGGCTTAGCCGCGGTCTCTGTTTATCTCTTTTCGTCGGCCATTTTTGCTAACAATGCAGATGCTGAGGCTCTAGCGTGGGCCTCTGGAGATGAACCCACAAAGTCAAAGAGTGCTCTGATCAATCTCTCAAGACCCTTGGTGCACAACTTCACTCTTCAACACGCCCAAAAGGTAAAGAGCCAGTCCTACCGCGCAAAGGTGAGAAAGAAAATTCTAACTGCCGGATTAAGTGAAGAAATCAACGAAGATGAATTTATCGGTTTGCAAATTCTTTGGGGAGTGATGTTCCCCATCGGCTTTACAATTTTTAACTTTGCGTTGCAAATGGACTTTCCCTACTTTGTGGCGGTGGGAATCAGTCTCGTCGGATTCATCTTTCCTCACATTTACTGTGGAATGTCCAAAGGAAAGCGCTACGTCGATGTGGTGAGCGACCTCCCCTTCTTCATCGACCTAATGGCTCTCTCAACAGAAGCTGGACTCGATTTTATGGGAAGCCTTCAGAGAATTGTCGATAAGGCGGACAACAGCGTTCTTGCTGATGAGCTCCAATTGGTTCTAAAAGATATAAAACTTGGAAGTTCAAGACGAGAGGCCCTCACCCGACTTTCTGATCGTCTCGACATTCCAGAGATCACAAGTTTTGTCGCCGTTGTGAGAGATGCAGAAGAATCTGGAGCGAGTATCGCTCAGGTCCTCAAGGATCAAAGCATTCAAATGCGACTTGAAAGATTTGTGCGCGCGGAGAAAGCGGGCGCAAAAGCTTCTCAGGCCATGCTCATTCCGATGATGTTTCTCGTGCTTCCCTCTGTGTTTATTATGGTCTTCGCTCCCGTGGTCCTGAACTTCTTCTATGGGGGCCAGTAAAGTGGCAAAGCTGATGAACCAAACCAAAAATCTACTGATCTGTTCCGACCTTGAGACCGCTGACTCTTTTTGGAAGAGAATGAAAGGTCTTTTGGGACGATCGGAGATGAAAGAGACCGAAGGCCTTTGGATCAAATCCTGCTCGAGCATTCACACCTACTTTATGAAATTTCCAATTGATGTGGCTTTTGTAGATAAAAACCTTAAGGTCACAAAGATCTCTCAGAGTGTGACTCCTGGCCGCCTTCTTTTTTCGACCATTGGCAGTCGACACGTTTTTGAATTCGGCTCCGGGCGTTTAAACAACAACAATCTAGAAGTCGGAGATCAACTCAATGTGGATCATTAGATTTCTCAGCGGCCCACAGGCCGGACAGATTGTTCCCTTGAACAAAAACAACCTTTTGCTGGGTCGATCCGCAAAGTGTGACATTAAGGTGAACTCCAACGGGGTTTCAAAAGAGCATCTCAAAATCGATGTTCTTGGAGAGGACCTTTTGATCACGGATAAAGGCTCCCGCAACGGGACCTTTCTCAATGGTGTACAAATTCGTTCGGCAAAAGTTAAATCAGGAGACCACATACTTGTCCACAATTTGACTTTAGAGGTTCAAAATGTTCCCGCCCAATGGGCACAGCAATATCAAATGATGCAGTCCATGCCAGCGGCCATGGGTGGGCCCGTTCCCCAATTCGGTCCACCGCAATCGGCTGCTGCTCACGACCAAATGGAGGGAGCGTTTGCCTCGCCCAATGACGGCGAGGAGCAAAGCGAAGAGATCCCAAAGGGATATCAGCAGTTTTTTCAAAGAGCACAGAAAATGCTCGACCGGGAGGTTTTGCCCGGAATCTATAAACTTCCGGAATCCCTCGAGTTCAAATGGGTGCTCGCCTGTTTTATGGCGATCTTTATTGTTCTCGTCACCTCTTTATCAACAATTCCTTTGATTAGAATTTTAAAAGTAAGCTTAGAGGAGGAGAGCCAACAGCACGCCCTCACCATCGCCACCACCTTGGCAAAAATCAATCGCCCCGCTCTGCTTCAGGGAATGGAGAGTGCCGTCAGTGTGAACATGGCACTCAATCGACCAGGAGTTAAAGACGCCATGATTCTTTCAAACCTGGACGGTCAAGTGATTGCTCCAGCAAACAAAGCCGGAACTTTTCCAGATGAACCCTATATCCACCGGGGGCGAAAGCTCAATAAGGAATCAGTTCACCAATACGATGACAGCACCGTGATTGCGATGGTTCCCATTGAATTTTACAACTCTCAAACTGGCACTC
>Ga0100403_1000302_pt1 | contig 46278 bp, 61 predicted proteins | sample CryGeymet201501t_FD_83663 | JGI IMG/M metagenome (GOLD analysis project Ga0100403, IMG submission 83663) | Groundwater microbial communities from Crystal Geyser aquifers in Utah, USA - Crystal Geyser metaG 2015-01t | ecosystem: Environmental > Aquatic > Deep subsurface > Groundwater | place...
GATATAATTCCTAGAGCAGAAAAAGCTCCTAAAACAGCATTTTTCTCTGCTGCTACTTCACCTGTAGCATCTCCATCCACTGTGCCTGTATCGGTAAAACTTAAATCATAAGTAGATGAATCCCAAGACACTTCAAAACTATGCCTTGAATAGAAAGCACCTTTAGCTTCTAAGATATACGAATTTGTACTATCTTCTCTAAGTCTTAAGTTATAAGTCACAGGGTCGCCTGCTCCTTTATAATTAGCAGTCCAAGTTGGATAGGTATCGGCTGCACTGCCGTAAATATGAATGTTGAAGTCAGCTTGCATTTCATTACCTGTGTCTGTATAAGAAGTTTCTGCCCAGTGTCCCCAGACCCGAATTGACTGATAATCAGCTAAAGTAGTAGCTGGGATTCTAAATAAAGTATAGTAGCTACCATTACCATTTTGATTAATACCAGTTTTCTTATATTTTTTTACTGAATTGACAATAAGTTGTCCACCAACTGTTAAGTTGGTATCCATTGTATAACTACCAGTGCCAAAAGTACCAGCTAGAATATTTGCTGCTGGAATATTAGTAATTGGTCCGGTAGGTCCAGTATAACCAGTGTACCCAGTATAACCAGTATATCCTGTTGGTCCAGTAACAGTAGAAGCTGCTCCAGCAGAACCAGTATAACCAGTGTACCCAGTTGGACCAGTAACAGTAGAATCAGACCCAGAAGGCCCAGTATAACCAGTATAACCTGTTGGACCAGTAACAGTAGAAGCTGCTCCAGCAGGTCCAGTATAACCAGTTGGACCAGTACCTCCATCAGCACCAGTATCTCCAGTATCTCCAGAACCAGTAGGCCCAGTATAACCAGTGTAGCCTGTTGGACCAGTGAAATTACCTGCACCAGTATAACCAGTAGGTCCGATTGGTCCAGTGTATCCTGTTGGTCCAATACCTCCATCAGCACCAGTATCTCCAGTAGGTCCGATTGGTCCGGTATATCCTGTTGGACCAGTAACAGTGGAAGCTGCTCCAGCGGAACCAGTATATCCTGTTGGACCAGTAACAGTGGAAGCTGCTCCAGCAGAACCAGTATAACCAGTGTACCCAGTTGGACCAGTAAAATTACCTGCACCAGTATAACCAGTAGGTCCTATTGGCCCGGTATAACCTGTTGGTCCGATTGGTCCAGTGTAGCCTGTTGAACCTACCCCTGCTGGACCAGTATATCCGGTTGGTCCAGTTGACCCTGCCCCCCCACCAGCAATCAACACACCACCTAGAGTGACTCCATCTCCTCGAAATAATTCACCTAAATCAGTATCATAAAGAACATCTCTATCAATCGGAATGATGGCCATTCTTTGTGCTGTTGTTAAATAGGGAAATTGGAATCTAGCTAAACTCATTTTATTTTAAATAATTGAATATTGTGAACCCAATAAAATACCACCAATCGCATTTATATCATAAAGAGTGGATGTTAAAATATCACCTCCACTACTACCAGTATTATCTATCCAGTCTATACCTGTTCCAGAGTCATTTACCTCTAATATTTGATGAGGAGTTCCTAAATCAGCCAACTGGGAGAGTACCATTTGTTCGTCTGAAGTAAGTTCTGTACCCGGTTCATTGGCTTGATATGACATTTATTTTATTTACCTAATATATCTTTTGCGTTTTCAAAAATAGCCAGATATTTATTTATCTTCTTTTCTTTCTCTTCAAGAGCATTGGCATAAACATTTAAAGCTGATTCTTTTTGAGTGATTTTAGTTTCACGGTCAGCCAGTTCAGATTTTTTACTATTCGTTTCAGCTACAATTTTATCTAATTCAATCAGAGCGACTTTTAAATTGTTTTCAACCACATCTCTCTCTTCCTGTTTATGGTTGACTTCGCTTTGGAGAGTAATCATCTGTCTTTCTAAGCCAGAAATTGTCTCTTGGACATTAGCTAATCGAGCCTCGATATCTTCTGGAAGCAGAGACCCCATACTTCGTGTTCCCATATCACTCATATTTTTTGTTTCTTAATTATTGGTCTTTCTAAACTTACTCTTTGAGATTCCAACACGATTTTAGGAAGCTCTTTGAGAACAACATTAGTCTTCTCTACAACATCTTTATTGGTATCAATCAGTTTCTGCATACCAGTTTGAACTTCTGAAATTAAATTAGAAATAGTAACTACATTTTTATCACTAACTTCTGTTACATGACCAACTACTTTTTGTAGTAATTCAACTCTTTCATTTATTGATTTGTAGGTTTCCATCAAAAAAGAAATACTCGTCTGAAGACCCGTTTCTTGAAAAGAAAGATTAGTAATATTTTTTTGTAAAACAGAAATCTCTACCACTAAAGAATTTTTTCGTGATTCTAATTCAGCAACTTCTTTAGATGTCAAAGAAGCTAATTCATACTCCTTTCTCTTTAATTCCTCAATCCGACCGTTATATTCATTTATCCTTGTCTCAATGTTGGTATTATAATTAGCCAATTCATTATTCTTTTTTTTCCATTCTTCTACTTCAGTCCGTAGACCAGAAATTTCAAAGAGAAGGGCATCTCTCTGTCCAGCCCAAGTTTTCAACTGCTCTTTTTGTTCTGGTGAAATTTCTTCAGGATTCATATTATTGAATTAAATTAATAACGAAGGCTATAGTGACAAGCTCCGTTGAATGTTCCACCCGTGACAGTAAGAATAAAGGCTTCTCCGGGTCGGCACTCAAATCTAGGAGCATTATCTTCTCCCGGTTCATCCTGTTCGGTAATACCTTGACCAGAATCAAGCGTAAAAGCGGCTAATGTTCGAGAACCTGCCTTGATGGTCAAATTACCAGCACTGGCTAAATCCCCGATGAGTTCATGAACATAAATCCACGCCCCATCAACAGCAGCAATAACTGTGGTATCTCCAATCGGTGCTGTAACCGGAATTGAAATTTTACGAGTGTGAGAATCTTGCAACATTTTAATTTTGTTAAATTTATAATAGTTACCCTACCCATGTGAGGGCCCGAGTCATGCGGGCACTCACTGGGTAGGCTAGTTTAAACCGTTGCCCCGTCACCATCGGACCACATCCAACCACGAAGGTCGGAAGCACCCATAACAGCAAGGGAGTTAAAGTTCATCACTAAGTCTTGGTTGCCTAGAGCATCAACTACGGCTGGTTCAGCTCGAGTTGGAAGAGCTTCAATATATTTGAATCCATAATCTTCATTCATCATATTGGAATCAAACATACCCCACATCAAACCATCCATAGCGAGATTCTCGTATGGAGACAACTCAACAATCTTGAAAGTGTCAGTCGCAGGAGCGTTATTGAACACATTCGTCTGTTGAGGAGCGAGACCTTTATCAATCGTAGCCTTAATGGTCTTAGCGAATTGAGCTGATGTAGAACCGGCTCGTACCACTAAAGTATCAAGTTGCGAAATCAAAGGATTTCCACGGCCATCTTTCTTCAACGAGTGAAGTCTACGAGCGGCCAATAGAGAAGAATAAGTAAACTGCGGAGAATTCGTTGCACCGTCAACAATAACATTAGACCAAGCAGCACCACCATCTTCACGAGGGTGAATTTGAGACCAATATTCAACAGCATCCGCACCAATCGTAGAGACCGGTGTAGAAACTCCTACATTGTTAATAGGAGTCCATGTGAACGAGGTATTGAAACCTTGAGCCAAGAGAGATTGAGCAAAGTAGTTCTTGGCATGTTCAATGGCATTTTTTCCATCAAGAACTTTGGATTTAACCGAAGACTTGATTTTGGCGGCTGGACTTTCGAACAAAAAGAAGTTTGTCTGAAAAGTCAAACGAACTTTCTTTGTGAAGTGCATTTGGGTGTAGTTCTTCGAATATCCCTGAATAGGGGCATCGGAAGCACCAATTCCACCATCGGGAATAATCTCTCCCATACCCAAACCAGTTACACCCACATCAGTATAAATACGCTCGTTATTATCAACTTTGTACATGAAGTCAAGATATTCCGGTTTTACATTCGGAGATACCTTTGGAGCGACATGTTTGAGGACATTGTTTACGATAACAGCGTAATCATTTATTGTTCCTACCATAATTTTCTATTATTAACTATTAAACAAATTCGACAAGAATCTTCCTGTCGCCTGTCGCTCCGAATACACCGACCTGCTTAACAACACCAGCTGGGTCCGTAGTCCCTGTGTTATTAATTGTGTATGCGTTTGCACCTACGACCATCAACTGACCATTGTCTAAGACATCAGAATCGTTCGTAGAATCTACTAAAAAGACATCACCCTTAAAAATCTCAATTACCGGGACTTGAGTGAGAGCCTCGGCAGCTGCGATAGTCTGATTACAAACACCAACGATAGTCGAAGGAGTTGCACCAGCCGCAGCGTCAACAGCCAACCCGGCAGTCTCTACTAGAAGGTAATTCTGCGTGGTAACAGTACCAGACGCTTTATTTACCATCCGAAGAGAACGGGTTGGATTTTTGATTATAGCCTGAATGAATCCAGTCATTTTTTTATTTGGATTATAGTAGCTACTTAGTCGTCCGAGAGAAGTTCTACTGCTTTTGCTTCTGATATTCCGGTTGCGACCATTTCATCAATGGATTTACGTACTTCCGGAGAATAGTCTGTCTTTGCTACTGTCCCACCCGGGAATTGCATAGCATTGACTTTTTCCTGAACATTTGCACCTTTTAAAACTCTTTCTTGAATGGATTCTGACGGCTTAAACATGTTTTCCCGAGCGAGTTCTAAGACTGTCATCAACTCTTTACCACTTTTGTTTTGCCAATTGTAGTTTTCGTCAACGAAATCAAAGAATACTTCTCTCGTATCATCATCTTTAAGTTCAGAGTGCCTTTCAACAAATTTTTCAAGGGTGCTCTTGACTTCACCAGCTAAGCGTTCCTGTTGGATAACCGCTTGGATATCCTCTTTAGTCGCTCCACCTAGTTCTTTCAAGCGTTCTCTATCAGCTTTCAAAGCTTCATCTTCAACAACTTCTCCATCTTTCTTAGTCTCTACTCCGCCATTATTTAGCGGGTTAGTAATTTTGTCGGTTCCGTTAAGATTTTTCAATTGGCCTTTAGCCTTCTTAATTTCCTCCGACAATTGTTGTTTCTGCTCATCAGTAACTGCAAGTTTTCGTCTTTTAACTAAATCAAGGAGAGCAATTCGTTTCTCAAAAGATTCATCAGATTCGAATTTTCCTTTATTCGGTACTCGGAACTCATACTCACCATCTTCCTTCTTCGCTTCTTCAACTGGAGGTTTGGCTGGTTCCTCCTCCTTTGGAGCTTCTGGAGTTACCTCCTTATTCTCTTCAGGTTTGGTTGGTTCTTCCACTTTCTTAGGAGTCTCCAACGCATTTCCAGCTTTGACCGCAGCGATTGATTCTTCTAAACTTTTATCAAGTTCCGATTCATCATCTACTGGTGTCTCTACAACTTCTTCGTTTTTAATTTCCATATTTTTTCCTACCCGTATCGTGGGTGGTAGCGATGGTTTTATTACTTTTAATTATATAATAGTCTTTTTAAAACTACAATGTCTAGTAGTCGGAAAACTTAACAAAAGGCACTATTCTCTTCAACTTCAATTTTAGAGTATCTATATTTACAGAACCTTCGGTCAAAAATGAAATAGCATGTTTCTGGAAATCCCCTTCCATTGAATTATTATGCTCACCAACAGTAGACGAATACTTTATTGGAACAATAATAATATAAACTTCCTTATCCCTCGTCTTGTAGAACAAAATATTGTCCTCTGGTTTAAAGACTTTATTGAAAACTTCCAATAAATCTTCACGGTCAACAGCAGTTCCGCACGACCCCTCAAATGAAGATGGAGCTTTTCCACCAAAGAAATAATCAACTTCTTCAACTTCTTCTCCTCGGGTGTTTTTCAGAATAATTTTCTTTACCGGTTTTTCTGGAGCTACTGGAGTATTGTTCACAGGTGGCAATCCGGTAATAGGATTATTCACAATCTCCGGAGCGACTGGTGGTTTATTGGTAGTGGTTTTGTTGTCTTTTTTTGTGTTTTTTACTTTTGCCATATTTTTTCCTACCCGTATCGTGGGTGGTAGCGATGGTTTATTTAATGTCTAATTGCTTAAACGACTTATAAAATTTCTTCATATATTCCTCCATCTTGGGGGTTATTTTTTTCTTAACCTCATCAAGATATTCCTTCGTAATCTCCGTCCTCGGAACAGTCATATCAATTTTTGCAATTTTGTACCCCTCTTCAATCAGAGCGAATTCTAAAGGATAAGGATGGGTGTAATTGATATTTATTTCTTCACCCTTCTTAAAATCTCTATCTAACACACACTTCAACTGTCGGCCAACCTCGACCACATTGACTTTCGTCATCTCGACAAAGGTTGGGGAAAGAGTATCTGTGTTGACTTGTTCAACCAAGAAACTAATCATCTCCTCCGCTGATATTTCAAATTCATCACCGGACTTGCTGATAAATTTCATCAATTTTTTTTCTTCCGCCTCCGGTGAATATTTCACCTGTATTGTGTAGTCCTTCTGTTTTAATTCAACTGCGGTCATTCTTTTGGTTCAAATAACCCTCCTTTTCTAATATCCTCAAGATAATCGACCATTTTTCGTAACATTGTACCTTGTACTTCGAGGGTAATAGCATTGACAATTGTCTTCCATTCCGTTTCAGCCACAATCGGAGTTTTTGCTGTAATATCTTTCATCAATTCAATAATAACCGGAGCGTGTTCACTCTGGGCCAACTTTATCTTTCGTTGGTCTAAACTTTGTTCAACTGGAATTTCTTGTTCGTCCATTTTATTTAAATAGTTTTCGCTTATTATCGTAAGTAATACTTTGGTCTGGATTATGAATATAGTAAGAGGCTCCCTCGGTATTATCAGCATACTGTCCGGACCGAATCTGCTGTTCAATCGCATCAAGAATCGCATCAACCTCCTTTTTCTTCGCTAGAGACACTTGGTCTGGAGGGTTATAGTACGCCTGATATTGTTTGCCTCCATACGCCTGATATTGATTCGGCATTGCGACAATTTCCGCCAGACTTTTATTCATCCCACGCTCTTTGTAAGCTCGAGCTCTATTAATAATTGTATTTAAAATAACATTTGCTTCCAGTTCTTTTTTCTCTCTATTACGATTACTAATTTCACCATAAATAAGAGGACGCATTGCTTTAAAATCCTCGTCTGTAAAATCAACACCTCGGTCTTTTAAGGTATATTTATTAGGAGAAACTACTGGAGTAAATGTCGGCTGTTTTGCTTGATAGAAATATTCTTTAGGTTGGAATATATCTGAAATTGGCCCGGTCATTTTACCAACTCCTTTGCTGACTGAATTGTAAATATCTTTTATTGCCATTTTTTATCCCGGAAAAAATCCAGTAGAATTAGCTACTCGTCCCATTGAAGCATCTATCGCCGCCCCCATCGGAGCTTGTGGTCGTGCCACTTCGTTTGGATTTTGTGGTTGGGTTGGATTCATTCCATCTCCGGCCATCTCTTGACCCATCGGCAAAGATTCTCCTGCTCCCGCATCACCACCTGCCATATTGAGCATAGCTGCTTCTTTAGCCTTTCTTTGCATCTCCTCATCCTGCATCTGCTTTTGCATATCAGATGGTTGTTTGTTAAGAATAGAATCATAATCAGCTTTGTTTATGTAGTCAAAAATGTCTTGATTCTGAATATCCAACAACTGCTCCAAAGCCATCAATTGAGAGGCAGCGGCCTCTGGGTCTTGATTGCGAAGCGAGAATATCAAGGTAATTTGATTCGTAATGACGGGGAACAAAGCCATAAAAGTCTGTTTCTGAATTTCCAGAGATGGCAAAAGCATTGAATCCGGGTCAATAATGAATTCAATATAATCGGACATGTGTCCGGTATTTTTCAATTCTTCAAACAACTTACGAGAAGAAATCTGACGAGTTGGAACATTTTCCATCATCTCTCCCTCTTGAGTGAAATCAAAATTAAGTCGTAGATTTGGAGAAGCGGCAGCAATCAATCCGGTCGCTAAACCCTCATCATTAATAACAGTTTCCGCTTCCACAAAGTAATCAGGATTCTGCTTCACGAATTCAGCAAGCTGGTCTTCAGAATCAATCATAAAAATCTTATCCACAGGATAAATCTGAAGCATCCAAGTGTTTGCAATGTGAGCATCTTTTTCCAACCCAGTCACCATTGAGTTTTTTGGTGGAGTCAAACGGTTATAAGCGGCCTCTTTCAGAATCACTGTTGAACCCAAGGTCGTTTCGGATTGTGTTCCCGCTACGATATTGTTCACACCAGTATTCTCTTCGATGGCTTGCTTCTGTTTGTCAGCAAAGACGATTCCCTGTTGAACATTTCCGGAGGTCTTCACCACATCAATATCCGAACCGGGATGTTTTGGATTGACGATATTTGGACCACGCTTATAAGTAGCTGTCCCATTCTGAACTTGAGCTCCAAACAGAAGAGGGAAAATTTCCGCTTCGACCTGTTGAGCGTTTAGGGAATTGATATATGTATAGATAGCCGTATTACCTCGCATCATTTCGTAAAGACCAACCCCGTGCGGGTCATTCATATCACGAACAAAACAACGAGCCGTCACGACCGAACCGTGAGAGCCGTCATTAGGTAATTCACCATCGTAAATTACCATCTTCCCACAGACAACAATGTACCGATTCAGTAATTCATTTTCGTAGTATCCAATGGTGACATGAGTTTGAACTTTGTCCGGATTTTCATCCTTAGCCTCTTCCGACACGGAACAGTATTGAAGTTTCTTTTTATTCTTTTTAGCATCCGGATACATCGCATAAAAATCTTCTTTTGGCATATCCCGCTCGTAATAAACTTCACCCCATGACCAATAGTCTCCATGATTAAATCCAACTCCAAGCCATGTTCTATGACAGTCTAAAGATTCTCGGTAAATATCATCAAATAAAATTTTAACTGTACCTTTTCGTGGAACCTGCACTCGTCTAGGATAGACTCTCCACGCCGCCCAACCATAAGTAAATAGATTCTGGTAGGTGAGCATCAGAGTGTTTGCTCCATTACCTCCAGTCATTGACCAACTTCGCTTCCACAATTCATAAGAAGCTTTGGCATAAATTTTATCATCAGCAATGACTTTTGAATCAGGTAATTTCCCAGCAAGGACGGAAGTAGCAATCATAATTTTAGAGAAAGCCAACGGCTCTTGTGAAACAGGAACGCCGGAACGATTCTGGTCCCGGTCACTAAGCTTCTGGGGATAGACATTTATATCGTATGACCCATTTGCCATCTTATTATAGAACACCATCGAACCCCAACCGGACTTTTCATATAATTTTTGTCCATAAGAAACAGCTGTGTTCATTAAATTACCGTCAATTTCATTAGCCAGAGTATCGAATTTCTTTCGATACTGGGACTCCTTCATTTCTTTCTTCTTGTTGTCGATGAAAGTTATTGAGTCTTTTTCTGATGTTTGTTTTGCCATATTTTAAAATTAGAGAATATTTCTATAAGTATAAAACTTAAAATTCAAGTATGCAAGTAACTTGAAATGATTTAATCCTAGTTCATCCCATTAGATTCGTTAAACATTAAGGACATTATACTTGCCCCCTCGCCGGGTTTAGTATCATCAATATATTTTCCCTGTTCCTGTAAGACTGCGTATCCTATCGCCGATGCCATAATTACGTCATCGTGCTTTTTGTCCATAGCTTCCGGTCGTCCCTTCTGATTTCGAATAAAAGTAAGCATCTCATTCAAAAGAACCGCCGGGAACCCGCTTTCTTTTCGAAAAAATACTGCTTTGAGAGCGGCCAGCGAAAAAGGTCTAGTCGCCGATGTAGTCTTCCAACCGAAGAACTTCGTCACCTTCTGGGTAATATCATCGAAGACCTTCCTATAATATAAATTAAGGTAACCCAATTTCTCTAATGCATCGTTGACCCAGAGCCCGTCCTTATTCACCTCAATCGCCAAGAGAGCCCAGTTGTAGAACTTACCGAGCTTGTACGCCTCTCCCGCCAATTCATCCGGAGCGACTTGCGACCGGTAGACCGCAGCACAATCCTCCGTCTGATGGTCAATCACATATAATACCTGTGCATCTCCAGAAGCGAGTCCCTCCGCTGTATCTCCTCCAATAATATATTTATGCCCCGGCTCCGGTTTGTGGAACATCTCCATACTCCCAGCGGAGTGCTCGTTAAAAATTACCTCTCCCTTCTCATTATTTCCCAATTCTCCTTTTGTTCCCGGAACTGCTTCATTCAACAATCTCGCCACCTTCGCTGTAGAGAAATAAGTCTGACCCGTAGATAAAAACGCCTCCTCGTGAGTAGTCGGGAATTCCTGCATCAACTTCTTAATCGCATCCGGAGAGTTTTTTCCTCCGAACTGCAACCACTTCATATAATAGTATGTTATCTCCTTATCCGTTAGGTTATGTTCCTTCTGATACTCCGCCCAATCAATCTCACAGGTCTCCATTTTAGTCACCGGAGTATTCTCGTAAATCTGACTCATTTCCATATCATCATATTGCCAGTTGTAAAAGTGTGGTAAGAACTGCACCTGTGATAGTAACGGAGTAATCTTTTCTCTCGATAACCAGTTCTCATTAAAAATTTCGTAAAACCTACCAGCCATACCCTCTGCCGTACTTTCAATAAAAATAAACCCATCAAAAGGCACCGCCGGAAACGTTCCCGACTCCACCTCCTCTGCCCGCTTAGGAAACATCACACACATCTTAGCGAACTCTGATATATGAACGAAGTGATAAGTTCCTGAACGTCCAGAAACTGCCACAGCAATACTTGAAGTGGAACCTGTTTCCGGTCCATATTCAATTGTCGCTTGAATTTTCCGAGATGAATTATGATTAATTTTAAAGAAAGCCCCCTTTACATCCTCCGCCATATTTCGAATTGCAAAATCAATCTTCTTGTCAAAAATCTGGGTCGCATCCTCCACTTTATGAGCAATAATTAAACCTTCCTTATTATTATTAAAAAGAATAGAATCCAAAACAAATAAATCAATAAAAGTTGTGAATCCTAACTGTCTACTTTTTAAAATACAATGTCGATGATATGGATGAGCTACATTCAAATAATTATCAAAAAAATGCTTCTGGGCCCGATTCATTGTAAATACCTGTTTATCTCCTCTCTTAGTAATTATCCAATATAAATTAGATAACCGCCATTCCTGATTTTTTATTAGGTCGGGATTATTGGTCAGTATTTCAACAATACTATCATTATGGTCTTTAAATTTATTTGCCATTTTTATTTTTTGTTTCAAACCCCATTGGTTTTTTTTCACTCATCTCCTCGATACTGATAATTTTCCCCTTAGTAGAAATTGCCTCCTTAATACTCTTAGCCTCAACCTCTATTCTTATTAAAAAAAGTTTCTTATTTTTCATAATTCCACTTGGTTGAAAGTCTCATCCGCAATCCGTAGAAGTTCCTCCTCCTTTTTCTGATAATACCGCTGCATCTTCCGCACCTCCTCCAACTGTTTGTAAATCAGAAAAGGAGTCAAAGGGTCAGGTCGAATATCCTTCAGAATCGTATCTCTTACCTGAAGCGGTAGCCTTGTAAATCTCCTATAAAAATCATGAATTTTCACTGTAAATAAATTGTCAACCTTGTTAAAAATCATTGTCAACCACCTCCTCTACCGGCAGAGCTTCTTGGATAGGTCCAGTATTTAAAGTCTGATTTTCAATATGTTGCATCACCACTGTTCGAAGCCGGTTCTTACTTTGATTATCCTCATCACCCCTCTTTCTCGCTTCCGGATTAAATCTCGACCAAGCATTTCCAATCGCATTTAAAGCTCCCACTAAATCTTTATTAGAAAAAGTATCAAACCCTCTAATTTTAAATTCATGTAAAGCCGCCAAGGCCACATTATTAGAATCCGCCGCCAACTTCATCATCGCAGAATTAAATCCAACTGTGCTCTCAATCTTTTCCTTCACATGATTTGCCATTGTGGGTGTATATCCAACATCCAAAGCAATTTGTTTTCTATCCTTTCCCTTACCACCAAATAACCTACGAGCGTAAGCAAATTGTCTTGGTGTAGATTCTCCTTTTCTAGTTCTAGGCATATTTTATATTTTATGAAAAATAAGGTGTGATGTCAAGCTTTAATTATACTCGGGACACAAGTGGGGCACAACTATTTTGTTGTGTCCCGAATTATATCCTTATTATTAGCCGTATAATAGCAAACGGGACACAAGGACACAAGAAATGGGGTAAACCTTTCTAGTATATTAATTATATACCTTAATTTTTTATATATAAAATAGTTTTCTTAATTCTTATGTCCTTATGTCCCAAAAGTATATTATAGCCTTATTCTTGAACATATAATGTCGGGACATAACTATTTTCTTATGCCCCACTTGTGTCCCGTTTTCCTGAAATAGCCTCTGGTTGAGCCATATAATTTGGGACATAACCCTTTTTTAAGGGTTTTTTTAAGGTATTTTTCCATTAATACCCCCCTTTTTGAGTATAAATCCCGGGTGGTAGAGGAATTTTTTTAAAATAAACCGGGTGGTAGAGGAATTTTTTTAAAATAAACCGGGTGGTAGAGGAATTTATGGGGATGGGGAGGGGTATGGGACCCTTTTTAATAACTTGATATAGGGTATACGGAAAGGGGTAACCCCCCTAAGACCTTTATAATGATTTTAATTTTAATGATGAGTAGATAATAAAAAACATTTAATAATAAGATGAATAAAAAAAAGGATATGTTGATGATTACATCAACATGAAGATAGACGCCCGCGATTTTTAGAATGGCGGGATTAGACGGCGGGATTAGACGGCGGGATTAGACGGCGGGATAAATAATAAATTACCCCAGCACCACCAAAAAAACCATAACACCTTATTTTCATTTTTAACCTAAACAAAAACCACCTAAAATACCCCTAAAAATAAGCCCGTTTTACCCGCCAAAAAGTTATCCACAAGATAATAAAAAAACGCTAGATAATAGCTTGTGTTGTGTCGGTGTCGGTGCTATACTCTTATTAGACCAGTTGCAAGATTAGCATTGTCGAACAATAGCTAACATTTAAAAATAAAGTTGCAATAGGTTTAATGTATATGAGTAAAAAAGATTTTATTTTTATCGCTGAAACGATAAAAAGCCAGCTAGTAAACGAGGGCGGGGACTTTGAGACATTGCGGGGATTAGCTTTGCAATTTTGCGGGCGACTATCTGCTATCAATGAACGCTTTGACCAACGCCGATTTTTAGAAGCTTGCGGGGTAAACAAAAAATAATAATATGTACAAAAAACTATTTTTTAATGAAGATGTAACAGCTATAAAAAATGATAAAACATATACTTTTACAATAGAAATGAAAAGCTTATTTAATAATAAGCCTGATTGTAAAATAGGGGACTTCTATAATAATTTTTGGTTTAGAACTAACAAAGCGTTATCTAAAGGCTGGACTGGCTATAAAGATGAGTCAACATTAAAAAAAGCCGTAAAATTATCATTACTAAAACACGGTTTTAATAATATAAGATTTATCGAACAACAAAGATTAGTTATTGGATATGATGAAAGCTCTGAAAGCCCTAGGGAGTGGGGAAATTTAGGATACTTTATAACAATTGACCGAAACTATAATAGCCCTGATGATAACAACGATTTTATGGAAATAATTAAGGAAACAGGGGACGAAGCAAACAGCCAAGCCGAGCATATGAAGATGATTAAAAAAGAGATTAGAAGCCGACTGGACGAAGAAGTGCTTGCAATATATCCAGTTGTAAAATACGAACACGGCGGGGTTGTTTATAAATTAGGAACCATACACGGCTTTGATTATTCTAATAACGGCTTTTACATCGTAACAGACAAAACTGTTAAAGAATATGGCACAGACAACACTAATAAAAATACAGCCAAACAAGCGAAGGTTTTTGAACGAATTATAAAAGGTGAACTTGATATCTATAACCATTATATAAATGGCGAGGTGTACGGCTTTACGCTATACGATGAGCAAGGCGAAGTGTCCGACAGTTGTTGGGGGTTTTATGATATTGAAGATATCAGAGAACACTTACCAAAAGAGTGGAAAGACGAAGATTTAACCGACTATATAAACGACTAACAATATGAAAGAAATAATAGCGAACATTGCCTTAATTGACGCAATCAATTACTGCAAGGAAAATAAAATAAATTGTGCGGGAACGCATTTAGTTAAGTATCCTAGACGATTTACCTATGCCTTAGTAAAAGATGATACAGGTCGAGCAGTTTTAACCACGACATTTTATAAAAATAGAGTGCCATTACACTTTATTCATAATTAAAATGAAAAAACCAAAATATTTATGTTGTATATGGTGCGGAAAGGATTTATCAAAAGACAAGCCCCTCGCTCAATACTGCACGAAGAAATGTAAAAAGGAAGCGATTAATAAATAATAATAAAAAAACAATGAAAAAATTTAAAGTAACAATACCAGAATGGAGCTGTGATTTGGAGGCTGATAATAAATTGGAGGTAATGGAAATTGCTAGTGAATTATTAGAAATAGAAAAAGACCTAGATGATTTATTTGGAGCCTTTAAAGTGGGGTTATTAGATAATAAAAAAGAAACAGGACAAGCGAGTATCCTGATTGAACTAAAAGATAGTAATATCGCAGTCAAACACGGAGATGATAAGACTGTTTTGCTTGAGAAAAAGAATGTTGAAATTGGTAGTTGGAATAGGATTTGGAAAACATTAAAAGATTTAAAAACAATTGAATAATATGAACCTAGAAAAAACACTAGAGAAAATGGGGTACAAATTTGAAACCGAAGCCGAGATGTTTAAATTTGTGAAAGACCAGTGGGGTATGATTTGCTCTTTTATCATTGAAGAGAGCGGAGCAGTAACAGGTGCTTTTAAAATTACGAGCGTAGCCCGTGAGGATTTGGAGGGTATAGGATACGACACGAGCAAGGTTGATGACGCTACAATGGAGCATTTAGCGAGCAAAATGGCAGACGCTTATTGCGACAACGGCTTTTGGATTGACTTGCCGATTTTAGCAGACCATTTAGAAATACCTAAACAAAAATAATTATGGACAGAAAACAAATGCTTAATCTCTTAGCAGAACAGGAGATACAGAAAATGAACGATTTATCGGATAGTGCCTTTTTGGACGAGATATGTAGTTGGTTTGATGAAGCAATAGTGATTACACCAACACAACCACGGGGTGTTTTAATGTCCGATTATACGGAGGATTATATGAGGTGGCAAGAAGATAAAAGCGATGAAGAATTAAAAGAGCTTATCAATAATCAAAAATAAAATGACAACAAGAGAAGATATCCAAAATATGTTAAGTGAAATGGAGAATGGGGACGAATATATAGACCGCTTAGAACGAGCAATGGAGTTTTATTGTGGGGCTTACGACAAGTGCGAGGGATACAAGCACGCTATTATGATGACCCTTGATGACCAGTACAACAATCACGAAAGCGAAGCAGACCCCGCCGACTTAGATAAATTATCAGATATTTTAAACGGAGCAATATAATATGACCGACAAACAAATTGAAGCCTTAAAGAAAAGAATTGCCCGCCTTTACGCTAACATAGAAGCCGAGGTGGGGAGTAGCACAATGGATTTTATCCACGAGCTTGTTGAATGTGAGATTAAATTAGAATTAGAGTGTAATAAATAATAAAATGATATCAGAAATACAAAAAGAAGCCAAAAAATTACCTTGCCCTCATTGTGGCGAGGGGGAACTTCACGAAGTAGACGCAATTGATAGTGAAATTGAGGGTGAAATAATGTTGTGGTGCAATAATTGTCTTTTATCAATGGATAGTAGCGGGGGGTATGTATGTTAATTTAATTAAAAAATATGAAAATAAAAAAAGTGTCCGAAGAAGTCAATTACTTTGAAGAAACTCGTAAACACCTTTTTGAGGTCAACGGGAAAAAAGTTGAAGTTATTACATGGGTCAAACAGAATAATGTTGAAAGTGATTATGATAATGATGAAACTGTTGATGAAGATGACGCTAAAGCCTTATCAGAAGTGGAGCTTGAAGCGGTTGGTGAAAATTTAACAGAATTATTAGACCTAAAAGAGGGAGAGGAGTATCCTATTGAGGAATATACTGATTAATAATTTAAAGCTTTTATTGACGCAAGTTATCACTTATCTACAAGTTATCCACAGGTTAATCTAGTTTTTATTTTTTTAGTGTCGGTGCTATAATAAGTACGATTTAATTTCTAGCTAGTCCCTAGATAAAATCGGGGCGGGATTACTCGTCCAACAATTAAAAAATAGTGGTAATCCACTAAAATAGTATGGGATTAGGAACTCATGAAAATGGAAAATTTATTTCCATTGTCGGCGGACGTTTTTGTATCAGAGTACCAGAGGGAAGTGAAGGAGCAGTTAGTCGGGTTAATAAGATAGGAAAAACTGTCTTTGAAAAATACTATGACAATTTCACTGGCCGTTTAGTTAGTATTAAAGTAACAGACGGTAATTATGGTAAGCAGTGGGTATTTGGTTTTCAAGACCAAAATGAGGTTTACAATTTGCAATTAGGATATACTAATTCTTTTGCTAAAAACATCATTAAAATGTTACCGAACGCTGACTTGTCTAAGGATATGAAAGTTACACCAGTTACTAAGGTAGAAGCAGACGGCTCAAAGAAATCTTCTTTGTTTATCAATCAAGACAGTGTTGCTTTGAAACACGCTTTTACGAAAGATAATCCAAATGGTTTGCCATCAATGACGCAAGTAATGGTTAAAGGTTCACTAGTTTGGGACGATACTGACCAGATGATTTTTTTAGAGAAAATGGTAATGGATACTATTGTACCAAAACTTCACGGAGCGATTGCTCAAGCAGGAATTATCACACCAGAAGGCGAACCACTTGAAGAAGATGATGATATAAATCCTGACGACATTCCATTTTAAAGTAAAATAGTGCAATAATAAAATGCAACTCAATCAACAAAAAAATATCAGTAACATAAAGAAGGCAGTTAGGCTTATAGGTTTGTTGCATTACCTATCCTAGCTGTCTTCTTTTTGTTACTGATACTTGAGTTGATAGATTTTTATGATTAAAAAAGCAACACCATTTTTAAATTTCTTTCCAAACCATAAATATAGGTACATTGACCAAACCGGAGCGGGGCGGTTACCAGTATCTTCTAATGATATTAGGAAAGATTTAAACAGGGACGGGTATGAAGCTTACTTCACCGTCAATGGTTTTAATGATTGTAATGATAATAAAAAAGACCAGTGCATTAATTTGAATAGTTTCTTTGTAGATATTGACGGTAGAAAAGATTTAGAGGAATTGGAAGAGATTAAGAAGAAGCTTGACCCTAGTTTTATAATTGAAACCAAGAATGGTTATCACCTTTACTGGCTTTTAGACGAGCCAATTTACCGAGATGAAATTACTAAAGAAGAATGGGAATTGGCCGTGGCTCGGTGGGAGAAGATTGAACAGACTATTGTAACCACCCTAAATGCTGACCCTGCCGTCAAAGACTTAACTCGTATTTTACGCCAGCCGAATACTTTTTACTGGAAAAAATCCGGTGGGGCGTGGATTGAGGGGACAGATAATGTTTTTAAAATCAAGGGGATTTATAAAGAAGAAGCTAACCGCTATACAATGGAACAGGTGGAAGAAGTGTTTCCGATTATAGAGCAAACACTAATCATTTCCAGTGCCGTCAATCCGTCTACCGAGAAAGCTAAGAGGATGTCCGATTTAGAAAAGAAGAATTTTTTTGACCGAGTAAATGAAATATACCCAATAGAAAGCCGTACGAGCTTTCAGAAGCTCATTTCAGGTAAAGTTGGTACTTTGCCTCATTCTAATTGTCGTAATCAAGCCTTACTCATTACAGGCTCTCTAGCGAGGCAGGTAGGATGGACTAAGGATAAGTTCCTAGCCCACATCAATAAAGTAGGCTGGCATGGCATAGAGAAAGAGAGAGGTGGGGCTCAAGAGATAATGAACACAGTGAACAGTGCTTTTTCTGGTGGTTACATTTATTCCTATAAAAATGAAATCATTGTTTACAACATGGATGAGGAGGAACAGTTGAAAATTCAGGACGCTTATACAGGGGTTTTGAAGTCACGCCGAGAAGTCGACAAAGTGCGTTTCTCCAACTACGAACGGGAAATTTTGGCTCAACATCCATATCTGAAAAAGAATGAAATTGGACTTATTTTTGACTACAAAGACGGAGTATATGAAATGATTACCGACCAACAAATATCAGACATTGTTCTTAATGGACTTTACGAAGATATGTTATGGGGATATCGGACAAAAAAGAATGTCTCTGATAAAGTTGCGTGTTTGTTGTCCATTATGCCCGAGTTAGTAATTACTGACGACCGAGGATATATTGCCAATGTCAGGAATGGTTTACTCAATTTAATTTCCGGTAAATTTGAACCTCATAATCCAGACTTTGTTTCTCTTGTCCAATATGATGTCTTTTACGACCCGGATGCCAAATGTCCTATTTGGAAGCAATGTCTGTCAGAATGGACAAGAGGAGAAGAAAGTGAAGATAAGCAAATATTACTCCAGCAATTTGTTGGCTACTGCCTTTCTTCTTCAACAGCTTACCAAAAAGCCTTGTTCCTTGTTGGCGAAGGTGGAGCTGGAAAAAGTACCTTTACAGATACTTTACTTATGATTATGGGAGAAAAAGCTACCTCATCTATCAACCTTGATACTTTATATGGCCAGTACGGGATGAAGGGAATTGTAGGAAAAAGACTCAATGTAGTAGAAGAAGTATCTGGTAACTACTATGAAAGTGATAAATTGAAGAGAATAATTTCTGGAGAAAAGGTAACTATTGATATCAAATATAAAGACCAATTTACTTTCCGACCACAGGTTAAATTTATTTTTTCCGTCAATTCAATTCCAAGAGTTAGTGATACTTCCACTGCTACAGAACGAAGAATGATTGTAGTAGGATTTCTTAATAATTTCAAAGAAAATCCTAATATAGACCTACGAGAGCGAGATGGGCTGATAATTAAGGAAGCTTCTGGAATTTTTAATTGGATGGTGGAAGGAACTAAGATTTTAAGGGAGAAAAAGGGTTTTATAATTACTCAAGAACAGCGAAGAATGTTGAATGAATATCGACAAGAAAATTCCTCTGTTGAAGGTTTTATCGCTGACTGTGTGTTACTTGACCCTGATGAATCAATTGATGTTCCTACTCTTTATTCTGAATATAAGAAATGGAATCAGTCAGATGGCGGGCGAAAGATTAAGGCGAACATTACTTTCACAAAAGAGGTTAAGATGTATGGTTTAAAGAATAACCGATTCATATTGAAACCTAGAGAGAGTGGTCATGATGAAGCAAAATTTATCGGTATTAAATTAAACCCTCTTTGGACGAAACAGAATAATCCAAATAGCGGGTTCGGTAATTTTTAATGATAAAAAAATGTCCTACAAAATAAGACGAGGAAAAAAATATAGTTTATACCCCAACGGAGTTGTCTACGAGGGTTCTAAATATATCACCACGATTTTTGATTCATTTTTGGTTGATATAATGTTAGAAGAGAAAATGACTAAGGATAAATTTGATGAAATTATTAGTGGCGGAGAGGAAATGATAAAAAAAATATATGGTAAAAAATAACCGGCCAAAATGCTACTATTGCAAACTCTACCAGTCTGAAGAACGGTGTATTTATTGTACCAATTGCCGTAAAAAAATGGCTAAAGGAGAAATTAGGTCGAACTTTGGAGAAGAAAAAAGATGTCAGATTTGTGGAAAACAAATTTTAGATGAGAAACCATTATCAAATGTCGTATGTATACAGTGTATTAACGAAATATAATATGAAATATTTAATTTTAATCATTATTGTTTTTCTTTTTGTAATGTATTGTGAGTATTTTTATCCAACAAGAATCACAAATTGTATTGACTATAGTGGGCTTTTTACTGAAGAAGGTCTGCCAATTCCATTAAGAAATGACACCCTTAAATAAAATATGATACCACCTCTTTACAACCATCAAAAGAAAATTATTAAAGAAGACCGCAAAAAATTTGGGTTATTTCTAGGTACGGGGGCGAGCAAGACACGGACGGCGTTGGAAATGGCCGAAGGTAAAGTCCTCGTTATCTGCCCTAAGCAACAACGAGAAGACAAAACTTGGCAGAATGAAAATGAGAAATGGGGAACTAAAAAGAACTTAACCGTCATCAGTAAAGAAGATTTAAGGCGAGATTGGGATATTTTACCGGTTTTTGATACGGTCATTATAGATGAGTGTCACTACAATCTCGGAGTCTTACCGCAATTTGTTCAAAAGAATAAAATTCAACGACCAAAAACTTCACAGATTTTTGAGGCCACGAGACAGTTTCTTTTGAAACATCCACCGACTAGATTCTATCTTCTGTCCGCTACCCCTGTTTCTAAACCAATGAATCTTTGGGCGATTGCTACTCTATTCGGGCAACGCTGGGACTTTATTCAATTTCGAGAAAAGTATTATGTGGAAATTAGAATAGGTGGGACACGAAGAATTTGGATGCCGAAGAAAACTGATGAAATAAAGTCGCAATTAGCCGAAATAGTTCAACGCTTTGGATATACTGGCGGACTTAATGACTTCTTCGATGTTCCCGAACAAACGCATAAAGTAGTAAACATAGAACTTTCTGTGGAGCAAAAAAAGGCAATTGTTGACCTACAATTTGCTGAAGCCGACCCATTAGTCAGACGAGCAAGGCAGAGGACTATTGAGAACGGAGTGCTTTACGATAAAAAGATAGAGCTCATCACCACCCGGACCGAACGAATGGTCAATCATACAACTATTTTCCCCTCCAAAAAAATCGATTACATTTTGGAACGGGCGATAGAGTTTCCGAAATTGCTCATCTATGCGAACTATACCGCCCAGATTAACGAAATTGCGAAAGCCCTTCGAGATGAAGGCTATGCTGTTTCCACTCTAACCGGAGCAACCAAAGACCGGACTTTTATCAAACGGGTGGATGAATCCCCTGACCCCCATATCATTATTGCTCAATGTAGTATCTCATCTGGTTATGAATTACCAAGTTTCCCGTGTGTTATTTATGCTTCAAAATCTTGGCAGTTCCTTCACTATGAACAAAGTTTAGGTAGAGTATTAAGGTCAAACAAATTAAAAAAGAATTTGTATATTCATTTAGTTGTTGATGGAGTAGATAAAAACTGTCACGATTCAATACTTTCAGGACAAGATTTTCAAGAAAGACTTACCCTTAATATATGAAAATATCCCTTATTAAGTTAAAATGAAGATAGTGAGTCCGAAAAGACGTTAAACTATTTGGTCTTTGTCGTTGAATTTCTAAGAAAGGGGGGATGTCATGGCTAGTTATATCTGTAAAATATGCGAATACACTATTACTAGAAGACGCACTAAGTTTGAGAAAATCAAAACTTCTATATGTATGGCTTGTGTCTTGAAATATCCTACACACCCAGAAATAGCTCACCCAAAGAAAGGAGGCCAAAATGGGTCTACTGGAACTACTAGATGAGTTGGAAAAACTAGCCAAACAGTTGCCTACCAATCCATTGTTCGACCACTTCAAGGATGATGTTAGTTTTTACATTGTGAAGTGGAAAAGTGTCCTGACTGGTGGTTACAAGATTGAGTTGGAGAACCACCCCCAAATCTATTTCAGCGAAATGAGCGATGACATGATTCGAACCGAAATGGAAGAAACGGGCGAAATTAGCTAGAAAGGTGGTGATATCTCGGCGAGGGAAATGCGAAAGCCAGCCGTTACCCCAAAAAGGTTTGCCAGCTCCTCAAAAGCTGGCTTTTTGTACTAGAAGTTATCCACAGTTATTTATAGACACCGTTGTCGGTGTCTGATACACTCTAATTAACAAATAATCGGTCGAAATTATTAGCTTAAAATTAACAATTATGGAATTACAAAAAATGTCTATTGTAGAGCTAAAAGCTTTAGCTTACGATAACCTAGCTCAAATAGAGAACTTCCAAAAGAATCTCGGAGCGATTAACCAAGAAATCTCCCGAAGAATAAATGCCCCAATAGAAAATAAAGATGCCGAGAAAAAATAAAACAGAAGCTCATTGGCAGACCGTTTTCAATCAATACTGTCGGGAGAAAAAGATTTACGGGTTTTTTGAATTAAAATTTACCTTAATAAATTCCCTTCCTTTTTCTAAGATTGAAATAGTCCAGTACGATGGCCTTCAGGCCACCGAGAAGAATGGGCTGGTCTGGAAACTTTCCGATGAAATATCACGACCAAAACCTTGTGACAGTTTCTCCATTCCCCCTCTTCCGTCTTATGTGGTTATTATCTTTAAAGATACTTTCTATATGATACGGATTGGTACAATTGTAGACATGAGAGAGTCCGGACTTATCTCGATTACTCGAGACCAAGCCGAAAAGTTAGCCGAGAAGATTATTAAAATAGAAAAATAAAGAATGAATATTGTAATTATAATTCTATCTGTTATCGTAGTTTTTAACATTTTTGAGATTAGTAGTTTGAATCGTGATGTTCGTAGACTGAAAGAAACGAGCAGAGTCAATTGGAAAATCAATTGGGAAAAAAGAAAGGTCGGAAGAGAGAATAAAATTAAAAAAATCCATGAGGCCAAAGAATAAGGAAACATTCGTAAGAATCAATTCAAGGGTTAGGGCTGACCAATTGAAGTTTGTGAAAACTTACGCTAAATCTAGGGGTATTGGCGAAGGAGAAGCCCACCGAATTATATTAGATGAATTTATGTCGAACTTAATATCTAAAAAAACAAAAAAAAATGAATCATAATTTCTATGAAAAATATGCTATTCTTGAAGCAAAAATCGAAGACTTAAAGACCCAGAAGGAGGCTATGAGAGTTTCAATTTTGGAAGTAGTTATGGATTTACCAAATAAAAAATCTGATACACCATTCGGTAAATTCTCGGTTTCTATGTTAAAAAAATGGACATACACCGATAAAGTTTCTGAAGCCGAGGATAAATTCAAAGCCATTAAGGCAAAAGAAGAGAGTACAGGTGAAGCAACATTCACCGAAACTCCTTCCCTAAGATTTATAAGTGTAAAATTATAAAAATGAAAAAAGCAACACCAGTAAAAAATAAGAAAGAGAAAAAAGCAACACCAGTAAAAAATAAGAAAGAGAAAAAAGCAACACCAGTAAGTATGGTTAGCTATTCTATCAAAATGGTCATTCCGACCGGAGCCTATGCCAACATCCAGCCGGAAATTGTCGTCAAAGCCGGAGATATGGAAACAGCTCATGCCTTTATTGCCCCGCACATCAACAAATTGTGGAAGGAATACTACATGGTCAGTGAACGAGTCAGTCAACCAGCTACTAAGCCAGTAGAAAGAGCCCCTGAATCCCAAAAAATGACCGCTACGGCCGTTTCCACTCCTTCACCGGCTAGTTCTGTCGCTTTGAACAAAGCTACACAGGCAATCGCCTCTTGTATGTCCAAAGAAGCATTGGATTTAATCTCTACCCAAGTTGAAAAATCAGTGAAGTTGACTGATGAAGATAAAGTTACTTTGCGAGTTTTGGTCGCCGAGAAAACTAAAGACTTTGATGGAAAATAAATTACTATTACCGAAACCACATCTCTCTTGGTCGCAGATGACCTGCTGGATTTCCAACCCCACTCGTTACCGCAAGGAATACTTTGAAGCCGGAGCGAAACTAGATACCAAATATCTACGCTTCGGTTCCGGTATCCACAAAATGATTGAGGACGGGACTTACCACGAACTGCTTCCGGATTTGGAGGTTTATGATACTCATGAATTTGAAGTCCGGGTTGAAGTGAATGATATCCCAACTCTTTCCTATATTGACTCTTATGATGAGGTCAATAATGTCTTTCGAGATACCAAGACCGGGAAGATTCCATGGACCCAAGCTAAAGTTCAGAAGCATGACCAGTTAGTTTTCTATGCGACCACTCTGAAACAATTAACAGGTAAAATGCCGGAGTATTGTCACCTCGACTGGATTCAAACCAAGGAAGGGGAACGGGAAGAAGAGAGCGGATTGCATAATGACAGACAGATAAATGTGACCGGACTTGTTAAATCTTTTAAGAGAGAGTTTGATATTAGAGAATTAGAACGAATGGAAGATTTAATTGTTAAGACAGCCAACGAAATCAGCGATGCATACAAGTCATTCCTTGCAGAGATATAACCCCCCCAATAATTAAAAAACATATGAAATACAAAATAATTGAACTACCAGAAATGGTCGGAAAAACACTAGAAGAAGTTAAGACTTTTGTGGAAAAAGAATATTCGGGGAAACTAGCCAAAGAAGAAGATAGGGAGGACTTTATTAAAGGTAATCCAATTTCACCTTCTATGACTTGGTATTTTTTCTTCGGTTCTCTCTTCCGTAACTCCGATGGCTACTGGAGTGTGCCGTTTGCGTTCTGGGGCGGGTCGTACTGGTACCGCTATGCGTATTGGCTTGGCTTTTACTGGAATGCCTTCTCTCGTGTTGTTCTCCTCGAGGATTCTGAAAAACCATTAGTCGTGAATAAATTCTGTAAAAAATGTGGCAGTAGATTGGGAGATGTGGAATGTAATTATTACAATGAATATACTGGTGAGAAAGTCCACGATTTAGTTTGTTCTAATGAAAAATGTGAAAGAAATTGCGATTTTTTTGGACACAGTTATAAAAATTGTAGTTGGTTTGGATATAGTGCCAAATGTCAGAAATGCGGTTATACACCAAGGGATTTTTAATTGGTATCACGTTAAAAAGATTACTAGCCTTAAATAAATTGAAGTATGGACAGCGAAAAAATAAAAATATGTATAGAACACGGTCTTCCAAACTGTTGCGAGAAGTTTCCCCACACTCACCCCCAGATTGAAGAGATAGCAGAAAAATTATACGAACAAACTATGGCGGGTATTCAGTATGGAGACGGAAGAGACTTACTAGAGTGGAAAGAGTTAGTAAAAAATGGGTTTGTTGCTTACGCTAAAGATGCCCTCCAACAAGCCACCCAGCGTGCTTATGAGCAGGGGAGAGAAGCGACATTGGCGGAGGTGAAAAAGGTGTGTGATAAAATGAAAGCCGAAATAAAAACTCCTGACGGCTATGCGAGCACTTATTACAATATAAAAAGTAGTTGTGATTATAATAAATTATTAGATGAAATTGCCCTCGCTCTTTTATCCACGATAGAAAAATAAAATGTTCAATATACAACTTTATGGAAAACAAAAATTACTTCTCGCTTTCGAGTACGGGGTCATCCTATCTGATGTCGCTAAGGATAGGAAGATTCCTTTGACTAATGAAATGGTTACAAGGTGTGAAGAAATCATTGAAAAAGAGTTCACGGCAAAGAGTTCAAATCGTGTTGCACTCGACATGGTTCCGAATATCCTTGCCTCATTGGAAATCAAAGAGTAAAATATGATTGTATTACTGTGGATATCGAGAAGGTGTTCTTGAAAAACATATTTTTTGGGAATGGCCGATACGACTCCTTGGTTTTACCACAATAAAAAACACCTACGCTAAACGGAAACAACAATTTTGTTCATTCCAAATAGTAGGTGTTTTTTAGTTGTCAAAAGGATTTCCTACACTAGCCTTCTTTTTTGGAGCTAATTTTTTCTCATAATAAGCTTGAGCTTCTGGTGTTCCAGACTTACCAAATAATGAAGCTCGGACCATATTTTCTCCAGTTGGATTAATACGGTATTGCCAATCTCCACTAATATTGGTAGATTTTCCTTTATTTACAGCTGACACTCCTTGAATAGTTTTTTTTAATTGACCGCCACCAAAGGGAGGCAAAATTTTAAATAAGGGGTCAGATAAGGCTTTAGTTGAAAGTAACCCACCACCATATCGGGTCGGGTCCTCTCGGCCGAAAAGTTGCTTGCGAGTAGGAACTATTACTCCCATTACCGAAGTCCCATATTCCGGATACATGGAAGCAAGAGTCTGGCCGAACGGAACATTTGATAAAACTTCTCCAGCTACCCGGCCACCAGTTTTTACCGTCCCTTTCGCACTTGGGTCGTTCTTCAGAATATCAATCCCATCTAAAGTCATTTGGATTGGGTCTAATGCCAAACGGTTTCCCGTCATTTGTTCAGTTGTACTGTTAAATAAATATAAAGAAATAAACAAAGTTGCAAACTGTCCGAATTTTTTCATTATACTTTTATCAGACTTAGCTAAATCCTCCATTACCCACCAAAGATTTGTCAGTTCTAATTGGAATGGAGCAACAATCTGAAATACTTTTGAGTTTTGTAATAGAGGTTTTTCACCAATACCTCGCCCCGCAACCAACAGTTTTGTAGCATCGTCTGCATACTTAATAGGGTTTACTGCTCCCTCTTGAATAGCTTTTTCATATTGTCCATTCCAAATAAATTTAGTACCGACTTCATCTAAGACTGTAACTATCCAAGTCCCCATTTTTTTAGTATTGTTAAGCATCCCTTTATCAAATTCTTGGAATCCTTTAAAATACCTTTCTTTCAGGAAATTAGATTTTTTCATTGCGGTATTTTCTGTAAAATTTTGTCCGAGAGTTTTTGCTAGACCCTTACTAGAGTTTCTAATTCCAGCTGAAGCCAACCCTTGTGGAATGTTATAAATCTGGGCGATAGAAGAAGCCACATTAAAGAGAATTGTGTTGGCCTTTACTCGCTTATTTAACCAGTCAACTGCTTGAAGAGTTGTACGGCCACCCGGAACAGATTCATTGACAATACGGTCCCATTCGGCTGATTTACCAGCTAACTCGTTGGCGTACATCCGTAGGTTATAGATGTAGTTATTTAAATTCTTACTCTTAGTAGTCCCACGGGCCAAAACATCAGCCAATTCTCGGAATTTTCCGATATGTGGGTCTATATTGACGGCCTTTGACCAGCTTGGTAAGTAATTTAAATAACCGCCAATAGCATCATCGGTTGTTTTAGTCCCCGTTCTTTTTTGTTTAAAAGAAGCCCATGCTGATTTTGGTTGAGTGGTTTCCGAAATACCAGATAACATCGGGTCAATATGGATAGGATTTTCTAAAATGTTTTGTAGACGAGAAAAATCAGAAGTAAGTTCTTGATAATGTCGAAAATAATCAGCTCGTTTAGGAGTCCATTTGTATGGGCTGTTCGGATAGATTTGTTGTTCAACAGCATTAAGAGCATCTAAATGTTTATCATAAGACTGACGGAACCATTGTTCCGCTTCAACAATCTGCCCGGATTTTTCCCGACCAAATTTTTGCACCAATTCTGGTAATGTAATTTTTCCTTCACCTAATTGTTGAATAGCAGCACTTTCCTTACTTCCACGGCTGAATCCAAACCTCTCAATAATATTTGTTTTTAAATTTCCAAGTTCACGATTAAGAGTATCTATATTAGCACCTTTAGATTGGTTGAATGGCTCTAGCACTGTCTGGTCAATCATTTTAAAATCTTCCGGACCAAAAACTTGGGCTGTATTACGAGTAATATCCCGTAATTGTTTTTTAGTATTTCCAATATCTTTATATTGAGAAACTCGTTCTCCTAAATTCATTTTAGTTACTACATCACGAATTTCTTGAGCTTGGATAGGAAATTCTTCTGGTAGAGGAGCAGTTTCCAAAGCTTCTTTTTCTGCTTGTATTCTTCGAGATTCCAAAATCTGTTGCTGTATAGGTCTTTTTTGACCTTCTGTAGTCGATTTTAAGACCGATGAAATTTCAGGCGTGACTGATGGTTCAGCTTTTTGAAAGATGGAAGACTTTTTTTGAATTTCAAATTTTATTTTATTAATAGCTTCGTCAACTTGTACTGGATTGGTTAAATCCTTGAAAATTGTGGCAAATTTTTGAGCAACATCATCCGCTAATTCTGGTATTTCTGTTTTTAGTAATTTAAAGATAACACCAACATCTATTGATTTAGCGACCTTGTTAGCAACTCCAGTCATTAGTGTTTTTGCAGGAGCGGTACCAGCAAAACCGGGAGCAAATTCAAGTGCAAACTTCTTAGATAATTCTTGGTTCTCCTGTGGGGTTGTAGTCTTTAAAATATCTGATGTTGTTTTACCAGTTTGTGAACCGATAGTTGCAATGGGATTACCTTGAATATCCAGTCTATTACTAGGTAATTGAGAGGCTCTAATATCAGCAATTAACTGCCTATCTTTTTCAGCTGGAGACTTTAGACCAGTTACTCTTTTAAGATATTCTTGTGATGGTGTAGATTGTTCATAAAAAATCTGATTGGTGGCATTCGCCACATTATCAACAGCCCCCTTTACTGTTTTGACAGCTGAAGAAATAATGTCAAAGGGATTCTTTTTTTTAATGATATCGAATGGGTTCATTTTTTGTTTTTTAATTCATCCAATTCGTGAAGATATTGTACCAGTGTTTTTGTTTTTCAGCAGGTGTGATGTTTGGAATCTTAGCAATAAAGAATTGTTTTACAGTAGCCGGTAGAGTTTCACTTCCCGTAATCAACTCCACCACCTCATCAGAAGTTTTTGTACCGGAAGCAATTTCATTCAAAAGATTCTCAAAGACTTTATACTTTGGAACATTTTTATTAGTATTTTCATCTAGCGACATTGGAGGATTGATATAGAAGTTTTTTACATCATCATCCAGATTTTCAAAATCATCAAAACTCATTCCGGCATTAGACGCTCCGTTCGCCGATTGAGTTTCAGTAAATCTATCATTGCTACCAGTCTTTTTTGAACCAGTTGTAGAGTTCCACTGACGGATATTTTCATTAGTATTAAATACCGCCATTTCTTTCATAACTTTTATTTTTGATTCTTCGGTCTTAGCTTTAGCTAGTTCTTCATCTAATTTTTCTTTCTGTTTTATCCGGGTAAAAACATCATTGATAGCCGGGTCATAAATTCCAGCATAAGCCTTCTCAATCGTGGCTAACTGCTCTGGACTATAAGCAATTCCGGAATCTTTACCAATTTTGAATGGGTCGGTCGTTCCAGTAGCAATATCATTACGAGCGTTATTCAAATCTCTAGCAGTATTAGTTAGATTCTCTACTGATTGGTCAGGTTTAGTCATAGCATCCCCAGCATATTTAGTCACATCACCAGTTCCCTTACTTACGGGAATCCGACTGGCAACATAATTACCATACTCTTCTGGTGTTGCAAAGTATTGCCCGGTTTCAGGGTTGATATATTTTGAACGAACAGGCTTAGGTACTGGGGCAGTTGATGTTGGAATAGGTGTGGTAATGGAAGAACCTCTCATTGTTCGAGGAGTAAAAATTCTAGGAGCAGGAGTGGTAGTAATTGGTGGATTTTCTGTTATTCCACCAAGAGGTGAAAATAAACCACCCCCATTTGGTAAACTCCTCATTGAATCTAAAAAGGTGGCTGGGATATTTCCTTTAAATAAATCTGATATTTTTTGAGCCATATTAAAATTGATTAGCGTAGCTGGTTGATAAAAGTTTATTACCTCGATTAGCTAAAAGACCTGCAGCTCGTTTAGCAGCAGCCGTTTTCTTTTCAGCCAGTTTTGTTCCTTGGAAGTCGTAAGAACCCGGATTATAAATACTGGAAAGGCCACTGGAAGTTACTCCACCAGTTGCTACTTTTGGATTGTAAACATTGTTCCCGAGTTTGTAATAATCTGATAATCCACCTATTGCATCATTGCCATATTTATATTGTAAATCTCTAGCCGTGTTTCCGATATCAGCAGAGACCCCTGCTCGTTTAGCAGCAAGGTCTCGTTCATATTTAGTTTTTAAATCATTTTCTTTTTGAACCCGACTACCAGAAAATAGTACTCCACTATTAGCAGCAGTCTGGTCAGCTGTTGCTTTATCGGCCTGAAAATTTTCTCCAGAATTAATTAAATAATCTTGAAAAGTTCGTTGTTTTTCTTTAAGAGCTGCTTCAGCATCAGCTTCATCTTTTTCTTCTTGGGCTTTATAGAAAGCTTGAAGGTCATTTTCTGATTGAGCTAAAGCATCTTGTTGTTCTTGAGTACTGAATGGTTGTCCAAATTGATTTCTTATTCCACTCAAGTCCCCTGTCTCGGCAGCATGTTCAATATCAGCCACAGAATTTCCTTGAGCAGTATATTGTTTTATTAAAGGATTATTTGCCACTCCACTTTCATATTCTTCGTCAGTGAGAGGCTGGTTGGGGTCAGATTTACCCGTTCCTGATATTCCAGAAGCGGCGGTAATAGACCTCGGTCCCCAGTACCCGGCCCCCGAAGTGTTGTCCACTCCATTGGCTGACTGCCACGCTTTCACCGCTGCAGTCGTTTGTGGTCCATAAGTTCCCGGGCCGGTAGCCACTTGTTGAGGAGTCATAAATCCTTGACTAACTAAAAAGTCTTGAAGTTTTTTGACTTCTGGACCAGACTGTCCGGGTTGGAGATTGGTGTTCGGATACATATTGATTTAATTATATGATTAAAAATTTATGAAGACAATGGCTTGTTCATATTTAAAAATTTTTCATTGGCAATAAACTCTGTTTTTGATTTAGAATCGAATCTTGAAGTTTCATGACCTTTTCGTTTACCCCACACTTGGTATCCATTACCCTCACATTTAATCATGTGATAGGGAGCGACTGTTACCTCAACAAACATCGGGTCAAGAACCTTATCTTCCCCGCAGAAATCCATAAACCATACTTCTGGAGATTCTACACAGAATAAAGCTTTATAACCTTGAGAAGTTGGTACAATAGCTGTTTTACTATTACCATTAATCCGAAAAGCCGACCCTGCCCCCATATCAAAAGTGTGGCCAGAAGCATCTACAATATTGTAAGTATAAACAGAAGTCCAACATTTAGAAGATGAACCACAATAATAGGTATCATTAGCAGCAGGAGTAATTGAACGAACAGAAATAATTGCTCCACTAAAAGAAGCATCAGAGTTATCATCAATAAAGAGACCTGCTCCATTATAAATCAAACTGGCCCCAGCAGAAGTTCCATACTGTAATATCAATTGAGCTCCAGTATCACCATCATTTGTTTCTGCAAGCATTCCGCCACCACCAGCAAAAGTATAAGGATAAATTCTGGCATACAAAGTTCCGCTATTCATAAAACGAATATCATCATTTGTTCCATCCAATATTGTTCTAATTCCTGAACTTGAAGTTTGAACAGTTTTTCCAGTAATTGTTGTACCTGTTATATTTTCCGCAGCTACGCTTCCAGCAGTAATTGAAAGGGCATTAACAAATCCAGTTGTAACAGTATTTCCAATAATAGTAGTAACTCCAGAAGAGTCTTGAGCTGTTCCCAACCCAACATTTGTACCGACAATCAATTGACCGGTTACAATTTTAGAAGCATTAATTGAATTAGCAAGAATATTATCACCGACAATTTGAGTCGCTTCCGATAGATTAAAAGTAGCATTTCCAGAAGAAGCATTTTGAGCAACGGCAATCAATACCTTTCCAACTCCCACTGCATTAGCTGATGTGGTTGTTACCTGATAGACAGTTTCGGAGACATTCAAATCTAAATAAATATAAGTCTTAGCCGCCATTGTCCCAGTATTTCCAGCAGAAATTGAATATACATCTCCACCAGCCGAGGTAAAAGTTCCGGTCCCCCAAGCCACCACCGTTGCACTAGATGATGAAAAAACACAAGTTTGACCCCAACCCCAATTTGAAACATCAAGGGTAGTCTGGGGAATAGTTCCCGGTTCTAATTGACCTCCATTGATAAAAACATTACTAGTATTGATATCTTGAGCTGCTCCCCCAGCTGCCACACTGGGGGCGGAAGGAGTCGAAGAATCAGCTGACACAAAAGCCGAGTCTTGAGTTTCAGAACTCTGACTGGAGTCTCGATATAAAAATCTGTTCAAAAATAATTCCGATAATTTCATTTTAGTTCTGGTCCAGACCCTTGCTCTGAACAGTTAGAAGTTCAATTCCCTTAAAAATAATAGCCGGTCCACTGGAATTACCTCTTAGTCTGAAAGTAACCTCGTTAAAATCTTCTGTCTGAACATTCGGAAAAAGAGAAACTAAGTTTTCTCCCAGTGTCCCCAAATCTTCCCATTGGTTTGCTGTTGACCCATTACCTTGATATTGGACCTCTGCTCCACCGGCATTGTCAGCGATAATGCCAAACCCCGTGATATTTTTAGATAAACAAGACAACTCCGTAAAGGACCTTTCTCGGTCAATCATTTCGTAATAGATTTTATCTCCAAAATCAGTGTAGCCGGAATCCAATTTACCGACTCGTCCATCAGAAAAACCAACCACTTGTTCAATCGTTGTCCCATCATCGAAGCGGATTAAGGCCGTGATGTTTTTATCAGAGAAATCGTAAATCGTCCATACTTGAGTTGAAATAGAATACCTCATTTGACAGTTGGCATAGGTAACACCATCAACCGTAATTGAGCCAACAGACCATTTCACTGCATCGTAGCCGTCATAAATACCCACGATGTTCTCGTAGGATGAACGAGGAATCGCTTTTACAAAATCAATTACTCGGCGGGAAATTTCAGTTGGTTGCCCATCATAATTAAATTTATAGAAGCCAGAAGAGTGGTGGAAGTAAATTCCGTCTTTCGCTTGAACAATTGATTCCTGTGAATAAGTTCCAACATTGTAAGCTGGGTATGGGTCAACATTAGAAGAACTATAAATTCTATAAATATGATTTTGCTTAAACAACAGAAGGGCTCGGGGGACTCGGAATAGTCCAGTAATTGATTCACCGTCCTGTGGAGAAAACTTAGTTATAAAGTTTGTGGTCAATGTAAAAGTTAATGGAGAAACATAAGTTGTTCCATCCACAGATTGAACTATGTCAGTATAGTAAAGAATATCTTTAGCAGCATCAGCTACCCAAACTCGACCATCAAAACCAGCTACAATAAAATCACCTTTAGGAAAGGTAGCTGGGACATCAGTTGTATCAAAAGTTCCTCCATTGGAAGTTTTAGGCACGTCACCAGCATTGCCGTTTACCATCCAAGTTCTATTTAAAAACTGACTAAAACGAGCTTTTCCTGTGCCAGTTAAACTTGTCCGAACTGAAGCCCAATTGCCAGTTGATGAATTTAAAGCCTGAATTGTGGTGCCAACTCGAACAAAAAGATATTTTGTGGAACTAGCTTGAGAGTTTAAAGTGCCAAAAGAACCAACACTACCAGCTAAAGTGGTTGCATAAGTCGCTACACCGGGACGAGTAGTTATTGAACCAATGCGGTCAAAGTTCATATTGATAGCCAGTTGGACAGAATTTTCTGGACAAACATTATCGTCTAATTGAGCCGAACGAATGACTCCTTCGGTTGGATATGGCACCTTGAAATTCTTAATTGTTTCAGACATTTTATTTTTATTAGTGTTCCTATCCCCTCACACCTTCGTTGACCGGAAAGATGAGAGGGAGAGAAAAACTAACTATCTAACAACCAATACACTAATAATCGTATCATTAGATGGGTCACCCGAGAATGTCACATCAACAGAAGCATTATTAGTAAGGGCAGACGCAACTGAAACATTATTTGAACCGTTATTTACTAATTGAACAAATACTTTATCAGTATTTAATACATTAGCAAAAGTACCAGCTGAAAAATTTTCAGTTGCAGCACCACCAGATGTGGTTTGAAGTAATTTTACAATTACTGAATCAGGACCAGTATAACCAGTTGGACCAGTCACCGTTGAATCAGCTCCTGAAGGACCAGTATATCCTGTAGGACCAGTATACCCTGTAGGACCAGTATAACCAGTTGCTCCAGTAGATGAAGCGGCACCATCAGGACCAGTATAACCAGTTGGACCAATAGGGCCAGTGTAACCAGTCACCGTTGAATCAGCTCCTGAAGGACCGGTATAGCCAGTAGGGCCGGTATAGCCTGTTGGACCCAAGCCTGTGTAGCCAGTGTAGCCGGTTTCGCCTTGAGGACCAACTGGACCAGTGTAGCCGGTGTAGCCAGTAGGACCAACCCCGGTATAACCAGTGTAGCCGGTGACTCCTGCGGGACCAGTGTAGCCGGTTGGACCAGTCGCTCCAGTAGCACTTGTAGCACCAACAGGACCAGTGTAGCCAGTCGGACCAGTGTAGCCGGTAGCTCCGGTACCCGTATAGCCAGTATAGCCCGTGTAGCCGGTAGCTCCGGTGTATCCGGTTGGTCCGGTGTAGCCAGTTGCTCCAGCAGCACCTGACCCAATCGCTGACCAAGAAGGACTTGCAACTGTTCCGGTCATTTGATAAACAGCAGAGCCATTAAGGTCCTGCAATAAACATTCCAAAGAGAAAAGGTCAGCGTAAGTCGCACCGGCTGGTGGAGTTCCGATAACAGTTCCAAGGGTAATCAACGGCACAGAGCCATTACTTTTTGGCTGTTCCTGTTGTTGAATATCAACTGTTGGAATTAAAGGATTTGAATAAGCCATTTTATTTTTTAAGATTAACTTGTAATGATTATGGTTTCTTGGCCGGTGTACAAATTATTGAACAGGGCTTTCACCAAATCTTCGAACTTATTTAAGTCTGGGTCATCGCTTCCTAATGAAATATCTTTACGATATTTAATGGCATAGCGAAGATAAAACTTATATATTTCTCTATAATTCTCTGGGAGTAATTGATAGAGGTCAACAACGGCATCAATCTTTTTGTAATAATCAATATAGAGGTTGTTCCCCTGCATTGAATCAGGAATTATTCGGTCAAAAACCAATTTATTTTCATTCACCGTGTAGTAGATAGGCTGCGAAATTGACGGTCTCGACCAGACCCGAGTCCCCGAGGGGATTGACCTTGTAATTCCAGTTACTCCAAGCAACTGATTCGTTGTTAAATCTATGCTGGTGTAGGCAATCTGCATTATCGTTTGGTCGTAATCAGAGGTTGCGACATAGGCCACACCAGAGGCCGTGTCTGGAAAATCTCCCACACTATCTAAGGTAATCGAAACATCTCCAATCCCAGCCGTAGCTTGATTGATTCCCCCCATCACCGAGAAGGCGACTTGATTCCAAGTCCTCTTGTCTACATAGCGGAGATTGTACGGGGTGAGAATGTTATTAAGCATAAACCGAGCAGCCAATACAGACCGGTCAGTTTCGTTGTATTCAATATCCTCTGGTAAGTCTACAGAATTTGTTCCAGCTAGAACCTTAATCGGATATTCAAATTGCTGTTGCCAAGCGTGACGAATCCCGGACAACTTGGCAGCAGTATACTTTCGGGCATCATCAATTGCCGACAAACAGAACTCGGCAGTAATTTTTGTATCATTCTCCGAAACACCCATCGCTTTTAAGACCGGAAAAATTATATTCGCTACGGAATTTTCTGGGTAAGAAGTGACACTAATCGGGTCCGAATAATCGGAGAGCAGTCCGGTAATGGAATTTTTCCATTGGACTTTATAGTAAGAAGTTACCGTCCCAGTGGAATCATAAACAACCGTATTTTGCTGAGTGGTAAAGAATGTTTGAGTGGCCAAAACAGCATAAACACCATCAATGGTCGCACTTTTAGAAATGACAATTTGGTCGTACTTTATCTCGTTCACGATATCTCCACGATTGTGAGCCATAGTGGTGGCCAAGGTTACAAACGAGGTATTTGTATGTGAAGAGGAAGTGACGATTTCCGAGTTCTCCGCCCCAATTGAAGAAAGTAAAAGAAGGATAGAACCCGCCGTGAAATCAATGGCATTATCCACCGGAACGGCAAGAACCCCCGCAGCAATGTTGCTACTCATGTAAGTAGAAACTTTTATATCCAACTGATTTGGAATTTCAATCGTGTTTCCGATGTTGTGTTTAACTTTTATTTGTGGATAATATGACATATTTTTACTGGTTATACTTTAATTCTATACCATCTTGTGCTGAAATCAATTACCCTTCGTTGTTGGAACTAACAACTATGCCATTTTTACCTAAAACAGCAATCAAAATTTTAAGAATCGCTCCTACCCCCACCAAAATAAGACCTAATTGAACATCTGTTCCAATTTGAACTAACCCAGCCCCGAGGATTAAACTTCCACTTTCATTGAGCGTTAGAGTTGTATTGTTATTCATATATTTATCTTAGAATTAAATCAGTTCCAATCCCAAAAGTATTTAAGAGCATTAGAACAGCCGTTAAAATGAACAAAACTTTTATAAGTGTTGAGAATGGTGCTGGTAATGGAATAAGTGAAAATACCCAATACATCAAACCAAGGATAACGATACTAACCATTAGTGAAATCATCATATTTTTATTTAATTACTAATTACGGATAAAGTTCTAATAATTTAGCTTTTGTTATCGACCCGAAATTTCCAAGTGTAGGTGTTATTCCGTATTTTTTCTGAAACTCCACACAAGCTTTTCTTGTAATTGGACCCCAATTTTCTATCTCGGGTACATTAACAGGAAAGAAATTTTCATACTTGAAACACTTTTGAGCAGAGATAATCGAACCATCAAAATGTGGCTTTTCAGGAACTACATCTAATTCTACATAAGACTTAAAATTCATTATATAATTTGGTTTCCAGTTTGACCGATTAAGAAGGAAGGATTCTGAAACTAATCGTTGAGGAAATCCATCTTCACAGGCCGAGTCTTCAATCACTAAACACTTATTACCTTCCTCGTCTAAAGTGTAATCAACGGCACAGACTCGATGTCCCCAAATCCATTGGTCTGGAGGTAGAAGTTCTTTAACCTTTTGATTATAAAACCATTCACCTTTTCCGAAACGAATAGTAATTCCCACCCCTTTTCCGGTATTTTCAATAGTGGAAGCAATCACATCAATATCATTATCCATCGTGATTCTCTTGGCTCCAAAAACTTTAGCCATATCATTAAAGTATTTTTTCGTTGGAACGGACATCATTTGAACGTCAGTCAAAGATTGAGATGGTGATAGAGATTCTAAAATCCCACCGTAATTTGTGGCTTTAACTAAATCATCAAAAGTTGAACCACTAATCCCGGGATTAGTCCTTAATTGATACCCCGGATTAGCCGAGAAACATACAAATTCATCATACTTACTTTGAGCAATAATACCTCTTTCTTTCTCCAAAGACTGCATCACGCAAGAGCCCGAACCATTCTGTTTGCGAACCGGAAATGACCGGTAATTATTTTTCTTTATCCAAGAGATTGGACCAACTGTAGCTACTACCTCTTTTTGGTCATAGCGTTTAGCTTTCTCTTCTTCTGATACATCATCTGGTAAAGCCCCAGATTGAAAATTTAGTTCTTCATTCATAATTCTAGTAATTTTTTAGCTAATAATGACCGGTCTTCCTCGACATGAGACCAACCTAATTTATAAGTTTCGTCATACTCCACACCTTTCGTAAAATGATAATGATTTACAATTGCCTTTTCTGCACGAACAAAAATACCTAATTTATCCATTTTAGCGGCGAGTAAATTATCTACCCCGGCGTGCCAGAAGTCAGTGTCAAAGACTTCTCCAATCTTCTCAATAACATCCTTTCGAATCATAAAATGTTCATTCCGATTACCACCATCGGGTAATAATTCACCAGTATTAAAAGAAACAAAACCTTGTTCTCCAACTTTCAATGCTTCGTTAATAAAATCAGGAGTGAATTCAGTGTCATTGGAAGCAAACACTATCCAATCACCGGTAGATTCTTCTACCCCTTGCTTGAGAAGTTTGGGAACACCAATTCGATTTTCAAAACTGTCTTGTTTAACAATGACTTCGATTTGACTCTTAGGGTAATGAAGATTAGCGATAGAATCAAGACAGCGTTGCAATCCTTCGGGCCGCCCAAGGGTGGGAATAATGAAGGAAAGGCTAGGGTATTCTATTTTTATTTCATTTGATTTTTCCATATTGGTTTTATAAATTTATTTGCGATTTTTTTCATTATCTCTGGACTAAATATCTCTCCTTTTACCCTGTTACAAGTTAGACATGCTAGACAGATATTTTCTCGCGTATATCCATTATTATTATCTTTTCTGTCTATACTAAACCTTAATTTGCCTCTAAAGTTCTTTACTAAGTTTAACCTTTCTTCGGGGATACCACAATAATAACATTTTTTTTCTTCACTTTTATACCAATTGATAAACTCATCTTGCCCTATTATTGTTTTATATTTTTTATCTTTTGTTCTCTTAACCAAGACTTTATATATACCTTTTGGTGTTTTGTGATATTTATTCATTTTTGCCCTCTGTTGTTGGGCAAACAATTCTGGGTTGGCTTTCTTTCTCCTATTTGATGATTCTAATGACTGTCTATTATATCTCTCCTTATTTTTTAAATAATCTCGATGTTTAGACTCTTTAACCTTATCTGGGTTAGCCAATCTCCATTTTTTATCATTTTCTCTAACCTTATCTTTGTTTTTAATCCTCCATTCCACATTATATTTATGATATTTTTGCATTCCTAGAGTATATCATAGAAAAAACTTTAGGACAATGATACTTTTCTAATAACCCCACCAAAACTCCAACCATCAACAATAATTTCAATTTTATCAATAATTAAACCACTGGTCTTTTGAACAGCAGACCTAAATTCTACTGGAGTAAAAGCTTGAAAATGAACCCCATGACTTAAAATTGGGTCTAGAGTGTTAATAACTTCATCATTAGGAAGTATAAAAATAATCTTACCATCTGATTTTAGAATTCTAGTCCATTCATTTAAGGTTTTTTGTGTATCAGCTAGATGCTCTAATGAATGTCGAGAAATTATAATATCAACAGTTTCATCTTTAACGGTTGGTAAAAAGTCAGCACTAGCAACAATGTCTGAACCTTCAAGAATATCTACTCCTATTGCAGATTCCAATGTTTTATGTTTACCACAACCTATATCGTAAATAACCTTTCCTGATGGGTCACCTATCTCATTTAAAACATATAGTTTCTCGGGATGATTTTCTTGTGGTAAAGCAAACATTTTATTTACCAATTCCATATCCAAGTACCGAGCCAGCCTTCGGGCTTTATCGGTGTCCAAGGTCTCGGTTCCGTCCAAAACTTTGTACCAAATTCGGTCACAAACCTGAACTGGTCCGAGTAAAATATCTACCGCCATTCGGACGGCTTTGGCATCATGATAATCATGTCCACAAAGAATCTTCTTTGTTTTAGGAAGCCAAGCAACAATATCTTCCGTAATCTCCTGAATCCTGTGGCCTCCATCAATAAAGACCACATCAAGGATTTTCTCCTCAAATTCTTTAACCGCTTCCAGACTACTCATCTTTCGGACATTGAGGTTTTCAAAGTGCCCGACATTCTGCATAAACGCTTCGTAAGTATCTAAATTCCCGGTTTCAATCGGGTCGGAACTACCAACAAAGTGGTCCACAGCATAGACCTTTTTACATCCACCCGAAAGAATAGCGTGGGTACTCTTACCTTTATAACTGCCAATCTCTAAGAATGAATCAACAGTCTTCGAAGTTTGATACAGCCACTCCATTTCCGCTGGGGTCATCATCCCTTCAATCCCCGGGTCAATATAGTGGTCTTCAAAATAAAGTTTTTTTAAATCTTCCATTTCCGCTTGTTCAGTACGAGTCTTACCAACAAAAATCGGGTCAAAAGAACTTCCGGAATCAATACAGGTGATGTTCGGATTTTGTTTCAGAGTTTGAGCAATCAGCACTTTCGCTGGCATACCACAACTAAAAATATAAATTTCATTGTCTTCAGGACGCAAATCCATACCCTGAATATAGTCAAAGGCGTTGACCAGTGGAACTTCCACAAAGGTAGCGTCTAACAATTCAGCTACTCCAATCAATCTTTCTGGTCCAATAAAGAATTTCTTTCGGCTGGAGTCCCTGATTGTTTTATAGAACTCACTCAACTTGACCAAATCATTATCAGTTCGATGAAGCAGGATATTATAATTTTTCTGGTCGGAAAATTCTACAATATCAGCCTTATCTTTCAGAAACTCAAACGATTCTTTTAAACTTTCACCCAGTTCAGGAGAATAATCATGGCCGTCACAGTTCGCTCCAACCTCTCCATTCATACAGTCTAATTCTCCATCACCTCGTTTAACAAAAGTGAAATTGATATTGTTTTTTATATTTTCAGTGTAGATATCTAGTTTAGTCGGGATATTATAAAATTTGCCATCAGCAATATACTTAGGATTCTTAGGATTAAAAGCCATCGCTTTTTCCCAATGCTCTTTACTTTTTTCTTTATTGCCAATCCACCAGTAAGACACATAAAGAAAAGCATGTGGTATATCTTCATAGTATGGTTGATGATTTGAATAGAAAGGAAGCTGACTGACTGCCAAAGCTGCTTCACAATACACGATAGCTTGCTGGTGCATATTCCGGTGGAAATAGTATTCCGCTTCTCTCATCAATGGTTCACGGCGAGCTTCTTTCTCAACTGACTTAGCATACCATCTATGCATTTCATCATAATTTCCGAGATGGCTGTAACAATCACCAATATACATCATAGACTGGGCTGCCTCGGTCCCCCAACGCCCCATCGAGATATGATTCTCAAATTCTTTAATAGCTGACCGGTAACGACCTAGATACATCATCTCACGGGCAAAATAGTGGCTATTTCGGTCGTTGTCAGGGTTTTTGAAGCAATCTATGGCTAGCCCCCTCAAATAGCCGCTACGGTTCGTCTGGGGGTTCTGGTAGTGTTCTAGTTTTATGATATTTGGTGGTAAATATTTCATAATTTTATCAAAAATTTATCCTCACTTTTATCTAAAATACCGTGACAGCTAGAACACAACATCACCCAGTTTTTTCTATCTCTATCGTAAGTACCTAAGTTCGCCCATTCAAATCTTAATGGTTTTTTCATCAAAATACCCCGCTTATTTTTTCTAGGATAAAAACATTTTTTGTTTTCACATTTAGTTGGTTTACCAAATTCTCGGTACAACCAACTATGCAAAGCTTGGTATCCGACCTTATCTCCTTTCCACATTTCGTTTATTTCACCTATAAATTTCTTACCATAAAAATAATTCTTTTCACCAGAAAACTGCCCTTTCTTAATCCATGTCTTTCCGGTGTTTGAAACCTTGTGACCCTTTTTGAAACTACCAGCGTGAATTTTACCTTTATGAGCATCACTCATTTTTTTACGATAAACTGGGTCACTCCACAACTTTTTAGTTTTTTCTCCCATTGACATAATTCTATTTCGGTTGCAATACCTCATGGATAATCCCGACCCAGTGATATTTATTTATATCGTAAAACTTGCTATGACGAAATTTAATAACTGGATTACCTAAGTCATCATGACTAAATACAAAATCGTACTCTAACAAATCAGTATCTGGTTCCGCTAAGACTTTTTCAACTTCATCTAAGTTTAACATGGTTAAAACTTCATCGCAATCAGGTGTAAACGCAAATTGAGTTTTACAAAATGTTGCAATATAGTTCCGAGCTGAAGCAAAATCAAAAAGACTGTCACCTTCTTTTATGACAGGGGCTTCATCACCTACAACAAACTTTGCATTGATATTGTCAGCCAACTCCTTGTCAACCGTTATTTTAAACTTATCTCCAACCTCATATACGATGCACCCTAACCCTTTTGCCACTTCAGATGTTTTGTCAGTACTTCCTGTATCTAAAACTAAAATTTCTCCACCTCTTTCTTGGAATTCCTTTAAAGACCCCACCATTCTAGGTATGGTCAGCTCTTCATTTCGAGCAATCATTGCCACACTAAAATTTGGTTTATTCATTTTTTTGGAATTCTCTCCTCAATTATTGTTGATAATCGTGTAAGTTCTTTTTCCATTGAAATAATATTCAAAGATAGAGTCTCAACCTTTATATCGACAGTATGGATATGATTATTACTTTGAAGCAAAAGAGCTTCAAAATTTTTCTGAATATCATTAAATCTTCTATTGTTACTCTCATTAATATAACTGTATTTAACTTCATTTAAATTATCTTCCTTATCAGATTGAGCTTTCGTCTTAATTAAATCTTTTTCTATCTGGATTTGAGGGTTTTTAAAATAATTAAACACTGCAAAAATAACTCCTAAAACCCCGAGAACGAACATTATGTTTGAGGGGGTTAAAAGAATTTCCATATTTTAGTTTATACTTACTATTGATTTTACATTAGCAACAGCTATCCCGTCAACCGTTTTTACTGAAGCGTAAGTAATTCCCATTACTGTTTTAAGGTCAGTTATAGAATAAGTTACTTCCAAACGTGGAGTGTCAACAGAAGAACTTCTGGTTTGAACTGCTATATATTCAGAACCTGATGGTGTAGTACTATTCACATCCCTGTCTGTTCTATAAGCAAAAGTAGTCACTCCAGTTTTGTTAATGCCAGAAAAGTTAGATAAAGTTATAGACCATAAAGTATTGGCAGTTGCAGAAATATCCGTACTAGCAATTGAACCGAATGAAGTACCACCATAATTCGCTTGATTGTAATCACCTGCAATAATAGTAGATGTACCATTTATTGTGGCAGAATAAACATCAAGATTAAACTCACTACCAGCAACCCCTTTATCAGCAGTTCGTTGTTTAACAACGGCAGCTGTTATATTACAACTATCTGGTAAATAAGAAGTATCAAAACAGTCAATCCCCCGGTAAATATGATAGGAACCACCAGTTAAAAATTGACCAGCATAATGAAAATCACCAGTAGAATCAGGTCTAGCCTCGGCAGCGGATGTAGCATCATGGGAGGTAGTATAATCAGCATTATAGTTATGGGTATCACCATTAGTAGGATTATATGATTCAGCAGCTGACCCCGGGAAAAAATATAAAGTTAATGACCCACCTACAGGGTTAGTGAAGTCATATTGATTACCACTTCCAGCATTGTACAGTGCAGATACTTCAACAGCAGATAAAGCTCTTGACCAAATACCAACTTCATCAACCATTCCACGCAACCATCCAGTATCAATATTTTGATATTGACCAAAAATTAAATGAGTTTCCGTGCCTATTGATGCTTCCCCACTTGCTGCATCAGTATCTATAGGTATTCCATCAAGATAACTTGTAAAATTTGTTGTATCCCAAGTTGAGACCAAGTGATGCCAAGTAGTTGTACCAAGAGTAGTATTAAAATATTGATAAATATTTGAAGAACCAAATCTTGCAAACCAAACTCTCGGAGTACCACCGTTATATTCTGTACCCATCTGATATTCGACACCAGAAGACCCCGTAGAAACAGCCATCTTATTCATAAAACCGTAAAAAGTATTTGTCCCATCAACATTAGCATGTAATTTTACCCAAAGAGAAATTGTGATTGCTGAATTGTAAGCAACTCCACTATTATCTCCAATCAATTTTAAAGATTTTGTTGAATTAGTTGCTCCAAAATCAGCATCATTTCCAATTATTCCCCCAGCATTAAATTCAACCGTTCCAACATTTGTCAATGTTTTACCACCAACAGAATCATTAACATTATCAAATTTATAATAGGAAACTAGGTTGTCTGTTAAGGCCATACTTTTTTATTAGACAATAGTTACTAATACTAATTGTGGATTAAAAAACATTCTGTCGGCATGAGTGGCAACTCCAAGCACTTGAACCACTCCATCAGTTCCAGTTGGAACAGATTGAGACATTGCTCCGGGAGTTTCTCCAGCATAAATGAGACCACCAACGGTCCACGCCCAAGTGTCATCACGCATAATTCCGTTCAAGAGAATTACTCCTGTAGCCGCACTAGAAATGGCTGCAGTGGCTAAACCAATTACCGGCATTGTGCCAATAGCGTCAGCATCAGATTTCCAAACCGTCCCGTCTGCTTTGAAGTAAACAACTTCACTTTGAGCAAGGTTTTCACCTGCAGTCATAACAACAGAAGTTCCTGTAAATGTGTGGTCAGAACCCGGAGCTTCGGTAAGAGTAAGTTGCGTTCCGGGTCCAGTGTACCCAGTTGGACCAGTATATCCTGTTGGACCGGTATATCCTGTTGGACCAGTAACTGTTGAATCAGCTCCCGATGGGCCGGTATAGCCAGTATAGCCAGTATAGCCAGTATAACCAGTTGGACCGGTAACAGTTGAGTCAGAACCTGAAGGGCCAGTGTACCCAGTTGGACCTGTGGCAGTTGAGTCAGAACCTGAAGGGCCAGTGTATCCAGTTGGACCGGTGTATCCAGTAGGGCCAGTAACTGTTGAATCAGCTCCCGATGGACCGGTATAGCCAGTAGGACCGGTATAGCCAGTAGGACCCGTAAAATTACCAGCTCCGGTATATCCAGTAGGACCGATTGGACCGGTATAGCCAGTAGGACCCTGTGGTCCTGTTGGACCGATTGGAGCATCCGCTCCGGTATTCACCCAAGCATTTGTATCGGTATCCCAAACCCAAACCGTATCTGTGGAAGCAAGAATCGCAAAATATCCACCAGCTCCAACCGGATAAGCAGCGATTAAAGCGGCTTCATCTAAAAAATATCCTAAATTATTTACATCGCCGATGGCATTTGCTTGGTATGACATATTTTTATAGTTAATTATTGTCTTTACTACATTACATAAATTTATTATACACTATTATTGAATATCTGTCTTTTTATTAGGGATAAGATAAATAATTATTAGTAAAACCTGTTCCAGTCCCACCCGTGGCTGTGTTACCACCAACCACATCTTTAAATGCCACTGATGCTATTGATGCCCCACCTGCTACCTCTTCTAATTTCCAATAATTAGTTACTGAACTATATTGAAGTGGAATATTTCTAAGTTGTGACCCACTTAATATAGCCATTCCCGAGTCAGACAATTTTGTATTAAAAATAGCAACTTCGTGAATTCTTCCCAAAAATGGAGTCCCATCAACAACAAAGCCAAATTCTAACTGTGCATTAGCAGCAGCTTGAGATACTATTGGGGTTACAGTTTCAGTCATTGTAATTTGAGCACCATTTAACCAGACTTCTGGGTTCTGGGTTTCATCTGTATCAAACAAAAATCTTAGAGCCATTTGATAATTAGTATTAACTGATATATCACCAGTCCATTTACCTTGAGTGCCTGAAATAAAATTAGCAGGATTCTTAAAAATTAATTTACCACCCTCAATATAAAGTTGCATTTCCGATAAAGCATAAGAAGCTAGTAAATAAGATTTAGTGGTAACGTCAGTAGCATAAAAACTAATATAAAGAGTCGCATTAGCTGGTAAAGTTAAAGCGGATGTTTTTGTTGATGTGGTATCTGACGGTATAAATGACATATTATTATTCCCAATAAATTTCAACACCAGCAACCTCGGCATCACCAGCAGCAGTATCACTGGCATTATCTGCATCTCGTATTAACTTAAATATAGTCATTTCTCCCGGACTAACAGAATCTTTATTTGTTAATGTAATATCAGCAGTATCTTGAAGTCCAGCTGTTCCCGGAACAGTAATAGTTAAAGCATTTACCGTATCAAAAGAATTAGTTTCTAATGCCTCACCATCAGCATTTGCCATTATACTAGCGTTCCACACCACATCACCTGTTGTCGCTGAAGCCATTGTATAAATTATCTTCGCTTTTAATGTAAAAGCTGTACTGTATGTTGTTGGCATAACAAATTGCCATTCAGCGGCTTCATCAGTGGCTGCGTCATATAATAAATAAAATCTTTTCTGTGAGCCATCTATTGCCGCAGGACTTACCAAATGTCCAAGCTTAGCGGATTGAACTGGTAAAAGTAAATTTCCCTTAGCTCCTCCTGTCATTAAAAAATCTCCAGCCCCAGTGAATTGAAATAAATTTTCATTAGAATTCGTTCCAATAGCCATTCTGTCACCAGCTGCTGAGTCACTAGCTCTAAAGACCATATACTGATAGGTAGTATCTCTGGAAGCTCCAAAATAAAGTTCTATTCTGCCACCATTAGCTCCATTATCGCCATAAGCTCGGTAAGTGCCTTTGGTTAAATCGCTGTTGCCTGCAGATATAATTCCTAGAGCAGAAAAAGCTCCTAAAACAGCATTTTTCTCTGCTGCTACTTCACCTGTAGCATCTCCATCCACTGTGCCTGTATCGGTAAAACTTAAATCATAAGTAGATGA
>Ga0100403_1000304_pt1 | contig 46037 bp, 57 predicted proteins | sample CryGeymet201501t_FD_83663 | JGI IMG/M metagenome (GOLD analysis project Ga0100403, IMG submission 83663) | Groundwater microbial communities from Crystal Geyser aquifers in Utah, USA - Crystal Geyser metaG 2015-01t | ecosystem: Environmental > Aquatic > Deep subsurface > Groundwater | place...
ACAACCTGGGTCCTGGGCTCCTACTCTACAATCGATCTTTCCATCGCCATCATTGTCAATTCCATCATTACACTGGTTTGGAACATCTGTCTCATCGTCATCATTTGGATCACAAGCTCCACCACCTCCATTACCATCTGGGTAACAACCTGGATCCTGTGCTCCTACTCTACAGTCAATCTTTCCGTCTCCATCATTGTCAATTCCGTCATTACACTGGTTTGGGGCATCGGTCTCATCGTCATCATTAGGATTACATGCTCCACCGCCACCATTACCATCTGGGTAACATCCTGGGTCCTGTGCTCCTACTCTACAATCGATCTTTCCATCGCCATCATTGTCAATTCCGTCATTACACTGGTTTGGGGCATCGGTCTCATCATCATCATTAGGATTACATGCTCCACCGCCACCATTACCATCTGGGTAACAACCTGGGTCTTGGGCTCCTACTGTACAATCGATCTTTCCGTCTCCATCATTGTCAATTCCGTCATTACACTGGTTTGGGGCATCGGTCTCATCGTCATCATTAGGATTACATGCTCCACCGCCACCATTACCATCTGGGTAGCATCCTAGATCTGATGCCCCAACTGTGCAGTCTATCAATCCATCTCCATCATTATCTATCCCATCATTACATTCTGTTACATCTGTCTCGTCATCATCATTCGGATCACATACCCCACCACCTCCATTACCATCTGGGTAACAACCTGGGTCTTGGGCTCCTACTGTACAATCGATCTTTCCGTCTCCATCATTGTCAATTCCATCATTACATTGACTTGGAGCATCTGTCCCTCGAACATACAATTTTCCTTCTTCTACGGGAATTCCTGCGCCTGAAGGAACAGTATGAGCTTGACAAGCTGCAGTTGGCCAATAATATGGTGCTCCGAATGACATTCCTCCATGAGTCCCAACTACACCAATTGGTGTCCCACCTACATTAATATTGAAGGCTGCTAAACCCCCTGGTCTATACCAATGCAAACTGTCTGGTCTAGCCCCGAACTCTCCAGTTAAACCATATGTAGTTGCTGTTGAGCCATCCCCAATACAAGTTAACGTTCTACCTGTCTCTGCCCATGCCTCTCCAGAAGTTAAGGCTAAATCTGTCTTTGCAATCCATTTAAATTGACCCGAGTTAAGTGGACCATCCGGAGGATTATTTCTGATTGTATAATCAAACATGAATTCAACATCATCACCCGCCCCTGAAATCTCTCTCATTAGATTAGTAGAAAGGATACCTGACTCTGTTGGTAAATTACCTTTTGTCGTATTAGATCTTTTTAAATCTTCATTCTGATTCTGAAAACCACGTGCTACCATTGTCCAACCACCCCCATCAGTCGTCATATCACAATACACTGCCATTGCCACCCCATTTGGATACACATTATATGTCCCGCTCTGATTTGCATATTGTGCATTGTTCTTCTGTATACCCTTACAATTCCTTGATCTTATCGCGGGATCAATTGGTGTCGCACTTATATTAGTACGAGTATATATCTCTGATGCCTGCTGTCTAACATCCTGACTCCTCTGAGTTAAATAAAATCCTGTGATCATCCCAAATACTAGTAGAACCAATACTATCCCACCCAATATATATTTGATCGGTGACTTTTTTTTAGGCTTTTCTGAAGGAATTCTGTGTCCATCATCAACGGGGGGAGAAACTCTTGGTAGAAGCAAATCAGAGTCTGGATTGCTATTTTTTATTTCTGAAGTTTGCATTTGAGAACTTAGCATTTTTTTTGAGTATAGAATATATTAATTTAAATCATAGCATAAAATATATTTTGTCGTGAACTAGGTAAAGTTAAATTGCTTAATACCTATACTCACATAGATTCCCATCATTAAATTTTACCCCATCTATTTTCATTCGATCACAGGCTGAAAGAGAATATCTCCCTTAAATTCGAAGAATAAGAATCTAAAAAAACTGGTTATTTGTTATTAAAGGCATCTATAAGCCTGGGTCAAGATAATTGTTATAAGATATTGCACCAAATACTGTTATAGAAATAACGACCACAAGAAATAAAAATAGTATCTTCTTCTTTCGATTATGGCTAATACGATCTGTTGACACAAACCATCTACCAATAGAAAACAAAAAACCTAATGGAACTACAAATAATATCAAAAAATTAATACCTAAATGAAACCATGACTTTCTTGATCTACTCATTAAAAAATTATTTAATCTGTTACCCATATTGAATTAATTTTTTGACCATATTAACAAACTTAAGTATATACCACTATAAAAATAGTAATTAGCTAGAAAAGTTTAAAAAAGTAAGTCAAGAAAAATAAAAGCGAGAACACCTGCTACCACAGACATCGACATCCCCCACACAAGCAAATATTTAAACATTCTGTCTCTAGTGGTCTTTTTGTCTACAGCAGCAATAGAGAGTGCTCCCAGCGTTGATAACGGACTAACGTCCACCATGTGAGAACCCACTGCTACTGCAATGATCATTGGCACAATGTCACTAATATTCATCTTTGCTGCTAGACCAGGAATTAATGGTAAGAACGCAGGAAGAACAACTCCTGATGAAGAGCTATAAGCACTGACAAGACCACTGACAAACGCTAAAGTTCCACTAATAAGTTGAGAACTTGTGACTGTTACAATAAAGTTAGTAGCTAACTCTAAGCCCCCAGTCTTTTCCATCAAACCAATCAGAACAGCAATCCCAGAAACCATCAGGATAGTACCCCAAGGAATTGTTTGGATAACTTTGTCTTCCTCTGCGAGATTTAAAGCAAACATGCCAACAGCTACTAACAAAGCCATGAAAATAAGAGGCAGCTTAAGAATCAATACCCCCGACAAGAGAACAGTAATTAAAATAAGTGTCAATTTCTGTTGTGCTGTCATTGGCTCAACTACTTCCACCACGCTTACTTCCTGTTTAACTGCTAGCTTATGACCTCGTCTTTTAGCACGGACTAAGAAAACTAGATAAGCAAAAAAAGCAGAGGTTGATTGTAAGATTGCAGAGGCAATAAACACAGTCCAGATTAAACTAGTTGAAACATCAATCTGCTGTAGCAATCCAATTGTTACTACTCCTGTTGGCGCAAAGGGGGAGAACGCTCCGGCATTTGCTCCAGTACAAAGCATGACTGCAATCAAAATTTCAGATATTCTATGTTTTTTGGCAAGTGCCATTGCCATCGGAGCAAGGATGGCTGTCGCCACGATGTTTCCTGGACCAAGAGCTGAGAGCAAGAAGGCTAAGAGAAAAATTAGAATCGGCAATAATAGAAATTGACCCTTAATCAGATGCACTGCTCGTTGAGTTAATTTTTCTAAAGTACCATTAACCTGTGCGACACCAAAGACCAGGCTCATTGAGACTAGTAAGATAAATAAGTTGGAAGGAAAAAAACCCACAATACCACTAATCGGCATCTTTCCGATAAAAGCACCAATTGAAATAGCTGCTAATAAAGCAAGAATCCCTGGGTTAAGTCGTTGATTAATACAACTTATTATGACAACCACTACTAATGCAATTAATGAGAGAGAAGCAATTTCCATTTTATTCTTTTCTAAAAATAACTAGTAATACAAAATTAGGACAAAAGAATATTATACACCCGCAGGTTGTGCTTAGAAATATCGTCAGTTCAAAATCGAATCCGCGCACCTCAAACCCAGAGGTAAAATATCCAGATCAGAATTATACTGGAAGACTCTCCCACGTAACTATTTAAACAATCCCGACCAGTCTCCTTAGATACGGTGTTTTTGAAATAAGCCAGATAATTATAAAACTAATCAAAATGGTTAAGACTGGTCTGATGGTGACAAAGCTGATCAAATTATCTCCGATAAACTCAATAGCAAAGCCATACTTGATATCAAGGTAATCAATGACAAACATATGTATCAGAAAAACTCCATAGGATAGGTTTGCTAAATTATTAATGAATCCGCTGATTCTCGGTTTAAAAGTGTTTTTTTTAATTTTTTGATTAGTGATCAGCCAAGTAAAGAAACCAACAGCCATGATGCTGACAGTAGGGCTTAAATAGTCATGCCAATAAAATATCCCGTTTTTAAATGCCAAAGTAATGTTAGCGGCATTTAAATTATAGCCTAATAGACCAATCACTATGGTAAAAATTACCCAAGAAATAAATAACAACAGAAATTTTATATCTGATTGAAAATATTTTTTCTTCACCATAAATCCCCACCAAAAATAAGAAAAAAAAGGTAACCACCAAGTAGCGAGACTAGTGACACTCCCACTAAGATTGGCAAAATAGTGGGTAAAGCCCATGATCCAAGTCACCATAAAACTCCCAAACAAAATAATATAGTGTAATTTTTTAGAACCATGCCTGGCAACAAGCTGTAAGATAGGCAACAATAAATATAATCCAGATAAGATAACTAAAAAATAAAAAATAAACATATTACCAGACAGAATAAAATTAACTATTTCGGTAATTGAAAATGAAACTGAGCGGAATTTATTTTTCCAGCCTAAGTAGAAACCGAACCAAAATATAAGGGGCACAACTAATTTAGAAATAGTTCTGTGGAAATTTTTTTCTATTGAATCAATCCGATCAATTAATAAATATCCACTAATCATAATAAAAGAAGGTACAGCAACTAAAGACAATGTGTAAATCATAAAAGCCAGCCACCAACTAGTTCCACCGAAAAAGTCTGACCTACTAGAAACAGGATACATGAGGTGATTACCGACAACCCCAATAATGGAAACTATTCTGAGTAAATCAATGACAACGCTTCTATTTTTCATTTAATAAATCCTTACAAAGAAAATAAACTCTACTTACCAACGATGATGAACCAGGTCTTTTATTTCTTGATCATAAATAGCAGTTACCTTTTTACTGATTGCTTTTGAAAGTGGGGGGAGTTCGCTTGTGTGACAGTTTTCTGCTACTTGTTCTGGGGTCTTGCCTCCAGCAATTACCGTTGAGACAGCAGGCTGCATAAGAATCCACTTAAGTGCAAACTGGCTCATTGTATATTCTTGTGGTTTAATTTTTTTCAATTTTTCAACAGCACTTATGCCCATATCAAAATCTACCCCAGCAAAAGTTTCACCCACATCAAATGCTTCTCCATGACGATTGTATTGTCGATGATCATCTTTACTAAAGCTAGTGTCTTTGCTCATTTTTCCTGTGAGTAGACCACTGGCAAGTGGGACACGAACAATGATCCCTATATTTTTCTTTTGTGCTTCTTTAAAGAAATAATCCAAAGGTCTTTGACGGAACATATTGAAAACAATCTGAACTGTTGCAACATTAGGATACTGAATTGCTTTCAAACCTTCTTCGACTTTTTCTACACTCACACCGTAATTACGAATCAATTTTTGTTCCACCAGCTCATCTAGTGCAGTGAATACTTCTGGAGAATAGTAAACTTGAGTTGGAGGACAATGAAGTTGGAGTAAGTCTAAACAATCAGTTTGAAGATTTTCAAGACTTCTTTCTACAAAAGAGAAGAGGTTATCCCTAGTATATCCTTCTATAGCATGGGGATTGAGTCGTCTTCCAGCTTTAGTAGCAATATAAATAGGAGTTTGTGTATTTACGGCTGTAAAATCACCTATGATCTTCTCACTCCGACCATCACCATAGACATCTGCTGTATCGATAAAATTGACACTATTTTCTTTGACAGCCGAGAGAGTCTGTGCCGCTTGCTCTTTAGAAACATTACCCCAATCAGCCCCCAGTGACCACGCTCCATATCCAATTTCAGAAACTTTATAACCAGTCTTACCAAGAGTGCGATATTTCATAGGGGAATTTATGCTTATTTACAAACATCATTATAAGCTAAAAAGATGTTCTGTAGTTATTGAAATCGCTAACTATTATTAGAGTTATGCTTTTATAAACAGAGGATTGATAATTTTATTGTCTTTATAAAAATACTTGCTAAAAAGCCGCTAAACTAGGAAAAATCCTAGAAAATATATCGAAGAACAAGGAAAAAAATTCTGGGCAAACTTTGTTCAAAGTTTGAAGCAGTTAATACTCCGACCGTAAGGTCGTGGGAAGTTTATTTGAAATTGTTGGTTCTATTGGACTATGTCAGTAACTCAATATTCTTTTCATTAATTAACCATACAACTCACTATGAGTACCAATTAGTGCAAAAATAACTATCTCTTCACCTCTTTTTAAATATAACGCTCGTAAATCACCATTGACACTCATACTCCAATAACCACTGAATGAGCCTTTAAGTGGATGAACACGCAACATAGAATTAGTTGGATCAACTAAGAATAGTTTTAAACGATCATCAAATTGCTTTTGAAATTGTTGTGGTAATTTTTTGTATTGTTTCTTGAATTTGGAAGTATATTGGATATCCATAGACAGTCCTATTTCTTAAGGTCAGCTAAAAAATCGTCAACATCTCTGAATTTTCTACTAATTTGATTAGATTTAAGCTCAGCTTCTACTTCAGAAATAAGTCCTTCTAGTTTGGGTGTCATAGGCTCTGGAGCATACAACTCGATGCGTCTAGTAGCTACAACCTGACGCAAGTATGCATTTACCATGGCGCTCAAAGAAATACCCACACTCTTGGCAACTTGCTGAGCGGCATTTTTTATATTCTGATCTGTTCTTATGCTAATAACTGTGTTCATATTACAAAGTATATACAATGTAGTTTATTTGTCAAGAGCAAAGATGGCACTGTTGGACTATGTTAGGAACTCTTTTGTATTTAGGTCTGATTTAATTTCAGCACAGTCATGCAGATATGCTGTATGATATTTATATGAATCCTAAGACATATCACAAAATCATTGCTCTTTCATATGATCTGCTCATAGCAGGAATTTTCTATCTTTTACTTATCTCAAAATTTTCACCTCTTAGTATTTATAAAACGCCAACAGCTTTTAAACAAGGATATGCTTTTGACTCGCAAGTAGTCCACAATGAACAGGTAAATTTTATATTAGTAGGCGTCACAGTCTGGACTTTATATACAGTACTATCAACATATATTATTAAAAAAACTGTTGGACAAAAAGTAACAGGGATCTACTATAAAGAAGAAGGTTTCTTTAGAAGATTTGTTTCTACTTACTTATCTCCATTATTAGTAATTGATAAATTACTTTTAACTAAAATTAAAAAGGATCAAAAGCCAAATAGAGTAGTAATAGTTTTAGGTTCAGTATTGTCACTAATAGTAATACCAGGTCTATTACTATTTATTTCAATCGCAGTTTTTATCTTTTTAAATCCTTAATTTATTAAGGGCAAAAATCCCATCTCATTCTATCTAGATTAGACCTCTCGTCAAGGTATTTGGAATAATAATCCCTACAATCTCCATAAGCCTCATCATAACAACTTGCGTAGCATGACTCTTGTTCTGAACCTGTTCTATCAAAACAAGTATTCTCGTTTGCACAGGAATTATAAACTGACTCGTTATAACTGCTTCCATTACAAATTTCATATGTTTCTCTTACTGTTTTTACGAATGATTGTTGAGTTGTCATAGAATTAACTTTACTCTCATAACAATAGTAAGTCCCTTTAATACTTGTTTCAGTTGCATTAAAAGCTAATTTCTTTTCCGAATTAGTAGAAGTATTTGTGTTAGATGGAGAGCCATATGTTGAACCACTGCTTTCTCCGTTATTTCCTTGAATTGAATCACATTTACTATTTCCTATTACTAGCTCCCATTTACCTGAATTCACCTCACAACAGATAGACTCTTCACATTCCCATCTTTTTAGTGGAGTAGTGCCACCCCCACATTTACTGTTAACATTGCAGTGCACTGGATCATCTGGAAAGTTAGTATTAGTGTTTGTAATATTACTGTTTACCTTATTCACAACTGGTTCACTCGTACTGTTTGTTTCTGACTTAACTTTTTTATTTTTATAACCTTCAATTGCTTGATCACAATTTTCATTTTCTTCAACAGTGACCCATGTATATTCTGAAATATTACATCTTTTGGTATTAGAAGATTTCATTATTTCTGATTTTTTCTCAGCAGGTTTGTAAATTGAGTAGAGAAAAGCTATAGAAATCAAAACAACTAAAAAAACAAAAATAAATGAAATATTTTTTTCACTCAATATTTTTCTCTTTAGATCTGACTTTTTATTTTTTTGCACTAAGGTATATTATAACAACAACAAATCAAATTATATTTTAGATAAACAAAGTGGAAAATAGATTGATATATTAATATATATTTAACTTGATGGCTCTGTTGGACTATGTTAGGAAATGCGTACTTTACTTAAGATGCAAAGAGTGATTTTGTAATAATACTCCATACATTAACAACTTCTCTGCTTTTTCCTTAGAAACACTTAAATCATTATCTGAATCTATATCTAAAATAATGTCTTTTATATAACCTTTTAAAGGTTGTCTAGATAACTCAGCTGTCCATCTCTTTGATTCTCTCCAAAATCTATCCGCTGCTTTCTGAGAGCCTCTTCCTGTTAAACTAGCAACTCTATATAAATCATTAGATAAAGATCCTATTAACATTTTTATATCAGTCATAGTATCTCCTCAAAAAAATATTCTGTTAATTCTTTATATGCTTTTTTAATTTCTTCACTTTGAATCTCATTCTTTGTATTGTTATCTCTAGGTCTAATATTAATAAATGAGTTAAAGTCAATTTCATTCGTTTCTAAATCTATGCCACCACCCCATAAATCCTTTTGCTTAGAGTTTTGTTTTAACAGTATTTGCTCACCTTCAAAATGACGATCCATTCCTGCCGAGCAGACTTTATTTTCAATATCAATCACTGTTTTTACGTAAACCTCAAACTCTTCCTTAAGTTTTTCAATTTCCTCTTTTGTAAATGGTTGTGATTTCGTAATTATCATTAGGTATATGATAACAGATTAATAATGAAGTTTTTTGTCTTTCAAAAAAATAAAAGCAGAAACAATAAATAGATTTATATTTTATGTGATGCCCGACTTGGATCCTAACTTTTAGTTAGATTTAGCGGGATCTTAACAATTTACTGAAGATGGCAAATTGCTGTTATTTAAATGTTCAAAATTAAGTAAAGCATCTTTTGAAAAAAAGATCAATAAGCAATTTCCTCGAGAGATAAATATCCTATATAAATTAATAGGAGTTTGTATGGCTTTACAAAGACTTTGTCTTGTATTGAGCCTATCATTTATTTTTAATGAAGCTTGAAAAAGATAGGTTCCAACTATTCTTAGTCCGTCAGAACTTATATAAAAGTACAATTAAGTCTACTTTGTACAGAATGCAAATAGTTTCTGACTTTGTTTCTGATTTTGATGAAGAGAGTATTCAGGGGTTTATTGTCAACTTAATCCAAACACAAAGCCCTAGTGGATCAACAATCAATAAATATATATACGCAATTAAAAAATATTGTGATTTCGTTGGCGTTGATTGGGCAGAAAATATAAAGAAAGTTAAGGAAAAATCAGCTCCTAAGATACTACTATCTGAAGAGGAGAGTGAAGCCTTTATCAGAATTGATCCTCCACCTTCAAAATATGGAATGTTTTGGATGTGCTTATACTATTCAGGAGCAAGACCTAGTGAAATAGCCAACCTTGATGTTGATTCAGTAGATTTAAGTCAGAAGGTCTATATCATCAAAGAGTCAAAGACAGGAAGAGGGAGAACTATTCCAATAGTAGAGCCAGTCATCCCATGTTTAAAAGACTACTTATCTCAATTGGATACATACTTATTATTTCCAACAAATGGGAAACCAGACAAACCAGTTGAATGGGCAACTTATTCAAAGGACTTTAAAAAAAGAATTAGAAAACTAGGAATCAAAAAAAATGTTAAACCTTACTCCTTTAGACACTCATTAATTACTAGACTACTTGGCAATGGAGCAAATCTATTTGATGTTCAAAATATTGTTGGCCATAGAAAAGCTGACACAACAGCACAGTACTATCAATATTCTCTAAAAAGCATGGTTAGAGCTATTAATAGGGATACAGCAGTCACAAATAAAGTAGGAGGGAAAGCCTTAATACAGAAAATCATTGAAGATATAGGCTCATATAATTTAGAAGATGCAAAAGACATTGATTATTCTGAAATACAAGTCGGTCTTTCTCATTTTTGGAAAGCTATCAAACAAGGTATATAAGAGATATGCATTGAGATAATTGATACAGAAAGATACAATTCCACACATTGATTATCATGAACTACCTCAGAAAAGAATTAAAAAAATATTATAAAAAGTCGGGAAATAAAATTATTTTCACGAATGGGCAAACAATGTATGCTCTATTTTTAGCAATCTGGGAGAAACTAGGTTTTTCTGGGTTTGATGTTTCTTTACTTTCTAGGATAGTGAGTGGCCAAGCATTATTCTCAACAAAGCAACTAGATGCCTTCTGTAATATTTTAAATTTGAGCTACTATCAAAGATATATTTTATTTGACTGTTTAAACAAAGATACCTTAGCTAAAAATCTTGGATATAGTCACGAAACAATAAAGTCTTTTGAGTTTTCAATTGATCCAGTTCTATCTGAGCATATCGTTGGAAAAGTTAAGACCTTAAAAAACGAGGGGAAATTACAAGAGGTTATAGGAATGACCTCTTTTTTTGAACAAATTTTTAAAACCAGCCCAGAAATTATTAGAGATAATCCTAGATTCGTTGCGAAGATATTAAGTGAGAGAGCAAGGGCATTTATACATACAGAGAGTAGATACACTATTGCTTCTAAAATAACTAATATAAGCACTCTAGTTTTAGATTTAAACAAAGATTTAAAAGACATAAGTATCTCGAATATGGCTCATGGAAATTATGCAGGGATATTCTACGTCTCAAAACAACATAAAAAATCTTCTGAATATTTGGAGTACGCGATGGATAAAGTTGAACCTGATGCTCAAGTTGAATACCTAAGGACACTCTTAGCTGATTATGGTCAATTGAGAGATAAAGAAAACTTTAGGAGAACAGTAAAGAAAGCAGAGAGAGTGTTAAGTAAATATGATACTAGCCTAAATAAAAATTATGTTGCATCAATGTTTGAAGCTTCTGCAAGAGCATTAACAGTATTTGGAGAGACAGATGGGGCAAGAAAAATATTAAATCAAATCAAATTCGACAAAATAGAACCATTCTTTGAATCTCAAGTTGTAAGAGGAAGGATGAGTGCTGTTTATTATGATTGGAAATATAATAAGAAAGTAGATATAGATGAATTGGAGTCAATATATTCACTATCAAGTGAAGATCGTTTCCAACCTTTTGATAGACATCAAAAACAAATAACAAGAATGTATAATCAAATCCATGCAAACACAAAGAGTCATTAATGTAGCCAAAAAAAGGCTAAAAGAAAATCCCTTTGATCCAGTCCATGATTATAAACATCATGAATTTGTATATGCCAACTGTGTGGGGATTATTAAAACTGAAGTGCTAAAAGTTGATAAAGACTTATTATTTATATCTGCTTGGTTTCATGACATAGAGGATAGAACCGGCAAGACTGACTTCATGGAAGAGACTATGAGAAAATATGGCTTTGCTGAAGAGCAAATAGAGAAGTGCAAAACAATAGTCAAAGAACATACTTATGGTAAAGGACAAACTTTATTAGAGAGTAAGGTTTTATATGATTCTGATAAATTAGAGTATTTTTCTTATCAGAGGATAAGTAACGCAAAAGAACTTACAAAGGCCGGTAAAATGAGCCCTGAGTTACTTAAAAAGTATAAAAAGACTTGGGAAGATAGACACATGGATGTTCTTTATTCTTTTAATTTTAAATCAAATAAAAATAGGGCACTAGACAAACTTTTAACAATAAAAGAATTAGTTGAAGGCCTATGAGATTACAGGCTTACTTGAGGAAAGAGCTTGTTGACATCGTGGTACCATCTATTTAATAATGATGCTAATGGGAGTATCAACATTGACTTTTCATTTTAAAAATGTAAAATAGCGACTTATCAATTAATAAATTGATATAGTTTGTTATATTGATACTTTAACAACTCAACAGGGGTGCGAAACGCTTAATTTATAAATTAATTATATTTTGAGTTGTTTTTTTAAATAGCCTCGGAAACTATTTATTTGCAAGAAATTTAAACACCCCTGTTGGGTGATAAATCCTCTTCCCACGGACAGTGATATATGGGGTATATACATACCCGTCTTCATCTACCCGACTGGGATCATACTGCCTTTTACCACCATGCTTAGGGTCTTCAAAATTAATAACTAACTCTGGATTTAAAGTCTCTCGACTGGCTGAATCTGCCATAAAAATACTTTCTAGCAAATCGCAACCCCTGATAAAGCTGTTAAAGATCTCAGGCTAACCTATCAAACAGTTATTTCAAATTCAACTTGAATTTTCTATAAATTCACCACTCCCCTTAAGGTGTAGTAAAAATTAAAGCTAGTAGTTGGTTTTCTTTCAGGAAAAAATATTTTGAACCTTCACAGGCGGTGCTGTTACCAGGGTGCTTGTTGAAGCTTTTAAGAAACAACAGCACCTGCGAAGGCTCAAAGAAGATCCCTGGGCCTGGCCGAAATTCTACATTCGACGAAATAATACTATCATAGTGACAGTTTGCTTGGCAAGTATTTATTACTGTACTTTCCGATATTAAACAATTTAGAATAAAATTAATTCACTTAGGTAAGATTATTTAAACAAGAAATGTGAATTACTTGTTGATAACTTTAATAACTTCTCTGGTAATTAAGCAAAACACACCTAAAGCGACAAAAATGAGCCCTGAGATTTTATCACTTGAAACTAATCCAACCCCTGCTGAGATCAAAGTTGTACCCGCAACAATTAAAGTTCCTTTTTCAATGGCTTGATTATCAACTATTTTTTTAACATTTCCCATAAATCCTCCTTTTTACATTTAATTTTATTTTTTTAATATTTTTTAACTCTCCCTGAAGCTGTCCCAAATATTCTTCTTCACTTGGTTTAAGAAGTTCTAAAATGATTAATAGTATTAGTCCAACAAGGACAATTGCTAAGGCTACTGGCAGACTATTCTTTTACTTTATAATTTGCTGTGACATTTCCTACTGTTACCTCCCAACCATTTATCTCACCAGTTAATCCGGCTACTGTTGTTTCTCTAGTGAGCTTTACGCCACTGGTTTTTCTTAACACCTGATTTTCATTTTCTAGATCTAAAACCCTTCTTCTGGCACTTCCCAAGTCACCACCTCTATTATTGTCAGCATTTCCCCAATCGCATTTTTGATCTTCTTCACCTAAATGACCTTTTAGTTTGTTTTTAGCTTCATCAAAGTTTTTAACACCAAGGTATTCATATAGTGGATCTATCATTTTTTCCTCTCTGATTGGTTCATCCCAATCAATAAATTCGACTTGTAATTTATTTCCGTTTTTATCTCTGAACTCATAATGTAAGTGGGGACCGGTTGAGTTGCCGGTGTGACCAATTTCACCGATCTTTTGTTTTGCATCAACTCTTGTTCCAACTGGGATAGGGGACCCATACTTTAAATGTGCGTGAATCTCTGAAGATCCATCATCATGCAAAACCTTCACAAAGTTTCCATAGTCAGCAGTTGTTAAAGCTCCTAAGTTTCTCCAATGGGTGTCATATTTATTGACTGATAAAACCACTCTTCCAGACATGGATGAATAGACATTAGGGTCTGATTGATCATCAAAGTCATATGCAGGATGGGATGAAGTAAACCCTCCATTTATTTTGTTCTTTGATGGTCTGTATACTTTCATTTAATTCCTAATAACTGGTTAATTAACGCAATGTCTGTGTCATGTTTTTGTACAATTTCAGTAGTTTTTTCTATTTTTTTCATGTTTTCTGCAATAAACTCTACTTTTGAATAAAGTTGCGCATAGCCAAAAATGATTCCCCCTCCAATGACTCCAATAGAAGCTATTGTTTTTATTTGTTGCCAGTCGATGTAGCTTTGTTTCTCTTTCATGTTAGCCAAGAGTAACTCCTCCCCCAAAAAACATTGGGCTTCCATTTTGTGGAAATGAGTAATTTACTACTATTTTTGGTCTATTATCAGCAACAGCAGCCTCAGAAGAATGAAAAGTATATCCATCTAGGCCAGTTTCTGCATTCATTTTTAGTACATATCCATTGTTTGTGAAAATACCATCTATAAATTCTTGAATTAGGGCCGAATCTAGATTCATTGTGATTATGTCTCCAGCAGATGGCGTTGAAGCAGGAATAACCACACTGCCTAGTTCAGTGGACTCTCTGTCGTTTGCTGTACTTCCAGCCCCTGCCGTTGTCCAAGTATTACCAGTTTTCCAATTATTCCAAGTAGAACTAGCCTCTTCCCAAGCTCTTTTACTTCTGTAAGCTTTTAAAGTCCCTCCATTATTCGCATTAACAGAAGATATTTTTAGTTGCAATTGGGCAGAGTTAATGACCACCCCTGAAGGAATTGCAGTAAATACATTTTTTAGTAATCCTCTATAAATAAAAGCACCTCCAAAAGCATTACCAATAACCAACGTTGTTGATCCACCATTGTTGTTGGTGGGAGTTCCCTTGTCCATAAAGTTATCAATTATGTCAGTATTTCCAGTGATTATTATTTGTGGCATTTTTAGTCAGTGTTGGAGTTAACTCCATATTCAATTACTACTGCTATTAATCTTGCATCTGCATCAAGGGTATCGCTTCCGTTGTCAGCATCTCTATAAACTTTTAACTGAACTAACTGACCCCCTGCCGGAGAACCAGCAAGAGTTAAATCAGATGTAAGGTCGGAAATATGAATATCACCAGCTGCTATAAAGGCATCTGTCACAGTCTGTTCGGTACCATATGCCTGATCAATTGCATCATCGTTAGCAAAGGCGCGTCCTTTTATTCCCCAGATGACATTTCCCGTTGTTCCAGCAGTTGTCCAGATAAACTTAGCTTTGATTGCGCCCCCATTCCAACTGTCCGGCATTGCAAAAGGACCAATAAATGCATTTTCGTCAGTGTCTTTATCAAAATCTAAAACCTTATAATCAACATCATTTGTCCCTGCTTCGACAGTTGCTGAATCAGCACAACCCCCAGTGGTTGTTGGTGACATGGCCCCAGCTGGTAAAACTATCGTTCTTGTTACATTCTTCACAAAACTTTCAGTAGCTAAAGTATTTGTGGCGGCACCATCTCCATATTTAATTTTGTCATCATCTGAATCGTATTCAATCAAGCCAACAGTAGTTGGCGCTGGAGCTGAAGAACTAGCTAAAGTTAAAGAATCTGCTGTGATATCAGTATGAGCCCCACCATCTCCATGCTCAGCTAAAATACCCTCTACAAACCTATTCCACATGTCAGCAGTTAGCTTAATTTCAACCACACTTCCGGCCCCATGCTCTTGAGCAGTGCCTTCAACACCCCTGTCAGCAGTGATAATGTTAGAACCTGAAACTATGCCTAAAATTGTTTCTTCAAGATTGGTAGTTAACTCTCCAGTAGTTGAAACCCTATCGACCACAATTTCAATAGGATCTCCATTAGAAAAAACTGCTGGAATAGTTGTTAACGGAATAGTAGTAGCACTGGCGTTTGCTACACCACCTGCCCCAATGGTTGTTGAAAACCTCCTTGAAGCTTTAATGAATTTCTTTGTAATTGCCATATTTCCTTTCTTTAATCGTTCCAGCTACCTGGAGGCTTGGTTGGTATATACCTTCCTTTTGCGATAATTGATAAAAGAGTAAATTTCGTATCAACAACAGTTGACCAAACTCTAAATTGAATAGCGTTTAGTTTTTTATTAACCTTGATTCTTTTCTTAACTGATGCCTGTGAGAATGTAGTTGGGACCTCTGGATCATCACCAAAAGAAAGATCTCCAAACAGGGCGTTAGCAAAGTCGACATTGGAAACCGTATCACCAATGGACTTAGAAGCCAGTTTTTTAAGTGGCTTATTTTTCATTATTCCTAGAACTTCAAAATTTAAATTTCCCTGTGGTCTACCGATTTCAACAACAACCTCTTTAACTTTTGCAAAAAGGGTGTGATCTTTTTCATCTACATGGAGTAGAGGAGACCTCCAAGAAGTTCTTATGGCCTCTCCCTTGTCATTTGTAGCCCTGTCACTAATTTCAACAAGCTTTGTTTCTCCAGCCTGAACACCTAATAAATGAGTTTGATCATTGCTATCGGTGTATTCAAATAAGTGCTCAAAACCGATATCCCAAGACCAGATCCATGCGTTTTTTTCTAAATCATGTAAAAACATCATGTCGTTATTCTCACCACCCTGAGATGCTGAAAGCATGACTTTACCTTCACTAAAATAAGCAATCATATCAGTGAACTTGCTTCCGTTAATAGTGCTCCTGTAACTTGGCCGGATATTAATTGACTGCTCATCAGTAGCCAAAACATTGAAAATCTGTGCTTTATTTCTTAATGCGAACACGCCTTTTTTATTTGCTGAGTAAACATTGTCACCTGCATCAGTAACAGCTGCCTCACCTTGAGCACCAATGGAGCCAACGATTTTAACTGGAGTTGGGACAATTACAGTCTCACTTCCAATAGTTAATGAGTCCATTGCAATCTGCCAAATAGCACCCTTACCGTCAGGACTTCTTGAAAGTACTGTTGGAGCAACATCACCCTTACCGGTTCGATAATGAACAACAACTGTTGGAAACTCTCTTCCACCACTATCTAATCCTGTCCAACCTCCACCATAGAAAAATGAAAACCTATTAATATCTGCACCAGTTCCACCAAAGACAACTTCATTATTTTCATTAATACCCCAAATTCTTCCATTAGATAAAGCTAACCTTCCTAAGATTGGACCTCCGGTGTTGTTAGTGTCTGGCACCTCTTTATAGGGGTTTAATTCTCTTGAACCATCATCAGAGAAGCTATTTGAAGTTGTTTCACCCAAATAAATTTGAGCCCCGCTTTCATCTGCTAAGTAAACCTCATATCTGGTGGCTCCTGTGACTGAATCCCAAGTTAAATCAATTTTCTCATCTGCTGCTGACCAAACATCTCTTATTTTGTTTACTGTAATACTTGCTTCGTTACTCCCTTCGGTTGAATCAACTTCATTTAAAGCTGTAACCATGTAATAAATGGTATAACTTCCAGCTGATAACCCTGCTCCTCTTGCTGCCTGTAAATTAGCAGGAGCACTAATTTGGGTGTTTCTAACTAAATTTGTGCCATCATAGTAAGTTAATCTATCAACACTATTTGTGATATATAGCCTGTCATCAATTTGAATGAAAAAACATTTAACCCCAGCCGTCATTGTTGCACCAGTTATTGCCGACCAGTTGTCACCATCATCAGTAGACTTGTAAACAGTTCCAGAAGCTCCAACAACAATTAACTCTCTAGTATCATCATCAACTACATACTCATCACCACTGACTATTCCAGTTTCAGATCCGGGAGTAGTTCCAAAATATAAAGTGCCTGGCCTAAGTGTCCATAAACCATCTTGTTCTAGCGTTAAATTGACTGTCTCAGGAGACTGAGTTGGGTTCTGTCTAGCTTCATCAATATTAGTAACAGTTCCCCCCTTAGCTGAGTCTATTAAAAGTTGATATGGTGGTAGTGGCCTCCCTTGAGGTATTTTTATTCTCATCTCTATGTACCAAAACCAGCATAAGTTTCGTCATAATGATCTTCTTTTGAGCCAATAGGCTTGAGATCATTGGCGATTCTCATTGCTTCTAATTTGTTATCTGCCATTTGTTGGTGTACACCTGCTAAGGTTGGGTTGTCTTCAATGCTGATTAAAGAAATAGCTCCATGGATAGCAAAGTAAGGATCTCTCATCTCAATAGGGTCTGTTTCTTCTCCAGTAGTGAAATATGTAGCCGCGTTATAACAAGGGAGAGTCCATGTTGCTCCGTCATATTCACTTGAAGGGGCAGGGAGAACATTTAAAACCTTAGCTCCAACAGGACCAGAAACGAAGAATCTTTTAGTGTTCGGAGATACTGCTTGAGTTAAATGACTTTCATTGGGCTTTTGATAATTAACTGGTCTTCCGTCAATCAAAAGAAGACCTGCGGGCCATTTAACATTTTCACTCAATGAGTAGGTTGGGTCATCTGTAACAATACTTCCTGTTTCTGTGGTAAATAACTCATTCCAATCAATAGATTTCTCAGATTCCCATTGATTAACCATTGTGTTGAGAGCCTCAAGGATTAATGCGTAATCATCTTCACCACTCGTCGGGTAAGATGCATCTCCCTGGCTTAATGTATGTACTATTTGAATTGCTCGTGCTATTAACATAATTAGTTTTTAGCCAACAAAAAAAGACCACTAAAACAAAAACTGTTTTATGTGGTCTCATGACACAATTTGTCTGATGACTTAAGTATACTTTATACCTTTTTTTTCGTTATTTCAACCTCTTACCCTTATCTTATTAAAGGTAATTGGCTTTGTTCTGTCCGTCTTTGCTAACGCAAGTAGTTCTCTTAAACTATCATCATTTATCAATGAAGGGGTCTTAGTTGGAACCTTAATTGCAGTAGATGGTAAGCTAGGCTTTGCTACTGAGATATTAACCTTAACCGGTGATGATGAAGGAACACTAACTTTTGGCGTAGTGCCTTTAACATTAACACTCTTGCTTCTTCCACTAGATGCTTTACTAACTACCTGACCAGTCGTTTTATCAAAAGTTATATTTTTAAGCGCATTTTGCTCACCTTTTGAAATTATTCCTTCTTTATATAAAGTGCTCAACACACCACTAGATAAAACTTTTTCTCCAGCAACCTCTTGAGTTAATAATGATAATGATTGAGATCTATCTTCATCTGTCGTTCCAGCTAAATAGTCTTTAACAAAACCAACTTTAATATCATTATTTAGTTTTGCTGTTTGGTAGTAATCAATATCAGTAGTGTCATATTTTTCATCCATGCTATTTAAAGCTGTAATTTTCTGTTCAGGTGAAACATCCTCGTTAGTTAACATATCTTTAACCAATTTTTGTTTCTTTGCCTCTTTTTGAGCCTTTTGCATAGCTGTCTGTTCTGGCATCGAGTTATAGTCACTAATCCCGAAATATGGATCTAGGAAGCTCAGTTCACCATCATTTTGTTGATTATTGCCCGTTGAAGCTTGGACAATGTTACTATTATTATTTCCAACGTATTGCTGTAAAACTTTGCTATCTTTTCCACTATCATAGTATCTTCCTACATACCTTTTTTGCTTCTCAAACTCACCAATGGCCTGTTTATTAGCTTGTAGGTATTCAGTAGCTTTTTGAGGGTCACTGTTCTTTAATTGACCATATTTTTCAGAAATAGCTTTGTTTTTGTAATAGCTATCCCAGAATGGAGCATTTTTGACAGATTCTGTTTTATAGAACCTGATCGGTAGCTCCATTCCCTGAGATAATGACTGATAAAGAGGTGTCTTCTCAGTTCTAATTCCTAGAGATTTTTTAGTATTGTCACTTATTGGCAACCTCTCTGTTGAAGCGTTAAGTATTTCTCTAGCATATGGGTGCATGTATGATTTAGCCAAATGTGCTCCTTGGGCCATGAACTTTTGTCCGGTTGCATCATTTGGATCATAAATCTGATTACCAAAATAATCTTGGTTCATTAGGTTTTCAGCGACTGGTTTAATCAATGATGATGTGTAAGTAGAGAAGGCATCTTTAGCAGCTGCTTGAGTATCACCTCTCAATAAAGCTCGTCCTTGTCTATACACACCTCTAGGAAGAGTTGAAATACTTGAAAGGAATGGGATACCTATTGTAGTACCATCTCCTAAAGGAACTAATAATTTATCTTCTTTCCCTTCAGGATTTTCACTCATTGGATGTCCATTGAGAATATAATTAAGCTTATCCATAACTGCTAGTGTCAGGGCTGATCCAATCAAGAACTTAGTGTTATTTCTATTTTCAAGTGATAGGGGATTATTTAATCTAACATTTGATGGAACCACTTTTTTAACACCTTCTCTATTAAACTCAGCTTTTACTGGAGATATTGCTCCTACATTGTTTTTCCAAAAATTAATCATTGATTCTCTGAATTGAGGAGCAAAGAATACTGAAGTTGTTAAGTTTTTACTATTCTGTGATCTTAAAGCGCTTTTATCACTTGTTATAGTTCCATAAAAGTTTTTAAGTGCATTAGAAGCTATTAACTCTGCCTCTTCTGGTAGTTTTCCTGATTTTAATGCTGCTGATTCAATATCGTTAAAGAATTGAATTTGCAGTTGTGGAAGAAATCTTTTGAAAGTTGGATCATTCATCATGCTGCTCCAACCAAGCTTTTTAAGCAAAGGTTTCTCAATCATATCCTCAATATTAAACTGAGTTCTAACAGAAATATTGTTTCTCTGCATCTTTTTAATTGTTTCAATGTTTTGTCTAAAATAGTTCTCAGAAGCACTTGGAGATAGTGACCTAAATAATGCCATAACTGGTGATTTAATTCTCAATGCTAAAAGCTCTTTTTGAATGTTTGCAGCTGTAAAGGCGTTAATCGGGGTACCCATTAAACCACCAGATAGAGTAAAGTCTTGAACTTTGCTAGAAAGGTTGGCTACTGCCCCAAGTGATTTACTAACTAAATCTTCATTTGGTTCAGAAAAAACTTTGTTGATGGTATCAGCAACTTTTGTTGGAGCATACCAATCACCAACGTAGGTTTTACCATCAGCCATCTCTGTAACATTTCCACCAATTCCAGCCGCCTTCACTGGTTTGAAATCAGGATTATTTCTAGCAACTGAAGCTGGGACCAATAGACCCTGATCTTTTAACTCATTCATAAATTGAACATTGGCTTTTGCTCTTTCTAGGTTAGAGACATACGCTTCAATAATCTGTGCAGGATGTGTGTATTTAGGAGTCAATCCCAACTCTATACCCTCGTCATAAGTAGGAAGTACACGGGATTTATTATATTTAAATTTACCTCGTGCTGACATTATTTTTTGTACTTCTTCAAATGGTTCTTTCCAAATGTGGGTGACATAGTTCTCAAGATAATTTATATCTACACCAGAGTTTCTGGCTTCATTGATTAAGCTGTCGTACTCAGATCTGATTGCTCTAACTGTATTATTAACTCCTTCTTTATTTGAAGGCTTTCCTTCGAGACCTCTAACAACATCCCAAGCATCTTCTTTAGCAATGTTAGTGAATTTCATAGCCTTTTCAGTTGCTACCGTATTTGCAACATCTCTATTTCCAACCCATTTTTTAATTGATCCTTTAAAGTCATTCCACCCTTCCATCTCTGCAAGGTAAGCCTCACCAGCCATTCTTTTTGAGTCATCTGGAGAAATAAATTCATTTGATGGTTTTTCAATGAATGCCCCCGGATCTTTACCAGTTAGGCCAATAATTTCTTTTCTTTGAGGATCAAGGTCTAGGGTTTTTTTATATGTTCTGTGTTCACCGGGTAAGATATTTTTTTCAATTATTTGTCTAGCTTCTTTAACACCAATCTTACCTACCTGATCCTTTGAATAGCCCATTCTTAACAACCTATTTGGGTCATTAAAAAGATTGTCCAACTGCTTAAATTTAGGGTCATTTATATCTAAATTTACACTTTTTCGACCATCAGATACACCAAGAACAATTCTTCCGTTGCCAACATAATTACCGCCATTAGCATTTTTTGCGCTCTTTTGAAGTTCTCTGATAGTAGCCTTAAGCATTCTTTTACTATCACTTTTATAAGTATTTGAAAGCTCTTGAATTTTTGAAACAGGGAGGTAGCCCCTAGCTAGGTCTGTAACATCTCTATCAATTCCCTCTAAAACTCCACCTGAGATATTTTTTTCATTCACATAACTTGATAACTCATCTAATAAGTCAACATCCTCCGGATGCCATTTACTTCTCCTATTTCTACCAAAATCAAACCCTTTTGCATTTGGAGAATCAAACTGACCTCTTCCACCAAATAAACCAGTAGTTGCATCAAAGGCTAAACTACTGGGGGTTGTTTTTTGCCCTGTTGACAAATCTATGCCAACCCCTTGGATAACATTTGCTGTTGCGGGAGCTATTCGATCACTTACAAATCTGGGTAATTTTTTAGGTAATCTAACAAGATTTTTGTTAATGATTGGATTGGTTATGTTTGCTATCGAACTAAAAACCGGAGCCATTCTTGCTCCTGAAGCAGCATCAGATAAAGCTTGTTTAGTTGTATTACCAGAAGCTTTTGAGATAGCAAAGTTAAAACCACCTCCAATAGCAGCCTGTGGAGCGTATCTTGGCAGCATTATTGAACCAACTGCCTCAGCTCCTTTGCTTAACCCTGTTTTTAACAAAATATTTTCATCCTGTTGTGGTTTCCTAGAAAGCCTCTGAGAAAAAGTTAAGTTTTGAGTTCTCTCATTAATTTTTTGTTGTCTCTGTTTTAAAGCATTTGTAGACGACATTGCTGGGTTAATGAAACCTTTTTGAATTACTGAACCAACTAATTGCCCAGCTTTATTTAGTGGCTTAAAACCTGTATCAACTTTACCTGAGCTCAATTCTCCGTAAAAATTATATTTTTGTGGGTTTGAGAAACTGCTTTTTACTCTTTCAACACCACTGTCAACAAAACTTTTCTGGTTTTGAGATATCAACTGAAAACCCTCACGGCTCTTGTCTCTATCTAGAGTGTTTACTACATCTTTTTTTAGTCTTTTAGCAAAGTTAAGAAGTGAACTCATAGAGGCTCCTTTCTTTAAGGCCTTTAATTAAGCTCCTCATCTTTTCTTCTAGCCAATGCAAGAGGATTCAAAACTGTCTGATCTTCAGGCATGTATGATTGAGCTGGATTAAATCCGTATTCATTGAAAACCATTGACTGTGGATCAAAATTAGATGAGTTTGATAGTTCTAATTTGAGGTTATTTAATTGACCCAACCTACTTCTAGCTGACTCAGCAATAGCCATTGCATATTGCTCTCTCATTGACTGAACCCTGTTATATTCATTCCATAGAGATTCAACTGCTTGAGCTCTCATCTGGCCCTTCATCATTCCAATGTTATTTCTTAAATCATTGAACTTAGTGGCAATATCAGTCATCTGACTGTTAACCCAGGTATCAACACTATTTAACATCTCTGATGCTTTTGATTTGAGATTGGTTTCAGCCATATCAATATCAGCTAACTGTTGAGATCCTTGTTTTTGTACTCCAGCTCTCTCTTTACCAAATAATTTGGTCAAAGCAAATGAAGATGCTTGAGTTGCACTGCCATTTCCTGCTCCTCTAGCACCTAAATACATATTAACGTTTCTTGCTGAATCTCTTAAGTTTTGAGATAAATCTGCTAGAGTAGAGGCTTGATTGGACCTGACATTACCTCGCTGAGTATCTAGATTTTCTATTCCATAACCTAACTGCTCATTAATGCCTTGTTTTTGAGTGTCTCCACTTGTCCTTACTCTTCCCTCAAGATCTACTTGTTGGCCACCAATTCCACCGAGGACATCATCGAATGCACTATTTATTTCTGCATATAAATCAGGAGCACCATCTCCACCAGATCTTTTCCAGCCATCAGCTGCATCCCAAAAATAACCTGCTCCAGGATTAGCGTTTGGGTCTTTTAAATTAATCCCTTGTGGAGATGGTGCTGGGTTTGTAGATTTTTCAGGACCTTCTAAACCCAAAACTTGACCACTTCTTGAAGCATCTTTAGCAGCTTGATATCCTGATTCACCATAACCGTATGACTGATTATCTGGACCAGCAGCCCACTCACGCTGAACATCACGATCTGCACGATATATGTCGTTTTGTGGAACTTGACTGCCTCCAACTAAGTTACTTCCTAAGTCTTTTGAAAGTGAAGTATTCCCTTTGAATAAACCTTGAGCCGCTTCTGAGACACCTAAATCGTATCTCTTAGGGTTATACCAACTATATTGTGTATTTTGATGGGGCATTATCCCAAAGATTCCTGCCATATTTCCTCCTAATAACTTTTATTTCTAAAAATCTAGAGGTAACAAAAAAGCTCCGACAATAAGTAGGTAAGTTAATTCTTAACTCATCACTTATTAATCGGAGCCTACATCAGACATTTAAATGTTCATTCCCTGCATCGAGAAATCTTCAATTTAAAAACCTTGAGCTAGTTACTCAGATGTCATTTAGAAAAAAATATAATGTGGGAATCTGCCTTCTGCTCTGCATCGAGTGAAGGTAGACACACCATATTAGTGCCTAAACCGTCACTCAACAAGCCTTGTTGAGAAGACACTATCAGTATATACATAGAAATGGTATAATATCAAGATCAAAAATGGTTGATTTATAGCTATATATGTTAAAGAAAATAATAAAAATTATTGCTGTTTTTACCCTATTTATAGGTGTTATTTTTAGTGGTCTATTTGTGTATGCATACAATGTATCTTCAAACTTAAATAAATCTGAATATAAAAAAACTGAATATATTATTAATGAGGTTGAGCTATTAAGAATAGTTAATGCATGGAGGGAAGAAAATAATTTAGCCCAATATGAAAAGAATGACTTACTTTGTGAGTACGCCAATAAAAGAGTTGATGAAATACAAAAAAAATGGTCTCATGATGGATTTATTGGAACAATAAAAGACTTCAACCAAATTGCTGAAAATTTGTCTAAAAACACTACAAACGAAGAGAATACTCTTCAAATGTGGTTAGAGTCACCATCTCACAAAAGAATATTAGAAAAGAACTTTATATACTCCTGTCTGAAATGTAACAATAACTACTGTGTGCAAATATTTGGTAAATAAACTATGAAAAACTTCTCTAAGATCCTAATTTCGATATGGTCAACTTCTTGCTTTACATTTCTAATCTCGTTGCTAGTGAGTGACACTGATTTTGGATCTTCACTAACTACATTATCTATTTTTGTAGGTTTTTTCTCCTTTTTGATACTAATTTTCCAAACAATATATCTTGCCATAAAAAAAGAGTGGAAAGATATTAAAAGTGCAATAAAAACGACATCAATAATCATATTTATTTTTATTACCTCACTAGTAGCGTTTTTATTATTTCCAAATGTTTTTTCAAATAATGAAGATGAGCAGGTTGGCAATAGTTTTGAAGAAATTGAATGTTTCGTTGATGGAGTTTCTGTGAAAACTACTAGAGAAAATTGTCAAAAACTATCAATTAAAGAAGATAACGTACAACCGGTTCAGGTAATCCAACAAAGAAAAATAGAAATACCAGACCCACCAAAAGTTCAAATACCAAAAACTGAGAGAACAAACTGTAACGCTAAGTACGATATTTTAGGTAATTACTCAGGAATGGACTGCACTACTTACTAACTATTGAGAGATTTAATTATCTTCTTAATCCCACTTTCGACACTAACAAATGACTTTAGTGGAGTAGAGCACTCTATTTTTGAAATGTAATTATTGGGTTTTTTAATATATTTAGGTTCAATGTTTAAAAATGAATGCTTTTTAATTAAGCTAATTACATGATTAAAACTCGTATTAACTCCAGTACCGACATCAACTACTCCACTTTTATCTAAGTTATTAACAATAAAGTTAATAATATCATCAATATAAATAAAGTCTCTTGATTGTTCGCCATCACCAAATATAGTTGGGATTTCTCCTAAATATACTTGTTTAATCCATTGATAAATTACACTTGCATAGTACTTCTTATGTTCCTCACCCGGACCATACCCAGCGAATATTCTCAATGCTAAGAAATTAACACCATATGCCTTAGCGATATTTTCTAGTGACAATTTAGTGTGAGCATAAGAATTAATCCCGGTATAAACACTTGAACTTGATGGAAATATTAACTTTAAATGTCTCCTTTTACAGTATTCAACTACTTTAATGAAATCAGTTATTGTTTCTTTTATACACAAATCATTTTCATTAAATAGTACTTGGGATGAAGGTGCTCCAAAATGTAGAAAGTAATCAGCGTGAACTCTTGGTAGGTTAGATACTTCAACGGGTATTGTTGGGAGGGCTTTAGATAGAGCTGAGCCAATAAAACCAGTTGAACCTGTAACTAAGAACATGATTTTGCCACTACAAACTGAAAGTTAGTTTTATAAAATTTAATAATCTCAAAATCCTTAAAAATGTCTTTAAATGAGTCTTCTGTCCAAACCCACAAATGAAATGGAGCGTGGAATGTTTCTGTTTCATATCCTGGAGTAGAGGCAACTATATACCTAACTTTTTTACTAGCTTTTTTGAGAAAGTCGTGTGGACTAACTAAGTGTTCTAGAGTCTCTGTGCAAATTATTAAATCAGGATATTCAACCTCTTCATTAATGAAGTCTTTGAGTTCAACTGGTCTGCCTTTTTCTTTTGCAAAGTTAACATTAGATGGTTGTAAGTCATAGCCATATACCTTCTGGCTAACCATACCTGATAAATAGTTAACTAGGCCACCATTGCCACAACCAAAATCACCGATTGTTTTTATTTCATCAAGCTTTGATAACTCCAATACTTCATCAGCTACCTGAAGCAATCTAGGTCTATGGTCTCCTTGATTGATATGGTCTGCCATAACTCTATCTTTATAGAAATCATGGTCATGTGAATGTGGTTGGTCAAAAAGCTTATATTCCATTTAGTTTTCTTAAGTCGTTTATTTTTTGTGTTCTTTTCCAGTTTTCAAATACATTTTTGTCATTAGAGTGAATTGCATCACTATTAACTTCTTTGTATCTTTCATCATGTTGGCTTTTACCATTCAAATAGTGCATATGTTCAATAACTACTTCTGGAACAAACTGAGCCCCTAACTCCATCCAGAAGTTATCCATATAAAGGTGTTTTAACCCTGGTATTGCCATATAACCAAGTGTTCTAACAACATTAGTTCTCATAACACATTGAGTAGCTAGTTTTTCTCTCTGAAGTAAATCATCAGCATAAACAATAAGATTTTCCTCTAATTTTTCCTCAAGTATTTTGTCAAATCCTTTTGTTCTTATATGGTGATCATCACCAATAAAACCAATATTTTCAGTTTCAACATACTTAGATGCAAGATTAACTGCTTCGCACATATTGTTAGCAGGGACATGGATAGTAGGAACATCTAGGTTATATTCATCTCCCTCGTTTAAAACCAAGATAAGTTGAGAATAATCTGTTTTGCATCTGTTAAAGCAATCTATTGCCTCTTTAGCTTTTTCTGGTCTGCCTTTAGATGGTAGAAGTAAAGTAATCATATTAATTTAAGTATCACTTCAGCTATATTTATGCTGTTATATTTCTCAATATCTTTTGGTGGAGCAACTATATATTTTGAGAGTATTTTTCCTCGTCCATTAACGTCATAGATTAAAGCAGCTTTACCACAAGCCCAACCCTCTAGAGCTGTTCTTCCAACATAAATAGAGGCAACCATCTCACATTTTTTAGTATGTTCTTCAGTATCCCAAGTTGGCTTAATCTCTTGATCTCTACCGACAAACTTAGCATTTAATCCTTTTTCCTCAGCTACTTTTTTAATATCTCTAATAACTCTCTTTCTTAAGTGATCCATAGGGCCAATAAATAAAATAGTTGAATCACTACTTGTGTCTTTCCGGTTAAACCTTTCAAAGTCTATTGGATTTCCAATAACATGGATTTGATCGGGGTGGATACCTTCTTTTGCTATTTTATTTTTAATTGTGTCTCTAACAGCAATGTAGTGGTCACAACCAATAACTGGCCTTTCAATTTCCCACAGGGATTCGTTTTGAGAATGAATTACATTGATAATTGGGCAGGTAAATGACTTTTGAAGTAGGGAAGTAGGCTCAAAATGAGAAGAAATGATTAGATCTGGACTTAGAGATGCCACGTCTGGAAAACCGACACATTCTATACCCTCATTTTCGGCTTTTTCTTGAAGTTGTCCTCCATAGTTCGAGACTATTGTTACTTCATGGCCGAGTTTTTTCAGCGCCCTTGCTAATTCGTAGTTATAAAGTTCAGAGCCAGTTAAATCACTAAATCTCGTGCATGAAAGAATTATTGATAAGCTTCCTTTCTTCAAAATTGATAGCGTTGGCCTTGAATGAATTGGTAAATCTTGAACAACTGCACTTATATACTTCTCATATTTAGAAACATACTTATCTAAAGAAACTTTTCCTACTTCCTGAGCATAGTCCATCATGACTGTGCTGTTAATATGTCTCTCCATTGCATCAATCCAGTCTCTTGTTGTTTCAACTAGATCTATACCGTAAAGATGTGATGATAATTCTTGATATGGTCTGACGTTTGATGCAATTACCGGAATGCCGTTAATCAATGCTTCTTGGGCCTTAATTGAGCTCTTTGAATCATTGAACACATTATCTTCGAGAGGGCAGAGGGCCACATCAACATCTTTATAAAAATCTGGCAGTACATTCTGAGCGAAGTCTTGATAGTCACTTGTTCCCTCAAAACATTTCACTTGTGGCATTTCTGAATAAAAATCATCTGGTATGCCACCAAGTATTTTTAACTTAACATCTGGGTATTTACCAAGTATGTATGACATGGCTCCCCAGAATGGAGTGTGGAAGATATCAGCATGATGAGTGAAGCCACCTTGCCATGAAAATGTTATGCCACCATGATCAACTTTTTCTGTTTTTTTATAGAAATCCGGGTTAATTCTGTTTTCTAAAACAAATGGTGGTGCAAGGGAAGGATCCCTAAACTTTGAATAAACCCTCGCTAAATGGTTGGTTGAAACAGTTAAATATGGAGCATTTTTGATTAACCAGAGTAATGTTTTATATTCATTACTTGATCTTGGATACTGTTCTCTAACTGGATTAAATGGAGAAAGATTAATAAAATCATCATCAAAATCAACGCTCCATCTGATTCTTTGTTTTTGAAGCTGCTGTAAAGGAACTGGATTATCCATGTAGGAAAACCAGACTAAATCATAGTTTGAAAAATCATGAGATTCATAACCGTCAAACTCATCTATTTGCAAACCCGATACCTCTGCTAACTTTCTAAGCGGAGATACTGTTCGCCAATAATCAACTGGAGAGAGCCTTTTCTTTCCAGAGGGTGATTTAGTGTGAGACTTTACAGCAGCTATTTTCATATCTTTAGAATCCGTTTGCTGCAATAAACTCTTCATCTAGCAATGCTCTTACTGACATATCAGAAACTCTTAAGCTTCTTGATATTGATTCATAGTTAAGAGCACCAGACTGCCATGCAGTTTCTAAAACTGATTTAATTTTTCTTCTAATTCTCATTGCTTCACCAGATTTATCAGCCCAAGCATAACCATCAACATTAAATTCACTATCATCTGTTCGTATTGTTCTCTTTACTCTAATAATGTCGAGAACACTTGGAGCATTTGCTAAGACAATACTAACCTCTCTCATTGATTCAGAAAAAACTTCTTCAGGCTTTTTTCTACGAACTGGGGTTGAAGTAGCTTTTTGAGGCTCTGCTTCAACATCTTCTTCAACATCTGGTTCTTGACCTTCAGATTCATCAACTGGTTGAGGATCCTTTGCTGCCCTGATTCGAGTAATAACTTCTTCATTAGTGCCTTTTTTTGAGACACCGAACTCATCAGCTATTTGATTAAGTTCTTTCCTACTGGCTTCTTCCAGTGGTCTTGGTTGGGTTTCTTGACCTTCAGTCATGATGACCTCCTTTTTTGTTTAACTACTATTGATTCAGCATATTCGGGATCGTGCTGACTCATTTTTCTAACAATTTGTTCTTGTATTCCAGGGGATTTGATATATTTTTGAACTTTTTTCTCCAACTCTCCAATCATAAATTCGGCCTTTGCCATTGCCATTCTCTGATCTTTAGTTGGTTCATCTCCTTCATCAGGGACTTGTTCTAAGCCGAAAATAATCCATTTTTGAAGTTCTAACCTCATCTTCTCTAGATAAGGATCCTTTGTTTGTTCATAGACACTCTCTAATATTGATGATCGTCTATTTTCTTTTATTTCATGGCCTAAACTCCTAGATTTATCTCTAGCTATTTCTAAAAGTTCTAATTCGGCTTCTCTTGTTGTTTTCATATCTTTTTTTCTTTGGGAGGGGTAGATCTCTCCACCCCTCCCTATGAGTCAAATCACTTTGTTGTGACTATCATCATGCGGTTACACCGGTTTTGACGTTGTAAATCCAAGCTGCAATTAACACCTTAGCGACATAGGAACCAGCCCAAGAAATTGTGCTGTATCTGTCTGCTGGGTTAGACGTGTCATTGGCATTAGGGACTTTGATATATAACCTTGGCATATCACCTTCGAGGTTGTGCTCACCAACTGCACCTTTACCATGGAAGAAGTTTGAGTAAACATCTACTGTTGAACTCTCTGACTTCTGGTTGGTTGTTTCGATAAATCTAGCACCACCTAAGCGACCAATTTCACCGTTATAGATTTGTTTTCCACCCTTGTTATAAACATTTACACTTGTCCAAGTGGCATCACCCATAACATCAAAAGATGAATCTGGGCCTACTTTTGCTAAGTAGTTACCATCACTATATCTAAGTGCTTTTTGTTTCTTTAAGGAACGGACAACTTTTCTGGTCTCTGAGTAGTCAAGTACGTCAGTAGCAGCAACATCAGATAAAGCTGATTTGGCACCAGCTAATTGTGCAGTTGCTCCTGAATACATGGCATCTCTAGCTAACTCATCAAGGGTTTCACCCATGTTTTGACCAACTAACTCAACCTTTTCCTCAGCATCTACGTCAATAGATGTAAGTTTTAAAAGTTTACTAACCTTTACAGTAGTTCCATATTCGGCCAATGTTAAAGTAACAGTGGTACCAGCGATAGAAACCTCAGTTGGGTTATTACCTTCTGTCAAAGGGGTAGTTGCCTTAGCAAGAGGAGTTAATCTATTAAAAGTTGTGGTTTTACCAGATCCTTTTTTCTGTTTACCTTTTTGTAAACCTTCTCTGTGAGTTAACCATTCCTTTGCTCTTTCAAGGAATTGGGCGCTATACAGCATCATCATTTCATCTGATCTGGTTGTTGTTGTCTCGGCTGACATTTTATGCCTTTCTAGTCATTATTGCGTGGCAATCTTTTTTGTAGCGTTTCTCTAACTTTAGCTGGGTTACTCCATAACATTTTTTCAAGATCTTGGAGAGATTCATTATTATTCTGGGTTTGATTTCCAGGCGTTAATGCTCCCTCAGCTGCTTGTTTAGCCAAAGTGGCTGTTGCCTTTTCGGTACCCTGTTTTTCTGTTAAATTAAGTGCTTTTTTAAGTTTTGCGTACAACTGACTTGCTCTTTGTACTGGCACGAGAATTTGATTGCCATTCGCATCAGTTCTAAGATTTGCAGCCTGGAGTTGTTCAGTTAAAATTTGATTAACTTCTTCAGCTAACTCAGGATTATCTTTAAAATCACTAAGTATCTGTTCTCCAACTGTTTCAATATCAGAAACGAACTCTTCAGTCTGTGCCTGATATTCATGCACCTCTCTTTCCATTTGAAGTGTCTGAGCAACTTCTCTAGCTGCAAGTTGTTTAACTTGATCAGCTGTGAAAAAACCATTTTCATCTGGTTGAGGTTCTGGCATAGAGTTAACCATGTCAATAAATGAACCTTTATTCTGACCTTTCTTTAAAAGAGTGTGTAATCTTTTTTCTGCGCGAGTCGGCCTTCTATCTTCCTCGTGTTTTTGTTGACCCTCTACCTCTTCAGAAGTTTTTTCACCATTTAAATCATCTTCAGACTTAACGGATACATTTTCAGTTTCCACTGCCTCTGTTGATTCTTCTGGCTTATCTTCCGATTGAGGTTGATCCTCAACTACTGATGTCTGTTCATCTTCAACTCGCGAAGTTGACTCCTGCGACACTTCAGGAGTGGTTTGGATTTGATTTGGATCCATATAACCTTTCTGCTTTATTTACTGACCACTTAACGATGGGTCGACCTCTCGAGAGTGTGTACTCTAAACAGGCGAGTTAGCGTAAACTCACCTCTTTAGAACACGCACTATTGGTTCTCCTTTTTCATCTATCCCTATTAATTCCTTATTCATACCAAGCCATGACGAGTGCTTATGATCACAGCTTATGCAAACTAACCAAGGCCCTCTTTGTCTCCAAGTGTGACCCTGTATCTGAGCCTTTTTTTGTCTAATCAGAGCATCAACATCAACCTCATAGCTCTCTTTAGACAGCTCCTGAGTTGATTGCTTCTTCTGTTGCTCTGACATTTCTAATTACCCATTCAAGCTTCTTAATACATAATTGAGATGCATATACTCTGAAGCCATATTGCTCAAATGATTCTTTTTCAGTCTTTTCAACTGTCCTTAACCTTTCAACTTCTTCAATCATTTTTTTCTCAACTATTTGCCAACCAGGATCTTGTGCCAATGCTGCAACTGCCTCATCTTCCTTAACAACTTTACTTGGAGGGTTAATAAAATCTTCGACATCACCAACAGAATGCTGGATTGGAATTGCTGTTTCTATATTTCTCATTGCATACCTCCTTGAGACATTCCAATATTATTTTGATCTGGGACTCCTCCAAAAACTTGCTCCATCTCTTGCAATCTCGCTTGTGTTTCTGGATCCATTGGCTCTTCGGCTTCTACACTTTGTTGAGGCATTTCCCCAGACATATCTTGAGATTCATCTTCAGTAACAATTCGATCCCAATCCTGAATGCTTGAAGTAACAATATGCCTCTTCATTAATTCACCAAAATCAATAGTCACATTTCCAAATCTAACTTTTCCTGTTTGTTTGGCTTCTTCAAGGGCTCCAGGTACTTTAGTGAGTAAACCAAGTGTTTCAGTAACTGCTGAGTGTTCTTGTTCCTGATCTTTCTTTCCAGTAGTTCCGGCATCAATATCAAATCTATATTTGTGTTGACCACCGCCCAATATTCCTTTATCAACTTTCATTTTCCCGTATGTTTTTGACTCAAAGATCTCAGCCATACTTCCAACTTGTTCTGGGGCAATTTTTTGGAGCTTTCTAATTTCACCTTCAAATATGTCAAAGTTAATTGGCTTTTCTTGTTTCTTGACTAAAAGATCAACCATTAGGTTAAAGGTCTTTTCAACTGTCTTTTCCATTAAATATCTATCCCATGCATCTCTACTTGACTCACGTGCACCCATGCTTTTTATAGCAGCAGGAGTTTTACCCATTCCCGGATCTACAACGTCAGCTGTGGTAACATTTGTAGTTCCTGCCATATTCATAGCAGCAGCAATCAGAGTAGAGTAGGTGGCTTGGAAAGCCTGTTCACTTTGAGAACCGGTTTGCCAAGGTCTAATTGCATTTTGTTCAGTCTCTTCCCATCTTGCTCCCGGCCTATACCCAAGAGTTGATCTAATTACTTTTCCATTTCTAACAATCATTGGAGGGAAAATCCTCATCTTTAGTCCATCAAGATAGAGATTCCAAAGTGAATTAATTGCATATTGAAGGGTTTTACCTCTCTCGAACTCGCCTAACCCATAAAATCTATCCATCAATGGAAAAGCATGTTTAACAACAACAGGAATCTCATTATTCCCCTGTGGATTTGCAAAATCTCTACAAATGGAATCATCTTCAAGGCTTGAAGCATCAACAGCATATGTTGACCATTGATCAGCTACGTACCTTGTTCTTAAGTGAATCTTTTGACTATTTTTACCTTTTGTTGGAGTAATTCTATTTTCTTCTTCTGAGAGTGTTTGTTGCTCATTGTCTTTGTCTGCGCTGTTCTCATCTAAATGAGCTAGGATTTTGTTTATATTTTTCCAAGTACTTTTTGGTCTTTTTTCTAACCAAGATCTATCAACCCATGTATCAATAAAACAATGGTTCATGTCGTTAATAGCATTGGCTTCAGGGAAAAAGTGTCTAAGAGGAACTAGCCAGTTATCTGGCCCAATGTAATCATTGTCAATTCTATAATCTACAAGTGAAACATATGATCCCATTGCCAGAGAATAAAAATCTTGAAGTTTAAACTTCGTTAATAAATCGTATTGTGAATCTGCATTGGGAATAATGTATCTACTAAGAATTAAATCTAAAACGGTAGTAGGCAACAAATCCTTTGCATTATCAAGGGCTCTAACTTTCCCAGTGGCGTGTTGAGCCATAACACGATTCATTCTCTCGATAATGATTGTTGATAGCCTTGGATCAAATACTTGGGATTTAGATTGATTACTAACAGAGTCCATGTTCCGGCCAAGAAGCATTGCTTCTTTTTCTTTCCATGAACAATGTGGATCATCCTTAGCTTTTCCCTGATATTCTTCAGCTGCTTCAAACTGTGATGAAAGTGTTTTATATGATGATGCTACATCTTTTTTAGCAGATTCATTTGGTTGATTATTTTTCTCTTCAACCTTTTTGTCTTGTGTTGGGCTGGTCTTTGTTTTTTTGTTTTTTGCCATGTTTTTTGTCGCGGGATCAGGAATCGAACCTGATCCTGTGGGATATGAGTCCACTGTGCTGCCTTCACACTCTCCCGCATTTTTATTTCAGACAACAAAAAAAGCGACCCCGTTCCACATTTGGAACATTTGGGTCGCTCAACTAATTGTGCTGAGAAGACTATAACTAGTATTACACTATTGCTTTTGTTCTGTCAAATTATGTCTAAAACTCCTGTGTGTGTGAACCTTTTTTATTGCACCTTTAATAAATTCAAACGTGACTGTTAGAGCACCTGTGCTTGATATGTTTTGTTCTTTTGCTAGTGATTGTAGAAGGTATTCAATAGCCTCTCTATTACCGGCAGCAGAGAAATTTTTTGAGGAGTGTTCACTACCTTCAAGGTATTTAATTTCACCATTGTGAACGCCTAAAGTCATGTTTAATTGACCGAATTTAGTAGACTTAGCAGCCAGTTCTATTAATCGTTCTAGTGTTGTCATTGGTTATTTAGTATTTCTTTCACAGCTTCCCAGAGGGCGTCACAAAGTTCTTCTCGTTCAAAACTTCTCTCAGAGAAACGATTTTCTTTCCCATGATCTAACTCAACTTCCCATGAACCAACTCTGTCAATAAATAGATCTATCTCCTTTTCAGACTGTAAAAACTCAATCATATGGCCTATTGAAAGGCGAGGGAGAGGAGGCTTTATTAAAACTTCCCACTGCATTAACTCTGCCCTTGAACTAGGGAATTTTTCTAAAACAAATCTTCTTAACTCAATTCTTTGTTTTTCATCAAGCTCTACTAGTTGCTGTTTTGTAATGCTTTGTTTCACTTTAAACTCCTGCTTTTATAGATCCTGGTTCCATTAAGAAGACCAATCATTTCACCCAACCTAGCCTCTTTCCCATAGTTAGTTGGATTAACTAAAAAAGCAGAATTAGTGAAAATTGAGTCTAATTCATAAGCAGTTAGAACAACCACTTTGGGCATAGATTTACTATAAACAATATGTTTCCAAGTCTCTTTATCGTAATTTCTTAGTTGGTGATCTGGACTCTCTTCATAAGAAGCAATTAGGGTATTTTTATTTCCTAAAAAGAAAGCAATTGCTGATAGCACAGCAATAATTATTAAAATTTCGTTCATTGTTCCTCCTTTGAACTAGTTTGTATACTGCGCAATCTGGTCTCATAGTTAGTAATAATTGATTCAATGCTATCTAAAGTTCTTTGTGATAATATTGATCTTTGCCTTACAATGGAAAGCTCTCTAAAGTAATCGTTGCCCATTGGACTGTGACTAGTTCTTAGCCTCTCTTCAAAATAATCTGATATTTTCTTACCTTCTTTAAAAGCCTCGGTTATTGTTTTGATAAATGAATTGTTTAAATCACTAATCCGTGACTGTTTAATAGCTTCAGAGACTAATCCTTCTTTTTTGTCTAGTTCGATAGTAGTGAGTGTGTTTTTTTGCATAACTAATACCACCCATCTTTATTAAACAATTCGTCTTCTGGGTAATCTCCTTGATTAGACTCAATGGTTGGAGGTCTTTCTGTTTGGTACATTTGCCAACCAATAGCAGGGGACATAACACCATCATCGTGGTTTCCACTTGATGCCTGTGGTTTGCCACCTCTTCCTTTGATGAAGGTTTTATGGTGATCTAGCATCATTTGGTCATAAATCTTAGTTGCATGGCTATCAAAGGCATCTTTCCAGTCTCCAACTAAATATGGCCTTGTTCTTGAGTTAGTATCCCAACCAAGTAATTTTGTTTCTTCTTCACCTTCGGTCTTACCTCTGCTTTTCATTACATAAAGTGTATATTTATTTTTTCTATTTAAAACTCTAAGTCTCTCCATTTCACTTGATCCACCATTTTGTCTTTCTAGTCCAACTACCGGAGGGACACCAGTTAAGTCAAAAAGGTACTCTAAAGATCTATGAATATCAGGAGTCATTGTTGCTGCAACTCCATCGTTAGCATAAACAATAGGCCAGTCTAAATATTTGTAGCTCAAAAATGGTACAAAATTAAAATCACCACCACCTTGGGCACAGTCTCCGGGGACTATGAAAAACTCACCTTTCTCGATTTTTCTATATACTCTAAATTCCTGCATAAGCTAGATTTAATTCAGCTCCTTTTTTAATTGGTTTTCTAATTATTTTTGAATAGTAATTAATAGCTTCTTTTTCAAAGTAGGGATCACCCCCTAGTAAAAAGGCTTCAACGTCATAAGTTGGATATTCTCTTAGTTCTTCTAAATCAGTTAGGCCACGAGTCTTTCTAAAGTGCCAAAAGCATTGAGCTCTTGTAACTCCATAGTCATTAATGATTTGTAGATAATACTTGGGAATTTGCCACTCGGCTGGGGGCTCATGGGAGTATTCAGGGTGTAGCCACCAACCAAGAAACCTACTTGTGTATTCTGAGTTTGGATCTTTACCTATTTCATATTCTGTATGGAAATAGTCGCCAGACATGTTTCCAGTAGATTCTCTAAAAATTTTTCCAACTCCGTCATCAACTTGTTTAGATGCGCCAACAACAAGCTTTTTAGCATTTATTACTTCGGTATTTGGGTAGAAAGCAATCTCAGTAAATAATAAATTTTGTTTGGTTCCACCTCTTCCAGAAACCTTAGCACTAGCAGTTTGTGTACCAAATGCAGAGCCTCTCATTCCTTCGATCTTTTCACCCTGCTCGTCTGATTTGAGGAGTTTCTTTCTGATTTTATAGATGTCTGAATCATTGTTAACATGAAATGATTTAGCTATCCAACAGTTGTAAAAAAAGCTCATCCTGTTAAAGTGAACACTTGTTTCATCATCTTTATGTGAATAAACGTCTGAGAATGATAAGGGCATTTCACCTAACTCAGAGAGAATAAAATCAACTGTGAACATTGCGACTACGAATGTTGAGCCACCCCACTGTCTAAACTTGAGCCAATTCTCTCTAATACCTTTAAAATCTGGGTAGTCTTCTTGAAGTAGAGAATAAATGTGATTTTGAGTGTTATTTAAAATAAAAGGAATAGTCTCACCTTTTTTGTTGATGAGCATAAAGTTGTCTTCGATGAATGCTTTGTAGTCAACGTATTTCATTTTTCAGAGCTACTCTTTTTCCTTTACATACTTGTTTGAATTAAAGTTAAATTGAACTGCTGATGATGGTGCAGCAGGTGCTTCTTCAGAAACATCACGACCAGCTATTTTTTGCATTGCTTTCCAGTATTTGAAGTCATTACTGGCTTTTTGAACTCCAATATTGTCTAGCTTGTGTCTTAAAAGGACCATGTATCTTTCTTTTTCTTTTTCAAACCATTCGAGGAATCCGGGTTTTTTAAGCCATTTATACCAACTGGTGCGATCAATTCCACATTCATCAGCAATCTCAGAAATATTATTTGTCATTAAATCTGCTGATGTAGCAATCCATAATTTCATGGATGCAGTTGGTTTAAACACTGTTTGAACTGTTGAAGTTTTCGACAACTGTTTTGGCTCATTAATTACTTTGAGTTGTGAGTCCTTTTTTGCTGGTAGGGCAGGAAGAGTGGGGGGCACCGGATCACTCCTCCACAATTACTCCAAGTGCCTTGAAGAAGTCGCCTACTTGGTTCTTTTTTATTTTAGTTGTGCCACCTTTTCCGTAAAACTTAGTCTGGTAGAAGTCAGCACCTCCCAAGTCAGCACCTCCCAAGTCAGCACCTCCCAAGTTAGCACCTTCCAAGTCAGCACCTTCCAAGTTAGCACCTTCCAAGTTAGCACCTTCCAAGTTAGCACCTTCCAAGTTAGCACCTTCCAAGTTAGCACCTCTCAAGTAAGCACCTCCCAAGTTAGCACCTTCCAAGTCAGCACCTCTCAAGTAAGCACCTCCCAAGTTAGCACCTTCCAAGTCAGCACCTTCGCTAACTGCTTCAACTACTGCTTCTTTAATAGTTTCTTTTTCACTCTCAAAGAGTAATTCTCCTACTATTGTTTTGATTTGAATCTTAGTTTTACTAGACTCTTTATTATCTTTTTCAACCTGTTCTTTGATTAAGGCGTAGGTTTCATCGCTTATTGTTATTGTTTTAGACATTTTGTCCTTTCATGAGTTTTATAACTTTATTAAGTGTTGGATAGATAATCCATTTTTCAATTTTGGTTAGTAATTTAAAAAAATGTTTCATATTTCTCCTGTTGTTTATAATTTTGTTTTCACCCACCGGTAAGTTAACGATGGATGATTTAAAACTATGCTTCTACTTTCTTTTCTTCAACGTCAGTGATCAAGCATTCTGTTGTTAGAATCATAGCTGCTGATGAAGCTGCGTTTTTGAGTGATGAAGTAGCAACTAAGGCAGGTTCAATAACTCCATTAACTACTAGGTCAACAAACTCTCCGGTCATGACGTTGTAACCAAAGTTGTCATTAGCATCTTCTTCGATTCTTTTAACAATCCATCCAGCATCTTCTCCAGAGTTTTCAATGAGTTTTCTAATTGGAAGACTAAGAATGTGTTTAATGAGTCTGACACCAGCTAATTCATCTTCAGAAGAACATTTAACTTTGTCTAAAACTCTTCTAGCCTTAAGTAGAGCAACTCCACCACCTGGAATAATTCCAGAGTTTAAGGCTGATTTCATTGCCTCTTTAGCATCTTTGACTCTTTCTTTGAGGTTATTTGCTTCAGCTTCTGTTGCTGCTCCAACTTTGATACTAGCAATACCAGAGGCTAATTTAGCTCTTCTTTCTTCAAGTTTTTCTTTATCAAACTCTGAGTTAGTTGCTTCAATTTCTTGTTCAATTAGTTTGATTCTGGCTTGAATCTCATTTTTGTTTCCAAGACCGACCATAGTCGTGGTTTGTCTAGTTGTTTTGACTAAACTTGCTTTTCCAAGGTTTTCAACGCCAACTTGATCAAGCCTATCTCCAGCATCTTGGAAAACTGGATCTGCTTCAGTAAGTACAGATAAGTCTTCTAAGATAGCTTTTCTCCTATCTCCATATCCTGGGGCCTTAAGTGCTACACAATTAAAGACTCCCCTTAATACATTGACGACTAATGTTTGAAGAGCTTCTCCACCGATATCATCTGCAATAACAACAAAATTCTTCATGTTATTTTTCATAAGCACTTCAATTAGAGGAAGAATATCTGCTCTAGACATTAATTTGTAATCAGTGATGAAGATGACTGGCTCGATTAACTCGACTGTCATTGTTTCTCTATCTGTTACAAAATAAGGAGAAATATAACCCCGATCAAACTCCATACCCTCGCTATGCTCAATCTCAATATTCATTGATCTACCTGACTCTACCTCAACAATTCCGTCTTTTCCGACTAATCTGTATGCTTCTGCAATCTTCTTTCCAATCTCCTCATTCTGAGCCGATAGAGTGGCTACTTTTTCCCAATCCTTCTCTGAAACTGGTTTAGAGATTCTGTTAATTTCTTTAATAACTGCCTCAACAGCTTTTTTAATGCCTTTCTCCATACTCATGGGATTAACACCAGAAACAATATGTCTCATCCCATTAATAACAATCTGTTCTGTGAGTAGAGTAGCAGTGGTAGTCCCATCTCCAGTCTCTTCATTAGTTTTACTTGCAGCTTCTTTGATTAATTGAGCGCCCATGTTCTCAAACTTGTCTTCAAGCTCAATCTCTTTTGCTACTGAAGCTCCGTCATGAATAACTGCTGGTGGGCCCCATACTTTATCAATAGCCACATTTCTACCTTTTGGACCAAGGGTTGTTGTTACTGCTTTTGAAACAATACTCACTCCCTTTAAAATCTTTTGTCTTGCTAGTTCGTCAAAAATGATTTGTTTTGCTGACATTATTTTTCCTCCTTACTTACTAATGCTAATATGTCTTCAAATTTCACCAACTGATATTTATCACCATTCAGATCAACCTCGCTTCCTGTCCATTGTTTGAAAATTATTGTAACTCCATCTCTAAGACCATCGAGAATTTCATTCATTGAATAGTCTTTCTTAAGTTTTAATGGGGTAGCTCCTAAACTAATAATTACTCCATGCTGAGGAATCTCGTTATCGTTTTCTGGTAAGTAAATCCCTGATTCTGTTTTATTTTCAGCCTTAGCTGGTTTAACTAGTGCATAGCCTCTGCTTGGCTTAATTTGGTTTGGTGTAAAGTTCATTTTTACTCCTACTTAATACTTTTTAATATTTATCTAATAATGCTTAATTTTATATCTGCTCTTTTACCGAGCTTATCCTCTAAAAGATTCCATTTAAGTCTCCAATCAGCTGACTCAAACCCTTTAACCTCCACGTATTCTGTTAATCCATTTTTGTGATAAACAACAAAATCTATTTTGTAATCAGCAACTCTTGACCCGTTTTCACCAAATAACTCAACTTTTACCTGTCTTTCCCAAAGATCTATTTTTCCCTCTTTGATATCTCTATCTAGTTTTGCTGCATATCTAGCTTCTAGTTTTGAGTCATATGAAAAACCTTTATAAGTTTGGTTTACATGCTCAAATTCGTGTTGGTTAATAAACTTTTTATCTTGTTTCATTTTCAGGCTCATTGTCAAAGTTATTTAAAAATTCGACATTTACTAAAATTAACTGCCAAAACTTTTCACTTCTCATAATCTCATCGTGATATGCTCTCATGGTTATGTGTCCCCATTCTTTTAATAGCATTTTTTCTATTCTGTCTTTTGCTAAATACAAGCTCTCATCACAAATGATTGCTTCAAAGCTTTCTGTTTCCTTATCTTTTTCTGTCAAAGAACAGTTGAATGTATATCTGTACATGTTTTTCCTTTTTAACTTAATAATGTTTGTTGCACGTTTTTATTTAGTTCTAATAGCTCAGCCTGTTCTTCTTGTGAAAGAGCACTTATGCTAATCATGTTAATTTCCAACTCAAGATTTTCTTTTCTTTTGATAAGATTCTCGTCTGTGATTCCACTTGCTAAAACCCTCTCAAAAAAAGCTAACTGTTTTTCTTTAGACTTAAGTTCTGATCTTTGTTTTTTGTCTAGTTTTATTGACTTTAAAAATGACTTAGGTTTAGTTGTTCCAACTAAAACAAAATGCCCTGGCTCAGTGTTATTTATTACCCAGCCGTTCTTTCTAAGTTCATGTATTCTTGTGTTGTATTGGGCTATTCCAAGACCTCCAGTTCGTGAATTAGTCATTTCATAGACATAAACTCCTTTGAAACCCCTAGCTTGTAGAAGCTCTAGCAATCTCTCTCTTTGGGTTTGCGCAGTCGTTATTTTCATGCAATCCTCCCAAATCTCTGCCTAATCTCTTTTAAAGTTTCCATATTTGCAGCTCTCACTTCTTCAGATATCGCTGGAACCACAGGCTTCTCAAACTTGACCTGTTTTTTAACTTGGTCATCATCAAGGGCTTTTTTAACCCATTTCATGAGGGTTCTCTTGAAGTTTCTCCCTCTACCTCTGCTAGGTTTTTCTTCAACCCAATTCTCAAGATCATCTTTCTTTGAAGTAACAAAAGAGAGAGAAACTTGATATTTATCAGAAATCTCAACCAAAACATCCTCGGTTAGCGCGGCTAACTCTTGAAGATACTTGGGACCAGTGCGCGGCACAGTGGTTTCTTGTTTTTGATTTATGATTTTTGATTTATGATTTATATTTAAACTTTGTTTAATATTTGTTTTAACTTTGTTTAAACAAAAATCATTGAAGTATTCGATTATTTCTTGTGGAACAGAGTTAATCTCTTTTTCTTTTGCAGCTTCAACTCTTTGATTCCTAACATAATCGACATACGCACAATCGTGTTTGTGATAAATCCATTCTTCTTTAAAGAAACACCAACTAAGCTCTTCTAATTCTTTTTTTGCATCATTTATTTGAACAGTATTTAAACCGGTATCAAACGAAATCCTTCTATCAGAAAGTCTTGTATATCTTGAAAGTCCTAAAGATTGATTAGTAATCAAATACATGAAAAACAATTTAGTTTCTTGTTTGCAGTTAGCAAACTTTTCATCTAGCCATAGTTGTGGATAAACTATTCTTGTTTTCATTGCTTTAAGTACCTCATTTTCAAATAATCGCTTCCTTGTTTGATTAGGACCAAAGTAGAACCATCAACCTCAGTTGACTCAACTTTTTTAACTGAATACTTACTTTGTTTTCCTGAGCCAACTTTATTAATAATCACTTCAAAAGTAATTTTGTTTAAAAGAGCTGCTATTTGACAAATCTCATCTCCTATCTCAACTCCCACTGCTAAAACCTTTATTTCTTGTGTTTCTGGTAAATAAACAACCCATTTATATCTAAGCTTTGGTTGATTATTTTTCTTACAGTGTTCACACACTGATGACTGAGTACATGGACCAAGTGGAATATATTTTTTATCCTTAACTGTTCCATGCTCGTATCCGATATATCCCTCACTAACAATCTTCGCTCTGTTATCACCTTGTTCAAGCTTCACAAAGTTAGATGGCCTTTTGTAGGTTCTATATTCAATTTTTCTCATATCATTTTTCGGGCTGACAATATCTCTTCTTCAGCTTCTTTTTGCCCTTTTAAATAATGTTCTGCTTGTTCTTTTATCTCAGGCAGTTCCATCACTAAAACTGATGGTGATGTGTGTGATACCTCGCGAATCACATTTCCTTTATTGTCTGTGACTGTTAGGTTGTAGATGATGGCGCTCATATCTCGCTCCTACTAATTAATAATTTGTTTATTAAGAACATTGCTCAGGGGATATTAACGAAATTTGTAGTATTAGTAACTTCTTTTTAATTAAGTACTTTATAATTTCCCCCTGAAAGATATTTTTAATGTTCTTAGTACCAACTAGGTGTTGAACAATTTCTTCCCGGCGTACCATTCATGTCTCTAAAAATGGGACCCCAAGCCTTTGCTCTTCCACTATTGATTGCCCAAACGGTAGTGAAAACAGCTTGTTCAGCATCGTATCTAGAACCAATTTCTGTTATTAACCCCTCTTTAATCATGAGTTTTCTGTAACCAACCCACGTTTCTTCCCAATATTGAAGAGAGCCTCCGGCCATTCCGTTGTCGCCATGATGAGTATTCTCGTCCATTTCTGTGTGTTGAGACTCTCTATTAAGAAGACATTGCATTATTCCTATTGTTTCGCTTTGTCTTCCTCTAGTTGGAATAAGTTGAACAGTGTATTTAACTACCCACTCTGAAAATTTCATGAAGGTTTTATAATCTTCATCTTCCAAATAACTATCTTGAGAATCTTCTTGCGGGAAAGGCTCAGCGTTCAAGACTGATTGAGCCAGTTGTTGTTCTTCTTGCTGAACCTCCCTCGCGAGATTATCCTCAGTTATTTCTTCTTCTTGTGGGATTGGACTAATAAATTCTGGCTCTTTAGCTAATACTGGTAGTACACAAAATGCAGCAGTTATTAACAAACTAATACCCAGTGCTGTAAATCCAGTTAAGCCGGATTTAGGATTTCTATAACTTCTTTTTTTTCTAGGAATTAAACCAAACTCAATGTATGTGTAAAGTTTCTTTCCTTTGTTGTGGGAGAGTCGGGATTTTGCTTTTCGCATTACAACTCCCCTCCAAACTTTCTAACCTTTTGATCAACAACTTTTGCACTTGAATAGTTAAGCTCTCTTGCAATTTCAGGATTAGTTAAACCCCTTTTTTTCAGGGCCTTAATAGCTAAAGTTTCTTTTTGTCCAAAGTATTCGGAAAAGATTGTTGAAACAAAATTCAACAATTTGCGCGAGTTATCAATGTTATAGTTTGATATAATGCTATTCATCGTATTAAAAAAGACTTATTACTTTTCAGCAATAAGCCTTGATTAATACCGGTGGATATTTAATATCTCACGAGCATTATTTCTTCGTTAAATTAGTTATGATGCCCGACTTGGACTCGAACCAAGATTGACGGCTTCAAAGGCCGCTGTCCTGCCATTAGACGATCGGGCAATGTTTCACAGGAGACGTATATTCTACCAGATTAAGCCTATTTGAAAAAGATTCGGTTTTACCAACCATAATAAAGAACAATCATGGAAACAATTAAAGTAATTGTTAACATTGTTCCAATAACTAAAATACAAGTATCTTTCTTATATACCGGTTTGACAGCTAAATTTTTTGATGATTCTTTTGAATTTGTTTGTTTATATCTTGTATCATGAAAAACTGAAACAAGCAGAGGAATAAAAAATAGAGGAAAAATAAAAGCAAGAACATTAATCGGGCCATTATATCCATGCATATTTTTAAATAAAAGTGTCCCAACTAAAAGAAATAAAACAGTAACTATACCAACACCACAATCTTTAAAAAATTGTATTTTCTTTTTCATTACTATAATAATAAAACATATTCAATCAAGAAGAAATAGGAATAATAAAAAAGAATTGCCTTATCAACCTACTAGTCGGCCAATAAACTTATTTTTTTGCATTATTTTAATGAGAAGATAACTAACTAAATAAATAACAATGCTAATTATAGGAATAAATACATAACTAGGGAAATATACTAAGTGTATTCCAGTTCTAAATACCAGCATATGAATAAAATATATTCCAAAACTGGCTATACTTAGATTTTTAATTTGAGACACCACTTCTTTTCTTTTTATGTATCTCTCTGCTTGACCTTTATAGAAAATAAATGAAGTTACTGAAAGTAATAGCACTGGCCAAGTATGAAAGTGATAATAATCTAAAATCATACTGTTATGTATTAAAGAAAGTCTACTTGTTAATCCAGCAATTATACCCAGGCTAATGATCATTCCAATAAATGATAATAAAAATATTCGTCTAGATATTTTTAGCTTTGTTAAGAGATACCCTAATACAAAATAAAATGAATACTCAAAATAAAGTGGTAAATGACCTCCACTTATCATAAATAAACCCATCCCAATCAAAAAGTTATAAGTAAATGCCTTTTTATTTCTTTTGATCAAATAATTAAATAGAGGTGTAACAAAATAAATTATAAGCAGTAAAGGTAGTATCCAAAAACCTGTCCAAACTGTTCCAACTAGTAATCTTTTAATTGAAGTTGCTTCATTTCCTTGAATATAATTAATCGCTCCATAGATAAGACTCCAAAATCCCCAAGGGATCACTAATCGCTTTACTCTTTTAAAATAAAAATCCTTTACAGTCTCTTTCTTACCTAAAAGTAGAGAACCGCTAAGCATAAAAAAAAGGGGAACACACATTCTAGAATAAGAATCAATCAAATTAGCACTCCACCAGCTTAACCTAGATTGATTATCCCAGTTAGTCACATATAGAGCAGAAATGTGAAGGACCACCATTAAGAAGATAGCAATTACTCTAATTAAATCTGACCATAGCAGTCTTTGCTTTTTTTTCATAACACTTATTATAGCTCTATTTTTAATCATTTCTGAATTGTTCTATATATCAATGAGCATCCTCGATGCAGAGCATACGAGGTATCATGCATTACTCATAGCCATCAAATAAACCAATAGATGATCGGTGTATCTGAGTATACTTTTTTCCCTGTTTCTTAACGTAATCACTGA